>SWCE01000032.1_pt1 | contig 82103 bp, 83 predicted proteins | sample 4690061 | NCBI WGS metagenome assembly SWCE01 (sample SAMN10267279, study PRJNA491770) | bioreactor metagenome | isolation source: DHS bioreactor inoculated with subseafloor sediment | place: Japan: off Shimokita Peninsula | collected 2012-10
GGGGGCGGTGAGCCGGCCCTTTCCGGACCTCGACGCACTTCGCCAGGGCGGCAAGCTTGCCCTGGCGCGCATGCTCACCCGGCTCGAAACCGAGGCAGGGTCGGTCGAAACCGCCCGTTTTCTCGATAAGGCCAGTCAGATTCACGGCGGCCATGTTCTCGGACTGACCGGCCCGCCCGGCGTCGGTAAGTCGACGCTGACCGACGCCCTGATCAAGGCTTTCCGGGCGCAAGGGGAGAGCGTCTCCGTTCTGGCGATCGATCCCTCCTCCCGTTTTACCGGCGGCGCGCTTCTCGGCGATCGGACGCGGCTGCATACAGACCCGGAAGACACCCGCGTCTTCGTTCGTTCCATGGCGGCACGGGACAGGCTCGGCGGCCTCTCGGACCATGCCATTGCCGCCATTGCCCTGTTGCGGGCGGTCAGCGACCGGGTCATCGTGGAATCGGTCGGTATCGGCCAGTCGGAAAGCGACCTGGTGCAGGCTGCCGACACAATGGTGCTGTGCATCCAGCCGGGATCCGGCGACAGCCTTCAGTTCATGAAGGCGGGTGTGATGGAGCTGCCGGACCTGGTCGTTGTGACCAAGGCGGACATGGGACCGGCGGCGCGCCGGGCGGCCTCCGACGTCACCGGCGCCCTGTCGCTGACACGGCCGGACAAGGACGGCTGGAAGGTACCTGTATTCGAAGTCTCCGCGCGGTCCGGAAACGGCATTGCGGAGCTGATCGACGGTGTCGCCGCGCACCGGGAATACCTGGCGGTAACCGGCAGGCTTGAGGCAAAGCGCGCCGTCCAGCACCGGCAGTGGTATGAGGACATGATCCGCACCCGGTTCGGTACGGCCGGTCTTGAAGCGGCTGTTGGGCTGCGGGGAGAGGCGGATCCGTCTGTAACCCCGTTTTCGGCCTTCCGCGCGGTTTCGGACGGGTTGTCGGAACGGCTTGGTCTGTCCGACGCCTAGATATGGCCTCTAGAATTCAGCGCTTCTGAGCCGCTCGACTTCCAGGCTCTGGTGCTTCATTTCCATCTGGATTTCATGATCGGCCAGGAATTCATCCAGATCCTTCGCGGGAAGCGGATGGGACAGGAAATAGCCCTGCAGCCTGTGGCAGCCGTTAGCGGCAAGGTATTCTGCCTGCTGCTTTTCCTCGATGCCCTCGGCTACGATGGTCATGCCGAGAGCCTGACCCAGCCGGATGATCGTGCGCACGATGGCACGGGCTTCCGGACTGTCGGTCATCGCCGAGATGAAATCCCGATCGATCTTCAGGGTGTCGAAGGGGAAATGGCGCAGATAGCTGAGGCTCGAATAGCCGGAGCCGAAGTCATCCAGAGCGACCTTGATGCCGAGGTCTTTCAGGCGTCTCAGGGATTGCAGGGCCTTCTTGTCCCGTCCGGCAAAAACGGTTTCCGTGACTTCGATTTCCAGGCGGCCCGGATCGAAAGCGAATTCCTCCAAGGTGGCGCTGACCTTCTCGACGAAGCCGGGATGCTTGAACTGGGTGGGAGAGACGTTCACTGAAACGACGAGGTCCGGCCAGCATTGCGCATCCTGGCAGGCCCTGCGCAGAATCCACAGACCCAGATCGTTGATCAGGCCGGTTTCCTCGGCCACGGGTATGAAACTCGAAGGCGGAACAGGCCCGGTGTTCCGCCGGTTCCAGCGGGCAAGCGCCTCAATCGCCACAATTCTGCCGGACCGGCTGTCGCACTGCGGCTGATAGGCGACGTCCAGAAGATCCTCGTCGATGGCCTTGCGCAATTCGCGCGCAATCTCGTCCTTGGTTCGCACGTGTTCCTGCATGGACGGCTCGAAGAAGGACCAGCGGTTCCGGCCATTCGACTTGGCGTCATAAAGAGCGATATCCGCCTTGCGCAGAAGGTCCTCGGCCGCCAGCCCGTCGCGGGGGGCAAGTGCTGCGCCCATGGAAACGGTCACATGGATTTCGTCGGGACCGAAGGAGACTGGCTGAACCATCATGTCCTGCAACCGGCGCATGAACCGTTCCGCTTGGGTCTCGTTCGGGCAATCGGGCAGCAGGAGGGCGAATTCGTCGCCGCTGATGCGTGCCACAATAGCGTTTTCGGGAAGAATCCTCTGCAGGCGTTCGGCAATGGCGCAGATCACATGGTCTCCGGCTGCATGCCCGAGCGTGTCGTTGATGTCCTTGAAGCGGTCCAGGTCGAAATAGAGAACCGCCGCGCCTTTGTCTGCGATTTGGGTATCGTCCATTGTCCGGTCGAGCAATTGCTTGAATTGTCTCCGGTTCGGGAGGCCCGACAGCGGATCGTGCAGCGATGCGCGAACCGCATCCGCACGGCTGGAGGCCAGGTGCCGGGTCGATTGCCGGATGAACGTCATGACGACGATGGAAAGACCGACCAGAGCCAGGGCGAGAACGGTCAGGACCGGCGCGATCCTCGTCTGCATTTCCTGGCCCGGCTGTTCGGCCTGCCAATGGATGCGGCCGATGCTATGGCCGTCCGGCGCTTCCAGGTCGATCAATGGTCCGCTGGTCTCCGGCGCGGGATATGAATCCAGTACCAGCCCCTCCAGCGCGGAGATCCTTCCGATTTCAGCAAGCAATTCGCCGTTGAGCTGTTTGAAGCTGATCAGCATGGCCGGTGGTTCACGCTGGGAAACCAGCTTGACGAGTTCCGGCGTGATGGCCGTCGCGGAAAACAGGTAGATGTTGCCCTTGATGGAAACAAGGCCGGTTTCGGACAGGTTATGTTCGTTGATCCGGTAGTCGGGATCGAAGTAGTAAAGCCCGCTCGGCAGCGCCTTGAGGGATGCTAGATAACGCTTCTGAACCGTTTCGACCGCAGGGTCCAGGCGGTCGAGCAGATCCCGGGTGACCCATTTCTCATAGACGTTCGGGCCGTCGACGAAGCGGGCCTTGCGATCCTGATCGAGCAGGATCGTCCTGGAGAAACCGTAGCGCTGTTTGAGCCAGAGGGCGACGTTGTGGTAGAGCCAGGCCGTGTCGTAGATGGGGCCGGTGGTAATGTAATAGATCGGATCCTTGACCAGGACGCTCGCCTGTTGCCTGGCAAACTGGTCCCGGGTCAGCTGCAGGGTGCCGTTGAGGAGCTGACGCTGGCTCTTTTCCGCTGCCTGGTCGGAAATATGGGCAGACCAGATGAGAAGTCCGAAGGTGATCGCCACGGCAATCAGCACGACCGCGAACATCGGAATGATGATTGCATTCGCAATCCGGCTGCCATGCCTTTCTTTCGAAGCAGTCATCGGAGCTCTAGGATACATCCGTAATAATATCGCTGAAAGCTGCTAATGAATGCAGAATGAAGTTAGTTAATAAAATACTTGTCCGGACTGTATTGAACGTTTTCCGAGGGTCAGAACTATCTTCAAGTTTCAATTAATTTATACGTTGAAATGACAAGGTAATACTCGAGCTGTCTTATATGAGTTGCAATCCTCTGAAACTCGTCTCACCGAATCTGCCGACGATGATGTGGTCGTGGATCTCGACACCCAGCGGTTTGGCTATGTCGATGATCTGCTTCGTCATTTGAATGTCGGCGCGGGACGGCGTGGGGTCGCCCGAAGGGTGGTTGTGGACGAGCACGAGCGCGGTTGCGGATAGCTCGAGCGCCCGCCGGATCACCTCTCGCGGGTAGACCGGGGTGTGGTCGACGGTGCCCCGCTGCTGCACCTCGTCGGCGATCAACCCGTTTTTCCGGTCGAGAAACAGGATCCGGAACTCTTCGACGTCCGAATGCGCCATGGCCGACTTCACATAGGCGACGACCTGCGACCAGGACGACAGTACGGCCCGTTCATTGACCTGGCCCTTGGTGTAGCGGACGGCACTTGCCTGGACGACTTTCAGATGCTCGGCGACCCGCTCTCCAACGCCGGGGATTTCCGTCAGGAGCTTGGGCGGGGCCGCAAGGACATCGGCAAAGGAGCCGAAACGGCGGAGCAGGGCCTTTGCGATCGGTTTGGTATCCTGGCGCGGTACGGCGGCAAACAACAGGAGTTCAAGGAGCTCATAATCCTCAAAACCGGCTTCCCCGGTCTTGCGGAAGCGGTTCCGCAGACGGTCCCGGTGACCGGAATGGTCCGAGGGCGTCGCCTTGTCCTCAGGGTCTTTCCCGCCGCCTGCCATGGTCCGGTCGTCAGGCCGGCGTCATGCCGGGCTTGTCCAGCCCGCCCGGCGAGGTGGTGAAGATTTCGCAGCCTTCCGGGGTGATGCCGATGGCATGCTCGAACTGGGCAGAAAGCGACCGATCCCGGGTCACCGCCGTCCAGCCGTCGCTGAGCACCTTCACATGGGGGCGTCCCAGGTTCACCATCGGCTCGATGGTGAAAATCATGCCGGGTTTCAGTTCGATGCCTTCGCCCGGACGGCCGTAGTGCAGGATGTTCGGCGTGTCGTGGAACAGCCGGCCGACGCCGTGGCCGCAGAAATCGCGCACCACCGAGCAGCGCTCGCCTTCCACATAGGTCTGGATTGCGTGGCCGATATCGCCGGTGGTGTTGCCGGGTTTGGCCGCGGCAATGCCGAGGAGGAGCGATTCATAGGTCACCTCGATCAGCCGTTCGGCGGCGCGCTTGATCTTGCCGACCGGATACATGCGGCTGGAATCGCCGTGCCAGCCGTCCAGGATGTAGGTGACGTCGATGTTGACGATGTCGCCATCGCGCAGAGGCTTGTCGTTCGGGATGCCGTGGCAGACCACATGATTGACGGAAGTGCAGGTGGACTTGGTGTAGCCGCGGTAGTTGAGCGTCGCCGGCAACGCACCGTTGGCTTCGCCGAACTCGAAGACGAAATCGTCGATTTCCTGGGTGGTTACGCCCGGCTTGACCAGGGCGGCCAGTTCGTCCAGGCACCGGGCGGTCAGCTGTCCGGCCTTGCGCATGCCTTCGAAATCCTCCGGGCCGTAAAGGCGGACCTGTCCGGTGTTCTTCAAAGGGGCGTCTGCGGCATCGATATAGGTGACCATGGGCGGTGCTTGCACTCTTGAGATTATGTTCCGACGCGCAGGTTAGCGCGGCTTTTGTGTCTTGTCTTGCGCCTCACATACCCTTGTCGGCCGATTTTTTCCAGACCCGCGGTAAAACTGCTTAATATGTGCCCGAAACCGGCTTGCGCAGCTTTTCGCCAGCGGATAGGCATTTGAAAACACGCGGGCGTGGTGGAATTGGTAGACACAAGGGACTTAAAATCCCTCGGCCCTAGGCTGTACGGGTTCGAGTCCCGTCGCCCGCACCATTTCTGTTTGAGCTATCGCCCTTCGGGCTACTTGAGCTCTGGTCGCCTGGCGCTACCGGCCTTCGGCCTACTTGAGCGCGGGATATCCCGCGCTATCGCCCTTCAGGCTACTTGAGCGTGATGTTTCCTAGAAATTCTGCCGTCCGATCACGGCCATAACCTCAACGGCTGTGTCCGTCACTTTGTAGTTGACGCTGTGAACGCCGCATAAGCTGCGACGGTAGCCTGGGCGAATATCATCGACGGTGGGATACAAGAACGGGTTGGCACACAGCTTCCGAAAATGATCGATCAGCGCATCGTAATAGAGGTCGGCCCGTTCCTCTCCCCACTGAGCAAATCCGAATTCATAAAGGGTTGCCAAATCACGGTCGGCCGATGCGCTGATCTTGAGTGTATACGCCCGCGGCATTCTTGAGCTTTGCCTTGGCGTCGGCGCGGATCTGTTCCGGCGTACGATCGGAAAAACCGCTTTCTTCCGCCGCGATCAGTTTCTTGCGGATTTCTTCCATCTCCCGCGCCTTGCGGATGAGGTCGTTCACCACTTCGCTCTTGCTCGAATATTCTTCACTTTCAACCTGCGCCTTGAGCCATTCGTCGTTCGGGCGGGTCAGGGAAATACTCTGTCTCGGCATTATCCGAATCCCGTTCGGTGGAATATTTAGTTGGTGTGATTATGCACCAATTATGCATCAATGTACAGAAAACAACCGAGGGACACGACCGTAGCAGGGTCCGTTTGGCTCTCCTCGGTATGCGACCGCCACCATTGGCATTGCCTCGGAAACAGTCTAGGAAGTTTCAGGAATCGGAATGCGCATTGGCGGCCGTTATCTCAGGCCGTGCGCAGGACAGGTAGGAACGTTTCTTGATCTCGCTGCGCCCAGTCCTCAATGTGCTCGGGTTCCTTTATGTCGGTCTGGCGACCGCCATGCTGGTGCCTGCCATCGTCGATGTGGCGTCCAGGAACGCCGACTGGCGGGCGTTCGTGTTTTCAGCTCTCTTTACCGGCCTTGTGGGCATGCTCCTGTCGATCGCGGTCGGCGGGTCCCTGAAAGAGGGGTTGAATATCCGCCAGACCTTCCTGCTGACGACCCTTGCCTGGGCGACGCTGCCCGCTCTCGGCGCGTTGCCCTTCATGTGGCTGGGGATCGGCTATGCGGATGCGGTGTTCGAGGCCGTGTCCGGGGTGACGACGACCGGCTCCACGGTGCTTTCAGGTCTGGACGGGCTGCCGCCGGGGCTACTCGTCTGGCGTTCGCTGCTGCAATGGATCGGCGGCATCGGCATCATCGTCATGGCGATCGTACTCCTGCCGTTCCTCAGGATCGGCGGCATGCAGCTGTTCCAGACCGAAGCCTCCGACCGCTCGGAAAAGGTCGTCAGCCGCTCCATCGAACTGATCCGGCTGCTCGGGCTGGCCTATGTGCTTTTGACCGCCCTTTGTATCATCGCCTATCTGGCGACCGGGTTTGAGCTTTTCGACGCCTTCAATCATGCGCTGACGACGATCTCGACCGGCGGCTTTTCCACTCACGACATGTCCTTCGGCTACTACACCAACCCGGTCTCGGGCTGGGTCGCCATCTTTTTCATGGTGGTGGGCGCATTGCCGTTCGTGCTGATCGTTCAGGCCTTGCGCGGCCAGCCGCTGTTGCTGTGGCGCGATCCCCAGGTGCGCGCCCTTGTGGGCTTTCTGGCGGTCGTCTCCCTGATGATGACGGTCTACCTCGGCGCCACCATGCAGTTTTCGTTCGGCGAGGCGTTGCTCAGGGCGACCTTCAATGTGGTTTCGATCGTGACCGGGACCGGCTATGCGCTTGGCGACTATACCGAATGGGGCGGGCCGGTGGTCGGTATCGTGCTCCTGCTCAGTTTCGTCGGCGGTTGTACCGGGTCCACCACCGGAGGCATCAAGATGTTCCGCTTCCTGGTCTTCTTCGGGACGGTCAGGGCCCATTTCCGCCGCATGGTCCGGCCGAATCGGGTGATGTCGGAGGAATACGGCCGGACGCGGCTGACATCGGAGCTGTCCTTTTCCGTTCTGGCCTTCCTGGTCGTCTACATGGGGGCGGTCGGCGCCGTCACCCTCAGCCTGTCCATCTTCGGGCTCGACCTGACAACGGCCCTGTCGGCGGCGGCCACGTCGGTCGGCAACGTCGGACCGGGGCTCGGTCCCGTCATCGGCCCGTCCGGCAATTTCGCGCCGTTGCCGGATAATGCGAAATGGCTGTTGTGCGCGGCCATGCTTTTCGGACGGTTGGAACTGTTCACTGTGCTTGTCCTGTTCGATCCGGATTTCTGGTCGCGGTAAGAGCATGTCTGAAATGGCGCCGGCAGATTTTCGTTCCGGCTCTGCAAATCAGGCTTGTTTACCTTTTGTTCTCGCGCTATTCAGGTGCCATGAAATTTTCAACACCCCTTGTCAGCGGCCGTCTGGTCAAACGATACAAGCGCTTCCTGGCCGATGTTGTCCTCGATGAGGACGGCACGGAAATCACCGCTCATTGCGCCAATCCCGGGTCGATGCTCGGCCTGAAGGAGCCCGGATCGCGTGTGTGGCTGTCGCTGTCGGACAATCCCAACCGCAAGCTCAAGTATTCCTGGGAAGTGATCGAGGCGGACGGGGCGCTGGTCGGGATCAACACCGCCCATCCCAACGGTCTGGTGGAGGACGCGCTGAAGGCCGGCATGGTTCCGGAACTCAACGGCTTTGCCAGCCTGCGCCGGGAAGTGAAATACGGCAAGAACTCGCGAATCGACATCCTGCTGGAAGGCACGGACAGTGGCCTCACCTATGTGGAGGTCAAGAACGTCCACCTGATGCGGGAGCCGGGCCTTGCGGAATTCCCCGATTCGGTCACGGCACGCGGCGCCAAGCATCTGGCCGAGATGTCCGACATGGTGGCGGAAGGCCACCGGGCGGCGATGGTGTTCCTGGTGCAACGGCCGGACTGCGAGCGCATGGCGCTGGCCCGCGATATCGATCCGAATTACGGCAAGGCCTTCGATGCCGCCCGCAAGGCCGGTGTGGAGGCCTATGCGGTCGGCTGTTCGGTGACAGTCGAGGGTATCGACGTCGACAAGCCCGTTCGCATCCTGGATTGAATACGGACGGGCGGCCTGACAGAGGACGCCCGCTCAGATCAGCTTTGGAGAACGACGATCTTGGTGCCGACGGGAACGCGGCTGTAGAGATCGATGATGTCCTGGTTGAGCAGGCGGACACAGCCCGAAGAAACCGCATTGCCGATGGACCATGCCTCCGCCGTCCCGTGGACCCGGTAAAGCGTGTCTCGATTGCCTTCGAAAATATAGAGCGCGCGGGCGCCGAGCGGGTTGTCGAGGCCCGGCGGCATGCCATTGCGGTACTTCTCCAGATCCGGCTCGCGGGCGATCATTTCCGAAGGCGGCGTCCAGGTCGGCCATTCCTTCTTGCGCGCGATTCGCGCCTTTCCGCCCCAGCTGAAGCCGTCGCGCCCGATACCGACGCCGTAGCGCATCGCCTTGCCGTTTTCCATTGTCAGGTAGAGAAAGCGGTTCGGCGTATCGACGATGATCGTGCCGATGGTTTCCGGGCTCGAATAGTTCACGATCTGCCGATAATAGCGCGGGTTGATCTTGCTGAGATCGACGGCGGGTATCGGAAACCGCTCCTCCGGCATGGCGCGGTACATGCGCAGGACATCGGGTGGATACCGCCGGACGGTGCCGGGCGCGGTCCGCGGATTCGCGGGGTAGGCCCCTTGTGCCGGGTAGGTGCCGTACTCGGACGGATACCGGGCCATTTGCTCGGGTGTCGGATAGGGAATGCGTTCCCGGTTGCCAGTGGAGCAGCCGGCGAGGATGGAGCTTCCGGCTCCGATCAGGAACGAACGTCGGGTAAATTGCATAGTCTAGCCTGTTTCCAAACACGTCAGGGGGGCGCTGTGGAAGTTTCGCTTCTGAAACTTTCCCGTAGCTTTGCTGAAAGATTCAACGCATGAAGCACGATCTGGTTCAGGAGACGGCATTCTTTGGAGGCGGTGAGGCGACGCGAACGGTCACACCGCTGACGGCTTTGCCGTTGCGTTCTCGTGCCGGGGCTTGTGCTGTCGGACGTTTCGTATCCGGCAAGAATGCAAGATGAAGGGCCGGCTGGAGGCAGATTCGTCCCTTGCACCGGCTTGAGGCGGACTTGTCGGGGTGTTTTTGCAGGGGGCCGGCCAGGGCTTGATGAAACGCGTCTGAGGACTGCGTGTTCTGGACGAGCGCAGCAGTTCCGGCGCTTTCAAGCGACCGCGTGCCGGCCAGGGAAGGACCGCAGGCCATGACAATGAGCGCGGCCAGCGTGAGTGCCCGCGCTATCATTTTGCCCATACTGAAAAATCCTGACCGATGCATGCTGTCTGCATGACCTCAAATTGTGGCCAGTCTGTGTATCGGCCCCGATCACATCCGCGTGATGGTCAGCCGGCGGAATCTTTCGCCAGCGGCGGCTGGAACTGCCAGCCCATGTCCCACGGGAAATAGATCCAGGTGTCCTGGGACACTTCGGTGACGAATGTATCGACCATCGGGCAGCCGATCGGCTTGGCGTAGACGGTGGCGAAATGGGCCTTGGGCAGCATTTCGCGCACGACCTTGGCCGTCTTGCCGGTGTCGACCAGATCGTCGATCACCAGAACGCCGCTGCCCTGGCCTTCCTCCAGATCGATCACCTTCGGATCGACCGGTTTGATCACCTCGAGTTCACCCTGGTTTTCGTAGTCGTGGTAAGAGGCGATGCACACGGTCTCGATGGTGCGGATGCCGAGTTCGCGGGCGACAATGGCCGCCGGCACCAGGCCGCCGCGGGTGATGCAGACAATGGCTTTCCATTCGCCCTGGCCGGACAAGCGCCAGGCCAGAGCCCGGGCGTCCCGGTGGAACATGTCCCAGGAGACCGGGAAGGCTTTGTTCTGTTGGTTGGATTCCATGGGTTTTCCTTCAACTATTGTCCGGCAGCCTCGCGGACCGCGTCCGCCACGGCATCGGCTGCCCGGTTCATAACGGCTTCGTCCCGCGAGCGGACGACGATCTGGGTGGTGAAACGGCCGTCGGTCGTGCGCGGATAAGAACCGATCAGCGTTTCGGGAAACTCGTTCTGGATGTCGCGCAGGCGTTCGGCGATCCGGCTTTCGGGCAGGTCCGCATCGACCGTGCGCGACAGCATCTTCCGGCCGGTCTTCAGGGTCGGCGCGATCGCATCGAGCATCGCCTGCATGATGGAGGGAACGCCGGCCATCACGTGGACGTTTCCGATCCGGAAACCGGGCGCCTTGGAAACCGAATTGTGAATCAGGTCCGCGCCGTCGGGGATCCGCGCCATGCGCAACCGAGCCGGGGTGAGTTGGCCCGGGGGAAAATGCGCTTCGAGGATTTCTTTCGCCCTCGGGTCGACGTCGATGCCGACGCCGAAGGCTTCGGCGATGCTGTCGGCGGTGATGTCGTCGTGGGTCGGGCCGATGCCGCCGGAGGTAAAGACATAGGTGTATTGGCTGCGCAACGCGTTGACGGCCTCGACGATCCGGGCCGTCACGTCGGGCACGATCCGGACCTCGCACAGGTCGATGCCGATCGCGGTCAGGTAATCGGCCAGAAAACCGATGTTCTTGTCCTTGGTCCGACCGGATAATATTTCGTCGCCGATGACGAGAAACCCGGCTGTGACTTCGTCCTCTGCCTTATCCGCCGCCATGGCAGACCTCCCGGAGATTGTTGGCCGGAATGTGTTGGCCGGAAATTTGTTGGGGGAAGCCTTTAGCCCAGACTGAGGTCCGGCTCAAGGTTTCGGTAGGCTAATCCTCGTTCCGCCGTGTCAGCGGGGCGGTGTCCAGCCGTAGATCCAGTCCAGGCGGGCGGACAGCCGGTCAGGGGGCATGAGTTTCATCACCATATCGCGGCCGATCGCCAGCGGGCCGCTCAAGTGATAGATGCGACCGTTCTCGGCGGCCGTCTCCTGTACTTTTTTCACCCGCTTCCTGCGCGCCGTCTCGTAAGCCTTCAAAACGGCCGGGACATCGGTGGCGGACGGCGGGAAGAGATGGGCGAGGACGGCCGCATCCTCGATCGCCATGGCCGCACCCTGGGCGGCAAAGGGAAGCATGGCGTGGGCGGCATCCCCCAGGAGGGCGATCTTGCCATCGCTCCAGGGGCCGTTCGCATCGACGCCGCACAGCGCCCATTTGAGCCAGGTATCCGGCTTCTCCAGCAAGGATAGGACGCCGGGGGCCCAATTGGCGAAGTGACCGAGCAGGGCGGCGCGGTCCGCCGTTGCCGACCAGCCTTCCTCGGTCCATTTTTCGGGCACAAGAGCCACCAGGTTGAATTCCCGGCCGGCGCGGATCGGATAGTGAACGAGATGCGCGTTCGGGCCGAGCCAGAGACCGGTGCGGGTGAGCAGGTCGTCATCGACCTGTTCGGCGGGCAAGGTCGCCCGATAAGCCGTCAGGCCGGTATATTTCGCCTGCTTGTGGCCGGGAACCCGTCCTCGGACCCTCGACCAGACGCCATCGGCGCCGATCAGGGCCTTGGCGGGGATCTGGCTGAGGATGTCGCCCGTCTGGACGTGGCATTGCACGATGCCGTCGGGGGTGTCGCCGACCTCGATGATCTCGCTTCCCAGCCGAACGTTGATCCTGCCTTGCTCCATGGCGTGGTCGAACAGGGTCTTTTGCAGATCCGCACGATGGACAACGAGGTAGGGGGCGCCATGACGTTCCGCGACCCGATCGCCGAGTTCGATACTGGCGATTTCCCGGCCCGTGCGGCCGGAACCGATGCGGACGGTGCGGGGTGCGACCGCAAGGGGCATCAGACCGTCCAGGACGCCAAGATCGTCCAGGACGCGGCACGCATTGGGCGAAAGCTGCAATCCGGCCCCGACCTCGGCAAGCTCGTCCGCTCTTTCGACGACGAGCACATCGTGTCCACTGGCGCTGAGCGCCAGGGCGGCACTTAATCCGCCGATTCCTGCACCGGCGATGACGACTGGAAGGTCCATGCTCGTTCCCGGGGAAGGGTACCGGAGGTTTCCGGTCAGGCTGCTTCCGGGGTCCAGATGCAGTCGTTCGGTGAGGATTCGGTTGGTTTCAGTGTCGCGTCGTACTTGTAGAGCGTGGAGCAATACGGGCAGACGACTTCATCGCTGTCACCCATGTCGAGGAAGACATGCGGATGGTCGAAAGGGGGATTTGCACCGATGCACATGAACTCATGTGCGCCGATCGCAATCGAATCGTGACCGCTGGTGTTCTGGAAGTGCGGGACGACATGATCCGCCATGGGGGCAATCCATTCCGTTCGTGAGTGGCAATTCGCTGCGGACCATACTGGTTTGTTCGGCAAAAGGGTAGGGGGCTGCGAGGGGAAATATCGATTGTCCTGTCTTCGGGTTGGGGCGCGCCGAAACGGCCTTTGAGAAGGGGAGATGTGAAGAAGGCTTTACCGGACCGCCCCATTGGTCATAAGCTAACAGGCAACAAGGTTCCCTTTACGTAAGAGTAAATTCAGACGATGCCGCACTTCCACCTGGACGGACTCGATATCGCCTATCTGGACGAAGGCGCCGGCGATCCGATCCTGCTCATTCACGGGTTCGCTTCCAACAAGACGATCAACTGGGTCTATCCGGGGTGGGTCGATCTTCTGGTGAAATCGGGCCGGCGTGTGATCGCCGTCGACAACCGTGGTCATGGCGAAAGCAGCAAATTCTACGATCCGGCCGCCTACGGGGCGCCGATCATGGCGGAGGATGCCCGCAAGCTGCTCGATTATCTCGACATCGAGCGTACGGATGTCATGGGCTATTCCATGGGTGCGCGCATTTCCGCCTTCCTGACGCTCAACCATCCGGACCGGGTCAACCGGGTGATTTTCGGCGGCCTCGGCTATGGCATGATATCCGGCGTCGGCGATCCGGAACCGATTGCGACGGCCCTGGAGGCGGAACGGCTGCAGGACGTGACCGACCGCACGGGCCGCGCGTTTCGCGCCTTCGCCGACCAGACCGGGTCCGACCGGCTGGCACTGGCCGCCTGCATTCGCTCCTCGCGGCAGAAAATTTCCGAGGCGGATGTTGCGGGTATCAAGAGGCCTGCCTTGATCGCCGTCGGAACCAAGGACGATATTGCCGGTTCGCCAAAACGGCTGGCCGATCTGATGCAGGATGCGCGGATCCTCGAAATTCCGAACCGGGATCACATGGTTGCGGTCGGTGACAAGGTCTACAAGCAGGGCGTTCTGGATTTTCTGGACGGGAGTGAGGCATGACGGGCGAGCGCGTTGAATTCATCGGAAATGAAGACAACAGGCTGGTGGCGGACCGGTATGGACAGAGAGGCCAGCCGGTCATCCTGCTTCATGGCGGCGGTCAGACCCGGCATTCCTGGGATGCGGCAGCTGAAAGCATCGCCCGCCAGGGCCACGTGGTTTACTGCCTTGACCAGCGCGGCCACGGTGAAAGCGACTGGGTGCCGTCCGGGAACTACGAGTTCCACGATTACGCCATGGATCTGATTGCTGCGGCGGATCGGGTGGCGGCGCTCCACGGTGCGCGGCCGGTCCTTGTTGGAGCCTCTCTTGGCGGACTGGCCGGAATGATGGCGGAGGGCGAACGCCAGCCCGGCGCTTTGGCGGCACTTGTCCTGGTGGACGTCACCCCGCGCATGGATCTGGGCGGGGTCAGCCGGATCCTGGGCTTCATGGCCGAGCGGGTCGAGGAAGGCTTTGCGACGGTGGAGGAAGCCGCCGATGCCATCGAGCTTTATCTGCCCAACCGCAAGCGGCCGAAGGACCTCTCGGGCCTGCAGAAGAACCTGCGTCTGCACGACGACGGCCGCTATCGCTGGCACTGGGATCCGAAGTTCATTGCTTCAAAGCATGGCAATGACAACGGGCACGCAATCGAAACCCAGCAGATCATGCTGAAGGCGGCGGCCAACCTGAAACTGCCGGTCCTTCTGGTGCGCGGACAGAATTCAGAGCTTGTCTCGCAAGAACATGTCCAGGAATTCATCGAGCTGGTTCCTCATGCGCATTTCACCGATATCAAGAATGCGGGACATATGGTTGCGGGCGACCGGAACGATATTTTCGCGGAAGCGGTCCAGTCGTTCCTGGACAAGCTCTTCAGGAATGCCGCAGCGTCCTGAAACCTTCCGGTTTCAACGCCTTAAGTCCTGTTTTTGAAATCGGGATTCCGATTTCCGGATATGGCTGGCCGATAGGACGTCGGGTTTTCATGCGCTTGTCGATATCCGTATTTTCGACGGTGTCTTCAGATTTTGCTTCAAGTCCTGGGTGCGGCCGCGTCTGGGGTCGTGGTTCGGGAAAGCAGAGTCTTTTCAACGCCTAAAGTGAAGACTTTGAGGCGTTGAATCCCCTGTTTCAAACGGTGATTCAAGAGCGATCTGAAAACGGGTCTACTGTCCCGAAAACCGCGGCACCCGTTTTTCCAGGAAGGCGTCGCGGCCCTCAACCATGTCTGCGCTCTCGAAACAGTCCAGGGCGGCTGCTTCGGACCGGGCGAGAGCGTCGCTGTCGCGTCCGGCGGCGAAGGCGTTGATGGCGCGTTTGGCGGCGCGGATCGTTAGCGGCGCATTGTCGGCAAGGGTTCGGGCGAGGTGATCGATGCGGGCCTCCAGCGTCTCTTCGGCAACGGCCTCATCGACCAGGCCTATGCGGAAAGCCGTTGTGGTGTCGATCCGCTCCGCGGTGAAGAGCAGCCGCTTCGCCGCCGATGGACCGATAGGTTCGAGAACGTCGGCGATGGCCTCCAGCGGATAGGCGATGCCGAGGCGGGCGGCGGGAATGGCGAACAGGGCGCCTTCCGCCGCGATGCGCAGATCGCACGCAAGGGCGATCCCGAGGCCGCCGCCCAGGCAATGCCCCCGGATCATCGCCACAACGGGTTTGTCCGTGTGCTTGAGTGCCTTGAAGGCGGCGACGTTGATGGCGTCGTAAGCTCGTGCCTTTGTCCCGTCAGATCGGGTTTGTGCGAATTCGGATATGTCCGCGCCGGCACAGAAGCTGGTGTCGCCGGCACCGCGCACAACGATCACGCGGACCTGGTCATTCCGGACGAGGTCATCGATCGCAGCCGGCATGTCCTGCCACATGGCAAGGCTCATGGCGTTGCGTCTCGGCGCGTTGTCGATGACGAGCCAGCCCGTCGATCCGGTCACTTCGGTCCTTAGGGACCCGGAGGATTTCGGGGCGGTCTCAGCGGTCTGCATGGTCATTTGGGGAACTTTCACGAAAGGGCGGTATCAGGATCAAAGAAACCAGTCTGAAGGTGCTCCGGCAAGTTTGACTTTGGAATTAGCCGCAATGACCCTATTTTAGGGCAACCACGTATCACGGCTTGAAAAGGAGACAAGCCATGTCGAACCCGTCCCCTCGGCAGAATGCGGCCAATCTGGCGCTTCACGATCCCGTCTGGCGGCAACTGCGGGAAGAAGCTCAGGCCATGGTCGTCAGCGAGCCGGCCTTGTCTTCATTCGTGTATGAGACCGTCCTGAACCACGAAACGCTGGAGGAAGCGGTCGTCCACCGCCTCGGTGACCGTCTTGGGCGCGATATCGTATCCGCGTCCCTGATCCGGCAGACCTATCTGGAAGCGCTGGCCTCTGAGCCGGAGCTTGCGGAAATCTTCCGGGTCGACATCGTCTCCGTCTACGACCGCGATCCGGCATGCCACCGGCTTCTGGAACCGGTGCTCTATTTCAAGGGCTTTCATGCGCTTCAGACCCACCGGCTGGCCAACTGGCTGTGGCGGCAGGGCCGTGAGGATTTCGCGCTCTACCTGCAAAGCCGGTCTTCCGAAGTCTTCCAGGTGGATATCCACCCGGCGGTTCCCGTCGGCCGCGGCATCTTCATCGACCACGGCACCGGCGTTGTCGTCGGCGGGACGGCCTCCATCGGCGACGATGTCTCGATCCTGCAGGGCGTTACCCTCGGCGGGACGGGCAAGGAGGGCGGTGACCGTCATCCGAAGATCCGCAACGGCGTCCTGATCGGGGCCGGGGCCAAGGTTCTCGGCAACCTGGAGATCGGCCATTGCTCGCGCATCGCCGCCGGATCCGTGGTGCTGAGCCCGGTTCCGCCCAACACGACGGTCGCAGGCGTACCGGCAAGGATCGTCGGCAAGGCCGGCTGTGCGGAGCCCTCGCGTTCGATGGACCAGCTCATCCAGGAAGAGAACGCAGGCAAGCCTGCCGTCAAGGAAGACGGGGAAAGCTGACGAAGACGGTTGGCTTGAGGCAAAACTTCTGTAGGGTCCGCGTCAGAACCCACCCATTGATTGCGCAGGAGATGCGACGTGAAACCCGATGAAATCCGAAAGCTCGAAGCCTATCTGAAACAGAAATTCGAGCTGGATCGCATTCAGGTCAAAGCCCGGCCGCGCAAGGACGACTCCGCGGAGGTCTACATCGGGGACGAATTCGTCGGCGTTATCTTCCGTGATGACGAGGATGAGGACCTGAGCTGGAATTTCCAGATGGCGATCCTGGAGATCGATCTGGACGAGGTCTGAGGACTTTTCGGTCCGGAACCTTACTTTTTCCTGATTTCGAGCGCGTGGACCAGCTCAACGGCCCGCCGCTCAAGCCTTCCCCAATTGGCCAGATGCGCCTCTTCGAAGCGGTAGGTCAGCAACAGCTCTCCGGACAGCACCCGCTGGGCCGTGCAGACGGCGATCGTATCGCTGAGCGACTGGCGGCAACGGGCGATGAACCCTGTCTCGCTGCCCGGTTCATAGACAATCTGATCGCGGGCGCCGATCGGGCTTGAAAGCGTCAGGACCCTGAGGCCGGCCGGCCCGGCCCCCTCTTTTCCCCTGGCCAGGCGCCGGTAGACCGGATCGAGCCGGTCGCGCATGGTTTCGCCGCGGGCGTTCCTGCTGATATCCAGAAGCACCACGTTGGAGCCTTCGCCGAAGGCCGCGAACTGGTCCGCCTTGTTTTTATCAAAGCCGGACATGGAGGGCCACATGACGCCCAGATGCAGGGTCGACAGGTGATCTCCCGTCTGTCTCAGGCCGAGCCTCTGGGCCGGGGCCCTGATCATGTTCACGGGGACTTCGAACGCCTGGTCGCCGACGAAAACGGTCCGGCTTCCCGGCTCGTCGGCCCATTCCATGTCCCCGTTCCAGTATCCCGTCCAGCGGGCGGCCAGATACGACACGTAGACCATGGCCAGCGCCGCCATGGCGGCGGTCAAATAGGTGAAAAACCTCGGGCTGACACCGCTCGAAGCGGGGAGCACAAGCACGGTCAACGACCGGCTCCCGGCGTTCCATATTGGCCGGACAACGTGCCTGATCCGTCTCGATGGGAGACGTTTGTCCCGAAACGGGATGGGATATCGCTCATCATTTTCAGCATGGGCCAGGATTTCTGTCCGGATTCGCAGGCGGGCTGGCCGGGACTCAAAACGGCACGGCGCTTGCACTTGACCCTTAACAAATTCTAAAGCAGCTTCTGCTTGTAAAAGTTAACAAAGGGTTAATGTTGTGTTGTTCCAGCTTATCGTCGCGCTGTACATCGGTTGTGCGGGGTTTGTCGCAGCAGGCGTAATTGGCAGCTTTTACCAGTTGGTCACCGATCAGCCGCCGCGTTTCAATTTTGCCGTGGATAGCGTGATCGGCACGATCGCTTCCGTTGGTGTGTGTGTGCTCGCAGGACCCTTCATCATCATGCGCAATGCCATTCGGGGCCGCCGAATCGAAGGCAGGCCGATCGGATGGCTGGTTGCCTCGTCGACGATTGCGGGCATGTGGAGCATCTGCTCCGGCCTTCTGGTCATGCAGTGCGCGTTGAGTATTGCCGGGAAGCTGTAATCAAGACGATGTAGGAGGGGAGAGAGGCGCATGCCAATTTACAGCCTCGACGGCGTTCAGCCGGAATTTCCCGAGGACGGCCGCTACTGGGTCGCCCCGGATGCCGACGTGATCGGCCGTGTCCGGCTCGATCGGGACGCAAGCGTCTGGTTCGGTGCGGTGTTGCGCGGCGACAATGAACTGATCCATATCGGGGAACGTTCGAATGTGCAGGACGGCAGCGTGTTTCATACCGACATGGGTTATCCGCTGACCATCGGACCTGATTGCACAATCGGCCACAAGGCAATCCTGCACGGCTGCACCATCAAACGGAACACCCTGGTGGGCATGGGCGCCACGATCCTGAACGGGGCGGTGATCGGCGAGAATTGCATAATCGGTGCGAATGCGCTGATCGCCGAAGGCAAGGTTATTCCGGATAATTCCCTGGTTGTCGGCATGCCGGGGAAGGTGATGCGCCAGTTGGATGCGGCGGCGGCCAAAGGCAACACCAGGTCCGCCGAAGGCTATGTGCGCAACTGGCAGCGCTTCAAGGCGGGGCTTTCGCCGGTCTGATCGGCTGAACCCTGGAATTTCGCTCTGACGCGACCGAAAAAAGGACGGGAGCCGGCTTGCGGGGGCTAGCCGACTCCCTGGATCCGGTCGTGGTAGGGATGGGGAGGGTGGGGACGCGACCGGATCTTCCCGTTGCCCCGAAGGGCAATCCTCCAATTTCTGTTGCCTGACGTCGGGTCGGCCCGTCGGACCGAAGCGCCAGGGCTAATCGTTCACGCTGCTCACTGCCGTGACCCGCGTGTCCGCGATACCTGTCCATTTCGCCGGAGCGCGCGTGGACTGGCGCTTGATGTATCTGTACGGCGTCGAGTACCAGGGCAGGACCGCTTCGATCTGATTGTCGAGGATCATGTCCCCCTGATCGGTGCGCACGGTCAGGACCGCATGGCCGGCATTCTTCACGTCCTTGGCGACTGTGATCAAAAGTGCGCTTCTCGGCCAGCCCGCGGCGATGAGTTCGCGCTGCTTTTCGAGGACATATTCCTCGCAATCGCCCGAACCGTTCACCGGATAGGTCCAGTATTCCGGCTTCCCGAAATTTTCTTCGTCGGTGACCGGCCTTATCTGGCTGTTGACCTTGTGGTTCAGCGCGATCAGCTCGTTCCACCTTTCTTCCGTCAGCTTGACAACCACCGGCGCGTTGGTGCCGCCCTGGCATTCCCTGCGGTTCTCCCTACAGAACTGCACATGCCCGATCGGCGCCTTGACGATGGTGTCCATGGCCATGAAGCGGCTCGGCGAAGCTTCTGCCGACCAGGACGCGACTGCCCCTATAAGAAGTATTGCAGGTAAGTAAGTGTATTTCTGATGTAGTTTCATCGTAACGCCCTCCCCAAGGCTGGCGAAACAATGACATGATCGATTTTATTTCTTGAAAATTTAAAATATCAATCAAGAATAAATCTTGAGATTGATTTGATCATTACTTGAATAAATCTGTATTCAACTTTTAAATAAATTTGCATCTTAGTTGAATAAAATTGTATGTATCGTCTGCAAGTCTATGAAAAATAAGTAGAGTTTCCAGAAATGACAGGGACGGGGCCTTGCGTCGGAACATCAAAGGGTGTCGCGGGCGTCGGTATTCGACCGCTCCGTCAAGACGATACGGGGCACTTTTTCCGATGGTTTTTGGGAGAGAAAATTAGCTGCCAGGCGTGCGCAGGGTTACCAAATTCCGAAGGAAACGCCCTTCCGGTTTCCCTTAAGGCAGATTTGCGCGTGCGGAAACGCAGGAAGCCGAAGCGCTTCTACCTAACGTTCGGCCGCTGAGCCGCTCATGATACGAGTAAAAGTGAAGCCGACCCGGTCAGTCGTCGCTGGAAATATGATGTTCCAGCAGTTCCCGGTTCTGGATGGCCGCGAATTCCACGGCGATGCCACCTTCGATGCGGCGAACGACACGGGCGCGCATCTTGCCGAGCGCGATGCTGTCGCCGGGTTCCGGCTGTACGTCGGTGGCAAGGGCGGCACCGGACAGGGACACGTCGATGATCCGGCACATATGTTCCGAACCGTCCGGAAGGACGATCTTGGTGATCGGATTTTTCGGGACGAAGCGATCGTGCCGCCGGTCTTCGGGCAGATTGAGTTCGTCGCGGTTGGCAAGCCAGGTCAGGACGTTGGCGATCTTGTCGCGCTTGCGCGGCGTGTTGCGCAGTTCGACGGCGAAGCCACCGTCGAACAGGCGGGCGATCCGGCCTTCCACGCGGCTCAGGTGATCGAGATAGGCAACGACCCGTTCGCCGACACGGCCGGAAACGGGTGTGATCATGGCCATGCCGCCCGGCGACATGTCGATGACCTGGCAAGGATATTCGCGCCGGTCTTCCAGCATGAAGCGGCCGAGAATATTTACGGATACGCGCTGATGCCGACGCCGGTCCGTCGCATGAAGCGTTTTGCTTCCATCGGTTGCTGTAGCCAATCCGGCGCCCATGCGTCTAATACCCGTTTGCCCCTACGTCTGACACGTATTCCGGGAACGGGCCTCGTAGCACACGTCCCAAGGACTCGCAGTTTACGGACGTGGGGTTAACGATATGTAAGGCGCCGACACTTCGACTTACGATTTTCCACCCGAATAAACCGTCAGGTGCCCGACCTGCCGTTCTGCGCCTTGCGGAAGGCCGGAAGGCGGCAGGTTCATGCCTTCCGCGGTAAAGCGCGGCAGGATCGGATTGACGCCTTCGCCGGGCTTAAGGAAATACGGGCGCTCGTCAGGCCAGACAAGACGCAGGCTGGTGATCGACTGGCTCAAAATGGGATGCAGGCCGAGCCAGTAGGGGCGTTCCATCGGGGTGGAGGAGCCCAGGATCCGAATGCGGCCCTCTCCGGGGACATTCAGCGGCAGAAGCAGCATTTCCATGTTCAGCTGTTGTTCGCGTTCTGTGTGGCCGGCCACGCCAATGACGGCCGCGGCCGCATCCTCGGTGATGGCGGCGATCAGGCTGGCGAGCGCCTCACGGTCCTTCTCGTTCCAGCCGCGCAGGAAATTCCGGCCTTTCAGTTCCCGGCAGTGGGCCGAGCAGAGGCGGGTTCCGGCGAGCCGGTAGCGCACGTCATGCGGAGAATTCACTTCCAGGATGAAGGTATCTCCCAGGAGCGAACGAATCCGGCCGGGATCGATTTCGCTGCGGTTGGGGGCAGGACGCGCTTCGCGCAGATCATTCCAGTACTTGTAGAGTGTTTTGGATACGCCGTTCTTCATCTGATTATGCCCCTGTCCTAAAGAGCGGTGCCGAAATCGGGCGGGTTATGGCCGCTTGTCCGAAATCGGGACACCTTCGCTTCTGTCTCCGTGTTTGGGTCCTGTTAAGCAGAGGGCGTGCCAAATGGCGGAAATCCGGAACGACGGGCGGGCGCTACGCTTAATTAAGGTTAACGATTGCTTATCGTTGCCAGGGAGGCGGGGCTGCGGCACCTTAATGTTGCGTTAGGCAATCGGGGCCGTCGGGGGCCGACCCCTGCGAGGGCCTGACCGGTGGAGTTTCCATAAAGGTTGCTCCGGGGGAGCGTGGGGACGCGACCAGCCATCGTCATGTTGGCACAAACGCCTGTCACCGGACCCGGTGGCGGGCGTTTTCTTTTGGGACTCGGGCTGTCCCGCCGGACTGTCCGTGCCCGCATGCCTTGCCAGCGCCTTCATTTGCCGTACATGTTTGTCGCGATACCGAGAAGGATTCAGATGAACCATCACGTTTTCGAGCCCGGACAGGGCGAGCCTGAAGAGAAGGGGCCGGAGCCGGCCTTCAACCTGCCCAAGGTGGTGGTTTGGCTTGCAGGGATCATGATCGTCGTATTCGTGCTGCAGGCCTATGTATTTTCCACGGCGTTGAACAATGACATCATCATCTATTTCGCTTTCTGGCCCGTGCGCTACCAACCGGATGTGTTTGCAACCGGGCTCGCTCCCGGTGGGCTTGCTGCAGATATCTGGACTTTCGTCACCTATGCGTTTCTGCACGGCGGCGTCGCCCATATAGCCTTCAACATGCTGTGGATGATCGTTTTCGGAAGTGCGGTCGCGCGCCGGTTCGGGACCTTTCGGTTTTTGATTTTCTCTGCGCTTTGCGCTGCGGGCGGCGCAGCAATGCATCTGGCCACCCATTTCGACGGACAGGCGCCGATGATCGGTGCTTCGGCCGCGATTTCTGGCCACATGGCGGCAGCCGCGCGTTTTGTGTTCGAGCTGGGCGGCCCCGTGGGCGTGATCCGGCGAACGGACGATGCGGCCTTCCGGGTGCCTGCGGCCCCGTTGCTGCAATCCTTCTCCAACAGGTCCGTGGTGGCCTTCCTGGGCGTCTGGTTCGGAATGAACTTTGTGTTCGGCCAGATCAATATGCCCATGGCCGGTGGCGCGGGCTCAATTGCCTGGGAGGCGCACATCGGCGGTTTCCTGGCCGGACTCCTTTTGTTTCCCCTCATCGATCCCGTGCCGCGGCGGCGATATTAGAGCATCAGGCGAAAACTTTGCGGCATTTGACCGGCGCGCTTTTGCCTGCTGACAAGGCGGGGCGCGTGCCGTGGTGTTTCCCACCACAAACGCGAGCTCCACAAGCGCAAACGGCGGCGGTCAGCGGGCGAAAGAGCCCGGCCCTTCGGGCGTCAGAAAACGGCCCATCGGTTGCGTTACGTCGCTTGCACGATGCACCGCATCGCGTTTCACGGCGCTCCTGACCGAATGAACTGCTTTCTGTCATCAAATGCTGCAAAGTTTTCGCCTGGTGCTCTAACAATCACCTCATGCGACACTTTGCCTCGTTCGATTAATTTGCCATGATACCGGACCGGACGCCGTGCGTCGGTGTTCCCTCGACAAAACGGGAGGAGTTGGCAAATGACCGTTGGTATTATCTTGCAAGGCAAAGGAAGCGACGTGATTACGGCGCGCGGGACGACACCGCTGCGCGATATTTGCTCCACCCTGGCGGAAAAGGGAATCGGTGCCATCCTTGTGACGGATGCGGCCGATCACATCGAAGGCATTATTTCCGAACGCGATATCGTCAAGACGCTGGCAGCCAAGGGGCCGGAGGCCCTCAATCTGCCGGCATCGAATGTCATGACCACCGCTGTCGTTACCTGCGGGGAAGACGATGCGATCATGGATGTCATGTCCAAAATGACCTCGGGCCGGTTCCGCCATGTCCCCGTCCTCCGGGACGGCAAGGTCGTGGGTCTGATCTCCATCGGGGACGCTGTCAAATACAGGATCGCTCAGGTGGAGATGGAAGCCGAACAGATGCGAACCTACATCACGATGACGTAACCGGCCCCGCCAGGGCGAATTCGGAAAACGTCATGCTGCGCCAGACAGCACGGCCGTCGTTGCGGCCGTGTTTTTTTTGGGTCTGCGACTTACGCGCCGTAGACGTCCTTCGGGTCGTAGACGCGGTCCTTTTCCACGCGTTCCAGACGAAAACCGCCATCGGCGTCCTGGACGATCTTGCGGAAGAAGCAGGAATTGAAGCCGGTGTGACAGGTGGCGCCGTTGCCGGCGACTTCGACCTTGAGCCAGATGGCATCCTGGTCGCAGTCGGTGCGGATTTCCTTCACATGCTGGACCTGGCCGGAGGTTTCGCCCTTTTTCCAGTAGGCCTGGCGGGAGCGGCTCCAGTACCAGGCTTCGCCCGTTTCGATGGTCCGGCGCAGGGCTTCGGCGTTCATGTAACCGACCATGAGGACGTCGCCCGTGGCATGATCGGTCACGACGGCGGCAATCAGGCCGTCGCCGTCGAATTTCGGCTGGAGAACCGCGCCGGTTTCGATTGCGGTCTTGTCGCCGCGCTCTGCGAAGATGGAGGTCGTCACTGGTAAACCCCTTGGCCTTTCAAAAAAGGCGGGGCTTTACCGGCTCCCGCCGCGGACCAGGCTCATGAACTTGGCCTGCTCGGCCGGCTCGTCCTGGAAAATTCCGGTGAACTGGGTGGTGATGGTGGACACACCCTGTTTCTGCACCCCGCGCATGGTCATGCACTGATGCTCGGCCTCGAGCATGACGGCAATCCCGCGCGGCGCGAGCGTGTCGTCAATGGCGGAAGCGATTTGCGAGGTCAAGTGTTCCTGGGTCTGCAGCCGCTTGGCGAAGATGTCGACCACGCGCGCCAGCTTGGACAGGCCAACGACGCCATCCGCCGGATAATAGGCGATATGCGCCTGACCGATGAACGGCAGCATGTGGTGTTCGCAGAAGGAGTTAAAGGGGATGCCGCGCACCATGACGATATCGTGGTAGCCGCCGACATCCTCGAAAACCCGTTCCAGATGGGAGAACGGGTCTTCGAAATAGCCGGAATAAAGCTGTTCGAATGCCTTGACGACGCGCCTCGGCGTGTCCTGAAGGCCCTCGCGCTCCGGATCGTCGCCGGTCCATGCGATCAGTGTGCGCACAGCGGCTTCCGCTTCCTCGCGGCTCGGGCGCTTGAGCTGATCGGGAGCCTTGCGCTCGAATTTCTTGCCGACTTGCTTGAGGACTGCGTCCATTTCGATCCCCGCTAATTTGCCCTGGTTACCCGTCATACGCTTTTCCCGGCAGAGCAGATCACTCCGCCGTATCTTTTCTTTTCCGGTTGTCCGGCCGTGAAAAACGCCCAGGGCGAATCCACGGAGGATTTGATCTCAGCCGGCTTGTGCCGCGGTGTTCTGAAGCGGATGATACGCCTATCTGGCTTACAGGGCGATTAATTCAGGCTCTTGCAGAAAACCGACAACGCCTGATCTATATAGGGAAAGACGTGTGGGCTGCAATGCAGACGGTCATCACCCGGTTTCACGAAGAGGCGAGTATGCTTGACGATATCTACAATGCCAGGATCCTGGAATTCGCGGGAAACATTCCGCGGATTGGGCGTCTGGAGCATCCTCAGGCGACGGCAAAGGCGCATTCCAAGTTGTGCGGTTCCACTGTGATCGTGGACCTTTGCCTGGAAGACGGCGTCGTGTCGGACTATGCCCATGACGTAAAAGCCTGCGCGCTGGGCCAGGCGTCCTCGTCGGTCGTTGCCCGGCATGTCATCGGGGCCACGCCGGAAGAGTTGCGCGAAGTTCGCAAGACAATGCGCGCCATGCTGAAGGAAGGCGGCGAGCCGCCCACGGGCCGCTTCGAGGACCTGAAGTTCCTGGAGCCGGTGCGCGAATATAAAGCGCGCCATGCCTCCACCATGCTGGTCTTCGACGCCATCGCCGATGCGCTGGACCAGATCGAGGCAGAGCATGCCGGGTCCGATACGAAAACTGTTGCGTGATCACGAAAGCTTGTAAAGGAAACCATCAATCGGTCGCAGGGCGGCAGACTGTTGATTGCTATAAGATCCCGGCGATGACCATTCTCAAAGACCTGCCGAAATTCGTCGGGATCGGGCTGATCCGACTATACCGGTATACGCTGTCGTCCTTCATGGGGCGTGGATGCCGCTACGCGCCGACCTGTTCGGAATATACCGAAGAGGCGATCCGCACCTACGGCATGTGGGCCGGTGGCTGGATCGGGCTTGCCCGGATCCTGAGGTGCAACCCGTGGGGGGCGTCGGGTTACGATCCCATCCCCGACCATCTTCCGAAGGGGAGAAACTGGTTCCGGCCGTGGCGGTACGGCCGTTGGACGGGCGCGCATATCGAGCAGGGGCAGCGCCTGGATTAGACATGGCCGGATACGGCCGATCCGACTGGAGAAATCCGTTTTATCCATTGACCCTGCGGCAGTCGAATGCGAGGGTCGCCCGGGTAAAATCCAACAACCCCGCAAGGGTGGAGAATTGCACGTGGAAGACTTCCATTTCGTCATGATCAAGCCGACGCATTACGACGACGACGGCTATCCGATCCAATGGCTGCGTTCCGCAATCCCTTCCAACACGCTCGCCTGCCTGAACGGCCTTGCAGAGGCCGCGATCGAGCGGAAGGCGTTGGGGCCCGATGTGCGCATCCACCTGCACACCTTTGACGAGACCAACACGCGGGTAAAACCGGCAAAGATCATCCGCATGATCCGGCAGTCCGGCGGGAAGGCCCTGATCGGGCTGGTCGGGGTGCAGTCCAACCAGTTCCCGCGTGCGGTCGATCTGGCTCAGAAGTTCCTGAAGGCGGACCTGCCGGTCGCCATCGGCGGCTTCCATGTTTCGGGCTGCATGTCCATGCTCAAGGAAATGCCGCAGGAGATGGTCGACGCCCAGAAACTGGGGATTTCCTTCTTCGCAGGCGAGGCTGAGGATTTGCGTCTGGACGACGTCTTCCGTCATGCCTATGCGGGCGAGCTGAAGCCGGTCTACAATTTCATGTCGGACCTGCCGTCGCTCGACGGCGAGCCGACGCCGATCCTGCCGTCGAAGCACATCCAGTTCACCGCCGGTTCCCATTCCAGTTTCGATCTGGGACGCGGCTGCCCGTTCCAGTGTTCTTTCTGTACCATCATCAACGTGCAGGGTCGAAAGAGCCGTTTCCGGTCCGCCGACGACCTGGAGCGGATCATCCGCGACAACTACGCCCAGAAGATCAACCGCTTCTTCATCACCGACGACAATTTCGCCCGTAACCGGCACTGGGAAGAACTGTTCGACCGGCTGATCTACCTGCGCGAGGAAGAAGGCTTCGACATCAAGTTCATCATCCAGGTCGATACGCTGTGTCACCGGATCAAGAATTTCATCGAGAAGGCGACGCGCGCCGGGGTCAACCGGGTGTTCATCGGGCTTGAGAACATCAACCCGGACAACCTGCTGGCCGCCAAGAAGCGGCAGAACAAGATCACCGAATACCGCGAGATGCTTCTGGCATGGCGCGACCATGGCGCGACCACCTATGCCGGCTACATCATCGGGTTCCCGAACGACACCAAGGAATCCGTCCTGCGGGACATCGAGATCATCAAGAAGGAACTGCCGCTCGACCTGCTGGAGTTCTTCTTCCTGACGCCGCTGCCCGGATCGGAGGACCACAAGGTGCTTCTGGAAAAGGGCATCTGGATGGATCCGGACCTCAACAAATACGACCTTAACCACCGGGTCAGCCATCATCCGACCATGTCGGACGAAGAGTGGGAGGACGCCTACCGTGCTGCCTGGGACAGCTATTACAGCATGGATCACGTGACGACGGTTCTGCGCCGGGCCGCGGCCCACCCGAGGGGGCGTCCGGGCAACAAGCTGTTCCTGATGATGTGGTTCTGGCTGATGGTCCGCTACGAGGGCGTCCATCCGCTTGAAGGCGGCTATTTCCGGATCAAGGTGCGCACCGACCGCCGGTCCGGCATGCCGATCGAAAACCCGCTGGTCTTCTATCCCCGTTACCTGACCGAGATCGTTTCCAAGCACTGGGCGATCGTCAGCAACGTCGCCAAGTTCTACTGGCGCTACAAGGCGATCAAGCGGGCATCGGATCGCAAGACTTATACGGATCTGGCGCTGACGCCGGTCGATCAGGACAATCAGAACGACCTGTCGATGATGACGGAGACCCGCGGCGGTCAGGAAGCCGTTGCCAAGGCGAAGCGCGACGCCGAATTGCGCCAGACGGGCAAGGACCGCGCAAAGGTCGCCGGCTGAGGTTCCGAATTTATCCGTGACGTTGCGGACCTTGCGTTTTTTGCAAGACAGAGCCGCGCGTTAGGAGTATTGAGGCTGTCGCTGCGGCGGCAGCGGTCGAGTCTTTTTCCGGCCGCTTAACCGCCGGATCGAAGGTTCAATTTACCGGCGCCTGGACGCCGGGCTTTCGGGGCCGAATGATTGCCCGACGATGTTGCTGATCCAATCATAATCCGGGAAGCCGATCCGACCGATCTGGACGGTCTGGTTGCGCTGGAAAACCGCTGCTTCGAAACAGACCGCGTGTCGCGGCGCAGTTTCAGGCGGTTTCTGGAGCGTTCGACCGCGCGGCTTCTTGTTGCCGAGATTGCCGGCAGGATCGCCGGCTACGCGCTGATCCTGCTGCGCAGCGGCACCGCGCTGGCCCGGCTCTATTCGCTTGCGGTCGATCCGGACAGCAGAGGTTCCGGGCTTGCCCGACGCCTGCTTGCGGCCAGCGAGCGCGCGGCCTTCGAGGAAGAGCGGATCGTGCTTCGCCTGGAGGTGCGTGAGGACAATGAGGCTGCGATCGGCCTTTACCGCGCCTCCGGGTACCGCTCTTGCGGGCGGGTACCCGAGTATTACGAGGACGGCTGCACGGCGCTTCGGATGGAAAAGCTGCTGCACGGACCAGGTCATGAACCGGGCCTTGGGCGCGGACGTGCGCCCTATTACGCGCAGACCACCGAATTCACCTGCGGCCCGGCCTGCCTGATCATGGCGGCGAAGCAGTTCGACAGCACCTTTCCGACCGATACATTGACCGAACTCTCGCTCTGGCGTGAGGCGACCACGATCTATCTTGCCTCAGGGCACGGCGGTTGCGGGCCTTTCGGACTGGCAACGGCGGCAGCGCGGAAGGGGCTGACGGCGGAGGTGCGGCTGTCGCCGGACGAGCCGCTGTTCCTGTCCTCCGTGCGCGATCCGGAAAAGCGGGAGGTGATGCGGCTGGTGCAGGAGGGCTATCGGCGGGACGCGCAGGCGCTGGGCGTTACCGCGTCCGATCAGCCGCTGGGCGCCCGGGATCTGGCTGCGGAGGTCGCCAAAGGGGCGGTGGCGATCGTGCTGATCTCCGGCTACCGCATGTTCGGCCAGAAAGTCCCGCACTGGATCCTTGTGCACGATCAGGACGAGCGCCATCTGATCGTTCACGATCCGTGGCTGGAACACGAGCGGCACGAAAGTCCGGCGGATGCGGCCAACCTGCCGATCCCGGATGCGGAATTCGAGCGCATGGCGCGATGGGGCCGGACGGCGGTCCGGGCTCAAATTCTTCTCAAGAAGGTATAACTGGCGATGCCGACCTGGGTCATTCTCGTCGACAATCTGAAAGACATCTCCAACGCGGATACGGCGCACAAGGTCATGACCGTCAGGGACTACCTGATGCGGCCGAAGTTGTTTACCGGCATCAATCCGAATATCCTGAACTTCTCCCGCTCCTATGCCTACCAGGGCGCCGGCTACTATGCCTCGCTGTTGGCAGAAGCGCGCCAGCACCGGGTGCTGCCGAGCGTGGAGACCATGATCGAGCTGTCGCGCAAGCAGCTCTATAACCATGCCTTGCCGGAACTGGAAAACAGCCTGAACCAGTGCTTCCGCAAGATCGGCGAGGCGGCGGCGGAGATTTCCAGGATCACCGTCTGTCTCGGGCAGACCGGCCACGAGCAGTTGGAACCGTTCGCGCGGCTGTTGTTCGACTGGTACCGGACCCCCATCCTGGAAGTTACGGTCGAGCCGGGCGAATGGCGGGCGATCCGCAGGATCCGGCCGCTGGCGATCACCGAGCTGGACGCGCCCCGCCGCACCTTCCTGATCGAGGCGCTGGAACGCTACACGCACCGCCCCTGGCGCGCGCCGAAGCAGCGCGCGGTGATGAAATACGCACTTGCCGTGCTTTCCGATCCGAAGGAGGAGTTGCCGCCGTCAAGCCTTTCGTCGCTGAAATACATGGCGAAGGTTGCCGCGCGCCACGGGGTGGAGCTGGTGCCGATCGGTAAGGGGGATCTCGACCGGCTGGCCCAGTACGACGCCCTGTTCATCCGCGAGACCACCAATATCGACAATCACACCTATCGTTTTGCGCGCCGCGCGGTGCAGGAGCGCATGCCGGTCATCGACGATCCGGTCTCCATGATCCGCTGCACCAACAAGGTCTACCTGGCCGAACTGCTGGAGGCGCACGGGGTGCCGACCCCGAAGACCGTGATCCTGTCCTCCCTGAAGGAAGCGGACAAGCTGGAAGACCGGCTCGGCTCGCCGGTCGTGCTGAAAATCCCGGACGGATCCTTCAGCCGGGGCGTGTTCAAGGTGACGGGCGAGGAGGCGATCCGGGACAAGCTGAAGGAGCTGTTCGAGGACAGCGATATCATCCTGGCCCAGGAATACTGCCCGACCGAGTTCGACTGGCGCATCGGCGTGCTCGACGGCGAGCCGCTGTTTGCGGTCCAGTACCTGATGGCGAAGAAGCACTGGCAGATCGTCCGCCACGAGGACGGCAAGAAGTCGGTCGAGGGCAGCTTCCGTTCCACCTCACTCGCCGAGGCCCCGCCCGCGGTCGTGGAAACCGCCATCCGCGCCGCGCGTCTGATCGGCGACGGGCTTTACGGCGTCGACCTGAAACAGATCGGCGACCGGGTCGTGGTCATCGAGGTCAACGACAATCCCAACCTGGATCACGGCTGCGAGGATTCAGCGGAAAAGGACATCGTCTGGGACCAACTGATCCGCTGGTACCTGAAGCGGCTGGAGAACAGGTGAGGGGCACGGCGTTTCGTCATGCGAAAGATCATCGTCATCCTAAATGCAAAACTCAGAGACGGACTCGCAAAACAGAGTTGATGACGGATCATAGACTGAAGTGAACCTCCAAAGGTTGCCCCTCCCGTCCAAATCGCTTATGTGAAAGCCCGTCAATCAAACGAGAAACGCTTACCTGCCTTGTCTGCAGGAGTGAGCTGGAGAAAAGATATGATCAGCCTGACTTTCCCCGACAATTCCGTGCGCGAATTCGAACCCGGTATCAGCGGTGCCGAGATCGCCGAGGGCATTTCCAAATCCTTGCGGAAAAAGGCCGTGGCCGTCTCCATCGACGGCGAGCTGAGGGATCTCTCCGATCCGATCACCGAAAACGCCAGCATCGAGATCGTCACCCGTGACGAACCGCGCGCGCTGGAACTGATCCGCCACGATGCGGCCCACGTCATGGCCGAGGCCGTGCAGGAGCTGTGGCCGGGCACCCAGGTGACCATCGGCCCTGTGATCGAGAACGGCTTCTACTACGATTTCAAGCGCGTTCATCCGGACACCCGCGAGGACTGGCCGTTCACGCCGGACGACCTGACCGTCATCGAAAAGAAGATGCGCGAGATCATCGCCCGCAACGAGCCGTTCACCAAGGAAGTCTGGAGCCGGGAGAAGGCCAGGGACGTGTTCGCCGACATGGGCGAGGCCTACAAGGTGGAACTGGTCGACGCGATCCCGGAAGATCAGGATCTCAAGATCTATCGCCAGGGAAAGTGGTTCGACCTGTGCCGCGGTCCGCATATGGATTCCACCGGCAAGATCGGCAATGCCTTCAAGCTGATGACGGTTGCCGGCGCCTACTGGCGCGGGGATTCCAACAAGCCGATGCTGACCCGCATCTACGGCACCGCCTGGGCGAGCGACAGCGACCTGAAGAACTACCTCCACATGCTGGAGGAAGCCGAAAAGCGCGATCACCGCAAGCTCGGCCGGGAAATGGACCTGTACCATTTCCAGGAAGAGGGACCGGGCGTCGTCTTCTGGCACGCCAAGGGCTGGAGCCTGTTCCAGAAGCTGGTGGCCTATATGCGCCGCCGGCTGGACGCCGACTATGACGAGGTCAACGCGCCGCAGGTGCTGCATACCTCGCTGTGGGAAACCTCCGGTCACTGGGGCTGGTACAAGGAGAACATGTTCTCCGTGCAGTGCGCCGACACGGAAGCCGAGGACGACCGGGTGTTCGCTCTGAAGCCGATGAACTGCCCCGGGCACGTTCAGATCTTCAAGCACGGACTGAAGTCCTACCGCGACCTGCCGCTGCGCCTTGCCGAGTTCGGCGCGGTGCACCGCTACGAGCCGTCAGGCGCCATGCACGGGCTGATGCGCGTGCGCGGCTTCACCCAGGACGATGCGCATATCTTCTGTACCGAAGAGCAGATGGCGGCGGAGTGCCTTAAGATCAACGACCTGATCCTGTCGGTCTACAAGGACTTCGGCTTCGACGAGATCGTCGTCAAGCTGTCGACCCGGCCGGAAAAGCGCGTCGGTTCCGATGAGCTGTGGGATCATGCCGAAGCGGTGATGGAAAAGGTGCTGAAGCAGATCGCCGACCAGTCCGGCGGCCGCATCAAGACCGACATCCTTCCGGGCGAGGGCGCCTTCTACGGGCCGAAGTTCGAATATACCCTTCGGGACGCCATCGGCCGGGAATGGCAGTGCGGCACCACCCAGGTGGACTTCAACCTGCCCGAACGGTTCGGCGCCTTCTATGTGGATCGGGACGGGGAGAAGAAGACCCCGGTCATGATCCACCGGGCCATCTGCGGCTCCATGGAACGGTTCCTCGGCATCCTGATCGAGAACTACGCCGGGCATTTCCCGCTGTGGCTGGCGCCGCTGCAGGTGGTTGTCGCGACGATCACCTCGGACGCCGACGACTACGGCCAGGAAGTCGCCGAAAAACTCCGGGCAGCCGGTCTCAAGGTGGAAACCGATTTCCGCAACGAGAAGATCAACTACAAGGTCCGCGAACACTCGCTGGCCAAGATCCCGGCGATTGTCGTCTGCGGCAAGCGGGAAGCGGAAGAGCGGACCGTCAACGTCCGCCGCCTTGGGTCCAAGGACCAGACCTCCATGGGTCTGGACGAGGCCATCGCGGCCTTCGCCGACGAAGCGGTCGCGCCGGATCTCAAGTAAGGCTTTAGGCATTCCAAGGGGAATTTGCGCTCACATCGAGCGTGAATTCCCCGTGCTGCCGGGTATGTCTTTAGACTGAAAGTGATTGCCGGACCGGATATCTTCGACGGTTCTACTGGGTCATGCTGGCGGGAGCCGCGTCGCTCGCGTTCGCCAGGACTTCCACTTCCTTGTCATCGCCCGATGCGACCTTGAACTTGCGCTGGAACAGCCTGCCGTTGTTCCGCGCGACCACCTCATATTCCCCGGCCGACAGGACGAAGGCCGGAAACGCGCCGTTTGCCTCCACGACCACGTCGCCGCCCGGGCTGAGCACGGACCAGGAGGTGTTGGCGATGGCCTCGCCGCCCGGATCGTTGACGAGCTTCAGCGTGATATCTGCGGCCTGGTGATACATGGTCGCTTCGGTCAGTTTGCCGGGAAGCACCTGGATATCGGCGCGGACGACCGCATTGGCGCCGCCGTAACGGCTGACCACATGGTAGGTATCGGAATTCAGCCGCACGATCGTGCCCGGCTTGATGTCCTGGGCCACGAGATTGCGCTCGCCGCGTTCGTTGAACTCCGTGCCGTAGATGTCGAACTCGACCGAGCCGTTCTTGATCGGCTGGTCCTGGGTCAGCATGGCATCGAGTTTTACGCCGCCCGCGTTCAGGATCACCATCTTGGACATGACGTCCCGACCGATAACGATCCGGTTGGTGGCCGTCGCGTGGCCATAGGCGGTGTGGATCAGATAGGCGCCGGGATCGAGACGGAACTCGGCATCGCCGCCGCGGGAGGTGGCAACCAGTTCCAGTCGGCCGTCCTCGTTTGTGGTCTCGCTGTAGATGCGCCAGACCAGACCGCTTTCGAGCGCCTTGCTGTCGCGGGTCAGTTTCGCCATCAGATAGAGCGCGCCCTGCTTGGTCCCGGCAGGGAACGCGTCGCCGGGCAACTGGGTCGGCGCGTAGGGAACCAGAGCGTCGCTGAACAAAGGTTCCGGATCACGGTCGAGCAGGTTTTCGATCGGATTTGCCGATGCGGCGGCCGGTGCATTGGGATCGGGTTTTGCCCGTGGCGGCATCGGCGCGGTCTGGGCATACGCTGCGTCCGTGAAACCGGGGAGACTTCCGGCTGAAGGCGCAAATACGAGACCTGCAATGACTGCCAGGCCGATTGCTGCCGCTTTGCAAGATCGCTTCACGATTCCGAACTTGCCCATTCTTACCCCGATACCCTACGGCGGTTTCTTTTCATGACTGCCATGTCATGCATACGCTATTTTGTGCCCTTGTCTTGTGTGCCGAAAAATCGGGCAAATTCAAGACCTATTCGTTAAAAGTTGACAACCGCGTTCGATGAATTACCTCAATGCGGCAGATACTTCCACAACTCACCCCCCAAAGACAGGCGATCCCCGACATGTCGAATTTTGCGCCCCGTTGCCAGGAGGCTCTCGATTTCCTTCTCAGGCGCCGCTCGCATCCCTCCGTCACCCTGGCGGCTCCGGGGCCTTCTGAAGCGGAGCTGACGGATATTCTGACCGTTGCCGCCCGTGTGCCGGACCATGGCAAGCTTGCCCCCTGGCGCTTCGTCATCTATCGGGCGGAACAGGGCGAGCGGATTGGAGCGAAGCTGCTGGAAATCGCCGAAGCGAAGGAAGGGGCGCCGCTGGATGAAGCGCGCCGGCAGCAGGAGCTGACCCGTTTTACCCGGGGACCGCTCGTCGTCGGTGTCCTCAGCTGTGCCAAGGTCCATCCGAAGATCCCGGTCTGGGAACAGGAGCTGTCCGCAGGTGCGGTGTGTATGAACCTGGTGAGCGCTGCCACCGCATCGGGCTATGCCGCCCAGTGGATTTCCGAATGGTATGTCTTTGACGACGAGGCAAGCCAATTCCTCGGAGCGAAGGCAGGCGAGCGCTTCGCCGGCTTCATCCACATCGGTACGCCGACCCAGGCACCGTTTGAACGCCCGCGTCCGGAACTGACGCAGATTTGCACCGACTGGTCAGAGAGCTGAAGCCCATGTTTTACGAAACGTCCAAGAACGATCACGGATTGCCGTTCAATCCTTTCAAGGCCATCGTCGCCCCCCGGCCGATCGGCTGGATCTCCTCCCTCGACAAGGAAGGCCGGCCGAATCTGGCGCCCTACAGCTTCTTCAATGCGGTCGCCGATACCCCGCCGATCGTGATGTTCTCGTCGAATGGCTACAAGGACAGTGTTGCCAACATCGACGAGACCGGGGACTTCGTCTGCAATATGGCGAGTTACCACCTGAAGGACGCCATGAACGCGTCGTCTGCGCCATTGCCGCATGGCGAGTCGGAATTCGATCACGCCGGCCTCGAAATGGCCCCGTCACGGCTGGTCAAGGCTCCGCGGGTCGCCAAGGCCTACACGGCATTGGAGTGCAAGCACCTGAGAACCATCCGCCTTCAGGACGTCGACGGCAAGGACGCCGATAACTGGATGGTGCTCGGCCAGGTGGTTGCCGTTCATATCGACGACAGCGTTATTGTCGATGGCCGACTGGACATCACCCGTGTCCGGCCGCTGACCCGTCTCGGATACAAGGATTACGCGGTCACCAACGAAGTCTTCGAGATGACCCGCCCGCAGGGCTGATTTTCGCAAAATGCGAAAACCGCCGCCAATTCGTCGAGTCGGCCGGGATCATCTTCAGGATGTTCCCGGCCGTTTTTTTGGGGCTTGTTCACAGCGCCATGCCCTTCATCTTGGTAAATCTGACAGGTCATTCGTGTGAAAGGAGTGACTTCCCTTCCGAATATCTTCCTGAATGATGGCTGTTAAGATTTTGTTAACCATTCGGGCGCGAAGTTAACAAACTAGTAACGGTTTCATCGGGGAGAAGGGATCATGCGAGTAGCTGACTCCGCCTCGATCGCGTCTCGGATCGAGCAGGCATTCCAGTCCGCAAGTACATCGACCGGTACTTCCTTCGAGTACCTGGTAAAGACGGCGGCGCGGGAATCGTCGTTCAATCCTCAGGCCAAGGCCAGCACATCGAGCGCGACCGGGCTTTTCCAGTTCATCGAGTCCACCTGGCTTGAAACCATGAAACAGGCCGGGCCGGAACACGGGCTGGCCAAGTATGCGGACCAGATCGAGCAAACCAGAAGCGGCAAGTACCGGGTGAAGGACCCGGAGATGCGCCAGGAGATTCTCGACCTGCGCAAGGATCCGGAGATCGCATCCGTCCTGGCCGGGGAACTTACCCAGAAAAACGCCACTCAACTGAGCAAGAAACTCGGACGCAGTCCGACCGACGGCGAATTGTATATGGCGCATTTCCTGGGGGCGTCGGGCGCAAACCGGCTGATCAGCGCGACCCAGGACAATGCGGATATGCGCGCCGACAAGCTGTTCCCGACCCAGGCGCGGGCCAATCGGTCGATCTTCTATGATCAGAACGGCTCGCCCCGTTCGGCATCGGAAGTCTATGACGCCATCGTTTCCAAACACGATGCCGTCACTATGATCGCAAGCCTTTCCGGTTCCGCCGCTGTCCCGACTGCCAAGCCGGGGGCCGGGACGCCGGTCGCCAGTGCCCAGCCGGTGGCCGATAGGAGAATGCCGGAGAGCCTGCCGGAGAACCTGGACGAGGCGACGCAACGGGTCTTGAACGCTTTCCGAGCCGCGGAAACGCAGAACCCGTTTGAGGCCTTCTTCCGAAATGACGCCGCTTCGGCGTCGACCGGTGTCAACACCGCCTATACAACGGCTTTCACGGCCGTTTCCGACAGCCGCTATACCAGCAGTGCATCGTCGCAGGTTGCCGCCCAGGAACTGGCGGCAACAGAACGGCATCGCCCGTTGGATCTGACGCGTTTCCTGCGCTTCAAGGACGATGACGATCAGAAGGATCTGCTGCCGCCGGCGTGAGTGGATCCATGCGCCGGCTCACGGATCCGGCCCACGGATGCGGCTTGTCATAATTATGGTGAACCGATCGTTAAGTCTTTGATGTCAGGCTTGAACCTGAACCGAAGACCAGTTGTGCGTCACCATGATCATACGAGAGTTTCTGAATTGGGTTGAAAGTGCTCCGGACGCGCCGCGCGCGGATGCCGCCGGCGCACTTGCCCGTGCCTGGCTTTATTCCGACTTGAGCGAAGAAGATCGCAGGGGCGCCGCCGCTGCGCTGACCTTCCTTCTGGACGATCCCTGTCCTGAGGTGAGGGAGGCTCTGGCGCGAAGCCTGGCGGAACACAGCCAGGCCCCGCGGCACGTCATTCTCAGTCTTTCAGAGGACGTCGAGACAATTGCCGAGATCGTCCTCAAGTCCTCACCGGTCTTTACCGAGGTCGAACTCGTCGATGCCCTGGCTCAAGGATCGGACAGGATCCAGTGCGCCATCGCCGGACGGAAGGGGCTTCAGCCGGTCGTAGCCGCGGCCCTTGCCGAGGTCGGCTGTGCCCGGGCGTGCCAGGTGATGCTGGAAAACCGGTCGGCCGAAATCCTCAGGTCCAGCCTGGTTCGCATTGCAGAGCGCCACGAAGCGGTCCTGCCGGTGAGCGAGGCGCTCCTGAACCGGCCCGGTCTTTCCCTGACCTTGCGCCACAAGTTGTTGAGCCGGTTCGCGGAGCGGCTGGAGAGCCATCCCATGTTTGCCGAAAAGGTTCCCGATCATCTGAAGGAGGAGTTCCTGGCGGACGCGGCCGACAAGGTGACCCTGCATCTCGCCCTGGAAGCCTCCGATGCCGAGATGCCGGACTTCGTCGAGCACCTGCGTGCCGAGGCCCTGCTGACGACGAAATTCCTGTTGCGCGCCGTGTGCTGCGGCCGGTTGCGGCTGTTTGCAGCCGCGCTCTCCCTTCTCGGCAACGTGCCGCCGGACCGCTTGAGACATCTCCTGATGTCGGTTCGCTTGTCGGCACTGAAAGCGGTTCTGCGCAAGTCGGGATTGCCGCTCAGGTCCCATCAGGCGTTTCTGCTGGCCATCGAGATCGCCCGCAGCGCCGAGGCGGATTTTACCCGGGACATGAGCCTGGAGCAGGCCCGCACGCTGACCGAAGCCCTGTTGTCGGAAATCCAGGACGGCGCGCTCGGAGCGGACGAGGATATTGCCGCGTTCCTGCGCCGGTTCGCGGTCGACGTGGCGCGGCTGGAGGCGCGGGCCTTCGTGAAAGGCCGGATGCAGAAAGCCCTGAAGGCCGCCTGAGGAAACAAGCCGGGAGGCGATGACCTCCGAGGTGGCTCAGCCGATCATCAGCTCGTCGTCTTCCGCTTTCGATGGAAACTGGGCAAGATAGTCTTCTGTCACTTCCGAAAGCCTGTCGGCAAGCGCCGCACCGGTCGGGTTGTCCGTGTCGCGGGCGCCTTCGGCGACCATCGCCCGGATCGCCTCGACATATTGCTCTACCAGGGAAAGCGGCAATTTTTCCGGGCCGGGAACATGTTCCAGCAGGCGGCAGAAGCTGGAGGCAACGGAGCCGACAAGCGGGTAGCCCAGCGTGAGCGCCTGACCCTTCATGTTGTGAACCGCCTGATACAGCGTTTCCAGGTTCGCCTTGTTGAGCCCCTCGGCGCGGATCGTGTCGTAGGCGTCCGTCAGCTCGTTTGCCTCATTGCTCATCCAGCCGTCGAATTTTCCCGAAAGCCGTTCAAGGGCCTGTTCGGCAGCCTTCACAGGATCGAAGTTCTTCGCCTCGCGCTTGCTCAAGACACGTACCTTCTTCCGGAGATCCGCCGGCGGCGAGAGGATCTCCCGCTCTTCTTCCTCAAGGGGGGCTTCAGCCATGGTGATACCTTTGCCTTCCCGATGTTCGCAGGTGTTATCCGCAACGGCCGGGATTGTCCCCTTGTCCAACGTACCAGGGGTTTAAATTCGAGTTTCAGTATGCGGAGTTCTGCTTAACAGTCTGTTAGTCGCATTTGCTCACGGGGTCCGTCAGTAGCGGAACATTTCCGTCAGGATGCGCTCGTCCCAGCCGTGTTCCCTGTCGAACATGATCAGGCCCTCTACGCTGCCGTCCTCGTGAACGGACACCCTGGCCACATCCCTGATTTCCCTGTGATCGGCCGATGCGCTGACCGGGCGCTTTTTCGGCTCGAGAATATCTATGTCCACGCGGGCGTGATTGGGCAGAAGGGCGCCGCGCCAGCGCCTCGGCCGAAAGGCGCTGATCGGGGTCAGCGCCAGAAGCGGCGAGGAAATCGGCAGGATCGGTCCGTGGGCAGACAGATTATAGGCGGTGCTGCCGGCCGGGGTGGAGATGATGATGCCGTCGCAGATCAGCTCTTCCAGGCGCACACGGCCGTCGATGGAAATCCGCAGGCGAGCGGCCTGGGACGTTTCGCGGAGCAGCGAGACCTCGTTGATCGCCTGGGCCGTGGAGATCTTTCCCGACTGGTCGACCACTTCCATCGACAGCGGATGGATCGGGTTGGCGTCGGCCTCGGCGACCCTTTGGAGCAGGTCGTCCTCACGGTATTCGTTCATGAGAAATCCGACCGAGCCGCGGTTCATGCCGTAGATCGGCTTGCCCGAGCCCATGAACCTGTGGAGCGTCTGCAGCATCAGGCCGTCGCCGCCGAGCGCGACGATCACATCGGCGTCTTCGGCGCTGACTTCGCCGTAGCGGGCCGCCAGAAGCCCCCGAGCCTCCAGCGCTTCCGGCGTGTCGCTGGCGACGAAATAAAGCTTTTCGACCTTTTCAGGCGCGTTGCCGGAGGCCTTGTCCGAAGGCGTCGCAATGGTCATCGTGAACTCGCAGGCGTTTGCCGATTGGCCCGGCCCCGTCCGGGCATAAGGCTCCTCACTTCTCCTTAATAGCAGGAAGTGACCGGCCGCCAAGGCCGATTCAGGCCGAAGGCGCTGGTTTTTGCCTCGAGCCATGCGCGTTGATTTTTCAGGAATAATAGTCCCAGACCGGTTTCCGGGCCAGCGTATCGTCATTGTGGCGCATGCGCAGGGACAGGAGGTCGGACAGACAATCCCGCAGGACCGGCAGCATCTCAGGATCGTTCGAAAGGTCTTTTATCGCCCCTCCGGGTCCTGCAGGCTTGAAGAGCAGAGGCGGCAGTTCGGGGAAGTGGACGTATTGCCAGTCCGGCCCGCGCATGGCGAGGAGCGTGCGGTCCCGTCCGTCCACGTGCTCGGGCAGGATCGCTTCGGTCGCCGAAATATTGCGGTAGTCGAATTCGAAGATCGCGCCCTTGCGCCAGCGGACCGGGGTCTGGGCGTCGAGGAAGGGGCGAAGCGAGGCACCGTCGGGAGCGTGTGCCGGTTCCACGCCGATCAGGTCTATGAGGGTCGGGAAGATATCGGCGGCCGAAGTAAAGGCGGTCACCCGGTTGGCCTTTGCCCTGCCGGGCGCGCGGATCATCAGCGGAATATGGTAGCTCTGTTCGAAGAAGCCGCCTTTTCCGAGCATCCAGTGGTCGCCCATCATCTCCGCGTGGTCGGAGGTGAAAATCACCAGCGTGTCCTTTTCCGCATCGGCGGCGCTCAAGCCGGACAGCAGCCGTCCGATCTGGGCGTCCACTTCCGAAATCATGCCGTAGTAAAGCGCACGGATGCGGCGGAAGTCGTCGCGGGTCAGGTCCTTTACCAGACCGTCCGCGCCGGGGATGTGGCTGGAGACTTTCTGAGTGGCGAGGGCCGTCGCGACCAACGGATGGAGGTTAGCCTCCTCGTCAGGGCTGGCGGCGCCGAGAAAATCCGGACCGTCTTCGGGACCGTACATCCGGTTATAGGGTTCGGGAACCGTGATCGGCGGATGCGGACGCAGGTAGGAGATATGGGCAAACCACGGCCGCTCAGCTTCCTGTTCGCCGAGCCAGGACAGGAAGGCGCCGGTCAGGAACGCGGTCTGGGTTTCTTCCGCGCCGTAGGCGGGCGCGTTTCGGGAAATCCGCTCGCCTTCCTCCGGTGCCACATGGTGAATCGTCGGGAACGTTGCCGGATCGTGGCCCCTGGCGGCGAGCCAGGAGAGCCAGGGCTTGTCGTCCTCCGGCAGCATCTGGCGCACGGCAAAGCCGGGCAGCACGCCTTCGTAGGTCGAAAGTGCGGGATCGTTCGGATCGTGGACGCGAGGATCGGGCGAAGTGTCCGTATAGCCGAACAGGGTCGGGACGTAGCCGGCCCGGCGCGCGGCACGGGCGACGTTGTCGAAGCGGTTGTCCAGCGGCGCGCCATTCCGGACGACCCGGTGGTTCATCTGGTAGAGCCCGGTATAGAGCGAGGCCCGGGCCGGAGAGCACGGCGCACAGGTGGCGTAGTGGCGTTCGAACACTGTTGCCTGCTCGGCGAAGGCGTCGAGGTTCGGCGTCTTCACCACCGGGTGTCCGACGGTGCCGAGGCAATCGCCGCGCCACTGGTCCGCGGTGATCAGGAGGATGTTCGGCCGGGAGTTCATTCCGTTTCCAGTTTTTCCATCAGGGCCGGAAGATCGGCAACCGTGTCGATGACATGGTCGGCACCCGCTGCCTTGAGCTGTTCCGTCGCATATTTGCGCAAGGCGTCCACTTCCTCTGGCGACAGGGCTGCCAGTTCCTCCGGCGTGCGGCCGGCGAAATTGCCCGACAACGCCAGGCCGACGGTGAGACAACCGGCGGCAACGCCCTCGGCGATGCCGGGCTCGGTGTCGTCGACCTTGATGACGGCAGCGGGCGGATAGGCGACCAGATCGACGAAGCACTGATACATGCCGAGCGGTCCGGGGCGGCCTTCGGGAAGATCGTCGGCGCAGATCAGGTTGTCCGGCGCATAGCCTTGTTCGGCGGCAACCGGCAGGACACGCTCCATGATGGAACGGGTGTAGCCGGTGGTGGAGCCGATCCTGATGCCCTTGCCGCGCAAATATTTGACGACGTCGATCGCGCCCGGCACCAGATCCGCATAGTCGGCGACGACCTCCTCGTTCATGGGAACGAAGACCTCGTAGACCTTGTTTACATCTGCGTCGGTCGGCGCGTGGCCGTATTTGGCCTGCCACTGTGCCGCGATATCCGGATCGTCCATCATGGCGCGGATGTGGTTCCACTTCGGCGCCCCCATTGGCGCGCGTGCCTGTTCGATGCTGGCGGTGATGCCGAATTTCTCGAACGCCTTCACGAAGACGCCCATGGGCGCGAAGGAGCCGAAGTCGATCATGGTACCGGCCCAGTCGAACACGACGGCCTTGAACTTGGTCATAATAAGAATCCTTTGTTAGGCGGCGAGGCGCGCGCGTTCGATCAGGGCTTCGGCCGGCGGGGCGGCGCTTTCCACGCCCATTTCCGCCAGAACGTCGCGGGCGGCGGCGATCACCTCACGCATGACAAATCGGTCCATCTGGCCGATGCAGCCGATACGGAAGCTTTCCACGACGGTGAGCTTGCCCGGATAGAGGATGAAACCGCGCGCCTTCATCAGGTCGTAGAAGCGGGCGAAGCCGAAAGCCGGATCGGCCGGGCAGAAGAAGGTGACGATGATCGGCGACAGCCACTGCGCGTCGAGCAGGGTCTCGAAGCCGAGCTCGCGCATGCCGGCGACCATGACATCCCGGTTGTCGGCATAGCGCGCGCCGCGACCGGTGACGCCGCCTTCCGCCTTGTGGGCTCTGAGCGCCTCCAGGAAGGCCGCGACCACGTGGGTCGACGGGGTGAAGCGCCACTGGCCGGTCTTTTCCATATGCGCCCACTGGGCATGGACGTCGAGGCTCAGGGAATGGCTGTTGCCCTTGGCCGCTTCCAGCGCGGATTTTTTCGCCAGGATGAAGCCGAAGCCGGGTACACCCTCGATGCACTTGTTGGCCGACGACACCATGGCGTCGAACCGCAGCCTGGCCGGCTCCAGCGGTACGGCGCCGAAGGCGGACATGGAATCGATCAAAAGCGTGCGACCGGCGGCGGCGACGGCATCGGAGATTTCCTCGACCGGATTGAGAATGCCCGAGCTGGTCTCGCAATGGACCACCACCACGTGGGAAATCTCCGGGTCTTCGGCCAGAAGCCTGGCCACCTCGTCGCCACGCGGCGGCAGGTAGTCGCCCTTGTCCAGAACGGCCACGGGACGGCCGAGATACTTCATGGTCTCCACGGCCCGCTTGCCATAGGCGCCGTTGCTCAGGATCAGGGTCTTTTTGTCCTTAGGCGCAAAGCTTGCCAGCATGGCTTCCACGGCAAAGGTTCCGCTGCCCTGCATGGGGACGCAGTCATAGGCCTCTTTGCCGTCGCCTAGCAGCTCGACCAGACCGGACCGCATTTCGGCGGTCATGGCGCGGAAGTCGCCGTCCCAGCTGCCCCAGTCGCGCAGCATGGCCTCCTTGGTTTCGATCGACGTGGTTAGAGGACCGGGGGTCAGGAGATAGGGTTCACCGAGTTTGGGGCGGGGCAGTGCCGGTATTTCTGTTGTCATTGTAGTTCCAGGACAGGTCTTGAGAGAGGCATTACGCGTGCGGACGTGAAAAATCGAATTCTTCGGCGAAATGGCAGGCGACGTGATGATCGGGTGCGATCTCGCGCCATTCGGGAGCGTCTTCCGAACATCGTTCCCGGGCAAACGGGCAACGGCTGTGGAACCGGCATCCGGAGGGGGCATTCAGCGGATTGGGGATCTCGCCGTCGAGCCTGATCGGATCGAACTCCACGTCCGGATCGGCTTGCGGGATCGCGGACAGCAGGGCGTGGGTATAGGGGTGGCGCGGATGGAAGAACAAGCGTTCCGTCGGCGCGTATTCCACGAACTTGCCCACATACATCACCGCGACCCGGTGGCTCATCTGGGCGACCACGGACAGGTCATGGGCGATGAACAGGAAGGCGACGCCCATTTCCTCCTGCAGATCTTTCAGGAGATTGACGATCTCCGCCTGGATGGAAACGTCCAGCGCCGAAACGCTCTCGTCGCAGACGACGAAATCCGGGCGGGACACCAGGGCGCGGGCAATGCAGATGCGCTGGCGCTGGCCGCCGGAAAAGGCGTGCGGGAAACGACGCAGATGTTCCAGGTTCAGCTTGCAGCGCCCGGCGATGTCGCGCACACGGGCGTCGATGGCGTCCCGATCCTTCATCATGCCGGAGGCGATCAGCGGCTCGGCGATGATGTCGCGCACGGTCATGCGCGGGTTGAGCGAGGAATAAGGATCCTGGAACACCAGGCTCATCTTCGAACGGAACAGGCGCAGCCGGTCCGCGGTCATGGTGGACAGTTTCACCGAGCCTTCGGAAAACACCATGTTCATGTGCTGGCGGAACTTGCGCAGCTCCTCGCCCTCGGCGTGGGCGATATCCGTGTCGTGGCCGTTGGTGTGGAAGATGACTTCGCCGCCGGTCGGATCGATCGCCCGCAATATGGCCCGGCCGACGGTGGTCTTGCCCGAGCCGCTCTCACCGACGAGGCCGACGGTCTCGCCACGTTTGATGTCGAAGGAGACGTCGTCGACCGCCCGAAGCTGGCGGACTTCGGAACTGAACAGCTTCTTCTTGCGGACGGGGAAGCGCACCTCGAGGTTCTTCACCTCGATCAGGACATCCTGGTTCATGCGGCCGACCTCCCTTCTTCGGTATGCAGCCAGCAGCGCACGCCGCGGGCAGGAGCGGGCGATATTTCGTCCGGAACAGTCCGGTCGCACAGGCCCGTGACGGCTTCGCTGCAGCGGGTATGGAACGGGCAACCGGACGGGCGTTCCGTCGGGCTCGGAATGTCGCCCGGCACCGGGCTCAGCCGGTCGTGCAGCTTGTCGACGCTCGGGATCGCCTTGAGCAGTCCTTGCGTATAGGGGTGGCGCGGCGAGCGGATCACGTCGCGGGTGGGGCCGCGCTCGACGATGGTGCCGAGATACATCACCGCGACCTCGTCGGCGATCTGGGCAATGACGCCGAGATCGTGTGTGATGAAGATCATCGCCATGCCGAGATCGCGCTGCAGGTCCCGCATCAGTTCCAGGACCTGGGCCTGGATGGTGACGTCGAGCGCGGTGGTCGGCTCGTCGGCGATCAGAAGCGCGGGGCCCGCCGACAGGGCGAGCGCGATCATGGCGCGCTGGCGCATGCCGCCGGACAGTTCGTGGGGATACTGATCGATCCGCTCCGGAGCGTTGGAGATACCGACCTTGTCGAGCATCTCGATGGCCTGGTCGCGGGCTTCCCGCTTGCCGACGCCCCGGTGCAGGCGGATGGTCTCGATCATCTGGTTGCCGACGGTATAGACCGGGCTGAAGCTTGCCATCGGCTCCTGGAAGATCATGCCGATTTCGCCGCCGCGCAGCTTGCGCAGGGCGCGGGCGCCCGGCTTGATCTCGTCGATCCTGATCTCGCGGCCGTCCTTGGCGGTGTAGCGGATACGGGTTCCCGGCGAGAGCAAGGAGTTGCCCGGCAGAAGGCGCATCAGGGCCTTGGTGGAGATCGACTTGCCGGAGCCGCTCTCGCCGACGAGGCCGAGTGTCTTGCCTTTCTCCACCGAGAAGCTGACCTCCTGCACCGGCGTGATCAGGCCTTCGTCCGTGCGGAAGGAAATCGACAGGTTTTCGACTGTGAGCATGACCGTTTCCTAACTCGCTTCGCTGTAGGGGTCGGCCGCGTCGCGCAGGCCGTCGCCGATCACGGTGAAGGCAAGCACGGCGCCGACCACGAAGATGGCGGGAATGAACAGCCACGGCGTCTGTTCGATCACGCGGACCGACTGGGCCTGCTGCAACAGCACGCCCCAGGACACGGTCGGAGGACGCAGGCCGAGGCCGACGAAGCTGAGCGCGGTTTCCGACAGGATCATGTAGGGGAAGGAGATCACCAGATCGACGATGATGAAGCTGGTGAAGCTCGGCAGCATGTGCTGGCCGATGATCCGGCCCGGTCGGGCGCCGGCTAGCCGGGCCGCGACCACAAAGTCTTCATTTCGGATGGACAGCAACTGGGACCGGATGCGCCGCGCCAGCGTCGGCCAGCCGAACAGGCCCAGGATCAGCGTCATGGCGAAATAGACCTGGGTCGTGGACCATTCCTTCGGCATGGCGGCGGCAAGCCCCATGTAAAGCGGGATGATGGGCACGACGCGCACGACTTCGGTGACGCGCTGGATCACGTTGTCGGTCATGCCGCCGGCATAGCCGGCGATGCCGCCGATCAGGAGCGCCAGGACGAAGGAGATCAGCACGCCCAGAACGCCGATGGAGAGCGACGTCCTTGTGGCGTACATGGTGCGGGAGAACACGTCGCGGCCGAGATCGTCGGTGCCCCACAGGTGCAGTTTCGCCTTTTCGTCGTCCAGGCCGAACAGATGCCGGCCGATGGGAATGAACCCGAGCAGGTCGGTCGCCTCGCCTTTGGCGAAGAAGCGCACATAGACCCGCTTGTCGGGATCGGGCACCGAAATTGCCCTGAGCGTGACCGGATCGCGCCTGGTCGAGACGCCGTGGATGAACGGCTGCAGCGAACAGCCGTTCCGGTCGCAGAACATGGGCATCTGCGGTGCGCCGTCGATATAGCTGGTGTCGCGGGTGGTCGGTCCGTAAGGGGCGACGAATTCGGCGAACAGGCCGAGCACGGCCATCAGGGCGAGGAAGACGCCCGCGATGATCGCCGCCTTGTGCCGGCGGAACCGCCACCAGATCAGCGTCCACTGCGAGGCCGAATAATATTTCAGCCGCTTCCGGCGTTCCTTTTCCTCGGCGGCGCTGAGAATGTCGGGGGGTGCGTCGACCATGGCTCAGGCTCCCAGCTTGATGCGCGGGTCGAGCCACGCGAGCAGAATGTCGGACACGAAGTTCATGAACACGATGATGAAGGTGAGCAGCAGCAGGATCGCGCCGGCCACATACATGTCGAGGTCGAGATAGGCCTTGAGCAGCAGTTCGCCGAGTTCGGTGAGACCGAGGACGGCGGCCACGATCGGCAGCTCGGAAAAGATCCGGTTCACGTCGAAACCGATGGTGGAGACGATCGGGTTGATCGCGAGCCGGGCCGGATATTTCAGAAGGAGCTTCGTTTCCGGCACGCCGCGAGCGCGCGCGGCGGTAACCGACAGCCGGTTCAGCTCGTCGGACATGGTCGCGCGCATGGTCTGGATCTGATAGGCGACCGCCGACCAGGCAAGCACCACGGCCGGTAGCCACAGGTGCTTGATCAGATCCCAGAACTTGGCCAGCGACCAGGCGGCATCTGCATATTGGGAAGAGAACAGGCCGCCGATATCGGCGCCGAACCAGCTGTTGGCGAAATAGAGCATGATCAGTGCCAGCAGGAAGTTCGGCAGCGCCAGGCCGAGATAGGAGAAGATCGTCAGGCTGTAGTCGACGGCGGAGCCGCGCCGGATGGCGGCGTAGATGCCGATGGGGATGGAGACCACGTAGGTCAGGATCAGGGTTGCGAACAGGATGCCGAGGGTCAGCCACGCCTTGTCGCCGATCACCTTGGTCACGGAGGTCTCGAAGGCGAAGGCCTGACCGAAGTCGCCGTGGAGCACGATGCCGCCGATCCAGTCGAAATAGCGCAGGACCATCGGCTTATCGAGGCCGAGATCGTGGCGGATCGCCTGGACGTCGGCATCGGTCACGCTGATCCCGGTGCCGGAGAACTTCCGGAACGCATAGCGGTCCGCATAGTCGCCGGGCGGAATTTCCATGATGACGAACACCATGACCGACACCAGCGCCATGGTGACGATCATGCCGACCAGCCGTTCCAGGGTGAACCGAAGCATCCCGACCTCTCCTTCAAGAAGGCCGGGGCGGTTTCGTCCGCCCCGGCCGATTGTTCAGGCTGGACTTACTGGTCCAGGAACCACTGCTGCGGGCGGTAAGGATAGGTCCAGTAGAAGTCGTAGCTCTTGGCCTTGATCGGCTTCACGTTCTTCAGGTCGTTGCGGTACATGAAGGGGGCAACGATGTCGCCGACCGTGCCGATCTTCAGCAGGTTGTCGACATGGATCTTGACGATCTCGGCCCCCAGCCTGTTGCTTTCATCCGAACCCATTTCGACCTGGAGGAACTTCTCCGACAGGTCCCAGAGCTGCTTGATGTCCGCCGGCGGCTCGACGCCTTCCTTGCCGCCGGATTCCTTCCACGCGGCCCAGCCGAAGCCGGTGCCCGGGTTGAAGTAATCGCCGAACGGCGGGATGAAGGCGGTCACGTCCTGGGAAATGGCCGGCCCGGAGGTGCCGTCGTATTTCCAGGTGGTGATGTCGAGGTCGTTGTTGTTGCCGGCCGATCGGTATTCGTCGGAGGTCACTTCCTTCAGGTCGACGCGGACACCGACGGCGGACCAGTAGTCGCGCACCAGTTCCATGATCTTCACCGGAACGCCCTGGGTGGAATAGATCATGCGGATGACCAGCGGCTTTCCGTCCGGCCGTTCCAGGGTGCCGTCGCCATCGCTGTCCTTCAGGCCCATTTCGGCGAGCAGGGCCTTGGCGCCTTCGACGTCATGGGCGATGTCGGTGTTCAGAATTTCGTCGGAGACGAAGGAAACGGTTTTCGGTTCCGCCGGAACACCCTGCATCGGCTTGCCCTGGCCGAGGTAGACGATCTCGTTGATCTCGTCGCGGTTCAGGGCGATCGACATGGCCTTTTCGAAACGGATGTCGTTGAAGATGTCGGCCAGGACCGGATCCTTGTGGGTCCGGTTGAAGGAGAAGAACACGTTCTCGCCGAAGGTCGGGGCGAAGCTGACGGTATAGTTGCCCTTGGCTTCGTTTTCCTTCAGGAGCGGGAAGTCTTCCAGGAAGAGCGCCTGCTGCTTCCAGACGACGTCGCCGTTCATGATCTTCAGGTTCTGGACTTCCTTGTCGCCGATGTAGGTCTCGGAGATTTCCGGAATGTAGGGCAGCTGGTTGCCGGCCGTGTCGACCATGTGGAAGTAGGGGTTGGCGACGAGTTTGCGGCCTTCGGAGCTTTCCTCGACCACGATGTGGCTTTCCAGCGTCGGCACGACGGCGCGGCCGATCCTGGCGGCCTTTTCGCCGTCCTTCAGGAGCGGCGAGGGAACGTCCTTCCAGTCGGATCCACCGTAGTAGAAGTCGACGGCGGCCTTGGCGCTGTCAAAGCCGTATTCCCTGGCCACATCCTCGGCCTTCGGATTGTACTTCGGCATGAACTGCGACAGGAAATGCTTCGGCTGGAACGGCTGGCCGTAGTCGACGGCGAAGCGGTTCAGGATGCCAGGGGTCGGAACCGGGAAGGTGAAGGTGACGGTGGTCGGGTCGACCGCTTCGACCTTGACCGGCTTGCCGGCGAACAGCCAGCGGCCCGGGGTCTTCTCATAGACGTCCGGGTTCATGATCAGGTCGTTGTACCAGAAGACGACATCGTCGGCGGTGAAGGGTTCGCCGTCGGACCACTTGTGGCCTTCGCGCAGGTTGATGGTCAGGACCGTGAACTCGTCGTTCCAGGACCAGCCCTTGGCGATGTTCGGTACGACGGTCTGGAGATCGTCGGCATAGCGCACGAAGTTGACGTGGCGGACGGAAAGCAGGTCGGAGGTGCCCGACTCGGTGCCCTTGGAGATACCCGTGATCACGCCGCCGTAATGGCCGATCTTGTCATAAGGGGCGACGACCAGCGGCTCGGCCGGAAGACGTTCGGCCAGCGCCGGCAGATCCTTGTTGCCGAGAATCTTCTTGTTCAGATCGGCGATGGAGGGGTTTTCGGCAAAGGCGAGCTTGCAGGTGCCCTTTTCCTCGAATTCGGCCAGTTCGAACTGTTCCGGATAGTCGGAGGTCAGGCCCTTCATGTCGGCGACAGTGACGGCCGGGCAGGCGGCGAAGGCAGGTGCGCCGAGGACAGCCAGCGCTGCACCGGACAGGAGAATCGATTTGAACGTCATGACGGAGCTCCAAGAATGGAATGAAAGCGCCGCCTAAAGAGGTATTTCCGATTACAGTTTTATGAAATTTTCAAAACTATAGCTTTTCATTATAAATTAACAAACGTCACAGAACCGTCAAATCTGCGATCGCACCGTGTCGAGGAAGGCCTGGATGACGGCCACCTTGGCCATGTCCTTGTGCCAGACCACGAAATGGGGCGCGACCAGGGACGGGTCGTCGATCTGGACCGGCACGAAGCCGTCCTGTTCGGTGACTTCGGCTTCCATGCACACGCCGATGCCGACGCCGGCATGAATCAGGCTGGCGATCGAGCCCCATGAGCCGAGCGCCAGCAGTGTCTTCGGCTTGATGCCGGCAAGGGTTGCAGCGGCCTCGAAGATCTTGCGGGTGCCCGATGAGCCTTCGCGCTGGATCAGCGGCAGGCCCTTGATTTCCGACCAGGAAACCGTGCCCTTGTCGATCAGCGGATGGCCCGGCGGAACGGCGAGCACGACCCGGGTCGTCACGAGGCGGAAACCCTCCAGATGGGCTGGAATTTCCTTGCCCGTTATGAAGCAGACATCGACCTTGCCGTCGTCAAGCAGGCGCAGAAGATCCTGGGTGGCAAGGGCCCGCGCCTCGATGGAGATATCCGGATATTTCGTCATGAAATCGGAAATCAGAGGAATTGCCAGCTGGAAGGTCGAATAGCCAATGCGCAGCTCGCCGGCCGCCAGGTTCTTCTGTTCGTCCAGATCGGCTTCCAGATCTGTGCAAAGGGCCAGGATCGCCCGGATGCGGGGCAGGAGGGCGGCAAGGGCCGGGGTCGGGCTGGTCGTATAGCCGGCCTTGGCGATCAGCCTGGTCTTGAACCGGCTCTCAAGCGCCTGAACGTGGTTGGAAATCGACGGTTGGGAGACGCCCAGTTCCTTGGCCGCGGCCGAAAAACTTCCCGTTCGGGCCACGGCTTCCAGCGCCCGCAACTGGCTCAGACTCAGCTTGCTGATCGGTTTTTTCGCCATGTTACCCTGAACGTACCCATCGCCGGTGCCAGTCTCCGGTGTTGGGCATTCATAGCTCCCGCGGCGTTGGAAGAACAGGGGGCTGGCTGGGCCGCGTGAGGCCCCGTCCGCCGCCAACGTCAGGCGTCGTCTTCCAGGCGGGAGATCAGGGTGCGCAGGACGCGCTTCAGCGTTGCCATTTCCTCAGGCGTGTAGGAAGCGGTGACCCTGGCTTCATGGGCCTTGGCCGCGCCGAGCAGATCGTTGACCACGGAGCGGCCTTCTGAGGTGATGAAGACAAGGGCCTTGCGGCGGTCCTTCTCGTCCTGGCGGCGCTCGACCAGTCCGCTTTCCTCCAGACGGTCGATGATCTTGGTGGTGGTCGGCTGATTGTAGAGGCCGATGCGGGCGAGGGCGCCCACGGTCATGCCGTCGCCGCCCGACAGCGTTGCGAGCAGGCGCCAGATGGACACGCTGATACCGCGCGCGCGCAGATGATCGTGGAACTGGCCGCTGATCAGATGGCTGGCGTGGGCCAGCAGATAAGGCAGATAGTCGGCAATGAACGAGGCGTCGCTTGCCGAGGCGCCGTTCTCAATCGATTTCGAAGCGGTCTTCGGCATGGCTCAGGCCGAGTCCGGATGGGGACGGGCAACGCCGTAACGTCCGTCCAGATAAAGCAGGGGCTCGCCTTCGTTCAGGTCGAAATTTTCCACCTCGCCGACGAAAATGATGTGGTCGCCGCCCTCGTAGCAGAATGCTGTCTTGCAGTGGAACGTGGCGATGCAGCCGGGGATGACCGGCGCACCGGTCCTGCCGCTTTCCCAGGTGACATCGGAAAACTTGTCGCCGGGACGGGCGAAGTTGTTGGACAGCGTGATCTGGTGTGAGCCGAGCACATTGATGGTGAAATGGCCGGCTTCCTCGAAATCCGCCCGGCTGGGGGAATTCCTTCCGATGGACCACAGCACCATGGGAGGATCCAACGAGACCGAATTGAAGGAATTGATCGTCAGCCCAACGGGCGAACCGTCCTCCTTGCAGGTGGTCGCGATGGCGATGCCGGTCGTGAAGCGGCCAAGGGCCTGGCGGAATTTTTTCTGATCGATCATGACCGTCATGAGGCGTCTCCCGTTTTGCTGGCCCCCGATCCGCTAACGGCCGTTTCCACCGGCCGGGCTCGGAATTAGTTTAAGCATAAATATATTCCAATTGATATAATTTCAAATGCTTGCTACACAGTGAATGTGGAGGAGACAGGAATATGCCGCCATGGCTCCGCTTCCTCCAGGGGCAACAGGGAAACCGTGACGCCCATTGTGCGATTGGAGACGGCAGGGAGGAACGATGCTTTCGGATCGTATTGAAGGCAAGTGGATCGACACTTTCACCAAGGCGCTTGAATTCTGCAAGGTGGCCGAAGGCGAGGAGGTGGCGATCCTGTCGGAAACCCAGTCCCGCGATCTCAACGTTCATCTGACCGAACTGGCGCTGTTGCGCCTTGGCGCGCGGCCTTTCCATGTGGTTCTGCCGACCCCGCCGCAGCGCAGCCCGGTTCCGGTCCGCTCCACCGGCGCCAGCGACAGCGTGCGCGGCCTCGGTCCCGTGATCAAGGCGCTCAAGTCGAGCTCCATGGTCGTCGACCTGACCGTGGAAGGCATGCTGCATGCGCCGGAACTGCCGGAGATCATCTCCGACGGCGCGCGTCTGTTCATGATCAGCAACGAACACCCGGACGCGCTGGAACGCCTGCTGCCCGATCCGGCGCTGACGCCCAAGGTCAAGGCCGCGGTCAAGATGCTGCGCGCGGCGGAAAACATGACCGTCCTTTCCAAGGCCGGTACCGACCTCAAGGTCGATCTGCGCGATGCGCCGACCGCCGGTGTCTGGGGCTACTGCGACCGGCCGGGCACCGTCGCCCACTGGCCGGGCGGCGTGGTGGTCAGTTTCCCCGGAGCGGGCACGGTCAACGGCACGCTGGTGCTGGATGCCGGCGACATCAACCTCACCTTCAAGCGCTACCTGCAGGATCCGGTCAAGCTCACCCTTGAAAACGACTTCGTGGTCGATATCGAGGGCCGGGGCACCGATGCGGAGCTGCTGCGCCGCTACTTTGCCGCCTGGAACGACAAGAACGCCTATGCCACCTCCCATGTCGGCTGGGGCATGAACCCGGGCGCCCGCTACGAGGCGCTGACAATGTACGACCAGCGCGAGACCAATGGCACGGAAGTGCGTGCCTATGCGGGCAATTTCCTCTATTCCACCGGCGCCAACGAATTCGCCAAGCGCTACACGCTCGGCCATTTCGATCTTCCGGTCGGTCACTGCGACATTGCCCTCGACGGCAAGCTGGTGATCGAAGACGGCAAGCTGCTTGGAGAGCTGGCGTGAGCGCGGTCTCCTTTCCCATCGCCTGGGAAGAAGCGGGAAGCGGCAATCCGGTGATCTTTCTGCATGGCGTCGGCGGTGGGGCGGCAAGCTGGAAGTTCCAGCTGGATCATTTCGGTCGGACCCGGCGCGCCATTGCCTGGGATATGCCCGGCTACGGCGGTTCGAAACTGCTTGATACCACGACCTTTTCAGGTCTCGCAGATGCTTTGTTACGCCTGATGGACCATCTCGGTCTGGAAAAGGCGGATATCGTCGGTCATTCCATCGGCGGCATGGTGGCGCAGGAATTCATCGCAGCTCATCCCGAGCGCGTGCGTAAACTCGTGCTTTCCGCGACCAGCCCCGCCTTCGGTAGCCCGGACGGGGATTTTCAGAAAAAGTTCGTCGCCGCCCGTCTTGGTCCGCTCGATGCGGGCAAGACCATGGCCGACGTGGCCGAAGAGGTGGTGCCCGAACTGATCGGCGACGATGCCGATCCGGATGGGGTGGCGCTTGCCCGCCAGTGCATGTCGCGGGTGCCGAACGAGACCTACCGCGCGACCATGCAGTGCCTGGTGACCTTCGACCGGCGCGATACGCTCAAGCAGATCGCCGTACCGACCCTGATGCTGGCCGGCGAGAAGGACACCAACGCGCCGGCGCCGATGATGGAGCGTATGGCCGCCCGCGTTCCCGGCGCCCGCTACGTCTGCCTGGAGGGGGCGGGGCATCTGGCCAACATGGAGTGTCCGGCGCGTTTCGACGCCGCCGTCGAAGAGTTTTTAGATCTAGTCTGAGGAGAGCTGGATATGTCCGTATCCGATAACGAGCGCTACGCTCCGATTTTCGACCCCGAGGCCTTCCGGCTGACCGAAAAGCAGAAGAAGCTGACCGCCCTTGCCCGCAAGATCGGCGAGGAGAAATTCGCGCCGCGGGCCGACAAGTGGGACCGGGAAGCCATCTTCCCGATGGAAAACTACAAGGACATGCACGAGGTCGGCTTGCTCGGCATCTGCGTGCCGGAAGAACACGGCGGCTTCGGCGCCGACTACAAGACCTATATGATGACGGCTGCCGAAATCGGCCGGTTCTGCGGAACCACGTCGCTGACCTGGAACATGCATGTGTGTTCGTGCCTGTGGACCGGGCCGCTGGCCGACGACCTGACCATGACCGACGAGCAGCGTGCCGATCATGAAAAGAACCGGGCGGTGCATTACGAGCGCATCGTCAAGGAAGGCAAGATCTATGCGCAGCCCTTCTCCGAGGGCGGGGCTGCCGCTGCCGGCTTCCAGCCGTTCGGCACCACGGCCACCCGCGTCGATGGCGGCTGGCTGATCAACGGCAAGAAGATTTTCGCTTCGCTCTCCGGCTCCGCCGACTATTACGGCGTGCTGTGCACGGAGAAGAAGGAAAAGCTGAGCCGCAAGGACACCATGTATGTGGCCGTGCCGGCGGACGCGGAAGGCGTCGAGGTCTACGGCGACTGGGATCCGCTCGGCATGCGCGGCACGGTCTCCCGTAACTTGCAATTCAAGGACGTGTTCGTGCCGGACGATGCCTCGCTGATGCCCAAGGGCGTCTATTTCGAGGCGGCGACGTCCTGGCCGCACATGTTCATGACCCTGACGCCGACCTATATGGGCATCGCCCAGGCGGCTTACGATTTCACCGTGCAGTATCTGCGCGGCGAGATTCCCGGCATGCCGCCGGTCAAGCGGCGCATGTACCCGACCAAGCAGCACGCGGTCGCCGACATGCGCATCATGCTGGAAATGACCAAGGCGCTGTGGTTCCAGGTGATCAGCGAAGCCCGCCCCAATCCGACCAAGGAGCAGGTGCTTCGAGCCTATGCCGCGCAACACACGGTGATGGAAAACGCCAACGAGCTGTGCCAGCTTGCCATCCGCACCTGCGGCGGCCAGTCCATGCTGAAGAGCCTGCCGCTGGAGCGCCTATACCGCGACAGCCGTTGCGGCTCGCTGATGCTGCCCTGGACGGCGGAACTGTGCGTCGACCGCATCGGCCGCGAAGCGCTTTACGAAAAGGGTGAGAGCGACGACTGATGGAGCTTTCCGCCTGGATTGACCGGCACGCCGATTTCACGCCGGACAAGACGGCCCTCAACTACGAGGGCCGGGCCATCAGCTATGGCGATTTTGCCGCAATGATCCATGCCCATGCCCGGGCGCTCAAGGGCGTTTACGGCATCGGGCGCGGCGACCGGGTGGCCTATCTGGGGCTCAACAGCCCGGAATTCCTGGCGCTGATGTTTGCCTGTGCCCGGCTCGGCGCGCTGTTCATTCCGCTCAACTGGCGTCTGGTGGCGCCCGAGCATGTGTTCATCCTGAAGGATGCCCACGCCAAGGCTCTGTTCTGCGAGGTGGAATTCCGGAAGCATGCGGACAGCATGCGCAGCGCGTTGCCCGATTGCGACTTCGTTTCCTGCGGTTTCGAAGGCGAGGGCTGGCAGCCGATGGCGGAGGCTCTGGCTTCGGCAGAAGGCGATGACCGCAACCCCCATGTGGATCTGAAGACGCCGCTGTTGCTCGTCTATACCTCCGGCACCACTGGCCATCCAAAGGGCGCGGTGCTGACCCAGGAAGCCGTGCAGTGGAATGCGCTTAACAGCCTGCACATGCATGGCATGACCGCCGCCGACCACGTCCTGACGGCCCTGCCGATGTTTCACGTGGGCGGGCTGAACATTCAGACCACGCCGGCGCTTTATGCCGGCGCCACGGTGACGCTGCACCGGAAATTCGATCCGCGCGCGGTCCTGTCCGACATCGTCTCCGGGCGGCCGAGCCTGACCGTCCTGGTTCCGGCCACCCTCGATGCGGTCCTGTCCCTTCCCGAATGGCCGGAGGCGGATATCTCAAGCCTGCGATCCGTGAGCACCGGTTCTTCCTACGTGCCCGTACCGCTGATCGAGGCGATCCATGCGCGAGGCATTCCGGTCCTGCAGGTCTACGGCTCCACGGAAACCTGCCCGATCGCGATCTATCAAAGGGCGGAGGACGCGTTCGATAATGTCGGCTCGACCGGCAAACCGGCGCTTCATTGCGAGGTCCGTGTCGTCGACGAGGCGGGGGTGGATGTACCGGACGGAGTGTCCGGAGAGATCCTCGTTCGTGGCCCGAGCGTCATGTACGAATACTGGGGCAACGAAGCGGCGACGGAGCAATCCCTGCGCGACGGCTGGTTTTTCACCGGTGACATCGGCTACCGTGGTGAAAACGGCTATTACTTCATCAACGATCGAAAGAAGGATGTGGTGATCTCCGGGGGCGAGAACATTTATCCGGCCGAGCTGGAAGTGGTCCTGAACGGCATGGCGGAGATCAAGCAGGCGGCCGTCGTCGGCCGCGATGACGAGAAATGGGGGCAGGTCCCGGTCGCCGTCGTGGTGCGTGTCGAGGGCGCAAGCATAGACAAACAGACCATTCTTGATCGCTTCAATGGTGTGCTGGCACGGTTCAAACATCCTAAGGATGTCGTCTTCATGGATGCCATGCCGACAAATGTCATGGGCAAGATCCAGAAATTCACCCTGCGCACGCACGTGAATGAAATTCACCTTGTTAAATAGGCTAAGGAAACAGCGAAAAAGGTTGCAAATGAAACCAAAAGGCACTTAGTTTAGCCCTGAACGAGGAGGTTTGTCTGACAGGACTTAAGCTTGCGGGGCTTGGATCCGGTCGTCCGACAATAATCGGGTTTTAAATCCCAACGATGCCGAACAAACGGCAGGAGGAGGTTGAATGTTTGCAAAGTTGAAATATCTGGCACTGGGCGCAGTTGCTCTCGGAGCGATGGGCCTTTCCGGTGCCGCGAGTGCCGAAACGACCCTGACGCTATCGTCCTGGCTGCCGCCGAAGCATCCGATCGTCGAAAACATGATCGTGCCGTGGGCGGCCGAAGTGGAAAAAGCCACCAACGGCAATGTGACGGTCAAGATCCTTCCGAAAGCCATGGGCAAGCCCCCGGCACACTTCGACATCGCCAAGGATGGCCTGGCCGATATCAGCTATGGCGTGCACGGCTACCAGCCGGGCCGCTTCCTGATGACCAAGGCCGTGGAAATGCCGTTCCTGGGCGATAGCGCAACCGCGTCTTCGGTCGCCTACTGGCGTATTTACAAGAAGTACCTGGAACAGTTCGACGAGCATAAGGGCACGGTTGTTCTGGGCGTGTTCACCCACGGCCCGGGCGAAATGTTCAATGCCGTGCGTCCGGTCGAAAAGCTCGCCGATCTCGATGGCCTGAAGATCCGCGTCGGTGGCGGTGTCGTCAACGAGGTCACCCAGGCGCTCGGCGTGACCAGCCTGCTGAAGCCGGCCTCGAGCTCCTACGAACTGATGTCCAACGGTGTTGCCGACGGTGTCTTCTTCCCGAAGGAATCGATCGCTTCGTTCAAGCTGAGCAAGCTTGTTCGCTATGCCACGTTCGTTCCGGGCGGCCTGTACAACACCAGCTTCTTCCTGGTGATGAACCCGGCTTCCTTCAACAAGCTGTCCAAGGAAGACCAGGATGCCATCATGTCGGTGTCCGGCGAGAACTTCGCCCGCATCGCCGGCAAGGGCTGGGATGATGCCGACAAGGCCGGTGTAGCCACGATGGAAGCCGACGGTGTGCAGATCATCACCGCTTCCGACGATCTTGTCTCCGCGATCAAGGACAAGACGTCTCCGATCGAGGCAGCCTGGATCGCCGAGGTCAAGGAAAAGGGCCTCGACGGTGCGCAGGTCATGGCTGACCTGCGGGCTGAAATCGCGAAGGTGGACGCCGAACAGTGACAACCGCTTCCGCCAATAGTGGCAAGGTAAGCGACCGGGTCGTCCTCTGGACGACCCGGGCACTGAGTGTCCTGGCCGCATTGCTCCTGATTTCGATGATGGCTCTCACCTTCGTTGACGTCTGGGGGCGCTATATCTTCAATTCACCGGTTCCCGGTGGCTTTGAGTTGACCGAGCTCATGTTGGCGACGCTGATCTTCGCCGGCCTGCCGTTGGTCACAATCGGCGGCGAGCATATCACCGTCGACCTCATCGAATTCAGCGTGTCCCCGACGCTGGAGCGCGTTCGCGAAGGCGTGGTCAGTCTCGTCTGTGCGTTCATGACCGGCGTCCTCAGCTACCAGATGTGGCTCAAGGCTCTGGAGCAACTGGACTACGGCGATGAAACCGCTGTTCTCCAAATTCCGGTCTATCCGGTGACTTTCTTCATGTGCTTAACCGCAGCTCTTACCTGTCTGGTGCTCGTGGTTCTCGCATTTCAGCAGGTCTTCGGATCGCGGAACGCTCCGGCTTCGGTGGCGCACTAACGGCAGACGGCCGCCGATGGCCGACGCGGTTTGAAACAAACACTTCAACGAACAAGGTATCCCCGTGCAGGAATCGCTCGTCGGCTTTGCCATCCTCCTTGTCCTGATCCTCTTACGCCTGCCCATCGCCTTCGCCATGGGCCTGGTGGGGACGGTCGGTTTTGCCTATCTGGTCAACTGGAATGCCGCCCTGGCCATGATCTCGTCGGTCACCTACGAGACCGGCCTCGCCTATGACCTGTCCGTGGTGCCGCTGTTCATTCTGATGGGCAACTTCGTCACCCGGGCCGGGCTTTCAGATGAACTCTACATGGCCGCCAACGCGTTTCTCGGCCATCGCAAGGGCGGACTGGCGATGGCGACCGTGGTTGCCTGCGGCGGCTTCAGCGCGGTCTGCGGCTCGAGCCTTGCCACGGCCGCGACCATGGCGAAGGTCTCCATGCCGTCCATGCGCAAGTACGGTTATTCCGACAGCCTTGCGGCCGGTTCCATTGCGGCGGGCGGGACCCTCGGCATTCTGATCCCGCCGAGCGTCATTCTCGTTCTCTACGGTATCATGACCGAACAGGATATCGGCCAGCTGTTCATGGCGGGCATTCTGCCAGGCATGCTCGGCATCCTGTTCTATCTGGGTGCTGTGCGGGCCACCATCTGGCTCAATCCGAAATCCGGACCTCCGGGGGAGCGTCTGCCCTGGAACGAACGCTTCAGGGCATTGCGCGGCGTGTGGGGCGTGATGCTGCTGTTCATTCTGGTCATGGGCGGGATCTACGGCGGCATCTTCACGCCGACCGAAGCAGCCGGCATTGGCGCTTCCGGCGCATTCCTGTTCGCCCTGGCGCGGCGCAAGCTGACCTGGCCCGTCCTGTTCGACGTTCTGCTGCAGAGCGTCCGCTCCACGGCAATGATTTTCAGCGTGCTGATCGGCGCCCTGATCTTCTCAAACTTCATCAACTATGCTGATCTGCCGACCATCCTGACCGAATGGGTGGCCAATTCCGGACTGCAGCCCATCGGCGTAATGCTGCTGATCATGGCGGTCTATCTGGTGCTGGGCTGCATCCTGGAAAGCCTGTCCATGATCCTCTTGACCGTGCCGGTCTTCTACCCGCTGATCTCGGAACTGACCTTCCCCGGCGTACCGCCGGAAATGATCCTGATCTGGTTCGGGATCGTCGTGGTGGTGGTCACGGAGATCAGTCTGATCACGCCTCCGGTCGGCCTCAACGTCTTCGTGCTGCGCGGCGTGCTTCCGGACGTCAAGACGGGCACGATCTTCAGGGGTGTGGGACCGTTCTGGATCGCCGACATCCTCCGGCTGACCCTGCTGATCCTGGTGCCCTCGATCACCTTCCTGCTGCCATCCCTGATGGGGCGTTAGCGAGGCTCAGCGAGCATAAACGACACAAGGGCGAAGCCGGAAAACGGCTTCGCCCTTTTCTTATCTGAAAGCTGTTCAGACCTGGCAGAAGCTGCCGGCGAGATAGCCGAAGGCGATCGCGGTGAGCAGGCCGTTGCCGGAGAGATAGCCGGAGACCTCCGGCCCGGAGACGCCGCAGGCAGCCCCGCCACCGGCAAAGAGGTTCGGAAATGGTTTGCCGGCGCGGTCGAGGACGCGGGCCTCATCGTCGATCATCAGACCGCCCTGGGTGTGAAACAGGGCGCCGGTCACCTTGACCGCGTAATAGGGCGGGGCGAGGCCCGGCTTGCCGGTAAAATCGCGGCTGAAGGGATCGTCAGCTTCGCCTGACTGATAGCGGGCAATATCGCCCAGCGTTTCAGCGAGGGCGGCCTCCGGAAGTCCGGTCACCTTTGCCAGGCCGGAGACATCCGAAGCCTGGCGGATCGCGCCCGCCTTGACCGCTTCCGCGTAATCCGGAAAGCCCAGGGCGAAAGCGTGGATGCGGGCATCGTAGATATCCCAGGCAACGCCGTCCGGCTGGCCGAGCACATGGACGGCCTGTTCGGAATAGCCGCCGTGCTCGTTGGAAAAGCGGCGGCCTTCCAGATTTACCTGGATGCCGCCTTCCATCATCAGCGCCCAGGAGATCAGAATGCCGTGGGGGTGGGCAAGCGAACCGTGCCCCTGATAGCCGGAAAGGTGCTTCAGCTTCGCACCAAGTGCTTCGCCCCACAGGATAGCATCGCCCTTGTTTCCCTCGTGGCCGTAGTACATGCCCTCGGCGATTTCCGGAATGTGCCGGGCGACCAGCTCCCGGTTGCCGCCATAGCCGTTGCAGGCAAGTATCAGGGCCTTGCAGCCCAGGATCTCGATATGCCCGTCCGGGCGGGAGATTTCGACCGCGGTGATGCGGTTGTCTGTATCCGCAAAGAGCTTGGTCACCGGTGCGTCGGTGACGACCGGAATATCCGCCTGTTCCACTGCAGCCAACAGGCGGGCGAGCAGGGCGGCGCCGGTCTTTTCCGGAACCGCATGCATGCGATGGCGCGAATGGCCCGGATAGAGGAAATCGTCAAGCACGATCCAGTCGAGGCCATGCGCATCGGCAAGCCATTCCAGGGCCGGGCCGATGGTGCGGCTGGCGAGCCTGGCAAGGCGCTTGTCGGATTTGCCTTTGGACTTGGCGAGAAGATCGGCTTCGAAAAGCTCCGGTGTGTCGTCTTCGACGCCGATAGCGCGCTGGAATCGTGTGGCCGGGGCCGGAACGAAGCCGGAGGACATGGAGGTCGAGCCGGATGGCGAGGCGTCGCGTTCGAGGACAAGCACATCAGCCCCGGCGGCTTTCGCCCGAAGGGCTGCGACCAGACCGCAGGCGCCGGCGCCAATGATCACAACTTCGGCTTCCGCGTCGATGCGCGGCGGGGTGTCCCTTGAGATTCCGCCCGCAGTCATGTCAGAGCCCGGAAATCAGGGTCTGGGCCTCGGCGCAGGTCATGATCTTCGACACTGTTCCAAGATCGCCGATGGACCGCTCGTGGGTTTCACGCGAGAAGGCGGCACAGCCGTCGGAGAGCACCAGGGTCTTGAAGTCGCGCACATGGGCGTCGCGCACGGTGGAAGCGACACCGCCGTTGGTGACGATGCCGGAGAAGATCAGCGTGTCGATGCCGGCCTTGCGCAGCACCCATTCCAGCCGGGTCATGTAGAAGGCCGAATAGGCGACCTTTTCGACCGTCAGGTCCGCCGGCTGCAATTCGTCGACCAGGGCATGGCCCCAGCTTCCTGGCGCGAAATCGCCCTTGGCCAGAAACGGGCGCAACTCCTTCAGGTGTGGCGAGATGAAAGGCTCGCGGTCCTTGCCGGGCACCAGGGTGAAATGGGTCGAGACGATCCAGCCGCCCTTTGCCCGCAAGGCCTCGGCCAAAGGCAGGACACGTGCGGGAAGGGCCGCGATATCGGCGTTCTTCTGGCCGCCGCGGGCATAGGCACCGTCCGGATGCAGGAAATCGTTCTGCAGGTCGACGATGACGAGCCCGGTGCGGGCGGGATCGAGGACCAGATCAGACATCGGCGCCGTTCCTGCGGTCGATCACCAGGTTGCCGAAGGCGTCGACGCGTCCGCGCAGGCCCGGATCGACGAAGATGGTCGTGTCGGACTGTTCCAGGAGGGCAGGGCCGGTAATCTCCGCGCCGACTTCCAGGTCGAGCCGTTCGTAGACTATGGCCTCGTGCCATGCGCCGTCGCAGAAGACCGAGCGTTTGCCGATGCGGCAGTCCTGCTCCGGCTTGCCGGAGGTCGGCGCGAACACGGCCATGTCGAGTTGCGGCCTGCGGCCGATGACGGCGATGCGGTAGTTCATCACCCGCATGGGGATGCCTTCCAGCAGGCGGCCGTAGGCGTCCTTGTAGGCAGCCTCGAAGGCCTCCCGGATCGCGTCTCCGGTCAGGCCCGATGCGGCAATCGTCACCGGCACGCTGACCGTGTGGGTCTGGCCCAGGTAGAGCATGTCGAACTCGTAGACCCGATCGACGGCGGCAAAGGCGACGCCCGCGCCTGCGAGCAGCTTTTCGGTCTCGTCGGCAACACTTTCCATTTCGCGGCCGAGGTCGCCGGCATCGATCTGGTCGAGCAGGCGGTTGACCGTCTGCACCCGGTCGTGGCGCATGTCGGCGACGACGCAGCCGAGTGCCGACGTGACACCCGGATAGCGCGGCACCAGTGCGGAGCCCAGGCCGACGTCCTTGATCAGGGCGCCGGTATGCAGCGATCCGCCGCCGCCGAAGGGCATGGCGGCGAATTTCGCCGGATCGTGGCCCTTTTCGATGGAGACCAGGCGGATGGCGCCGGCCATCTTGGCGTTGGCGAGCTTCAGGATCGCTTCGGCCGCTTCCTCGATGCCGAGCCCGAGCGGATCGGCGATATGGGATTTGATCGCTTGGCGCGAGGCGTCGATGTCGAGACGGGACAGCTTGCCGCCGATGGGCCGGTCCGGGTTGATGCGGCCGAGCACGACGTTGGCGTCGGTCACGGTCGGACGGTCGTTGCCGAGGCCGTAGCAGACCGGGCCCGGATCGGAGCCGGCTGATTCAGGGCCGACCTGCAACAGGCCGGACTTGTCGACGGAAGCGATGGAGCCGCCGCCGGCGCCGATGGTGGTGATCTCGATCATCGGCGTGCGCACGACCATGCCGAAGTCGATCGCCGTTTGCGCAGCCAGAGCCGCTTCGCTTTCCGCCACCAGCGACACGTCGAAGGAGGTGCCGCCCATGTCGCAGGTGATGATGTTCTCAAAGCCCGCCGCCTTGGCGATTTGCGTTGCCGCGATCACGCCGGCCGCCGGACCGGAGAGCGCGGTGCGCACCGGATAGCGCTTGGCCGTGTCGATGGACATGACGCCGCCGTTGGACTGAACGATCAGGATGTCGCCGTCAAAACCCTTCTCGGCGAGGCCCTTTTCCAGCCGGTCCAGATAGGAGGAGACGACCGGCTGCAGATAGGCGTTGAGCGTTGCCGTCGACAGGCGCTCGAATTCGCGGATTTCCGGGAGGATTTCGGTAGCTGCAGTGACATAGGCGTTCGGCCAGACGGACCGGACCGCCTCGACGGCGATGCGCTCGTTGTCGTTGTTGGCATAGCCGTTGATGAAGAAGACGCAGACGGCCTCGCAACCCGCATTGGCCAGCGCTTTTGCCTGTTCCTTGACCTGTGCCTCGTCCACGACCTGCAGCACGGAGCCGTCGGACAGCACCCGCTCGCCGACCTCGACCCGGTCGGGACGCTCCACCACGGGGGTGAAGCTGCCCTTCAGGCCCCAGGTGGTCGGCCGGTCGCGGCGGCGCATTTCCAGCACGTCGCGGAAGCCTTCCGTAGTGATGATACCGGTGCGGGCGCCTTTGCGCTCCAGAAGCGCGTTGGTGCCCACGGTGGTGCCGTGGACCACGGTGGAGATCAGGCCGAAGTCTGCGACCTTCTGGCCGATGCCTTCGACAAAGCCTTTGGACTGGTCGCCGCGGGTGGACGGCACCTTGGTGGTGGTCACGGTGCCGTTCGCCTCGTCCAGGATGAACACGTCGGTGAAGGTTCCGCCGACATCGACGCCGATGACGTAAGCCGGTCTAACCCGCATTTCTTACTCTCCCTATGTTCTGCGTCGCATTTTGGCTTGCCGGGTGCGGATGAAAGACGCGCAGAGCATAGTCGATGCTACGGTCAAGCGGCTTTCGCCTGCAGGCGGCCGCCAAAATACGACCCTTCGGGCCGGTTGAAACAGGCGACAGTGTGCGTCGAATGGCTTGCCCGATGACCCACATCGGGCTGCGCCCTTCTCCTGCCCTGACGCCTGTTTGAACCGGCGCAGGGCGTAGGGAGAGAAAGAAATACGGGTTCATCATTCCGCAGCCTCCTTGGCGCGCAAATCCTGGGTGGCGGACGCATCGGCGTCGCCTGTATCACTGAGCACGACGCCGTACTCGTTCCTGGCGCAGTCGGAACCGACGAAACCCAGGCGCACGTCGCGAGCGACGCTTTCCGGGTCCCGGTTGCGGGGGTTGCCGTAGCCGCCGCCACCGGGCGTCTCGAGCCTGAGCTTCTGACCGCGCACGATGCTGACGCCGACGATCTTGGAGACCATGGGCGGCTCTCTGAAGCCGCCGGCCTGTTCGAACTGGAACCGGTTGGTCGCCGCCTGATGGCCGCCGACGACACCGGCCGGCGCAAACTTGCCGCGCTCGCCGAACAGGAAGACATCGGCCTGTTTTTCCAGCAGTTCGATCTCGTAGATCGCGCCGAGGCCGCCGCGGTATTCGCCGGCACCACCGGAATCGGGCCGCAGCGCCCATTGGGTGAAGCGGACCGGGTAGGCGGCTTCCAGGATTTCCAGCGGCGGAATGGTCGCGGTGGAAATCGGCGCGTTGCCGTGGTTGAGGCCGTCGCCGCCCGCATGGGCGCCGTGGCCGCCGCCGAAGAAGGAGAACATCACCCAGCGCTGGCCGTTGGCGCGGTGGCCGGCGAGCGACAGGGCGTTGATGGTGCCGTAGGCGCAGGCCATGGCGTCTTTCGGTGCGATCTGGGCAATGGCCTCGAACACCACGTCGATCAGGCGCAGGATGGTTTCGGTGTAGCCGCCAACCGGTTTCGGCGCCTTGACCGACAGCAGCGAGTCCTCGTCAATCCGGAACTCGACCGGCTCCAGCACGCCGGCATTGGCCGGCACGTCGCCGAAGATATGCTTCAGGGCGACATAGCAGGCGGCAACGGTGGTGGAGCGGGAGATGTTGACCGGACCGGCGCAGGCGGGCGAGGAACGGGTGAAGTCGAGCACCATGCGGTCCCCCTCGATGGTGAGGTCGAGGGCGATCTTCAGCGGCTCGTCGTTGATGCCGTCATTGTCGAGGAAATCCTCGGCGGAAACGGTGCCGGACGGCAATTCGGAAATCTGGGCGCGCATCATCTGCGCCGCGCGGGCCTTCAGTTCGACCAGGCAGTCGGCGACGGTGGCGTCGCTATATTCGTCGAGCAGGGCGTTCATGCGCCGCTCGCCCAGTTCCAGCGCGTTGATCTGGCCGTTGAGGTCGCCGTAGAGCGACAGCGGCAGGCGGGAGTTGGCCGACAGGATATCGACCACGTCCTGTCGGAATTCGCCCTTGTCGTAGAGCTTGACCGGCGGGATCAGCATGCCTTCCTGGAAGCATTCGGTCGCGGCCGGGTTGTAGTTGCCCGGCACATTGCCGCCGACATCGTGCCAGTGGCCGACGGAGGCGAGGAAGCAGAACACCTTGCCGTCCCGGAACACCGGCTTCACCAGCCGGAAGTCCGACAGGTGGGTGCCGCCGTCGTAAGGATCGTTGAAGATCCAGACGTCGCCCTCGTTGATACCGCCCTGCTTCGCGGCCTTGTCGATCACCGCCTTCACGGCAAAGGCCATAACGCCGACGAATATCGGCAGGCCGGACTTGCCCTGCACCAGGGTCTCGCCGGTGGCCGCATCGTAGATGCCATGGGAGGCATCATGGGCCTCGGCGATGATCGGGTTGAAGGCGGAGCGGAACAGGGTCGCGTCCATCTCGTCGGCGATCTGCTCCAGACGTCCCTTCAGGATTGCGAGCGTGACCGGATCTATTGCCATCAGTCGGCGTCCTCGTCGTATTTTTTTGCTTCGGCCAGAATGCCGGGCGTGCCGATCAGGCCGTTCAGCCCGGCAAAGTCGAACATGCGGTTTCGGAATGCCTCGTTCGAGCCGCTGGCTATGAGATTTGCGTAATAGTCGCGGGCGGTGGCGGCGATGGCGCGCACGATCCCGCCGGGGAAGATCACGAAGCTGAAGCCGAGATCCTCCAGCCCCGCGGCATTGACGATCGGCGTCTTGCCGCCTTCGACCATGTTCGCCATCAGCGGTACGCGGCCGGCGAAGCGGGAGACGATCTCCTGCATCTGCTTCAGCGACTGCGGTGCCTCGATGAACAGCATGTCGGCGCCGGCCTCCACATAGGCTTCGGCGCGATCAAGCGCTGCCTCGAAGCCTTCGACGGCAATGGCGTCGGTGCGGCCGATGATCAGGGTGTCCTCGCAGGCGCGGGCGTCGCAGGCGGCGCGGATCTTGCCGGCCATCTCGGACTTGGAAACCAGCGACTTGCCATCGAGATGGCCACAGCGCTTGGGCAGGGTCTGGTCTTCCAGCTGCAGGGCGCTGGCGCCCATGCGCTCGAAGGTCCGGACCGTCCGCTGGACGTTGAGCGCGTTGCCGAAGCCGTTGTCGGCGTCGACCACGATCGGCAGGCTGATCCGGTCGCGCACGCTCGCAATCGTTTCGGCGACCTCGCTCATGGAGACGAGCCCGATGTCGGGACTGCCGAAGCGGGTATAGGCGATGGAGGCCCCGGACAGATAGACGGCTTCCGCCCCCGATTGTTCGGCAACCAGGCCGGTCAGCGCATCGTAGACACCCGGCGCGAGCAGGATGCGCTGCTCGCCCAGTCTTTGTTTCAGGCTCATAAGCCTGTCTCCCTTTTCCGCTCTGCTGCGAAGCGTTTTTTCAGATGCGGCACCAGCCCGCCGTCGGCGAGCATCCGCTTGAGGTTGTCGGGCAGCGGTTCCAGCTGCACAGTTTTGTCTTTCGCCGTCAGGCGCAGTTCGCCTGCGTCAAGATCGAGGTCGGTAGCATCGCCGTCGGCAATGGCGTCGAGATCGTTCGAAATCAGGACCGGCAGGCCGAGGTTGATGGCGTTGCGATAGAAGATGCCGGCGAAGGAACGGGCGATCACCGCGGCAACGCCCAGATGCTTCAGCGCCTCGGCGGCCTGTTCGCGCGACGAGCCCATGCCGAAGTTCCTGCCCGCCACCACTACGTCGCCGGGGCGCACGGTGCTCGCGAATTCCGGCCTTGCGGCTTCCAGGCAATGGGCGGCGAGCATGTCGATGCCGCCTTTCATGTATTCGCCGGGCGCGAGCTGGTCGGTGTCGATGTCGTCGCCAAAGAGAAAGACGCGCCCGCTCATGCCTCGTTCTCCCCGCTGGTCAGGAACTCGCGCGGATCGGTGATCCTGCCGGTAATCGCGGAGGCGGCCACGGTCAGGGGCGAACCGAGCCAGACCTTGGAAGACGCTGCCCCCATACGGCCCTTGAAATTGCGCGCGGTGGAGGAAATGCAGGTGACGTCCTCGCCGAGGCGGTTGGAGCCGTAGCCGGCGCAGATGCCGCAGGCATTGGCCAGGATCTCGGCGCCCGCGTCTTCGAACACTTTCATGATGCCGTCTGCCTCGGCTCGGTCCTGGTCCCGTTTCGAGGCTGGGGCGACCATCAGGTCGGTCGCGAGCTTGCGGCCTTTGAGGATGCGCGCCGCCCGCTTCAGGTCCTCATACTTTGCCCCTGTGCAGGCGCCGATATAAGCGACGTCGACTTTCGTGTCCGGAACCTCGGTCACGGGTGCGGAATTGGCCGGGGAATGGGGTGCCGCCACCTGGGGCTCCAGCGTCGCCGCGTCGAAGACGTGACGGGCGAGCAGGTCGGCTCCCGGATCGGTGCGCAGGCCCTGCCAATTGCCGGCATTACCGCCAACGTTCGAAAGATAGGCCAAGGTGGTCTCGTCCGGAGCGATCAGGCCTGCCTGTGCGCCGAGTTCGGCGGCCATGTTGGAGAGCGTCATCCGCTCCTGCATGGAGAGTGCTGCAATCGCCTCGCCGGTATATTCCACCGCCTGATATTGCCCGCCGTCCATGCCGAGACGGCCGCAGAGCGCGAGCATGATGTCCTTGGCGGTGACGGCGTTCGACAACCGGTTCCGCCATTCGATCAGGATGGTGCCGGGCACCTTGATCCAGATTTCGCCGGTGGCGAGGACACCGGCCATTTCGGTGGCGCCGACGCCGAACATATAGGTCCCGAAGGCGCCGCCGGTCGGCGAATGGCTGTCGCCGCCAACGACGAACATGCCGGGCTTCAGGTGGCCGCGCTCGGGCAGCACCACATGGCAGATGCCTTGGCCGTCGTGGAAGGCGACCTTGCGCTGCTTCGCCCACTGGCGGGTGAGTTCCAGGATGCGGGCGCCTTCGTCGGTGTCGCCGGGGACGAAGTGGTCGGAAATCAGCACCACCTTGTCGGTGTCCCACAGGCCGACGCCCAGATCCTGAAGGATCGGCTCGACCCGGCGCGGGCCGCCGGAGTCGTGGATCATGGCAAGATCCACCTTTGCCGTGACGATTTCGCCCGGCGTCACCGTGTCCCGGCCGGCCGCCCGTGCGATGATCTTTTGAGCGAGTGTCGATGCCATCACGCCAGTCCCAGATAGGAGCGCTGCAGCTCGGGATCGTCCATCAGCACGGAGGCGACGCCGGACAGGCGGATCTCGCCGTTTTCCATGACGAAGGCGCGGGAGGCGATCTCCATGGACTGGAGGACGTTCTGCTCCACCAGAAGGATGGTCAGGCCGTCTTTGTTGAGGCGCTGGATCAGGTCGAACATCTCCTCCACGAGGAGCGGAGACAGACCGATGGACGGCTCATCAAGTATCAGGAGTTCCGGTTCCGCCATCATGCCGCGGCCGATGGCGAGCATCTGCTGCTCGCCGCCGGACAGGGTGCCGGCCTTCTGGGCGAAGCGTTCCTTCAGCCTCGGGAAGATCTCGACCACGCGGTCGAGATTGCGGACCCGGTTGGCCCGGCCGCGCCGGTAGGAGCCGAGTTCCAGGTTCTCGCGCACGCTCAGGTTCGGAAACACGTGTCGGCCTTCCGGCACATGGATCAGGCCGCGGTCGACGATTGCCTGTTCGGAAAGGCCCTGGATTTCCTCGCCCTTGAAGCGGATGGTGCCGCTCCAGTGTTTGATCAGGCCGGACAGAACCGAGGAAAAGGTCGTCTTGCCGACGCCGTTGGAGCCGAGCAGGGCGACGATCTCGCCTTCCTTGATATCGAGGTCGATGCCGCGCAGGACCTCGACCGCGCCGTAACCGCTTTTAAGGGACGTGACCTCAAGCATGGCTTGCCTCCCGCCGGGCCATGCGCTCGGCCATGCCCTTGCCGAGATAGGCTTCGACCACCAAGGGATCGCTGACCACGTCGGCGGGCACGCCTTCGGCGATCAGTTCGCCCTGGTTCAGGACCCAGGTGTATTCGGAAAGGCTCATCACCGCCTGCATGACGTGTTCGATCAGGAGAATGGTCACACCGGCCTCGCGCACGGCGCGGATCACCGGAATGACGTCGCGGATTTCCGACGGGTTGAGCCCGGCGAGCACCTCGTCGAACAGGATCAGCTTCGGATCGGTGGCAAGCGCGCGAGCAACCTCCAGGCGCTTGCGGCCGGCAACGGTGAGGGACGCGGCGTCCTGGTCGAGGCGGTCGCCGAGGCCGACCCGTCTTGCAACGTCTTCCGCCTTTTCAAGCGCCTCGGCACGGGCGCGGATGCGCAGATGCGCGCCGACGGCGATGTTCTCGCGCACGGTCTGGCCGGCGAAAGGCTGGACGATCTGGAAGGTGCGCACCATGCCGCGCCGGGCAATGTCCTCAGGTGCGTGACCGGTGATGTCCTCGCCTAGGAAGGTCACCGTGCCCGCATCCGGTTTGTGAAAGCCGGTGATCAGGGCGAACAGGGTGGTCTTGCCGGCGCCGTTCGGGCCGATCAGCGAGGTGATCTTGCCCTGCGGCACGGTCAGGCTGACGTTGTTGGACGCCGTTACGCCGCCGAAGGATTTGACGAGACCGCGGATCTCGAGCATGGGAACCTCAGACATGGCGGGCTCCCGAGACGTGCTTGAGGCCTAGGCGCTTGACGAGCCCGGCAAGGCCGCGCGGCATGAACAGCACCATGACGACCAGAACGATGCCGTAGAGGACCAGGCTGATGCCCGGCAGGTCGCCGATCAGTTCGCGGGTCAGCTCGGAAATCAGGTGCAGGCCGACGGCGCCGAGCAGCGGGCCGAACAGGGTGCCCATGCCGCCGATGATCGGCACCAGCAGGCTTTCGATCGAGATGGCCGGGCCGTAGGCGATGTAAGGATCGAGATAGAGGAAATACTGGGCGTAGAAGACACCTGCGAGGCCGGAGAACAGCCCGGAAAGCATGATCGCGCCCATCTTGACCCGGAAGGCGCTGACGCCAAGCGCGCGAGCGGCGTCCTCGTTGTCGCGCACGGCCATGAGTTGGGCTCCGAAGCGGGAGTTGCCGATCCACCACACCACGACAAAGGCGGAAAGGGCCATCAGCCAGATCACCCAGAAGAAGCCCTGCTTGGAGGCGAACTGGAAATTGGCCGCGCCCAGGTCGAGCGGGATCAGGATGCCGACGCCGGCACCGGTGAAGTCCACCGAGTTGGACAGGATGCGCAGTACTTCGGCAAAGGCCAGCGTCACCAGCGCGAAATAGGAGCCGCGCAGGCCATAGCGGAAGGTGGAGAAGCCGATGATGGCGGCCACGACCATGGCCATCAGTCCGCCGGCGACGAGGCCGAGCCACGGGTTGACCCCAAGCTGCACCTGGAGCACGGCGACCGTATAGGCGCCGGTGCCGAAGTAGGCGGCGTGACCGAAGGAGAACTGGCCGCCGTAACCGCCCAGAATGTTCCAGGCCTGGCCGAGCAGGGCCGCATAGAGCGTCATGATCACCAGGTTCAGCCAGAACTCCGAAGCGATCACGAAGGGGGCGAGGCCGATGAAGGCGAAGACAAGGCCGAGAATAGCGAGCTGACGCATGATCTTACACCTTGTGTCCGAGCAGGCCCGTGGGCCGGAAGATCAACACAAGGATGAAGATCGCGAAGATGCCGATCTGGCCGAGGCTTTCGCCCAGGAACAGACCTCCAAGGGCTTCCACGACGCCGATGATCAGCCCGCCGATCAGGGCGCCGACGAAGGAGCCCATGCCGCCGAGGACGACGATGGTGAAGGCGATCAGCACGAAGCCGTGGCCGACCTGGGGACTGACGTAGTAGCTGGGCAGCAGCAGGCAGGCGGCAACGCCGAGGCAGGCGATACCGAGGCCGAAGCTCATGGCGTAGACATGTTCGGTGTTGATGCCGACCAGCTTGGCGCCCTTGCGTTCCTTGGCAAGCGCGCGGATCGCCTTGCCGAGATCGGTCTTCGACATCAGGACCCAGAGGATGCCGGCCGTGACGAAGGCGCCGACGAAGGCGATCACCTTGGGCAGGGGCAGGAAGGCGCCGAGGAACTCGACCACCTCGAAGGAATAAGGCGTGTCGATCACCCGCGTGTCGGACTTGAAGACGAACAGGGACAGGTTCTCGATCACGATGGAAAGACCGAGGGTGACGAGCAGGATGTTTTCATCGCGGCCGTGGCTGGCCCGGGTGATGATACCGCGCTGCAAGGCATAGCCGAGCGCGAACATCAGCGGGGGCACGATCAGCAGGGAGACGTAAGGGTCGATGCCGAACTGGACGTTGAGGAAATAGACCGCATAGAGCCCGATCATCAGAAGCGCGCCATGGGCGAAGTTGATGATGTGCAGGACACCGTAGATCAGGGTCAGGCCGAGGGCGACCAGGGCGTAAAGCGCTCCCGTGGTCAGTCCGTTCAGCACCGACGGGATGAGAATGGCGAGGTCAGGCATAAGACCGCTCGAAACTTATGAGAAAATGCGCCGGGCGGTGGGAGCCCGGCGCCAGGTCGAAGGTTTTATGCTTCTTATTTCATCGGGAACACCGCGTCGGCGGACGCGAATTCCTTCGGGAAGATCACCTCGATGTCGCCGTTGAGCACCTGGGTGTTCACCGGCTGGGCGCCCTGGTTCTGGCCGCCTTCCATCTTGGTCGGGCCGTAGGGCATGTAGGACATGTCCATGGTCGAGATCGACAGGGCGTTGTTGACCGCGTCCTTGTCGGTCGAGCCTGCCCGTTCGAAGGCATCGGCCAGGGCAAGAACGGCGTTGTAGGTCAGGAACACCTCGTAGGTGTAGATGAGGCCCTTGGCTTCGGCGGCCGCCTTGCGCTGCAGCGCCACGTCCGACTTCGGATTGAACCAGTGGTTACAGTCCATGATGTATTCGGCCGCTTCCGGGAATTCCTTGACGAACTTGTAGTTCGACGCGGCCCCGCCGAGCACCGAATAGATGCCCTTGGCCTCGATACGCTGCTGGCGCATGGTGCGGGCGAGCAGGACGTATTCGTTGTAGTAGTTGGCCGGAATGATCAGGTCGGGCTTCTTCGCCTTGATCTGCAGCACGATGTTGGTGAAGTCACGGGTCGGGTTGGCATGCTTGATCACCTCGACGACCTCGATGCCCTTCTCGGGCAGCTTTGTCGACAGGAGGTTGGCGGTGCCGGTACCGAACAGCGACTCCTCGTGGATGATCATGGCCGTCTTTGCCGGAGAGCCGGCGGCCTTGTTGATCGTGTCCAGGTTGTCGACGGCGAATTCGGCGATCTTGCCGTAGCCCGGGCCGAAGCGGAACGTGTTGGGCAGACCGCGGGTGACGATCTTGTCGGACACGCCGACGTCGACCACATGCGGCGTGTTGGTCTTGGCCGCTTCCTGTGAGGTGGCAAGCGAAATCGACGAGGCGTAACCGGCAACGATGCCGTTGACGCCGGCTTCGGCCATCTTGGCCACTTCGGCTGCGCCGATGTCGGGCTTGCCCTGACTGTCTGCGAGAACGGCTTCAAGCTTTGCGCCGCCCATGGACTTGATGCCGCCGGCGGCATTGATGTCGGCAATCGCCATCAGCGCGCCTTCGCGGCACTGGGTGCCGGAAAAGGCGATGAAGCCGGAGACCGGATGGATCAGGCCGACCTTGACGGGGGCCGGCTGGGCGCGCAGCACCGCCGGAAATCCGGTTACACCAAGTCCGAGCGCCGCAGCGCCGGTCGTTTTGAGAAAATCGCGGCGGACAATGCCAGCCGACTTCTTGTCATCGGTCATGAAGACCTCCCCTTTTGGACCTCATCAGGTCGTGGTTTCCCGGTTTCCCGTCTGGATCGTTGTTATCCGCCGTCGGCCGGGACCGATGGCGTCGTTGTCGCCGTCCAGCGCGGGCCGCTTTCCTCGCGGACCCGTCGCATGGACATTTCGAAGTGATAGAGATCGGGGCGGTAAAGCACCCGGATGTATTCCACCGGCCGTTCCCGGCTGTCGCAGACCACGCGGCGGACCTCGATGAGGGGCGCGCCGGCGTGGATGGACAGGGCGCCTGCGACTTCGGAATCCGCAAGCGTTGCCGAAATCGTCTGCCGGGCGGAGCTGACGTCGACCCCGGCGCGTTCCAGCAGATTGAGCAGCGGCTTTACATCAAGATCCGAGCGCTCGAACTGGCGGCCGATTTCCGCCGGCACGTAAGTAACCAGATAGGACATGGGTTGCTGGTCGAGCCAACGGACACGGACGGCGCGCTGGACTTCCGTGCCGGGCTCCAGCTCCAGCGCCTGGGCGATATCGTCGCTGGCCGGCACATATTCGAAGTCGAGCACCTGGGCCTTGGTCGCAAGGCCCATCAGGGAGATGTTTTCCAGCCAGCCGTCGATGGAAGAGGTCACTGCCGGGGCAGGGGGGCGCTTGACCACACGGGTGCCGCGGCCGCGCTCGCGCACCACGAGACCTGCGTCGGCGAGCTCGTTGAGCGCGCGCTTTGCGGTGATGCGGGAGACGCCGAATTCGGTGGTCAGGTCCTGCTCGCCGGGGACGAGATCGCCCTCCGACAGGTCGCCGCCATAGATGCGGTTCCTCAGGATCAGGAAGATCTGGTGATAGAGCGGGACGTGGCCGGACGGATTGAGACGTCCGACGGAGCGGCGTTCCGGCTCCTGCGCCTTGTCCATCTGCTCCGCTTTCGCGCTCACCGCCTGTCCTCCGAGCGATTGAATTTGTTAAATGGTATGTCATTATATCATTATGTCAACCCGGTTCGTTTGGGCTGAAACAATTCATGGGAGAAACTGGTCATGCCGGTCATTCGCGTCACCCTGATCAAGGGCTATTCCGACGAAACCCGCCAGCGGCTCGGCAAGGCGCTGACCGACGCGGTGCGGACCACCATGGCCGCGCCGCTCGACGGCATCACGGTCGCAATCGAGGAACTGAAGCCTTCGAACTACATGCGCGGCGGCCAGTCGCGGGTGCCGGGCAAGGCTGCGCCCGATCCGGCCACGCGCATTCGGGAATTCCTGGAAACCATGGAGGCGCGCGATCTGGAGAAGGCGAAAAGCTTTCTGGCGCCGGACTTCAAGATGACCTTTCCGGGGGCTGCCGAATTCACCACGCTGGAGGACCTGATCGCCTGGGCGAAACCACGCTACCGCTTCGTGACCAAGATCTATGAGCGCTTCGACACCTGCGCGGGCGCGGATGGCGGCATCGTCTACTGCTACGGCACGCTTTCAGGGGAGTGGCCCGACGGGGAAGCCTTTTCCGGTATCCGCTTCATCGACCGGTTCGAATTCGCCGGCGACCTGATCGCCCGGCAGATGGTCTGGAACGATCTGGCGGAGGTCGGTCGAGGGTAGGGCGGCACGTGAAGTGCCTTGTCGTTCGCTTTCCATCCGAACGGCAACTCTCCCATGTCTCTGAAACCACTGGCTTATTGGACTCCATCGGACCTGTCCGATCATCTTGCGACATAGGCGTCTCTGCGCCTTGACGTGTGGCTCCGGATGGAACAAGTTGCGGTTGTTAAGGGCTGGGAGACAACATGCATAAGTTTATGACGCTCGCGCTGAGCGGGCTGGTTCTTGCCGGGTGCGGAACAGTTACACGCGGCACATCGGAAAACGTCGAAGTTTATTACGATCCGCCGAAGACCAAGGTCACGACTGACATCGGCTATACCTGCGATATCAGCCCGTGCAGCCTGAAGGTTTCCCGGAAAAAGGAATTCACCGTCAAGGCGGAACTGGCCGGGTACAAGCCGCAAACGGTTGAAGTCACCAGCAAGACGGCGCCGGGCGGCGCGGCCGGGCTTGCCGGCAACGTGCTCATCGGCGGCGTGATCGGGGCAGGCGTGGACCTGGCTTCGGGTGCAACGCTCAATCATTATCCCAATCCGGTCGTGATCGAGATGGTGCCGGTCAATCCGGGCAACCCGGCCACCCCGCGTGGCGACCTGTCGGAAATCAAGAAAAAGCTCGCCGACAAGGAAAAGGCCCGCCAGGCGGCGATGACGCGGTAGAGGGCATTGGTGCGCGCTGGAATGCTGCTTGCCAAAGTCCCGTGACCAGTCGGCCCGCTCGGCTATGTATCTGAAAATTTTTGAGAAAACTGGTGCCGGCAGCAGGATTCGAACCCGCGACCCCCTGATTACAAATCAGATGCTCTACCAGCTGAGCTATACCGGCCTGTGAGCCGCCTTCTAGCAGAAAATTTCGGCTTGTGCATGCTTTTCGCGTGAGGGGACGGGAAAACCGGTCTTCGGGCCGGAGAATGGCGGAAACCCGAGCGCTGCGGCCATGCGGATTGTGGATATTCGGGAGGCATGGCTTTGCCGCAAACCGTTCTTTCTCGTGGTATCCGGCCTGCTTCCGGCGGGGCAGGATGCCGTGCACCGATCCGTCTTCTTTTTCTTTTGAAATAAACTTGAACATAATAGTCATGTTATTATGATGTGCCGCAATCGGACCGGTGGGACGGGTGTTCCGGCGACGGTCGATTCGAAATCAGCGATTAATGGGAGTGCCGAATGTTTCTTGCGATGAACAGGTTCCGGGTAAACAAGGGCCAGGAAAGCGCGTTTGAGGAGGTCTGGAAGAACCGGGATTCCGAGCTGGACAAGCTGCCGGGCTTCAAGAGCTTTCACCTGATGAAGGGGCCGGAAGCCGAAGACGGCTCGACTGTGCTTTATGCCTCGCACACGATCTGGGCCAGCAAGGACGATTTCATCGCCTGGACCAGGTCGGAGCATTTTAGAAATGCCCACAAGAACGCGGGCAGCAACAAGCATCTTTATGCCGGTCCGCCCCAGTTCGAAGGGTTCGAGGCCGTCGAGGGCGCGTGAGCGCCGTGGCCGAGGTCGAAGCGATCCCGGTGCTTCCGTCGCTCGATTTCGCCGAGACAAAGCGCTTTTATGAAGGTCTGCTCGGGTTTTCGACGATTTACGAAGCGGACGGACGGGTTATCCTGCGGCGCGGGCCGCTCGAGCTTCATTTCTGGCTGACCGACCGCCCGGAATTCTGTGAAAACAGCAGCTGCTATATTCGCGGGGGCGGGATTGATGCCCTCTACGAGGAATTCCGCGGCAAGGGCGTTCCGGGGCTCAGCGCCTATGAGGTCCGGCCCTGGAAGATGAAGGAATTTCATCTTTTGGACCCGCATGGCAACCTGTTGAGCTTCGGCCGCATTCCTCCGGAGGATGAGGAGGGAGCGCATGAGCACTGAGGCGGCCGGCCCCGACATGCCGCGTCTTCCGGACGAGACCGCGGCCGCTCTGGAAATCCTGCGGCTGTTCTGCTTCAGCTACGCCAGGCCCGAAAATCAGACCTGGGAGCTGGCGATGGAGACAGCGGAGCGGCGGTTCGGTCCGCTGCAGGGCTGGGCGGTCGCGCGGTGCGTCTTGCGCGTGTTGACGGTGCTGCGCCTGTCGCGGACGACGCCCATCGACTTCATGAGCCCTTTCTGCCAGTGCTGCCGCAACAACCTGACAACGGACGAGCGGCGGGTCGTGCAGCTTCTCGGCCTGGCGAAACAAGGCCGGTCCCAAGGTGCGCAGGCGGAAGCTTTGATCCTGTGCGAGGGTTCCGATCCGCAGCCGTTGCTTCTGGAGACGGAGCGGTTGGCGGGGCTGCTGTTTACAAGGGTAGGCCCGTCGAAGCGGATGGTGTTCCGGTGAGGGGGCAGTCGTATTCGGCGTCATCAACTCTGTCGTTTGATTTCTCACGCGCGTCATTCCAGATCTCGCGATGACGCTTGCGCGCCACGCGGTCTGGAATGACCGAAAATTTGGATCTCGGCGCCCTTACAGTCCCATTTTCGCTCGCGCCACATAAAGGGCGAGCACGGCGGCGTTGGAGACGTTGAGGGAGCGGATCTTGCCCGGCATGTCGACGCGGGCAAGCTTGTCGCAGGCCTCGCGCACGCCCTGGCGCACGCCTTTTCCCTCCGAGCCGAGCACCAGCACGGTCTTCGGACCGAACGCCGTTTCTTCCAGCGTGGCCTCGCCGTCGCTGTCGAGGGCAACGCTGAAAAAGCCCTGTTCGCCCATTTCGGTGATGAAGCGAGCCATGTTCTTGACCCGCACATGCTTGATCATGTCGAGCGCGCCGCTGGCGGATTTGGCAAGCACCGGGCCTTCCTCGGGCGCATGGCGCTCGGTGGTGACCACCGCATCGGCATCGAGCGCGACGGCTGAGCGCAGGATCGCGCCGACGTTATGCGGGTCGGTAACCTGGTCGAGGGCCAGCACCAGCCGGGCGCCCTTCAATTCCTTCACCCCATAGGCTGGCAGGGGATCGGCTTCCAGGATCAGCCCCTGATGGACGGCGTCCCGGGTGACCATGTGGTCGAGCTGGCGCGGCTGCAGCGTCTCGATCGGAACATCGATCCTGATGTCGCGTTCGGCCAGCCGGCGCAGGGCGTTCTCGGTGGCAAAGAGTTTGCGCCGCTTGCGGTCCGGATTGGCGAAGGCAGCTTCCACCGTATGAAGGCCGTAAAGCAGGATCGGGCCTTCCGGCGGCAGGCCGGGCCGGCGCGGTGCGGGCTTCTTCTTGGCAAACGGGATGCGGCCGCCCTTGGTCGGAGGGCGTTTGGAGCGCCGGTTGGGAGTGTCGTCGGTCATGGTGCACTCTTAGAGCTAAAAAGGGTGGCGGGGAAGATGTTCTATCCTTCCGCGGCCTGTTTCAGGTCCTTCAGAAGCGCGCGGATGCGTTTTGCGTTGACGCCGCGGTCGATCTGGCCGACCCGGGAACGGGAGCGGATGTCGACGAGAGAGCCGTCGCCGTCCTCCTGAATGCGGATGACGATTTCGTCCTTGAACCCGAAGATCAGCGAGCTGGCAACCGCCTCGATCCGCCCCTCGTCGGGCACGTCGGCGACAATCTCCCAGCCCCGGCCTTTCACGATATCGAGGGCGCGTACATGGGTCTTCTCAGGTGACGTCGCCAGGGTCAGCGGCGCCAGATCCGGATAAGCCGCCCGCTGCAACTCGGCTGTCGCGCCTCCCGGATAGTCGATTGGGTTGGGCATATCCCAGAAGACCGGCGGATCTTCCCGGTCTGTGGTGATGTCGTTGATCGGCGGATAGGCCTGTGCCGCGTAATCGAAGCGGGCGGTCATCCCGAGCAGCGGGGCGCTGAGGACAAGCCCCAGGAGGCTGACGATCAGGCCGCGCCGGCCGCCTCCGGGGCGACAGATCACAAGGCCGGCAAGGGACAACAGGCAGCCGAGGCCGGCTGCATAGACGGCCCACTCCGCGAGGTTCATGACCTCGGCCACGAACCAGGTGCCGCTCCGATAGCCGATCACGGCAGCGGCAAACAGGCCCATGCCGATGAGAGCGAAAAGAAACCCGGTCAGGGCGATTCTGGAGAAGGGCTTGCGCGTACGGGTGAAGCCTGGGCCGGTCATTCCTGTTCTTCTTTCTTGTAGGTCTGCTCCCGGTTGATCGCGTAGCCGCTGGCGGGTCCGCGCAGGGGCTGGATCAGCATCCGGTCGAGCCACAGCTCGCGCAGGTCACGAAACTGTTCGATGCCGATGGTCATGCCCTCATGGCCGTCGCGGGGCTGGGCGGTATAAGTGCCGAGCAGCCGGTCCCACCAGGGCAGATTAAAGCCGAAGTTGCTGTTGGTTTCCGCCGGGTGGATGGAGTGATGGACCCGGTGCATGTCCGGCGTCACGACGAAGAGGCGCAGGACCCGGTCGAGGCCGCCGGGAAGCTTCACGTTGGAATGGTTGAACATGGCGGTCGCGTTCAGAAGCACTTCGAAGATCAGCACCGCGACAGCGGGCGGGCCGAGCACGGCGACGACGGCCAGTTTGATCCCCATGGACAGGAGGATTTCCACCGGGTGGAAGCGCAGGCCGGTGGTCACGTCGATTTCCAGATCCGCATGATGCATCCGGTGCAGCCGCCACAGGGCCGGCACGGCATGAAACATGACATGCTGCAGGTAGATCGCCAGGTCGAGGGCCGCTACGGAGACGAGAATGGCCAGCCAGGCCGGGACGTCGAAGACATTAAATAGGCCCCAGCCGCGTTCCTCGGCCAGAAGCGCCAGTCCCACCGCCACGATCGGAAAGGTCAGCCGGACAAGAAGACTGTCGAGGAACACCACGCCGATGTTGTTGGTCCAGCGAATCACGCGGGGGATCTCCCGCCGGCGGCGGGGAGAGGCCGCCTCCCAGATCGCCATGACGAAAAGAACGCCGAGGAAGAAGGCAATGCGAATCAGGGGCTCGTTTGCGAGCAGGATGTCTGTCATTTGCTCTGGACCGTCTCCGCGCTCCGGCGGGCTGCCGGCCTAAATTCAGATAGTCTTATATATACGGGAGATCCGGCCGGATACCAACCGAACCGCCCTTTGCCGCATCGGCGGGATTTCGTCGCATTTGCGCGATATCAAGGGCAGATGGAACCATTGGCGATAGACATTCGTTAATATCAGGAACCCTTAAGCGAGGTGATATCATGACCAGATTTATTCGGAATGCGGCGCTGGCGATCGTTCTCGGGCTGAGTGGATCGGCCATGATGGCTGCGCAGGCTTCCGCACAATCCTGCGACAGCTACGCCCGCGATTACGCCAACCGGGCAACCCGGACCGGGAACAATGTGGTTGGCGGCGCCGTCGGCGGTGCCGTCGTCGGCGGTGTGATCGGATCCGTCACCGGCAGTTGGGGGCGGGGCGCCGCTATCGGCGGCGGTGTCGGCGCCGCGGCCGGCGCGGGCAAGTCTTCGATCGAATGGGACCGGGCCTATAAACGGGCCTACAACGATTGCGTTGCCCGACAAAACGCGCGGTCCGCGCCGCGGGGAGGTGGCCTGGAGCCCTGGACGCCGCAATGGTATGACTACTGCGGTCGGAAATACCGGTCTTTCAACCCGAATACGGGCTATTACACGACCTATGGCGGTCAGAAGCGCTTCTGCCAGTAAGTCCTCTGGCTGGGTGTTCAGAGAGGATCGGCCGGTCTACTGGCCGATCCCGAAGACCATGCAATTGACCGTCGCGTGCGCGATCAGCTTGCCGGTGACATCGAACAGGCTGCCTTCCGCCGTCGCCAGTCTCCGGCCCCGATGAACAAGGCGGCCCTCGCAACGGACCTCTCCGGCGTCGGGCAACAACGGGCGCACCATGTTCACCGTAAGCGACGTGGTGGTGCACAGTTCGCCGGCGTCAAGGTCGGTATGGACAGCGCACGTCAGGGCCGAATCCAGGATCGTCGAGATCCAGCCGCCGTGAACGGTGCCTTGCGGATTCATGTGCGCGACAGATGGCGTCCCGGTAAAGACGACGCGCCCGCGTTCGGCTTGCCTAAGCTTCATCTCCATCGTGACCATGATCGGCGGCGCAGGCAGTTGGCCGGCGATCATTGCCTCGAAGATTTCCACGCCGGTCATTCGGGCGATGATCTCGCGGGGAAGGGCGCCGGGGTTTGGGGAACTGTCGACCGCCTGTGTTTCGCTCATGACTGATGTGTCCCTATTTTTCTTGTGACTGGATTTAAACGCCGGTTGTGACCGCTTCGGCGCGATGAACCGCCTTGCGCAGGGCCGACAGATGCGCCCGGATTGCATCGGCATCCGGATCGTCAAGTGTGTCGGTCAGGCTGTTCTGGGCCCGCTGCCAGGCTTCATAAGCCTCCGCCAGCCGTTCTTCGCCTTGCGCGGTCAGTTCCGGAACCACCTGCTTGGGCCCCTTTTTATATCTGCGGACAAGACCCGCCTGCTCCAGCGGTTGCAGATTGCGTTGAAGCGTGGACCGTTCGATGCCCATCTGGCGGGCAAGCGCGCTCAAGGAGTTCGCCCGGCCGGAGCCGATCACCCCGAGCAGGACGGCCTGAGTAACCTCCAGGCCGAGCGGCGCCAGATAGCCATTGTAGTGGCGGGTCACCAGATTGGCCGTTCTCCTGGCGGCGTGGGCCAGACAAACGCGGCCCATCCATTCGATATCCATCGGGTTCGGTTCTTCGGTTGTTCGTTGTGTTGCATGTACAACAATTATAGTTGTAGCTACAACAAATAAATTGCGGCGGTGGACGACCGAACCTGACGTTATCTGCGGAGAACGGCCGAATTTCACCATGAGTCAGCGTGCCGCAATCGACTGCAAACAAAGATAAATCCGGAACCGGAAATGCTTTTGTGCCGCCGCGGGAGGACAGAGTAGGGTAAAGTTGGGAAATTTTCCAAATGATCTGCAAATCGGCGTTGACACCACTACCCGTCATCTGCATAACACGCGCCACGGGATTGCTCGCCCCTCCGGGCGGGCTCTTCGTGAAGCCATCCTGACCGCTTCGGCGCGAAGCAGGACGAGATGGAGGAGTGCCCGAGTGGCTAAAGGGGACGGACTGTAAATCCGTTGGCTATGCCTACGTTGGTTCGAATCCAACCTCCTCCACCATCGTCCGGCAGACCTCCGGTGCGCGGGTGTAGCTCAATGGTAGAGCAGCAGCCTTCCAAGCTGATGACGAGGGTTCGATTCCCTTCACCCGCTCCATCATGGGTGCTGATCGGAGTGTCCGGAACGGAAGCTGCTTTCGCCCGGAAATCCTGAACAGAACATACGGGAAGCAATTCGTCGTCCGCGGATACGTCCAAAGCGCCGGAAAGCGTCCCGCCTCGAGCCTTTAACGATTACACGTATTGGACAGAGAGCGACGCCGATGGCGAAGGAAAAATTTGAGCGTAACAAGCCGCACGTCAACATTGGCACGATTGGGCACGTTGACCACGGCAAGACCACGCTGACCGCTGCAATCACGATGACGCTTGCGGAAGCCGGCGGCGCGGAAGCGAAGGCCTATGACCAGATCGACGCAGCGCCTGAAGAAAAGGCCCGCGGCATCACGATCTCCACGGCCCACGTTGAGTATGAGACGGACAACCGTCACTACGCTCACGTTGACTGCCCGGGTCACGCCGACTACGTGAAGAACATGATCACGGGTGCCGCCCAGATGGACGGCGCGATCCTGGTGGTTTCGGCCGCTGACGGCCCGATGCCGCAGACCCG
>SWCE01000658.1_pt1 | contig 79936 bp, 93 predicted proteins | sample 4690061 | NCBI WGS metagenome assembly SWCE01 (sample SAMN10267279, study PRJNA491770) | bioreactor metagenome | isolation source: DHS bioreactor inoculated with subseafloor sediment | place: Japan: off Shimokita Peninsula | collected 2012-10
TAATATTTTTACATTTCAGCTATTGACTTTTTATAGTTGGTCTTTCAATATAGGCTTCTACTAATAGATCCTCATCCCAGGGCTTAACCGAAAAATCGCTTAAGTGGATGGCATTAATAATTTTATCCTTTCCCCTTCCCTCCACAGGGGTAGGAGCTTCTTTTCCACCAAGGATTTTGGGAGCGATAAAGGCCATGATTTTATCAACAATGGCTGATTCCAGTGCTCCATAGTTTAGGGTTCCTCCCCCCTCCAGGAGTACACTGTCAATTTGTCTTTTTCCCAGTTCTTTCATGAGAGTCTTTAGGTCTACCCGTCCATCCTTAGCAGGTAATTGTATTACTTCCACCTGTCGTTCCTCTAATTGAAGGATTTTATCAGGGGGAGCCCCTTCTGTGGTGGCCACAATGGTAGGTTGTTCCCTGGATGTGGCTACTACCAAGGAAGATAAAGGAAGTCGGCAGTAACTATCGACAATGATTCGTTTGGGGTGACTGACCTGACGACCTGGAATTCTTGTATTTAGTTGGGGATTGTCTTGTATTACTGTGTGAACCCCCACCATAATTGCTGAAACCCGATCACGTATGTGATGGACATATGCCCTTGAGGCATCGCTGGAAATCCATCTGGAGTCTCCTTTTATCGTTGAAATTTTACCATCTAGGGTCATGGCTGTCTTCAATATACAAAAGGGTAGCTGTCTGGTAATAAATTTGATAAATATTTCGTTCAGCCTGATTGCTTCCTGCTCCAGTACCCCTGTAGTTACTTCTATTCCATGATTCCGAAGGACTTTTATCCCTTTTCCAGCCACCAAGGGGTTCGGATCCAGCATTGCCACCACCACGCGCTTTATTTTTGATTTTATAATGGCTTCAGTACAGGGTGGGGTTTTCCCATAATGGGAGCAGGGCTCAAGATTTACATATAGGGTAGCACCTTCTCCCTGAAAATTGATTTTTTTAAGGGCGTCCAGTTCCCCGTGATCTCCTCCAAGGTAATGATGGTATCCCTCTGATATTACTATTCCATCTTTTTCAATGACTGCCCCCACCAGAGGATTTGGTCTGGTTTTTCCCCAACCTCCTCGAGCTAGCTCTAGGGCCCTTTTCATCATCATCTCATCCAATCATGCCACCTCCTGTTTTTAGATCAAAAACAATAAAATACCCTGAGGCACTAACCCCAGGGCATGAATTAATAATGTAGGAACAACAAAGTATACAGCTAAATACACTTAAGGAAAGACTTCAGCAAAAAGCCTTCAATCCTATTGTGCTGTTCTTTTCTACCTTCTTCCATCCAGACTTTACTGTCGGCTCTGGAATTACACCAGATCTGCCTCTCGGCTCGCGGACTTCGTATACACGTTACCGCCGGTCGGGAATTTCACCCTGCCCTGAAGGTTATTTATTATTTTATTATCATTACAATATCATAAATGTGCATAGACAGCAAGTTTAATTTAATCTAACATCTTAAAAACTCCTTCTTAATTGATTATTATAAAAAGTGCTCCCTAATCTTTGTAAATATCCATGGCACCATTATTGTTTTTTTACATAAAGTAGTCAATAATGACAAAAGGAGGGTTCTTATGTTACAGGCCTTCTTCATTGCAGCAGCCTTGAGTATTGATAGCTTTAGTGTAGGTGTTGCCTTTGGGATTAAAAATATTAAGGTGCCCCTGGGTTCTATTCTTGTCTTGGATTTAATTTCAGTGTTGTTACTCGGTTGTGGTTTTTTTACGGGAAACTATTTAAGTAGATTACTTCCCCCTAGAACTACTGAATTTTTGGGTTCATTTATTATTCTAATTATTGGAATTTGGTATTTGGCCCAGGGTTATTTAAACCATCGGTACCCAAGGGAGAAATTAACTGAAGCCATGGCTATTGCCACCATCAGTATTAAATCTTTAGGGATTGCCATTAATATTTTGAGGGACCCCACCCAAATTGATTTAGACGTTTCTGGAATTATTGACACAAAGGAAGCTGTTCTACTAGGTTTTGCCTTGGCTGTTGATTCCCTTGCTGTGGGTGTTGCCCTATCAATAACTTCCATTAGCCTTATTCTGCTTACATTATTTCTTGCTGCTGTAATGAATTTAACACTGCTTATCATTGGCATGATCTTGGGAAGACATTATTTAGGTCTTCATCTAGGCGAAAAAACTGCCTTTGTGCCTGGGATTATTTTGATTGTTATGGGACTTGTCAGATTTTTTTGATCTCATGGTTCCTTGCAGCTTGGGTATACTAAGGAAAACTGTATTTTCCGGAGGTCGCAAGAATGCATTTAGACATTGAGCATTATATAGAAACATTAGCTATTTATATTATTTATCTTTTAGAGGTTTTAGGTATCTTTATTATTGCCTATTCCTGTGTCAGAGGATTTTTTAGTTATGTTAGAGAAAAGCTTAAATTTAATGATACCTGCATTAAGATAGAAATTGCAAAGGGCCTGGCCCTAGGATTGGAGTTTAAGCTTGGGGGGGAGATTCTTCGCACAATTTTAGTTCGTACCCTAACCGAGATTAAGGTGCTGGCAGCTATCATTATCTTACGGGTTGTGCTTACCTTCGTCATTCATTGGGAGATCTCCTCAGAAATCCATCAGGATGAAGTAATTCGAGAAAATATTGTTGAGAAAAGAAAGCAAGACAGAAAATAAGCTGTTAAAGCTCCTTTAGCCAGGGTATAATTAAAGCGATACTAAAGGAGGGGTTATGATGGAGATACTTCAATTAATTTTAGGAAGCGCAGAGGGTGCTTTCCTGGAGGTTGGGGCCTTTGTGGGAAGTGTTCTAATTATTTTCGGATACATTAATTATAAAATGTCTGGTAGTTTCATCTCTACAATAGAAAAATCAAAAAGATGGCAGCCTATTATCGGAGCCCTATTGGGTTTGACTCCTGGCTGCGGCGGGGCTATATTTGTGATGCCTCTATTTTTTAAAAAAATGGTTACCTTTGGAACAGTGGTAGCTACCTTGGTTGCTACCATGGGCGATTCAGCCTTTGTTTTACTGGCCAGTAATCCAATTCAGTATATAATGGTCAGTGTGCTTTCTTTAATTGCTGCCATTATTACTGGATACGTAGTTGATAAAACCAGTATTGGTGATAGAATATTGGCTCGATATAACGAAAGGAAGCTAAATAAAGAAAAGGTAAGCGAAAAACATAAAGGGATTGACCATCATGTTCATCAATTTGAATTGAACAAAATGGGCGTTGAGGGTAAGGACAGCATCGATCATATTGGCCACCAAGAGGGTGATGAGATCGATTTACTGCTGCATCACAATTTAAAGGGTCATCAGGAGCAAAATACCTTGGGCTATCGATTCACCCACAGTGCCTTTTATGTTTATTGGGGTTTTATCTTTATCGGTTTAATCTTCGGAATCTTACTATTATTACAGGTTGATGTCAATACCCTTGCTATTCCTAATTTAGGACTAATAATTGGGGTAACAGGAACAGTTTTTTCTATTGTCATGATGATTATGGGGAAAAAGTTCTTGCAGGACGACACCCATGAGGAGGCAGAATTGAAGCTAATGTCCCTCAAGGAGACCTTTATTCACAACGCTCAGGATACTGCCTTTGTCATCACTTGGGTGTTTGTCGGCTTCCTTGCCTATGAATTTTTGGTATTAGCCATGGGCGGCGGTGATTATGCCGTGGGAGAGCAGCTTATCGAGAGAATTCTGTTGACCACTGGGGTCCTGTCAATCTTTATTGGTGCTGCCGTAGGGCTGATTCCAGGCTGCGGACCTCAAATCATATTTGTTGCTCTGTTTACAAAGGGCTTAGTCCCCTTTGCGGCCCTTTTTGCCAACGCGGTTTCTCAAGATGGAGATGCACTATTGCCATTATTAGCCATAGATCGACGTTCTGCTTTCTGGGCAACAATCATTACGACTGTACCAGCACTACTCTTTGGCTTAATTGTTTATTGGCTTGAGATTAATACCGGTCTGGGGAAATGGCTCAATGTATCTGTAGACTACATCCGTAATGCTTTGGTCATGATGTAAGGCACCCGCTGGGTGCCTTTTAATCTAATATAAAGCTCTATGACTTCAGAAGCCAGTACCTTCGTATTACTGAACAGGGTTTACTGGCTGTTGTACTTAGATTTAGATCATTTGACAAGAGGGTTATTAGGATTTTTTATTGTTTTATGTCATCTATTTACAGATTAACCCGATCATTGTATGATATAAGGGAAGGCAGAGTAGGTATTATGCGTCAAGTGTTAGGAGATGGGAAGTTGCTCCTAAACGAAGAATATTTTCTATTCGCGATGTAATGCCGCGTCCGCTGTCACATTTGGGAGATTCAATCTATTTCTCTTAATGTGTGGTCTATGCCTAACTTAAGAGAAAGGAGGTGTTTTTTATGGGAATCTCTCAATCCGAAACCCAAAAGGTCTTAACAAGCAATCGATTGACAACTAAAAAGCTTGTATTAGCTTCTTTTTTAGCAGCACTAAACATTATTCTTACTCGTTTTGCTTCCATTATGCTGGCGGGAGGATCAATAAGGCTTGGCTTTGGCAGCATTCCCCTGATCCTATCGGGTATTCTTCTTGGTCCCTTTGGTGGGGCTTTAACGGGGGTTGTCAGTGATCTGTTGGGGGTTCTAATTCTTTCCCAGGGTGCTTTTCACCCAGGATTTACCCTTAGTTCAGCTTTAACCTGCATTATTCCTGGCCTTGTGGTAATGATTCATCCAAAGAAAAGATTTTCTTTTACAACCATTGCAATATCTAACATATTGGTTTATGTTGTGATTTCCCTTGGATTAAATAGCTATTGGCTTTCTCAATTATTTGGCGATGCCTTTATTGCGGTTATGGCCGGCAGAGCATTGGCCCAGGGGATTGTTACTGTAATTTCAACCTTTTTAATCTATGGTTTGTGCAAATATATTAAAGTACTGAATGTGTAGCACATGCTAACGGATACTAGTAAGCCATAGAAAACCCGAACTGTACCCTACCTTATCTCGTCTTTTAATGATGCAGGGTACTAATTCGGGTTTTTATTTTAATCCTATTGTTTAAGGAGCTTTTTTACAATCTTTCGATATAGGGTTGGTAAAGCCAGCTCCTTTAGTTGCTCTTCATTTACCCATTTATAGATTCCTCTATGATCTGGAAATTCTTTTGTACTACAGGAGGCAAGGTAAATATCTATATCCCATCTTTGGTGAGTAAAGATATGGCTGGCCTTTCCTGAATATTCAATTGTTGTTATTTTAGGAATGCCTTCCTTAAGTCTTTCCAGCACCGCTTCTTGATTTTTCTCTTCTGTTAGGGAAAAAGTAGGCAGGGCCCAAAGTCCTGCCAACAGTCCTTGTTCTGGGTTTTTCTTTACAAGAATTTGGTTCTCAAATCTGATCCAGAAAATTCCCATCTTTAATTTTTTTACTTTAGTTTTACTGATTCGTATAGGTAGTTCCACGGCTTTTTCTTCCCGATGGCTGATGCAATGACCCTGTACAGGGCAGAATCCACATTTGGGGTTCCTAGCATTGCAAATCAATGCTCCCAGCTCCATTAGGGCCTCACTGAAATCTCCACAGTCCTGGGCAGGCATTAGCTCCTTCACCAGCCTACGGATTTCTTCTACTGTGGTTTTTTCCATGATGTCCTTTTCAATACAGTATAGACGACTAAAAACCCTTAGTACGTTTCCATCAACTGCTGGAATCGGTTGATTAAATGCGATGCTCAAAATGGCTCCTGCCGTATAATCTCCTATACCGGGAAGCCTTTGAAGTTCCTTTAACTGATTTGGTACCTTGCCGCCAAATTCCTGAATGACCAGCTTTGCTGCCCGATGAAGATTTCTCCCTCTTGAATAGTAACCTAGGCCCTCCCAGCTTTTTAGTACAGACTCTTCAGAGGCCGTGGCTAAATCCTCAACTGTGGGGAAATTCTGAATAAATCGCTGATAATAATCCCTTACGGTTTCAACCCTGGTCTGCTGCAGCATAATCTCCGAAATCCATATATGATAGGGGTCCTTTGTCTCTCTCCAGGGCATGTCTCTCTTATTTTGCCGAAACCATAGCAATAGGTCTTCTACAAAGCTTTTCTTATCCATAGTACACTCCTTCTAGATCATTTCTATCTACAACATGTTAACATAACCTAAGTCTTCCTTCAACTAACTCTGTATACATTTTTATGTATCCGTTGGCAGGCAGGAAATATATGGATTATTATCGAATAGTACGCTATATTTTAAAATAACAGGGATAGGGTGATCACTATGATTATTGAAATTAAAAAATTAGAACCAGCTCTTTTAGAGGATTATCTTGATTTTTTTGACAACCGAGCTTTTTGCGATAATCCCCATTGGGCCACCTGCTACTGCTATTACTACAAATATGACTGCTCAAACGAGGAATGGTTTGATCGAAGCAGCAAGGAAAATCGTGATGCTGTTACGGCATTGATCCAGGAAGGAAAGTTGAAGGGATATCTGGCCTATATTGATGGAATGGTGGTGGGCTGGTGCCACGGAGATGATTTAACTGGCTTTCCCAGGATGAAGGAGTTGTTTCGAGAAAATGAGAAAATTGCAACTATTGTTTGTTATGTAATTGACCCCCATTACAGAAGGAAAGGAATTGCCACCAGTCTAATGGAATATGCCTGTACTGATTTAAAAAATGCTGGCTATTCTCACCTAGAGGTCCATCCTACGGTTAAGAAAGATGGCAATGATGCAGATAATTACCATGGTCCCCTCAGTATGTATTTAAACCATGGCTTTGAAATTGTTGAAAGATGTACTGGCTTTTATAGGCTTCGTAGGGTTCTTTAGTGGGTTGTACATAAAAATAGATTGGTCAATTGACCAATCTATTTTTTATGTGTAATTACAGCAGATCTTCACCTGGTTTCCAATCAACTGGGCATAGACCTCCAGCCTTTAAGGCTTGCAGCACTCTTAAGGTCTCGTCAACGCTTCTGCCGATATTTAAATCATGTACAACAGCATATCGTAATATTCCCTCTGGATCAATAATAAATAATCCCCTTAGGGCAATGCCTTCTTCTTCAACTAAAACACCGTAATCCTTTGCCACTTTTTGAGTCATATCTGATGCCAAGGGGAAGGACAGTTTTCCCAGACCCCCTTGATCTTGGGCGGCGTTGATCCATGCTTTGTGGGAATGCTCACTATCTGTGCTTATCCCAAGGACTTCGGCATTTAGTTTTTTAAACTCATCAACCTTACTATTGATCCCTTGAATTTCAGTTGGGCAAACAAAGGTGAAATCTAGGGGATAGAAGAACATAACTAACCATTTTCCCTTGTAGTCTTCTAGTGACACCTTACTAAACTCTTGACCTGCTCCATCAACTGTTTTCATTTCAAAATGAGGTGCCTTTAATCCTACCATTCTTTCTGACATTAACCAATACCTCCTATATTTTTATTTTAATGAATAACCACTTAATATATATCCTTATAAAAATGTTTTTAAACAATTATTTTTAACAAATATTATTTATTTAAACATAATTGTTATTGTCAGTTATTTATCAAGGCTTTCATCGTTACTATTGTTTCCCAGAACTTATTTTTTTACTTGCCGGAAAGTGTTAAAATTGTTTTTGAAAGCCTAATATAGGGTATGATATGGATAGGTTAAATTAAGGAGGGTTTGTAATGGAACAGCAGGTAATGATTTATACCAAAAATTATTGCCCCTTTTGTAAACGGGCTGTAGCACTTTTACAGGCAAAGGGAGCGTCTTTTAAAGAAATTGATGTTACTTATGATGAAGCTACCTTTAGAACAGTTAAGGAAAAAACCGGATGGGATACTGTCCCTCAAATTTTTATCAATGGAAAGTTTGTCGGGGGCTGTGATGATATTCATGCTTTAGATCGTACAGGAGACCTAGATAAACTACTATCAGAATAGCTTTTAATAAGGGATATGGATTGTAGCCATATCCCTTATTACTTAGTGATGAATACCTTCATGCAGTTCAGCCACAGGAACTTCCTTTGTTTCAGGGTAAAATCGATCGTCTTTTATTCTAGCCGTTTGATTCACAGAATTCAGAGAGGTAATCCAAATAGAATGCCCTTGATATTGAACTGGAATTTTATCCAGTGAGGTGAAAATCTCTTCAGCCCTTTTCATTTCCACTGTTATCACTCCTTTTTTTGTTTTTTCAACTTATCTTTTATAGTTTTCCCAATAGCCTTAAATTCATTTCAAGATTGGTAAAATAAAAAGCCTAGATAGAGGAAGAAATCCATCTCCTAGGCTAAAATAATAATCTTTTCTAAGTTTTTATTTTCTGGCTACACCAGTTTTTCTTGCTGCCTCTGCTACTGCCTTAGCCACATTTTCAGCCACTCGCTTATCAAAGGGGTCGGGTATTACATAGTCTGGTGCTAATTCACCTTCTTGAATGATTTCTGCAATGGCATAAGCAGCAGCTATTTTCATTTCCTCGTTTATATCTGTTGCCCTGACATCTAAGGCGCCTCTGAATACTCCTGGAAAGGCCAATACATTGTTTATTTGGTTGGGGAAATCTGATCGGCCTGTTCCAATGACCTTAGCTCCCCCTTCCTTTGCCAGCTCTGGCATAATTTCAGGGACTGGGTTTGCCATGGCAAAAACTATGGCGTCATGGTTCATAGATGCAACCATTTCCGTTGTTACGACATTTGGTGCCGAGACTCCAATAAATATATCTGCATGCTTCATGGCCTGCTCAAGGGTTCCCTCAATTCTATTTTGATTTGTTATCTTTGCCATTTCCTCCTGATAGGGATTATTATAGGGGGCTCCTTCAAAAATAATCCCTTCACGATTAACCAAAAGCAATTCCTTAGCACCTGCTTTAAGTAACAACTTTGCAATGGCGATCCCTGCAGAGCCAGCACCATTGATTACAGCCTTTATGTCTTTGAATTCTTTCCTTACTAGCTTCAAGGCATTTACTAATCCAGATAACACGACAATGGCTGTACCGTGTTGATCATCATGGAATACGGGAATATCTAATTCTCGCTTTAATCTTTCTTCTATTTCAAAGCATCTTGGGGCAGCAATATCCTCCAGATTAATTCCTCCAAAGGTTGGGGCCAGATGTTTCACCGTGGTTACAATTTCATCCACATCCTTAGTGGCTAAGCATATGGGGAAGGCATCTACATTAGAAAAGCTCTTAAATAGTATGGCTTTTCCTTCCATAACTGGCATAGCGGCCTCGGGGCCAATATCCCCTAATCCTAATACGGCACTGCCATCGGATACAACGGCTACCAGATTCCCCTTTGCCGTATAGGCGTATACCTGTTCCTTGTCCTCGTGTATTGCTTTACAGGGCTCTGCAACCCCCGGTGTATAGGCAAGGCTTAAATCATCCCTTGATTCGACCCTTACCTTTGAATTTACTGTTATTTTGCCTGCAGCTTCTTGATGCAGCTTTAAGCTACGTTCTGCTATACTCAAGTTAATCACTCCTCTATAAATTTTTCCAGCTTTACCGGCTATTATCTTAACGGGCTGAAGCTTTCTATGATAGGGGATTTATAGAAAATCTTTTACAGGCTATTTTTTATTTTGAGGCCTGTCCCTTATTCTATTCTATAACTTTCCTTAGCGGGGGTAAAGTAGAAAAAAGCCAGTCCCCAAAATAATAATATACCTGTTACTGGGCTTTCAGTGAAGGATTTTTAAACAGTAACTGGACCTGCCCCTAAGTCCTGCTCACCTTAAAATAGATTGTCCAGACTAAAGGATTCTTTGTTAGCAATTAAATTGATAGTGAACTTTAACTCTGTTACCTCACTCAAAGCCAGATTTCTGTCTTGTACCAATAAATATTGCTGGAGCTTATCCAATGTGAGAGAAACTCGATCAGAATCATAATGATCCAATAAATATGCCCATATCCGCTCATTCTCTTCCCAGATGTTCCTTAGCTCTTTATAGGTCGTTTCTGTTTTATCCCAGTTTTCTGCTGTGATGGCATCGGTTAAGGCATCTATAGGCTTTAGTAGACTCTGGCAGCTATTATTGACATATTGGCTGAAGAGTAGTGAGCCAACAAAAAATAAAATCAGTAAAACGATAGTAAATACGACTACCTTCATGGTTCCACCCCTATATATGTTTTTTTTGGACATGAAATTCTCGCTTAGATGACAAAAACGCAAAAAATACTTCCTCTATCTTATTAATATCACTTTTCTTGAGCTCATGTTTCAGCCAATCCTCGTTATAGCCCGCTTTTTTTAAATTATGTCTCATGATCTCTCCGTCTACAACAAGGGTCACTGGTAGTTCCTCAAGCTCTGACTTTACGTCTAAATCCTCTAGGGTAACGACTTTTTTATTGGCCTTAGGTACAATGCTTAAGACTCCATTAGTCTCTAGAATGGCATATTCAATATCGCTTAAATTAGGATAGTCCTTTCCCCTCAATTGCTCCAACAGATCGTTCATATTAATACGAAGGCGTTTGATCTCCTCCTGTACAATTTGTCCCTTATCAATAATAAGACTTGGTTTTCCACAGATTAATTCTCGAAAGCTCTCGCTCTTTATAGATAGAAAGGAGACAATAACCTGGGCTGACAAAAGGGTGATGATAGGGATAATTCCATAAATTAAAGGAATTGAACTGTTTTCCATTGGTATTGCTGCCAATTCTGCGATTAAAATTGTAATTACCAGTTCGAAGGGCTGCATTTGCGCAATTTGCCTCTTACCCATCATTCTTACAACGATGACAACGACTATATATAGGATTAACGCCCTTAAAAATACAATTAGCATGTAATCAGCTCCTGCTCTAATTTTCTCCTCTTATTATTACCCTATAAACTAATAATATGAATAGTAGGGTAATTTAGGGCTGAAAGGACAGGAGAGAACAAAGGGGTTATGCGGCCGCTTAACAGAGTTAAAGCTCCTAAAGGGAGCCTGGTGTGTACCCAACTTTTATCTTTTTTCTAAAAAGGTAATGGCATTAATCGCCTGAAGGGCCGACCCAATGGTTAGACACTCCTCATCAATGTCAAATAAATTACTGTGACCGGGATGAATTATTCCTTTACGACTATTGCCTGACCCAAGTCGATAAAAGGCACCGGGCACCACTTCTAGGAAAAACGCAAAATCTTCTACTCCTAGACTTACATTTTTTAACACCTGCAGCTGTTCTTTTCCTAAGAGGGCCTCTGTATTCCTTCTGACAAGGTCGACGATCTCTTGATGATTGGTTAAAGTTGGGTAGCCCGGCTCTATTGTAAGGATTCCTTTTCCTCCCAGGGCTTTTGCCGTCCCTTCTACTGTCTCCTTTAACCGCTCTATGGTTCTTTTTCTTACCTGAGGCAATACGGTGCGAAGGGTACCCTTTAGCCTGACCTCCTTGGCCAAAATGTTCGCCTGGGTACCTCCTTCAATAGTACCGATGGTGATCACAGCAGCCTCCCGGGGATCAGTGTTTCTACTAACAATGCTCTGGATCAGATTTATGGTTTGGGCTGCTATTAAAATGGTGTCGACACCGTCCTGAGGATAGGCCCCATGGCTGCTTTTCCCTTTGAGGATAATCTCCAGGGCATCGGAGGAACCATTCATTTGATCATATTTTATTCCTATTTTTCCCACGGGAATCTCTGGGGTAACATGAAGGCCAAAAATAGCGTCTACCTTGGGATTCTCCAGTACGCCCTCTTCAATCATAGGCTTAGCACCCCCAATGGTCTCTTCGGCAGGCTGAAAAATCAGCTTAACGCTTCCTGTTAGGTACTGACTATATTCCTTTAGCAGCCTGGCCGCCCCCAAGAGTATGGTCATATGAGCATCGTGACCACAGGCATGGGCTATTCCCCTATTGACTGATCGGTAGGACGTGTCTTTTAGGTCTTCCATTGGCAAGGCGTCCATATCTGCCCTTAAGGCTACGGTTTTCCCTGGCTTTCTCCCTTTAATCAAGCCTATTACCCCATGGTGGCTTCCAAAGGTATTAAAGGGAATATCTATTTCCTTTAGATAGGTTATTATTTTTTCTCGGGTTCTTTCTTCTTCTGTGGATAGCTCAGGATGTTGATGAAAATCTCGGCGTATCTGTATTAACCAGTCCTTCATTTTTTTTGCTTCTTCAAAGATGCTTTGATTTAATATCATGATAAAACTGCCCCCTCCAAAAATTCTAATGTGTTGTTATGAGATGAAAGTCGAGCCTTCACCCCCAAGGGAATCGTTATATTAGGTATACAATGGCCAGCCCTTAGTCCCCATAATACAGGCTTTTTAAAGGGCTCAAGTCTTTCATAGAGTATTGGCCAGGGCCCTGGTAACTCCCCTTGATCAAAGTTGAAGTCTCCTAAAATTACTCCTTGGGCATCAGAAAGCTTTCCTGCCAGTCCCAGTTGGGTCAGCATTCGGTCAATTCGATAGGGGGCTTCTCCCACCTCTTCAAGGAAAAGAAGCTTATTCTTTGTATCAATTTCGTAAGGGGTCCCCAGGGTGGCGGTTACCAGGGTCAGATTTCCCCCAACCAATTGTCCTTGGGCTGTTCCGGGTACAAGAAATTGAAAATCCCCCGATAATCCCTTCCCCAGTACCCCCATGGCTTTTGGAAGTCCCACGGCCCGAAATAGGAGTGCTTTTGAAATGGGGTCTAAGCCCTGGGCCATATGAAGGGCCATGGGACCATGGAAGGTGACCAACTGGCATTGCTGCTGGAGGGCAATATGCAGAGCTGTGACATCGCTGAAACCGATAAATACCTTGGGATTTTTTTCAATCATTTTATAGTCTAGCTTATCTAATATTCTTAAGGCCCCATAGCCTCCCCTTAAACAAATTACTCCTTTTATGCTGTCATCATCAAAAAATTCGTTAAGCTCTTGAGCCCTTAGCTGGTCTGTCCCTGCTAAATATCCCTTATCCTCGAAGCAGCTGACCCCCAGCTTAACTTGAAATCCCCAGGCTTCAAGGGCCTCCTTTGCCTGAATCACCAGCTTCTGTTCCAATGGACTGGAGGGAGCTGTAATAGCCAGCAAATCCCCCTGAATTATTTTTTTAGGTAATCGCATCTTACCCCCCCCGCCTTCCTAACTTATCGGATTCCATTCAAAACTCCTGCCATATTAGGATTATATTTTAAAATTTCGTAATACTATTTTATATAGTATGTGATATAATCATCATCAGTGAATATACTTTTTTTCAGGAGGTGTTTCAGTGAATATCATTAAGGCAATCATTCTCGGTATTGTACAGGGACTGACGGAGTTCCTTCCGGTCAGCAGCTCAGGCCACTTGGCCATTACCCAGAGCCTCCTAAAGGTTCCTGAGGATAAGATCATGTTTTTTACTGTTATGCTGCATTTTGGAACTTTAATTTCCGTCTTTTTCATCTACTTTGACGATATTTTTAACATTGTGGTGGAGTTCCTCAAACTCATTGGGGAATTGGTAACAGGAAAGGGCTTTAGGTTACATAATCAGTATCGAAAGCTGGGTATGTTCATTATTGTTGCCTCTATTCCCACAGGTCTGATGGGTATCTTTTTTAAGGACCTCTTTGCCAGCCTATTTACTTCTCAGCTGGTTGTAGGCGTTGCCCTAATGATTACAGGAACCCTGCTTTGGGTGGCAGAAAGAATGCATCGGGGTCAAAAGTCTATTAAGCAAATGAGATGGTGGGATGCTGCTTTAGTTGGTACCTTTCAAGGTTTGGCCATTACTCCAGGAATTTCAAGGTCTGGCTCAACGATAGTTGGTTCACTGCTCTTGGGCTTTAATAAGGAATTGGCAACTAAGTTTTCCTTTTTAATCTCTATTCCGGCTATTTTAGGGGCTACTATTTTCGAGGTAAAGGATGCTTTAGCGGTGGGCCTTGGAGATTTATCGCTTGCCATTATATTAGCTGGTGTATTATCCGCCTTTTTTGCAGGACTTCTGGCAATTAAAGGCCTTATCAATTTTATTAAAAAAGAAAAGCTCTATTACTTTTCTTTTTATACCTGGGCCGTAGGTGCTATCATTATTGTTGTAACACTAATTAAGTAATTTTAATATTCAATTCAGAAACCCAGCAACAAGGACATTCTACTCCTTGGCCAGCTGGGTTTTTTATGGGTTTATCCACTGATTTTATAGGGGGCATTTTTCTGTCTTTTTGGTCTGTTGTTTATGACAATACATAGCATTGTCTGCAATGGAAATGATCTTATCAATATCCTTTGAATCCTCAGGAAAGGCGGCTGTTCCAAAGCTGAACTCTATATGTAAAGTTTCTCCATTGACAATGAGGGGCTGTCTATCAAAGGTCTCAGCTAATTGATTTATTTTTTTATCCACCTGCTCCTTATTGGTATTAAAATATACTGCTATAAATTCATCTCCCCCATATCTAGCAAACAAATCACTATCCCCCATGCTCCTACTTAAGCGTTTTGCAAAGTCCTTTATCAGTAGGTCTCCCACCTGGTGACCATAGGTATCGTTGGTCACCTTCAAATTATTTAAATCAAAAATGGTAATGGTAATGCTTTCATTCCTTTCTGCCATCGGATGTACGTTTTTTTGGAATATTTCTTCAAAATAACTACGATTATAAGCCTCCGTCAGCTTATCGTATTGGGATAAATACATTAGCTTATCCACCAGTTGATGATTCCGTATGACTGCGCCCACCTGATTGGCAAAGTACTCCATCAGCAGCAAATCCTCCTCTACGAAGGCATCATCTCGGGTGCTGTCCACATTAATCATTCCATACAATACCCCATCAATGAGTATGGGAGCACTAATTGCAGATTTGGTAATAAAAAAATTGCTGTCATGAATGGACTCGTACATTTCTTCGTCAAAGACTTCTTGATTAAACTCTTTGATTTTTCTGATGACACAGGCATGTTTAATATGACCCTTTCCCTTACGATATAAGAAAGTATTCTCAAGCCTAATATGAATGTGCTTAAATTTTTCATAGTTAAATCCCACCACTGCTTTAAATTCCAGATGGTTATCCTTTAAAATCATCAAGCTACCCATTTCAGCATCCCCGATAATTTCCACTACCCTATCTAATATTAACTGAAACAATTCCTCCACTCGATTGATCCTTAAAATAGAGTCGCTTATTTCAATAATACTCTCTAAAATTCTTTTATTCTTTTCATAGTTTTTTGAGCGCTTAGTTAGATTTTTAGAAATATATAAATTAACTGTAATGATTAATACAGTAAATATCAAGACGACAAGGGTTGTTTCCGCCACAATAAACCTCTGTCTTTGATGGACATACAGCCTGTAGGTACCCAATATCACAATGGCGGCCGCGCCAAGGAGCAGCAATGTAACATAAATAAGGATTTTTCTTTTCATTTTACACCCCATTAATGACGGTTTAGATAGCGAGGATTGATAATAAGTTATCAATCCAGTTACATTTCTTCAATTCTACACAAACAATCAATTCCCTTTATTCACTTTCTTCTTTTCTAGTCCAACGATTTTTATCCCGGGTATTGAATTTATCCATCATTTGATAAAAGGCCTCTTCTAAATCAATATTAAGGGAATTGGCAAAGCAAATTAAAATAAACAGACAATCTGCTAGCTCCATATCCACCGTATTGTGAGGCTCGTCCTTCTTTTTGGGTTTTTCACCATAATAATGATTGATTTCTCGAGCCAGCTCTCCTGCCTCTTCAGTTAATCTTGCCATCAGGGCCAGGGGGGAAAAGTATCCCTCCTCAAATTGTCCAATGTATTCATCTACCATTTGCTGCAGTTGTCTAAGAGTCATCTCTTGTTTCATTAACATTCCTCCTGTTCTTTGGTATCTATTATATCGCTATTATTATGGGTTTTCATCCTTTAGTTTGAAAATATTGTCTATTTTCTTCTGCAATTTGTCCATACTATATAGAAGACGATTATAGTGGAGGGATCTCATGTTTAAATCCATACTTCGACCTGATCTGTATCATGGAAAAACCCCTTGGAATCAATTTGAGGGTTGGTATTTCAAGCTGGTGGATAAGAATGCAAAGGAAGTCTTTTGTTTTATCCCTGGTGTCTTCTGGGGGAAGTCAAAGAAGGAGGCCCATTCCTTTATACAGGTTTTAGAGGGCTCTAAGGTAAATTATTCCTATCATCAATTTACTTCTGACGATTTCATTCCGCAACAGAAGCCCTTTCAAGTAAAAATACAACAGAATATTTTCTCATTGAAGGGAATTAAACTACATCTTGATACCCCTGAGCAGAAGATCAATGGCCTCATTACCTTCAATAAATTAGAGAGGTGGCCCGATGGATTTCTTGCACCGGGAAGCATGGGCTTTTTTAACTTAATTCCCTTTATGCAATGCTACAGCCAGGTTTGTGCCATGGGTATGTCCCTAATGGGTAACTTGACTATTAATGGGATTCGATATTGCCTTGATGAAGGAACCGGCTATATTGAAAAGAACTGGGGCAACGCCTTTCCCTATTCTTGGATCTGGATTCAATCCAATCACTTTGCCAATTCCAGGGCCTCCCTTAGCTGCTCCATCGGACATATTCCGTTTTGGTTCACCAGCTTTAGAGGCTTCTTGGTAGGCCTTTACCACAATGATCAATTTTATGAATTTACCACCATGAACCATTCCAAGATTAGGATCATTTCTCAGGGAGAGGATGTTGAGATTTCGTTAAAAAACAAAGCCCATACATTGTTTATTTTAACAGAGGCTCCAAGGGATTCCTTTATTTTGTGTAAGGGCCCCAGGGATGGTAAGATGATCCCTTTAGTTCAAGAAAGTCTTCGTAGTAGGGTTTCCGTACAATTAATAGAAAATACCACGGGAAATGTGATAATGGATGATATAGGTACTGCTACAGGAATAGAATATGGCGGAGAGCAAATGAAAATATTAGACTAATAAGCAAAAGACCTACAGATTAGGTCTTTTGCTGTATTAAGCTATTATTTAATACTTAAGGAAATACCGTTAGATTTCCATGACACGGGATGGGCCCTAAACCAGCTCTACTTTATATTCCTTCATCCAAATGTTCATCTGAATCAAATAAGCTAACAGTTGGGGCCCAGTCATCAGCTGACCATACCATGGTACGTCAAAGGAGGCTCCATTAGTATTGACGATCTCCCTCACCTTCCCCTGATCAATAATTTCCCATAATGGAGATCTAGGGTCAGCTAATATCTTCTTTATTTCCCTTTGTACGGCCTTTAAATAGCCTGGGTTATGGGTTTTAGGATAGGGACTTTTCTTCCTTTCAAGGATTTCCTTTGGTAGAATCCCTACCAGGGCCCTTCTTAAAAGACCCTTCTCCCGATTATCGCAATACTTCATTTCAATTGGTATATTCCAGGCATATTCTACAATTCTGTGATCTGCAAAGGGAACCCTTACCTCAAGTCCATTGGCCATACTCATACGGTCCTTTCGATTGAGAAGGGTAATCATAAACCACTTTAGATTTAAATAGGATATTTCCCGCATCCGATTGGCCTCAGGGGTCTCACCCTGCAGTCGGGGTACTTCCTTTAATGTATCGTGATATTGGGTTTGTACGTGATCAATCACTGGTAAGTACCTAAGTTCAGGCTTCAAAAGATTCATCCGTTCTGCTGTCGCCTTTGACCAGGGGAAGGTATCGGCCTCAATGTCTTCCCTACGTCTAAACCAGGGGTAACCACCAAAGATTTCATCGGCACATTCCCCCGAAAGGGCTACTGTGGCCTTTTTCTTCACTTCTCTGCAGAAAAGCAGCAGAGAGGAATCCACATCGGCCATTCCTGGTAAATCACTGGCTAATACCGCATCCCTTAATGCTGTTACCAATTGGGGCGTATCGATAATAATGTTATGATGCTTTGATTTTATCGTTTGGCACATTTTCTGTACCCATTTTTTATCTGCATTTGGCTGAAACTCACTGGGCCGAAAATATTTGTCGTTATCTAAATAGTCAATAGAAAACGTGTTTAATCGCCCCCTTCCTTCTCTTTCAAGGGCCTTGGATGCAATGGCAGAAATTGCACTGGAATCTAATCCACCCGATAGGAAGGTACAGAGGGGAACATCAGATATTAATTGCCTTTCTACAGCATCCACCAACAGGGACCTAACTGTTTCAATGGTTTTGCCAAGGCTATCTCCATGGGGCTTACTCTCTAATTTCCAGTATTCATGAAGTCTTTTACTATCTTGTCTCAGAATTAAATAATGAGCAGGGGGCACCTCATAAATGTCCTTAAAGACACCTTGCCCCGGGGATCGAGCAGGACCCAGACCCATTAGCTCCAGAATGCTTTCATCGCCAATTCTGGGATGAATCTGGGGATGGGCCAAAAGTGCCTTTATTTCTGAAGCAAATAAAAGCCCCGACGAAAGTACTGAGTAAAATAATGGCTTTACTCCTAATCGATCTCGGGCTAGAAATAGTGTTTTTTCTACCTCATCAATGATACCAAAGGCATAAATTCCATTTAACTCCAGTACACAATCGGGTCCCCATTCAACATAGGCAGTTAACAGCACCTCGGTATCGGAGTAGGATTCAAAGACATGGCCCCGTTCCAATAGCTTTTTTCTCACCTCCTCTGTATTATAGAGCTCTCCGTTATAAACAATAGAATAGCTTCTTTCTCCAAGATGCCTTATCATTGGCTGTCCTCCCCCCTCGGGGTCTACAACCGTCAGCCTCCGGTGACCCAACAGGGCATTTTTACTGGCATAGATTCCCGAAGCATCTGGTCCCCGATTAATCAAGCAATCGGTCATGGTTTCTACTATTTTTTTATTTTCAATCAGATTTTTTTGGAAATCTACCCATCCAACAATTCCACACATAATTTCATCTCCTTTACTTAAGGGGTATTTCCTTATATCAAAATATGTTAACAGTGACCATTGTATGTTTGTCTGAAAACAATCTAAAAATTTTCTTCAGGGAATCATCTAAGGTTTCACTATGACAGGTTCTAAATTATCATAAAAAATAATGACATAGTACTTTTATCAGACCATGTAACCTGTCGATTCAACGCTATATACTTGTTATGACAAAAAATAATTACCCTTAAGGTAATAAATAGTCGAAAAATTGTGAATTTTTCATGCAGGAATGTTTTACTTTTTATAGAAGTACACTGTGTCACACATAAGATTTCTTATTTTGTCAAACTGTTAATTTATCCATGTCAATATCATTTGGATTGGGGGGAATGTTCATGCATCAATTCGATGGTAACCTACAAGCTAATTCCCATCTGGGACGACATTTTGCTAGAGATCTCTCTATACTTCATCAGTCAAAGGGAATCATTCTAACACTATTAGCTATTTTATTTTTGGAATACCTTGATAGAGGAAATATCATTATTTTTGATCACTCCAGGATTTTAGCTATTGTCATCATCTACACCATTTTTACAGGTGGATTAGTCTTTGGCTTCATCAGCAGCCTGATCTCTATATTGTATTCCTTTCATTCCTTTTCATTATCGGGCCATTTTTTTACTTTCAGCGGGCCAAATCTGACGAGGATAATTGTATGCAGTATGACATTAATGATATCCTTTATCATCGGATGCTATATTCATCAACGTTTTCATATTTATTACCTAGAAATGGAATATAATAAGCGAAAATATGATATTCTTTTTAATAATGTCAATGATGCTGTATTTTTATATACCCTTGACAAAAGCTTCCTTCCCAGCGGCTTTATTAATGCGAATAGTGCTGCACTTAATCGGCTGGGAATCAGCATGGAAGAGCTTCTAAGCCTGTCACCCTTAGAAATTATCGGGGATTTAAGTGAGGAGACAATAGGGCGAATATTCACCACCCTGAAGAAGGATAGGTATTCTAGCGTTGAAACTGTCTACCTGACCAAAACAGGAGAAGAAATTCCCATTCAAATCACTTTTCAGGCATTTGAATACAACGGCGAATGGATCGTAATGAGTATTGTACGGAATCTAAGGGATGAAAAAAAGGTTGAATCACTGGAGCTTGTCATTGAGGAAAAAAGAAGTGAGCTTGAAGAGACATTGCTACGGGATCAGTTAAAGACTGAATTTTTCTCCGACGTTTCTCATGAGCTAAGGACGCCCATTAATGTTATCTTTTCTACGTTGCAACTCTTTGGCCTGTTAATTGAGGAGCATATAGTCCATGATAAACAGAATCATGTGAATAAATATATTCATATTATGAAGCAGAATTGCTATCGGCTATTACGACTAATCAATAATATAATTGATATATCAAAAATTGACTACGGATTTTTTGAGCTAGAGCTAAAAAACCAAGATATTGTTCATTTAATTGAAAGTATTACCCTTTCTGTGGCTGAGTATATTGAAAACCAGTCGCTAGACCTTATCTTTGACACAGATGTTGAAGAGAAGATTATTGCCTGTGACCCAGATAAAATAGAGCGAATCATACTAAACCTCCTCTCCAATGCTGTAAAATTTACCCCCAGGGGCGGGCATATTGTGGTGAGGCTTCAGGATGAAAGGGAGCAAATTAAGGTAGTTGTTTCAGATTCAGGAGTAGGTATTCCAAGGGATAAAATAAATATTCTTTTTAATCGTTTCAAGCAGGCTAACAGGGCCTTGACAAAGGATCAGCCCGGCAGTGGAATTGGCCTTTCTCTAGTGAAATCCTTTGTAGAGCTTCATGATGGTACAATTGCTGTAGAAAGCCAACCAGGGCAGGGAACAGTCTTTACCTTTACTTTGCCAGCTCAGCAGATCGAAAGCAGCGAAGCTGCCATAACCTCTGAAATCAATGAACCCTGCGGCCATATTGAAACAATTAATGTAGAGTTTTCTGATATCTATACCTAAACCAATCCCTGAACACAATTATTATCAAAACATCAGATCCTGTTTACATTTTCCTGTAGAATGTCATTTTCCCCTTTGGCCCTTGAAAATTTCTTCAAGGCCTATCAAGGTCTCAAGCTTCATAAACAAAGTAATAATAATCTGACCGCCATTCATTCATCACTGTAAAGCTTCCCTGCTTTAAGGCTTCAATCAAGCTGTAATTTTCTGAAAGCAAGGTGGTGACGGGAGAAAATTTACAGCTTTCCTTGTACTTTAGGCAATAATAGTTCATATAGGTGTTAATGCTATTAAAATCATCATCCACCGCAATGAAATAGGGCTCCCCTTTAAACTTAAAAATTCCTCTCAATCCATTGACCTTCACAAAGGCCCCCGACTCCTTTAATTCTTTATATATCTCTGGGGTGGGGGCCTGAAATACAAAAGCCAAGGGTATGTAATAATCACGTTGCTGGAAGTACTCTAACTGCTGAAATTCCTCTAGTGACAACTCCCAGGGCTCTTCCTGATAATCCGTAAGTCTTGTCCTCTGATCCAGATCATCGTAATTCTTTGTTAAGGTGATATGCTGCTGGGCCAGCTTAAAATTATGCTGTTTCATCAGGTGAATACTGGCAGCACTACTTATGTGGGTTGAAAAGCCAACTTTCTTTATGTAACCTACCTCTAAATCCTTTTTGGCAATATCTAAGAGTCTCATGGTGATTTCCCTGGCTAATCCCATCCCCTGATACTTTGGATGTACCCTCAAACCCTCTAGCCAACCGCTTCCATCGGATAAAATAGAATACTTACCTACCACTACAACACGATTTGCTTCTTCGTGGATTCCCCCTAAAAAACAGCCCTCGTCTGTTATCCATCGATGAAACAGCTCTGGCAAATAATCAGCTCCATCCCAAATATCTCTGCAAATTTCTACAATATCCTCAAAGTCTTCAGCACACAATCGTCTATAGTGAATCATAGTTTATCCTCCTCTGCAATTCCTACCATTATCCTACCTAAAATACTCCATCAAAACAAGAGTTCTGAGGAAATATTTAAAAGTTCTTCCTAGGGCGTGTCTGAAAACCCACTCAAGGGCATCTTTCACCGCTTTTTTGTCCCACGCAGCGTTGCTTTTCCTTGGCGTACCCCTGGGTATGCCTTCAAAAAAGCGCCTTGCTTGGAACAAAAATTCAGTAGAATCTGCACCCTTCGGAGTATTCAGACACACCCTAATATGTTATAATATATTTTTAGGGAGTCGAAGAAAATGCTATCAGTAAGGAGGATTGACTATGAGACGTTTTATACCCTATTATCGGAATCATCTGCCTCTATTTATAATGGATTTCTCATGTGCCTTTGTAATGGCTTTAATGGATTTGGTTTTCCCCATGGTGGTTAGCTTTATGGTGGATGATATCCTGCCTGCAAGAAACATTCGGTGGATTATTTACGCAGGGATTGGACTTTTGGTCCTCTATGTTCTACGCTACATACTGAACTACATTGTCGATTATTGGGGACATGTTTTAGGGGTTAGGATGGAATATGACATGCGTAATGACTTATTTGACCACATTCAGAAGCTGTCCTTTAATTACTTTGACAATACCAAGACTGGGCACATCATGTCTCGATTGGTCAATGACTTAAATGAAATTTCTGAATTAGCCCACCACGGGCCCGAGGATCTATTCATCGCCTCAGTTACCTTAATTGGTTCTTTTATTATTATGATTAACGTAAATTGGCAGCTGACCCTTATTATATTTTCTATTATTCCGATTATGTTAATCTTTGCTATTCTACAAAACAAGCGTATGCAGGTGGCCTTTAGGGATATGCGGCTGAAGATTGCCGATATCAATGCTCAAGTAGAGGATAGTATTTCTGGTGTTCGCGTTGTAAAATCCTTTACCAATGAGTCTTATGAAAGGGAAAAGTTTGACCGGGGCAACTATCGATTTAGAATGTCCAAGGAAAGATCCTTTAAGATAATGGGTCACTTTTTTGCAGGAATCAATTTCTTTTCTAACTTTATTAATTTGGTAGTCATATTCTTCGGTGGAATTTTTATTTATAGAGGCACCCTTTCCACTGGAGATTTAATTGGTTTTTTACTTTATGTTTCTATGTTTCTTCAACCAATTCGCCGAATCAGTGTTCTCGTGGAAAACTATCAAAAGGGTATGGCAGGCTTTAGACGATTTACAGAGACCCTTGATATTTTGCCGGATATTACTGATACTAAAAATGCCATTCAGGCGGGTCGCCTTAAGGGAGAGATCACTTTTAAGGACGTTACCTTCAGCTATAACGATCATAGTAGTGTATTAGAGGATATTAATTTTTATGTAGCGGCAGGAGAAACTGTAGCCTTCGTTGGGCCCTCTGGCTCAGGAAAAACAACCCTTTGCAGCCTTATTCCCCGTTTTTATGAGATTGATAAGGGCAGTATTGAAATTGATGGAACGGATATTAGAGGTTTCACCCAAAAATCCCTTAGAGAAAACATTGGCATTGTACAGCAGGATGTCTTTTTATTCTCTGGGACGATTCAAGAAAACATTGCCTATGGAAGAATTAATGCCACGGATGAGGAAATCATTGAGGCTGCTAAGCTGGCTAATGCCCATGACTTCATTATGTCCTTGGAAAACGGCTACAATACCTATATTGGCGAGCGGGGCGTCAAGCTGTCGGGAGGTCAAAAACAGCGGATCTCTATTGCCAGAATTTTTCTAAAGAATCCCCCTATATTGATCTTAGACGAAGCCACCTCTGCTCTGGATAATGAAACTGAAAAGGTAATTCAAGAGTCCTTTATCAAGCTTTCAGAAAGCAGAACCACCCTGGTCATAGCCCATCGACTAGCTACCATTCGTCATGCTAATCGTATTATGGTCTTAACGGAGGAAGGCATAGTTGAGGAAGGTTCCCACAGGGCCCTGCTGGAGAACGATGGTCTGTATGCCAAGCTGTATCGGGCCCAATATGATGATGCAATGTAACAAAGCGGCTACACGGCGTGGATTATCCCTGGCCTGACAACCATATTGCTGTGGCAGAACAGTTACCATAAACCCAAATCACCTAAAGAAAAAAAGTCGAGCTATCGACTTTTTTCTTTATAGAATAACCCCTGCAGTGATCATGCCAGTGGCTAAGGCAATTAAAAATCCAATGATTACATCTGTAGGATAATGAACTCCTAAGTAGATTCTAGAAATTCCCACCAGGGTTGCCAAGGTTAATGAAATGAGCTTTATCAAAGGGTTTAATGTCATTAGTGATAGGGCAAGGATAAAGGCTGCACAGGTATGACCCGAAGGGAAGGAATACTGACAAGGCGGCATCATAAGCATATTTACATTTTCTAAATTACGATGGGGTCGAGGTCGATTAACCATCCTTTTAATTCCCTGTACAATGGCTTGACTGAAGATTAGGTTAATCGCAAGCTGAAGCCCGATTCTTTGATAGGCCTCTTTGCCCGTAAGGAATAGCACTACTGGCACTGCAATGGCAAAGGGAGTATCTCCTAAATAAGTTATTCCCTTCATAAATTGATCCAACCATGAACAATGAATTCTGCCATTTAGAAGGTAAAAAAGTGTTTTATCACTTTGTTTTACAAAACCGGTAATGATACTCACCTCTACACCACTCCCCTCTTCCTTTACTTTTATGGTATTACAAGAGGATTGAAATAAGGTTATCGATAGGTTATGTTTTCGTAAATTCAGCCAAGGTTATTCCATTAATATAACACCTAGGGCCTTAAAGGTTTCATAGCCAATAATTGGGTTTTTTGCAATGCCATGATCTTTTTGAAACTGATATAGGGCTGCTTCCATTTGAGGGCCATATTTTCCGTCCAGATGCTCTGCTCGATAATACCCTAGAGCCCTAAGACGGCTTTGGACTTCCATCACATCGGCACCTATATCCCCCGGCCGCAGGGTGGTTAGCCCATAGCCAAAGGGTCCAAAGGCACCGTTTATAATGGCCACGGGGGTTCCCTGCTTCACGTATTGATAAAGGTCCTCCACATCTCGATTGTGCATGCGAATACACCCTGCCGAAGCATTATAACCTATGGAATTAGGCTTGTTGGTGCCATGGATACCATACCTGCCCCAGGGAACATTTATACCCAGCCATCGGGTACCGAAGCCGCCCCCCCACTTTGCCTTTTGAACCACCTTCCAGGAGCCAATGGGGGAAGGACTTCCTGGCCTTCCACTGGCAATAGTATACTTTTTTATAATTTCATTTCCGTTCAATAGATATAGCCTTTTTTCACCTATATCTATCAATATTTTAAGATTATCATAATCAGGATTTTGATTAATCATCTGATATTCCCATAGTGTATATTCATTTAAGCCCTGAACCTTACTGCTCTGTCTAAAATACCTTTGATAGCAGCCTATGGCTAGAATTAATAAGGCTACTATTATGGGCAATGTTAGTTTTACTATACGAAAGCCTCTTCGCCTCAAATGGCTCCCTCCCCTATATTCACTTAATTACATGCGGTATAGTGCCGTATCCGTGCAATTTCATTTTAAAAAACGCTTTTTAAAAAACAATTGAATAATTATTTTATTACTTAATTATATTGATTTATATGGAGAAATTTGCTATTATAGTAGTATAATTTAACATTCACTTCTGGTTGAAGGGGAGTAGCTGTCCTTAGGGATTGATAAGGTCAACATCGTGGCAGAATTTCTGTCTGGCTTTATCCTTTTTATTTTAAAGAAGCAAGACCTTTAACATGATTTTATCTTTATGATAAATTTGTGTTAAAGGTCTTTTTGTTTCACAAGTATATTTAATGACCCTTGGTCTAAAATAAAAAAACCAAGGAGTCATTTGTATAATTTTTATATTATATTCAGGAGGAGATTGTCTATGGTTTACTTATTTTTAGTAATCGGATTTTTGGTACTGATTAAGGGTGCTGACTACTTTGTGGAGGGAGCCTCAGAGATTGCTGCTTTATTAAAAATTCCCCCCATATTAATCGGCCTGACAATTGTTGCATTTGGAACAAGCTCCCCGGAGGCCGCTGTAAGTATTTCTGCTGCACTAAGGGGAAGCGGTGATATCTCCCTGGGAAATGTAATTGGAAGTAACATTTTCAATATGTCCCTTATTATTGGGGCTACCGCTCTTATTAGTCCCTTAGCGGTACAACGGGAGACTATCCGAAAGGAAATACCCTTTGCCCTGTTAGGTAGTATTATCTTATTGATCCTAATGGCTGACCAAAGGCTTCAAGCCCTTGGCAGTAATTTTATCACCCGGGCAGATGGACTGATTTTATTGTCCTTCTTCACTATTTTCCTTTATTATATTTTTGAAGTGGTACGGAATAGCCGAGAGCAGGCTATAGTAGAAGAAAAAAAAGCTGATGGCAGGCTCCTTACCAAGAATATCTTTTTTACAGTAGGCGGTTTAGCAGCTATTGTTTTTGGAGGAGAGCTGGTAGTAAGGAATAGTATACAAATCGCCTACGCCATTGGCATGAGTGAAACCCTGGTGGGACTAACAATCGTAGCTCTGGGTACTTCCCTTCCTGAGTTGATTACCTCTGTAACGGCAGCAAGAAAGGGAAAAAGCGAGATTGCCCTAGGGAATATTGTGGGCAGCAATATTTTTAATATTTTCTTTATATTAGGTATTTCCTCTACCATTACACCCCTGTCAATTAATGGTAAGATATTTGTCGATGCAGCAATCATGATTCTGCTGACCATCATACTCCTATTCTTCTCTGCAACGAATTCCAAGCTGTCAAAGAGTGAGGGAATCATTCTTTGCCTCGGCTATATTGCCTACATGGTCTATATTATCTTACGAAACTAAGTACGGGTCTACACTATAGATAGAAGGATGGAATTCTCCATCCTTCTCAGTTTTATTTCATTTCAATGATTACTGCTTCCCCTATTCCTCCACAGTTTTGTTGCATGTTTTTCATTTTCTTTAGATCATCGTCTATCAACAGCACTGCATCGGTTAAAGCTTGAATTACTTTTTTCTGAAACCCTTTATTAGATTTCCATCTCCAGCAGTGCCGCACTTAAGCTTTTTCCATGCTTGTCCATGGCCAGGGATCGGGTAACGCCTCCTCCCAGAGCCTTATCCATCACAAAGTTTAAGGCACCCAGCTTAGGAAGCTCATACCTTTTTACCTCTCCCTGTACAATATCCTTGAACCATTCCTTAACCCTTTCTTCTGTCACTTTCTCCTTTAATACTTCGTAATCTGCTTCATTGTAAGGGGTTAACGAGATATTTGAGATGTTTCCTTTATCACCTGTTCTTGAATGGGCAATTTCCTTTAGCTTCATGGATTAAACCTCCTTATAGATCACCTGAATTTTAATATGGTCCCGTGGTATGAAAATAGACCCAATTGAAACAATTTCTTTAGCTGATTTAGTTGCACCGCCGCCCCCGGCAGGCCCGTTGGTATAGAGGGCTTCTACCTCATTGGCAATTTTAACAGCATTCTTCTTTGTAGCAGTTCTGCCCGATACCCTTAATCTAACCTCTGTGTTCTCTGGTTTTTCCTGAAACATGCCATTACTGATATGATCCCTATAGAGTGAATTAACACCGATATAATCTACCCTTAGCTCATCGTATTGTACACCGGTATATTCCAATCTTTTTGTAACAATTTCCCCAGCAAGCTTAGCTTTTGCATAGGCGTTGCTGCCCCCATAGCTGATTTCTCCTTCCCCTATGAAGCAATCCTGATAGCCAATACTTACCTTTAGGGTGTTGGTTTTTGCCTTTCCTGTGGCGCCTTGAATCAGCACTCGATCTTTACCGACCTGTTCCATGGTAATATTGGTATAGTCTGCGATTCCATCGGGTGTTATATAAGCAGATGGGTCATGTATCTCATAGATTAACTGTTCCTTACAGGTAGCTGTTGTGACCTGACCCCCAGTGCCTTCTACCTTTGTAATAACCACATCACCATTTTCACTGATTTGGGCTATTGGGAATCCTAAATTCCAAAGGTCTGGTACATCTTTATAGCCTGGGTCGGCAAAGTACCCTCCTGTAATCTGCCCTGCACATTCTAATAGATGACCTGCCATGATTCCCTTTCCAATTCGCTCATAGTCCTTATCCGCTATTTCAAATTCATGAATAACTGGAGCCAGTACAAGGGATGGGTCTGCCACACGGCCTGTTATAATGATGTCTGCATCATTTTTAAGGGCTTCTATGATTCCTTCTACACCAATATAAGCATTGGCTGAAATGATCTTGCTTTCAATTGTCTTTAGCTTTGTACCAAGTTCCAGAACTTCAAAATCCATATATTGTTGGATTCGATCTGAAATATCGTCTCCCAGGACTGCCGCTATTTTCAAGCCCTTTATCCCCTTTTCCTGAGCAATTTTTCTAACTGCCTCAGCGGCTGCTTCGGGATTGGCTGAACCCATATTGGTAATCACTTTAATTCCTTTCTCTTTTGCCAGGGGCAATACCTTATCCATACGATATTCTAAAAGCTCATTATAGCCCTTGTTTGGATCTTTTAGTTTTTGCTCTTGACCGATGGCGATGGTTCTTTCTGCCAAGCATTCAAAAATAATATAGTCTAGGTTTCCTTTTTCCATTAGCTCTACTGCTGGCTCTAATCTGTCGCCTGCATAACCAGCTCCAGAGCCGATACGAATTGTCTTCATGGTATTTATCCTCCATTCATTTTTGAACTATCTAAATTTCAATTACTCCCATCAACAGGGCAACGATCAGCATTACAATGGTAGTGGCAAAGGCATAGGGGATGGTTTTTTTCTGATGCTCTCCCAGGTCTACTCCCGTTAAGCCCGTGAGCAGGAAGGTTGCTCCGGTTAAGGGGCTGACGGGGAAGCCGGTGGTCATTTGCCCCAGGATAGCTGCTCTACCCACGCTTAATCCTGATACACCAAATTCCTTGGCAGCCTCTGCCAGGACAGGCATCACGCCAAAGTAGAAGGAATCTGGATCAAATAGTAAACTGGCTGGCATAGCAAAAATACCGGTAATTAATGGAATAAATTTACCTAATGAAGCAGGGATGATCGATACCGTAAAGCTTGCCATTTCTTTGATAATTCCAGAGCCCTGCATTACACCAATGAAGGCCCCTGCTGCAAATAAGATACTGGCCATCATCAAGGCTGCCTTAGCATGGGCGTCAATACGCTTTCTCTGGTCTTCTACCTTAGGGTAATTAATAATCAATGAAAAGGAGAAGGCCAGCATGAAAATAACAGTGGCAGGAAGCATATCCATAATTAATACAGTAATGGCTGCAATGATGGTGAGTATATTGACAATGAAAAGCTTTGGTCTTGTCAAGGCCAGTTTTTCTTCATCGACCTTACGTTCAACCGTAATTTCCTTTCCATTGGTCCCCATTAGCCTTGCTTTCTCCTTTTTCCCTAGAACAAAAGCAATAAATAGCACGAAGATGATCCCCACTAGAACTGGAACCAATATTGGATTGAATAATTCAACCACTGGAATTTCCAGGGCTGTGGATGCTCTCAGGGTTGGTCCTCCCCAGGGAACCACATTCATGGTTCCAGCAGCCAGGGCAACGACCGTTGCCAAGGTTGTTCTTCTCATTCCCAGGGCATCATATAGAGGAAGCATGGCTGGAATCGTTACCAGAAAAGTCACTGCTCCTGAACCGTCTAAATGGATCAGCATCGCCAGGATAGCTGTTCCGATAGTGATTTTTACAGGATCTTGTCCGACAATTTTCAATATTTTATTAATGATTGGATCAAAGGTCCCTGCATCGGTTAAGACCCCAAAGAATAAAATTGCAAAGATAAACATGGTACCTGTGGGGGCAATGGATTTGATTCCATCAATAATGAAGGTTCCTACCTCTGTTCCAAACCCGCCAATTAGTGCCGCCACAGTGGGGACAACCACCAGGGCTACAACGGGAGATGCTTTTTTGGTCATAATAAGTGCCAATAAGATAACAATTGTTAAAAAACCAAGTAATGCTAACATTAGATTCCCTCCTATAAAAATTATTTTCACTACCCTATAGTGCAACTGCTGTGCCAAATAATAAATTATGGACTTTTTTATCTAACTGCTTTTTTTATTTGCGCTATGTCAATAGCTTCAGGGCCCTTTGATAAACTTTCTGTTAGAAAGGCTATTATAAAATAAAACTGAAACATAATAAAAGGAGAATATAGTTTCTAGAATACTAGAAATTTTATTCTCCCCTTTTTTATGTTATAGGAAGATTCTATTTACAGCAAATGCCCCAGAATCAGGTCATTTGCTTTTATAGTAACTTTCCTATCACAACAATATCGCTGTTGAGCCAGCGATAATGCCACAGAGCCGCTTTGTTCTGAAAGTAATTCAATTTCTAATATTTTAGAAATATGTTGGGGCATTTCTAAAATATTAGAATAATTCAATCTTTTATTTTGTTATAGAGGGTTGCCAGAGAGATGCCCAGGACTGAAGCAGCTTTCTTTTTCCCTTCCACTGTGTTTCCATAGATGCTCAGAGCTTTTTTAATCTCATTGACCTCTGTTTCCCGAATGACTTCGTCTAATGATTTTAACTTAAGAATATTCTTTCTGATTCCCTCACTTTGTATAGCCTTTGGAAGATGGGCAGCCTTAATGATGTGGTCATCGGTCATATTGGTGACAAACTCTATTGTGTTTTTTAATTCTCTAATGTTTCCCGGCCATTCATAATTTAAAAATATTTTCATGACATCCTCTGAAATTTCCAGGGCTCTGTTAGTTTTACCTAACATCTCATCTAAAAAGTATTGGGTAAGGTGGGGGATATCCCCTGGGCGCTCCCGAAGGGGAAGAATCGTAATGGGAACGACGGCAATTCTATAGTATAAATCCTTTCGGAAGCTGTTTTCTTCAATCATTTTTTCCAGATTTTTATTGGTAGCTGTAATTAGTCTAATGTCTATGGGTATTTCTGCCAACCCGCCTAAACGACGAATTGTTTTTTCCTGGAGGGTCCTTAAAAGCTTCGCCTGCAAACTGTAGTTCATCTCTGATATCTCGTCTAAAAACAATGTTCCTCCATTGGCAACCTCAAAGAGCCCAATTTTTCCCCCTTTCTTGGCCCCAGTGAAGGCCCCTTCTTCATACCCAAATAGCTCACTTTCCAGAAGATTACTTTCAAAGGACGCACAGTTTACAGCAATAAAGGACCCATTCTGCCTGTTGCTGGCCATATGGATGCTATTGGCATATAGCTCCTTCCCTGTACCGCTTTCTCCTGTTATGAGTACATTTGAATTATTTTTTGCTATTTTTTTAGCCAGTTTTATTGTTTCAAGGGAATTGAAATCAACACTAATAATGTCATCAAAGCTGTATTTTGCTTTTCCCATTCGCTTTACATGCTTTTCCAGTTTTTTGATCATCATGTTCGATCGATTTAATTCCTGGGTCAGCTTATAGACATCATTGATTTCATTTAAAATGGAAATACCCCCAATAATTTTATGGTTTTCAACAATCGGAACCATATTTACAATGTATTCCACATTCCCTACCTTTCTGGATTTCCTTAATAACTGCTTACCCGTTTTTATCACTCTCGGAAGCTGGGCTCCAGGCCTTGTTTCAGACAGTGGCTTTCCTAGAATGTCTTCAGGATCCACCTTCGTAATTCGCGTATAGGAAGGATTAATATACCTTACGACACAATTATGATCTGCGATTAAAACCCCATCGTAAAGGGAATCAAAAATAATTTTTTCTAAATCATTAATCTTCAAGCAGCTCACTCCTTTGCTTAGCCTAATTAGATAAATTATTATATATACTATTACAGGTATTTTCTACACCAGGTATTAAAGAGATATGTAAATTTTGGATTGCATATTGTATTAATTATGATATAATAAAAAAAAGAAATAGTTGGTGATGGAGTTCACCCTTAACCATTGCTTAAGCAATTAATGACTCCTACTTAAATGGTATATTTAGGTAGGAGTTTTTATTTTTGCCTAAATGGAAAAAATATAATCCAAAAAGAAACGGAGGATTTAGTATGGCATTAAGTCTTGCAGCAATCATCCTTTTAGGTTTATTATTAAATCGGACCTTTGAAAAGATTAAGCTCCCCGGGTTGTTGGGCATGCTTATTCTTGGTATTTTCATGGGGCCCCATGTTTTTAACTTAATTAGTCCAGAGATATTAGCCATATCGGCAGACTTGAGAAAAATTGCACTGATTATAATTTTATTAAGGGCCGGTATGGGCTTAAACAAGGAAACCTTAAACAGGGTTGGTGTTGAAGCCCTTAAGATGAGCTGTATTCCAGGAATATGCGAGGGACTGACCATCATGCTGGCAGCAAGTTATCTATTGGGCATTTCTAGGGTGGAGGCAGGGATTTTGGGCTTTATCATCGCCGCTGTCTCTCCTGCAGTCATTGTACCCCAAATGTTGGATTTAATCAACCGGGGTCTTGGGGCCGATAAGGGAATCCCTACCCTAATTTTAGCAGGAGCTTCGGTAGATGATGTCTTTGCCATTACTTTATTTGGTAGTTTTCTGGGACTCTACGGTGGAATAAGTACAAGCCTCTTTAGACAGCTTTTTAACATTCCGCTATCCATTATCTTAGGAATTCTTCTAGGGGCCCTGGTTGGTTTGTTAATGGTTCTTATTTTTAAAAAATACCATATGCGGGACACGAAAAAGGTTCTGATCCTTTTAGGGGCCGCCATTATCCTGAATAGCCTTGAGGAGATATTAGAAGGCTTCATTCCCATTGCCAGCTTACTGGGGGTAATGACTATTGGTTTTATTTTGTTGGAAAAATCCCCGGTGGTGGCAAAAAGAATCGGCAGTAAATTTAATAAGATATGGGTTTTTGCTCAATTGCTATTATTTGTACTGGTTGGGGCCGAAGTAAATATACTGATTGCAATGGAATCAGGCTTAATAGGCTTAATCATTATTATCATCGGCTTAATTGCCCGAAGTATTGGTGTACTGATTTCCCTGACAGGCTCAAGCTTAAATTGTCAGGAGCGGGCTTTCTGTGTCATTGCCTACATACCTAAGGCCACCGTGCAGGCTGCCATTGGAGCTGTTCCCTTAAGTCTAGGAATTCCCTCGGGCCAGGTGATATTGGCCATTGCTGTCCTTTCAATTGTAATTACTGCTCCCCTGGGGGCCATCGGCATTAAAGTTACCGGTGATCGCTGGCTTACACCTAAGGTAAACTAGCTGTATAGGTGCACTTCCAAGGGCTTAACTGCCTTTCGAGGGGTGCACCTTTATTGGTATTATTTTTTAGATTCCATTACCTTCATCCTCTATTTGATTGCTATGGCTAAAGCTTGAATTGTTCTATTACTCCTTCCAGCTCTATGGACAGGGACTTCAATTGCTTCGCGTGATTTGACACCTCTTCCACCGCTGCCAATTGTTCCTCTGATGAAGCAGAAACCTCCTCTGTTGCCGCCGAGGTCTGTTCCGTTGAGGCCGAGATATCTTCCATAATGCCTACAATTTCGTCCTTCAATTGCTTCATATGATTACTTTCACTACTAATTTCATTTACAAGTATCATAAGCTCTTGAATAGCATTGGCTATTTCTTCAAATACACCTCTTGTATCATCCACTGCATAATTTTGTTCCCTGGCCACGCCCCTCACCATCTCCATGGTTTTAACAGAGGAGCTTGAATATTGGCTGATTTCACTAATAATATTGTTAATCTCTCCCACTGCCTTGGCTGATTGCTCTGCCAGCTTTCGAATTTCCTCCGCCACGACAGCAAATCCCTTGCCTGCTTCCCCAGCCCTGGCTGCTTCAATTGAAGCGTTTAGGGCTAATAGGTTCGTTTGCTGGGAAATCTGTGTTATGGTATCGGTAATGAGGTGGATCTTACCGGTGCTTTCATTAACTTTTTCAATAGCGGCGTTGATTTCATCTATGGCACGATTACTCTCCTCCTTTTTTCCGATGAGGATAGTCACCTTTTCCAAACCTCTACTGCTGTAGCTTCCCGTTTCGCCCACAACATTATTCATGTAAGATGCTGAATGGGTCACCTTGTCTATACTCGTCGATAGTACATCCATTTTACTAACGGCATTTTCTGTACTGATGGCCTCATCGCTAACTGCTTGGGCAACCTCCTGTATGGTGATGGCTACCTCATTGATGGCTCTGGAGGTTTCCTCCGTGATGGTTGCCAGCGTATCAGAAAACTTCATTACTGTAGAGGAGGAGTCCTGTGCAGTAGAGATAAGGTTCTTTGTATTCAGCAGCATTTTGTTAAAGGAGCTGGCTAATTTCCCAGTTTCATCTCGGGATTGAACAGAAATCTCGTCGATTTGTAGATTTCCCCGGGCCACTTCCTCCAGGTTGTTGCTAATCCTTTGGATCGGTACTGAAATCCTTCTGGCAAAGATAAGAATTACCCCAACTCCAACAAGGGTGGCAACCAGAATAATCAACATCATATTTTTCAAGATTCGATTGGAGCCTTGGTTGTAGTCACTCATATAGGACCCTGCTGACACGATCCATCCCCAGTGGGGGTCCTGTTCCTGATAGGTAATTTTTTCTCCGATTTCTTCAGAATTGGGAAGGTTCCAGCTATAGTACACATAGCCTCCACCGCTCTGGGCTTTTCTAACCTGCTCCTGAACAAATTGAAAGCCTTTACTGCTCTTGTCCTCTACATCCCACATATTTTCGCCCTCCAGAGTAGGATGGGCTAATGCTACTCCCAGCTCATCATAGACGAAAAAATAGCCATTGGGGCCCAAATTAATATTTTGATTAATGGGCCGCTTTCCTTCGGCATCCTTTGGTCCTAACAAATAGTTATTTACCTGCTCCTGGGCTTCTTGTAGACTAATGGTGCCCTCTTTTACCTGGTGCTCTTTTGCATCGATAAGCTGCAGTACCTGGGCAACACTGTTCTTTAGTATTACCTCACCCTTTTTATTCAGCTCTGATTTGGCGATATAGTAGCTGATAAACCCAGCCACCAATAGGGGAATAATAAGCAGTAGACATGATACAGTAATTAATTTTGCATTAAGGGAATTTCTTATGCCTCTTTCTTTTTTCGTCAGCTTCTCCATTTGGAACCTCCTTTAGTCTAGTGATTTTATCAATAAGGCTGGACTTAATACCCTATTTTGAACCAATAGTAAAATGGTATGGTTACTATATACCAAAATATTGATTAATTATAACAGTTGGAAAAAAAATTTACCATAGTTTTAAAAACCCATTACAAATTGGCAAACAAATACCCCTGCACATTTACAATTGCGGGGGTACACTGTTTTAAAGATATTTTATCGATAGGATAAGCCCTTATTAATGGCCTCAAGATTTGTTTCCAGCAGTTCAGGTTTTTTCTTTGTCAGTTTTTCCATAGCCTTTTCTATTTTTTCATAATTAATTAGCTTTAAGGCCGGCAGCAGCGCCCCTAGACAGACCATATTGGCTATACTGGCATTGCCTATTTCATTGGCCAGCTCTGTGGCGGGAATTTGTATGATATCAATGTCTTCCCGGGTATTCTCTACGGTAACAAGGGATGAGTTTACCACAAGGACTCCACCTGGTTTAATACGAGATACGAACTTATCATAGGCTGGTCTATTTAAAACAATACCACAATCAGCATAATCTATTACAGGAGAATAAATTTCCTCATCTGATAAAATAACGGAGCAGTTGGCAGTCCCACCCCGCATTTCAGGACCATAGGAGGGAATCCAACAGAGCTGAAGGTCTGCCCCCATGCCGCCATAGGCCAGGACCTTTCCTAAGAACATCACTCCTTGTCCTCCAAAACCAGCAAGTATTACTTTATCCATCATAGGTTCTTTACCTCCTCAGTTGCCTTTAGTTCCCCCATTTGGTATATAGGCATCATATTTTCCCGAAGCCATTTTAAGCTTTCTACTGGATTTAAGCCCCAATTGGTGGGACAGGTGGATAATACACTGACCAAGGCAAAGCCCAGCCCTGCCTGTTGAACCTGGAAGGCCTTTTTAATTGCTTTTTTAGCCTGGGTAATATTCTTAGGGGAATCTACTGAAACTGATGCCACATAGACTGCCCCTTGAAGATTTGCAATGAGCTTTGGAAAATCCATAGGTGCTCCATCAATTAACGAATTTCTTCCGTAGGGGCTTGTTGTGGTCTTCATTCCTTCCAGGGTCGTTGGTGCCATTTGTCCCCCGGTCATGCCATAGACCGCATTGTTTACCATAATTGATGTGATTTTTTCGCCCCTAGCTGCTGCATGAATCGCATGCTGTGTTCCTATGGCAGCAATATCACCATCCCCTTGATAGGTGAAAACCATCTTGTCTGGAAGGGCCCTTTTAATTCCAGTGCCTACTGCTTGGGCTCTTCCATGGGCAGCCCCAACGAAATCACAGCTGAAAAAGTCCTGACAAAAGCCTGCACAGCCTACAGGAGAAACCCCTATGGTTTCATCAATTATATCCAATTCTTCTATGACCTCGGCAATTAATCTCATGATAATCCCATGGGTACATCCGGGGCAAAAAGAGAAGGGCACATCGGTTAATCCTTTTGTTCTAGCAAATACCTTTTCCATGGACTACACCTCCTCAGCCAAGCCAAATGTGGCTTCTACGTAGTTTAATATTTCATGCTCAGTGGGCAGCATGCCTCCCTGTCTTCGGTACAGATGTACTGGCATTTTACATTCCACAGACAACTTAACATCCTCAATCATCTGTCCTGTGTTCAGCTCTACAGTAACAATACCCTTTACCTGATCCTTATAGGGTAGAAAAGCCTTTTCTGGGAAAGGCCAGAGGGTAATGGGCCGAATTAATCCAAGTTTGATTCCCTTCTTTCGAGCATTTATAACAGTGCTTTTGCATATTCTTCCTGTCGTTCCGTAGCTTACTAGCAGGTACTCTGCATCCTCTGTATTAAATTCCTCCCATCGCTGCTCTCTTTCTTGAATGTCTTTATATTTAGCCTCCCAACGCAAATTATTGGCTTCTCCAATCTCGTTGGTTAAGGAATAGCTTGCCAAAATACGCTTCTTTCTTCCCTTAGACCCATTAACCACCCAGTTTCGATCATATTCTGGGGATTCAGGCTTTTCCTTAAGGGTCACCGGCTCCATGGTCTGGCCTAAAAATCCATCGGAAAGAATCAACACTGGATTACGGTACTGATCTGCCAATTCAAAGGCTTCCATGGTATAATCATAAAGCTCCTGAGCCTTAGAGGGAGCCAATACAATTAATCGATAATCCCCATGGCCGCCTCCCTTGGTTGATTGAAAATAATCGGACTGGGCTGGACCCAAGCCCCCAAGGCCAGGACCACATCGATTGACGTTTACAATAACCATTGGCAGTCCCACGGCTGCACTGTACGAAATACCTTCCTGTTTCAAGCTGATTCCAGGACTTGAGGAGGCCGTCATGACCCGAGAACCTGTACAGGCTGCCCCGTAGCACATATTAATCGCACCTATTTCATCCTCTGCTTGCAATACTGTTCCTCCGTGCTGAGGAAAATGCTTCGATAAATATTCCACAATCTCCGTTGAAGGAGTGATTGGATATCCAAAAAACAATCTACATCCTGATCGAATAGCTGCTTCGGCAATAATTTCATTGCCCTTCAAGAGTACCTTTTCCATCTGCTTTTCGCTCCTCTCTTTTATTTAAAAACCTCTATAGCTACATCAGGACAAACCGTAGCACAGAGCGTACATCCAATACATTTTTCCTGATCGATGCACTCGGCTGTAAAGTACCCCTTTGGGTTTGTTTTCTCTCCAATTACCAATATTTTTCTAGGACAGATATCAATACATAGACCACAACTTTTGCAATAATCACTTAAGACATTCACCTTAGCCATTTTTATCCCTCCCTTCGCTTATAATAAGTATATTATTGATATAATAAGGCTTCCTCTTCTTCCCTTATGACCCTTAGGGCTCCAAGGGCCAAGGATTCTAGCTCCTCTTCCCCTGGGACAACCTCCACAGGAGCAATGAATTGTACTCGTCTTGTAATTCCTTCAACAATTCGCTTTGAGTAGGCAATACCCCCTGTTAAAATAATTCTATCCACTTCACCCATTAATGCCGCTGTCATGGCACCAATTTCCTTGGCCACCTGATAAACCAGGGCATCTAATACAAGATTTGCCTTGGAATCCCCCGCTTCAGCCATGGCCTCAACTTCCCGTGCATCCTTTGTACCAAAATATGAATAGAAGCCCCCTTTACTGCTTACCTTCTCTTTTAACTGATCATAGGTGTACTTTCCAGAAAAGCATAGCTTCACCAGTTGATCAGCGGGCAAGCCACCGCATCGATCAGGACTAAAGGGTCCCTCAGCCTTGGCATTATTTACGTCAATCATTTTTCCTCTTCGATGGGGTGTTACTGAAACCCCTGTTCCTAAATGGACCACAACGAAATTTACCTCCTCGTAGCCTTTTCCCATTTCTTTTGCCACCTTGCGGGCTACAGCCTTCATATTTAGGGCATGGGAAAGACTGATCCTTTCAATATCTGCCAAGCCAGAAATTCTAGCCACGGGCTCCATCTCATCGACTGAAACCGGATCTACGATAAAGGCAGGGATATTAAGCTGAGTACCTAGATTATATGCCATTACAGCCCCTAAATTAGAGGCATGCTCACCCCGTTCTGCCTTTTTCAAATCAACTATCATTTCTTCATTCACCCTATAGGTGCCCCCGGCTAAGGCCTTTAGAAGCCCTCCTCTGCCAACAATTGCCGATAGGGTATTAAGTTCGATGTTTTCTTCCTTTAATACCTGTAATACCAATTCCAAGCGATAGGGATACTGGTCAAATATTTGAGAATATTGCTCTAATTCCTGGTTAGAATGTTCAAGACTTCTTTTAAAAAGCTGCCGTTCTCCTTCATAAAGGGCGATTTTTGTTGAGGTAGCTCCTGGATTTATTGCTAATATTCGATTTGGGTAAAGTGGCATACTTCCTCCTCCTTCTGCACAATATTAAAATTCTATTTTTGTTAACTTTTACCTTTTTATTTTTTAACGTTTATCCATAAATTTTCAATAAAAAGGCAATAATTGTAAACGTTTTCAATTTCATTGGTATAAAATCCCAATTTATTGCTTTTCAACGCTTTTTTACCTTCCTTGGGAACAAAAAATTCTGTCCTATTATTAGAATACAGAATATTTACCCCATTGTGAAATATCAGAATGCTATATCAGTAATAAGTAAAAGTGATTTATATTGAATGAAAAACCTTAAAATGATATTATTTTTCTATAGAGAATATTAATCAATAGGGGGGTTTATCTATGGATATGCGACAATTACGTTATTTTATAGCTGTAGCAGAAAATTTAAATTTTACTGAGGCTGCTAAGCAAATGTTTGTGGCCCAGTCGGCTGTCAGTCAACAAATTGCGGATTTAGAAAAGAAAATGGGAGTTAAGCTCTTTATTCGTAATAAACGATCAGTAAAATTAACCAGTGCCGGAGTAGTCTTGCTGAGGGAGGCTACCAGCCTTGTAAAGCGATCAGAAGAAGTGATTGAAAAGACCAGGCAGGCCGAATTAGGTATTATCGGCAGCTTAAAGATTGGTTTTTTAGGCTATACAGAACGGAATTTTTTACCTTATTTGATTAGGCAGTTTCGGAAGAGCTACCCTAAAATTGACCTGGATTTAGATCAATTTAACCATGGCCTCCTGATAGAGGCTTTAAACTCTGGAGAGCTGGATGTGGGCTTCACCCTTTCCTTCGGCCTTGACAACATCGGGGGATTGGAAAGGAAAAAAATATCCACCGAGCCAATCTCGGTGGTCATGCACTGCGAGCATCCCCTTTCAAGTAAGGAAAGAATCAGTATTGGGGAATTAGCTCAGGAACGTTTTATTGTTGTCAATCGGGAGGAATCACCCCAGGGATTAAACAAGACACTGTTAATGTGTGCCAATTATGGCTTTTTTCCTAACATTGTTGCCGAGCCAAGACTGATTCCAACCGTATTGCTGTTGGTAGCAGCAGGAATTGGTATTGCTATTTTACCCAGAAGCCTAAGACACCACTCAATTTCCAGTCTACGATTTGTCGATATTGAAGGACAAAACAACGAAGACGAATTAGTGGTGGCCTGGAAAAAGGCTAATATGAACCCCTCTATCCCCCTTTTCTTAGAGGAGCTCAAGGCCCTTAAGGAGCAGCGTAACGGAGATTTCTCTCACATTATCCCCTAACCGTTAAAGTTTATATTTGATTTCTTTGTAGGCCTCCCATGGGCTTAAGCTCTAGACCAAGGCCAATTCCGGTAATTATGGCTGAAGTCAAGTCAGCAAAGGGAGCAGCATAGAGAATTCCATCTAAGCCATAATATTTGGGCAATATTAACAGGGCCGGTATTAAGAGAATTACCTGTCTTGTCATGGTGAGAAATATGGCAGGCTTTACCTTTCCTACGGCTTGAAAATAGCTGGAGCTCACCATTTGGAAGCCCACCACCGGCAGAAAGAAGAACCATATCAGCATTGCCCTTGAGCCAAAGGTAATCAAACCTTGATCCTGGTTAAATAGACTGATCAACTCCGTAGAGAACATTCTTGTTCCCAGATAGGCAACCAATGCAATGACAGTTGAGCTTAAGATTGCCCATTTAAGGGTTTCCTTCACCCGATCACCTCTTTTGGCACCAAAATTGTAGCCAAGGATAGGTTGGGCCCCTTGATTAATGCCTATGATAGGAAGTAGCATCAATGTCTGAAGGCTATTAATGATTCCCATGGCCGATATGGCGATATCCCCTCCATAGAAGGCCAGGCCTTTGTTTAAAACGATATTTAAAAGACTGTTGGCAATTTGAATGAAAAAGGCCGGCACTCCCGTTGTAACAATTTTAGCTGAAAGTCCCAGGTCCAATTTCATGTTTTTCAGTTTAATTTTATGGGAGCTTCTTTTCCCTAAAAAGTAATATATTACCCAAAGGGAAGAAAGGCATTGTCCTCCAATAGTTGCAATGGCAGCTCCGGTCATCCCCCAACGGAATAGATAGATAAAAATAGGGTCGAATATGATGTTAAAGCCGGCACCTAGGATCATGGAAATCATGGCAATTCTAGGACTTCCATCGGCACGAATGAAGTTATTACCCGCCATACTGATGCCCTGGAATATGGCCCCAAAGAGGACAATACGCATGTATTCTTTTGCATAGGCCATTACCTCTGTACTGGCTCCGAATAGGCGTAAGAGATCTTCAAGGAACAAAAGTCCAAAAATAGTAAAGATAAGCGATAGGACCATGACTAACGTGGTGGCATTCCCAAGGATTTTTTCTGCCTCCTGACCTTTGTTTTCCCCTAATCTAATGGAAAAAAGAGTGGCACCCCCTATGCCAATCAACAGGGCCAGGGCCATCATTACCATAACGATGGGAAAGCTTATGGTAAGCCCCGCTAACCCGAGGGTTCCTAAATCACTGCTGTTTCCAATATAGATTCTGTCTACAATATTATAAAATGCATTGACCAACATTCCAATAATGGCAGGAATGGAGAACTTTTTTAATAGTGTTGTAATTTTCTCTTCCCCCAACTGTTTTGATCTGTCCATTTGAGCCTACCTCCTCTCCAATATTTCTTTAAAATCCATCTGAATTACTCGATGGGCCATATGCTTCAGGGATTCTATCACCAATTCTACAGTTTCAGGCTCCATATCTTCAGTAAGGAGGCTTGTCCAGTCCATTAGGACACGATGAATCTGATCCTTACATTGCTTTGCTTTTTCTGTGGCGTAAACCCGTTTAGCCCGTTTATCTTGGGAATCTGTCTCTCGTGTGATATATCCTTTTTCCTCAAGGGATTTCAGAGCTCTGGCTGTGGCAGCCTTATCAATGGAAATTCTATCAGAAAGCTCCTCCTGGGTCATCCCCTCATTGGTAAGGACGATGAGAAACATGTATTCTGATGAGCTAAGATTGAGGTCTTTTAATGCGATATTGAGATATATTTGAGATTGGCGATAAAGAACCGCAATCCATCTTCCTACGCTTTTTTCTTTCATAGCTGCCTCCAGTTCAATATATGTTGATATGTCAACTAAATTAAATTATATCATCAATATGTTGATATGTCAACTAATTTCATATCATGTCATAGTAAAAATAGCCCTATCCTTATGTGATCGGCTACTAAAATATCTCTATTTCTTATTATGGTATTTATAAAAGGGTTTATTCCTGCCTTAATTGATTCAACCATACCTCGTTGCTTATTTAAGACATGATATAGACTAAGGACACCCATGGATTAACATGGGTGTCCTTATCTGGCTTTTATCTATCTTAAATTATTTAGCTGCCGCTGCTCCTGCAATTCTGCCTGTGGTAGCGGCTATTTGAAGGGCTGAACCACTTACATATACTCTGCCATAGAAGGGTCTATTGGCCATTTCTCCTACTGCATAGAGTCCTGGAATAGTTTGTCCTGACTGATTTAATACTTCCATAAGCTTTGTAGTCATTACCCCCCCCATGGTACCCATCTGGGTTGTTTTAACCTTTAGGGCATATAGCGTTCCTTCTGTCAAGGGTACCATCAACTCTGGCTCCTTATTAAAATCCTCATCTTTTCCTTTTTTAGCCAGCGCATTATATCGTTCGATGGTAGCCTTTAATTTTTCTGGATTCATCCCACTGGCAGCTGCCAATTCTTCAATACTCTCTCCCTTAAATACTACACCCTGTTCAATACCTGGAGTCACGGCCCCTTCCATGGTTTGATCGAAGATTAAGAAGTATTCTTCAATCCCCTTATCTGCCAAGGTATTATAGAGGGGTGAATAGGGATAATTTTCATTTACAAAACGCTCTCCCTCAAGGGTTGTATACAATCCTGTGGTCCATGATAATCCGTTTAATTCAGATGAACCCTCCACTGCATAGGCCCTTAATCCAATAATCCAATCCTCTTCATAAAAATCTGCTCCAAGGGCCTCAGCCATTTTGTAGCCATCCCCTACGTTACCCTTTCCCGATACACTGTAATGGGTCTGGGCCGCTGGAACTCGATGGGCCATTAGGTCTTTATTTTGAGCGAATCCACCATTAGCTAAAATAACTGCCTTTGCATTAACAGCGATCGTTTTCCCATTCTTATCCTCTGCCTTGATTCCAACTACACTGCCATCCTTTTCAATTAACTCTGTTGCTGTAGTTTGTAATAATATTTCTACACCCTTTTCCTTTGCGCTATCTGCCAGGGGACCTGTTAATCCAGCACCTCCGCCTTCAACAGGAAAATGTAATCTATCCTTCGTTTCTGGATAGAAGGCACTGGGTCGCCTAAATTCTACGCCATTATCCTCTATAAATTTAATCGTTGATGGCGCTTCATCAATAATCATCCTAACCCATTCCTTATCAGGAAAGCCCTCTGGACTGCTACTATAGGCCTGTTGCTCATACCAGTAGGCCTCAAGATCATCCTTAGTCTCTACTATTCCTTCCCGTTCTTGAACATGGGTTTCAGCCCCAAGGAGTCCTCCGCCAGAAAGCATACTGCTTCCTCCTGTAAAGGGCATTTTCTCTACTAAGATTACCTTAGCTCCATTATCGGCTGCTGAAATAGCTGCGGAAAGGCCTGCCAAACCTCCACCGACCACTACTACATCGGTGCTTTTCTCTCCGTCGGCGGCTTCTTGTACCTGATCCTCCGGTGCCTCTTCAGGTGGTTGTTGGGCGCATCCTCCCAATAGGGACAAGACTAGTATACAGACAATAAATAATAGAAAGCTATTTTTTCTAAACATCCTAATTCCCTCCTATTTTGTTGTTAATTTAACATCATTTATAAAACTATTTTATAATCTAGTGTTGTCCCAAGGTCAAGATCATAAACGGAATTTTTTTTAATCAAAATATACAAAAAGCTAGGGTAGACCCTATTCAGGTGCTGATTCCTTTTTCCCTAGATAAATTAAGTGGCAATACTCCATTCCTGCCACCTGAGTATGGTAAGCCCCGCCTTCAGTAATGGGTCCCGTTTCTTTAGCGGTAATTGTCTTCATGCCCGATGCTTGGAGCATATTTAGGTAACACTCCTTGGTGTAAAAATCCTTCCACTCCCCAACAATATTGGAATCCATCCCTGGACTTTCTTGGTAATAGGAATAGATTCCACCCAGATGTCCCCCGGTCTTTAGTAAGGGTGAGATGGAATCTGTTAATAAGGTTCCCTTCTTATCGGCGTGAATTTTGGCTGAAAAGTTATCAATTACCAAATCAAGCAATTCTTCTGTGAGGGGAAGCTGATCAAAATTGCAGCACAAGAATACAAAGCTGTTATGCTGATGGTGCAGCTCTAGATTGTTTTTTAGCTCCTGCAATCTTTTATAATCATAATCTACCACAATGTAGGTAGTGCTTTCTTTTAAATAGGGCAGGTATTGCATCAGAAAGAAGCCACAGCAATTAGAGATTTCAAGAATGTGTTTTTTCTCTATGTCCCTTGTCTCAATTAACTTAATAAGGGTAGCCATACTCTTAAAGATAAAATTAATAAAGGAAGCCGGTGTTTTATCATAGTATTCTTTTTTTGTTGGCAAATCTTTTTTTCTTATGGATTTTTGATCTATTATTATTCCATTTTCGATGACTAAATGGAATTGACAGCTACAGTGAATTTTTCCAGTAATAATCATATTATTTTCTATTAGTCCCCCCGTCATGATTAAGGGCCGTCTGCAATGGGGACACGTTAATGAGCCTATCATAGAGATAGGCAAACCTAATATTTTTTTATTTTTCTCTTCCATTTCCAGTTCAAATAGCTTCCCTTCCAGATAGACTATTTTTCCCTCAAGCTCCTGCTGCCTTCGTTGTACTTCTTCTTTTTTATTGTTTAGAAAGGATCTTAAATGATTACGATATTCTACTGTTTGATTGCTGGCTAAACGCCTATAGCCCAGTATATTTTGAATTTCTGCCAAAGAAAAGTCCAGGGCCTTTAATTCTAGAATTTCCTCCAGATCCTTGCTATCCTCAGGGGTGAAATGATATTGGGTTCCTACTTTTTCTGCTAAGAGTAACTGCATATCTATATAATGGCGTACTGTGTCAATTGATACACTATGCTTCTTAGCAAAGGCTCCTATTTTCATTAATTGTAACACTCCTTTAAGGAAATTGCGTAATCTTATTGTTATAATTATAACATATAATTTTCTTAAGGGCATCCCTGTTACCTCTCTAACAGATAGAATAAGCCCTAAGCAGAATTTTTTTAACACAACCCCGTTAATTTTGTATTTCAGATCTATTTATAGCTGATAGAATTAATGTTTTTAATTAGTATGGAAATCGTTCCATCCTGGTGGTTAATAAACTCCAAATTGTTATTTTCATCCTCTAGGGATAGGTTAATCTCTATTCCTGTATCGGTTTTAATCTTTCTTTTATTAAAGACCTTCCTTACCACCTCTTCATCAAGCTCCACCCGTTCTTCTATAAAGCCTGATTTTTCAATATGTTCTCTGTATATATCCTTCATCTCATGATTACTTCCAAAGACCTTATCGGTGATTTGAGGAATATCGATCTCCCCAGTTTCTTCAATACTTTTCAAAACCTCTTTACCAAATTGGTCAGATAGCTGCATATCCTGATTACAGAACTTTTTATTAAATAGTTCTGTGGCCTTCTTAAAGGTTTTTGCTTTTTGCATGTCTGATTGGCGATTATGGCATCTTAAAAATAGCTGGGAAAAATAATACTGTTTTTGTCCATCTATTTCATACTCCTTCTCCAGCAGCCTAATATGTAGGTTCTCTAAATTGATTATTGCTACTTCATCAATTTTTTGGCTGTTGCCTGGCAGGGCTGTTTTTTGCTTTACAATACTATTGATTCTGCCCTCCTGGGTGTCCTCAGTATAATGGATGTAGGAATATTTATAATTACATTTTAAAATTGCTAAATAGGTCTGTTCCAGGGCCTCGAAAACACAGACTACCAAATCAGCAGCAGGTATGTCTGCATGCTTTACCATTAGCTCATAAAGGGCCTTTGCCAAAATTACCGACCCCTCTACCAAATAGCTCTGATTCTGACTGATTTTCTCAATGGCAGTCTTTACTCCATGGTCTTCTTCGCCGAAGGTGGCTGGCTTTAAATTAGGATCCTTTTCAATCTTTTGTATATGGGCCTCTAAAAATTCATAAATATCAGCATCCTGGGGATGCTCGATGTTTGATAAAACTGCCATTCCTATATTGACATCTAATATATGCATTATGGCCTTCTTAACCATTATATCTGTCTTAATTTCCATATGATCACCCCTCTATATTTGTCTTACATAACCCTTTTATTATAACAATCACAAAAATAACTTACAATGCTTATCTTCACATATAAATAGTGACTGTTACCTGGGGCAACCTTGGGCAGTATGATAAATAATTCATATTTGAGTAAATTGCATATTTCTTAATCGTTGATTTTTCTAAATTTCAGTAGATACAAAAAGGGGTTTCACCCCAATATGTCGAATAAATTAAGTGCGAACAAAACCATCCGAGAGGAGTGAAACCACTTAATGTATATTCGACAAATGACTCTTATTTCCTTTGAAGAAATTATGGAATTTCAACAAGAAACTAAATTGGAAATGATTTTATCTCAAATTGATGTATCAAAATTAGCTAACTGCTTAAGAAAACCTATTGATTCCAAAGGCCCGAAGGGCTATGAGCCAACATCCATCATATATGCTCTAGTTGCGATGCAAGTAGAAAAAATTCAAACTGTAAAAGACCTTGTTTTAAGTCTAAAGCAAAATCCAGTTTTAAGATATTGCTGCGGTTTTAATGTGCTTGGTCAGATTCCATCTGAATCAACCTTTAGCAGATTTTTTGAAAAATTAACCCAAAACCAAGAACTTGAATCTTTATTCTATGGCCTAGTTCTAAAAGCAAAAGAACTAAATATTGTTGATGGAGATCATATTTCTATCGATTCCACCAAATTAGATTCCTTCGAAGTTGCGAAAGCAAAGAAACATATCATTGATGATGGTACTAATCCTAACTGGGGAATGAAGCGAGATACTAATGGTAACAACATAAGATGGTTTGGATGGAAACTCCATATTCTATGCGACTCTAAAAGTGAATTACCATTAGATATTCTAGTAACCCCTGCTAGTGTTTATGATGGCACCGTTGCTATAACAATGATAGATCAATTTCTTGAAAGATATAACTCTATTTTTAGTCCTAGTTATTATGCCATGGATTCTGGATACGATTTTGAGTATGTCTATGAGGATATCGTCAACAATTACAATGCAATTCCGATCATTGCCTATAATCCTCGAGGAAGTTTTGCTCCGCCCGAAGGGCTAGATGAAGATTTTAATCCCATCTGCTCCGCAGGATACAAATTGGTCTACTTGGGCAAGGATAAAAACTATCTAAAGTTTAGGTGTCCCCATGCAGTAAGCAAATGTGATTGTCCTCATGGCATGAATTGGTGCTCTTCCTCTAACTATGCTTATACCTTAAAACTAAATTACAAAGAAAATCCTAGGCAACATGGATATCCTTTAAGATCTTCTGATGAATGGAAAGACAATATAATAAAAGAACATCTGTTGAAAGATGCAACAGTAGACTAAAAGGTTACCTTAATTTAGATAACATCAGATCCAAAGGCATTAAAAAGGCTAAAGTTCATGCATTACTTAACTGCATAGCCCTAATCGCAGGAACTATTGCAATAAATTTAAGAAAATCGCTAAATGTTGCTGCCTAATCGGCAGAGATTTGAAATCAATCTTTTAGGAGGATTTTGCATTCGTTGGAAAATAAATTTTTAACTAAAAAATCTCATTACACATGAGTTAGCGCTCTATATCTTGTTTTTGTTAGTTTAAGAAATTTAATTATGCAATTTCCTCACTTATAAAAAATGGATTTATTTACTTAATTATTTTATAGATTCTATAGTTGATCTCTTATAATCTATGGATTAATTAAATCCGTATGTTATAATTACCGGGATTGTCAAGAAATTTGTGTAAAGTTTTTTCTAGTATCGTATGTGACGAGTAATTGTATCTCCAAATAGCACCACTAGTTGATTGAGTACTTTTGCCCAATTCTGTACTGGGTGATCCCATTTTTTCTTAATGTCTATGATTCTAAGGTATTGGTTGTATAGATAATCTTCCTGATATCACTGGGGTAGGTAAATAGATTTTCTACTGATACCCAGTTGTTTTACCATACTGCTAACGCCGCAGCGTATTCTTTCCACTTAAACTCAAAGTCTTGGAATAGAGTGATGGCTTCATCTAAGCTGACTGCTCGATACACTCCTTTGATGTCTTTAGCAAACTCTGCCCAGCGCTTACGCGGGATATATCGGGTGCTATTTCTCATGAGATGAACGATACAACGTTGTTGGATTGCTCTGGGATAGATGACTTGTATGACTTCTTCCAGGCTCTATTACAGAATTCTTTGATGAAGGGTATGTAATCTTTGAAACTATTTCATAGCTGATATCAAAGCCATAGATATTCTGGATTGTGACTTCAATTATCCCTTTGAGATTGTCCTTTGGCATACATAGCAAGGATCTTTTCCTCTATTCCTGAGACATCCTTCTGCCCTTTGTGAACGATCACAGGATCGAAGGATGTATCCCGATCTCTAGGAACATTGATCTGAGTATCGCCTAACTTGCCAATGACGGTTTTTGTACTATGACCATTGCGACGTTCGTAGTAGGAGCTTGATTGTTAGCATTTTTGGCGTAGCCAAGGTGATCATCTAACTCTGCTTGGATCATTGCCTCAATGGTATCAGCAAACATATCTTTGAGGGCTTTCTGGATATCCAGGCTGATCTGATCTCATAATTTTGAAACAGGCATTTCATTACTTCCGCAGAAGCGGGATTACGTTTTTTCTTAGCCATAGTGTAAGCCTCCATTTGAATTAGGTAGATTATATCATAAATCTATTTTCACAAATAATTTTATGCCCTCTTATTACCATTAAATTAAATTAATGTATTTTTTTCAATATTTTACATTTTTATGTTTGATTTTTGGAAATAATTTGATATTATATTTATAGACTCTAATCTGCATTCACACATAAAAAATAGAAAGGATGAAAAATATGAAAAAAACATCTTTATTTTTAATTATGTTAATGTTAGTACTTAGTTTTAACATTTTTAGTTATGCAAATGACATAGGAGAGAATGATATAGGAGTACTAAGTATTAATTGTTGTAGTAATATGCAGGTAAAAACATACACCACCTACTCAAGTTGGAAAACTGTTGGACATCACCTTACTCATCTCGCCGATGATTGTTATATACAAGAAAGATGGAGAAATCAAGAAGACAGATGTTCAAATTGTGGTACCGTTCATAATACTTATTTTGGTGATATCGAAACTAGGCATACACAAAGAAATTGTGTATATGGATACTAGGATTATTAAAAATTTGTAAAAAAACTATTTAATATCTTAATCTTAATTATTACCACTTGAAAAACAAATTGGTCTTTAATAATGCAGATTTTGAGTCAAAAAAGCTATAGGTAGTTAGAATTTAGTATGCTCCCCATTAGTTTACCCCAAGGGGAGCATACTCATGTTAAACCATACCTATACACTCTGGAAATTTGTAGCATTCGTATAACGACGTGTCAACATGAAAAACAAAGGAAACTGATACACTCAAGGCTTTAAGAAAGTGCCCGTTAGCCACAATATTCTGGAACTGTAAAATAGGTTACCTAATTAATATCCTTGTATGCTAAAGTGACGCGAAGGAGGAAAGGATATTGGACTTAGGTCAATAGTTTGGACCTTTTGACATGTATTGCATCCCCTAGTGCTGTGGTTGATCACTGGTCTTTCTATTTTTCTTTCCAACTTCACTTGATGAATTGCCCATTACGCTATCTGTTGTCAACCTGTCCTGCAGTCTATTCGTCTTGAATATAAGTCTGTTACTGTTGCTAAATACACATGTCCTGTGAGGGAGTTTTAGATATACGTTAGATCACTTACACACACAATTGGGATTAGTGGGATTAAAAACTCTGTTTGAAATATTTTTTAATTTTTGATGGAAATCAGGATCGGTGTTTTCATTATAAATAATTTAACCTTTTATAGATTGGACAACAACTATTTTATTCTTCTGATCTTATTAAAGTAAGCTTTACCAGCCTCTAGGTTTCCAGCCTCTAGATATAGTTCCCCCAGCAAGCTATAGATTTCAATAAATTCTGATACTACCCCCTGGGTCTCAGCCATTGCTTCTGCCTCCTTAAGCAGATTGATCGCTTGCTCCCATTGCTCTAACCGCTGATATAATTTGGATGCCGTTACCAGATAACTAATGCCATTGACTCCGTGGAAAAAATCCCTTGAGGCATCTTCATATGCGCTTTGATAACCGGTATTCCTTTTTGTTAAGTGTTGGAAATCTTCCAGAAGCCTACTGGCCTCTGCCTCGCCTGTATTCAGTAATAGCTCTATCTCAATTAGCTTTACACGCTGAAGATATGCTTCTGGAATATTCTTAGCACTTTGAAAACAACTAAGGGCTTCCCTCAGCTTTGAGGAATTCTTGATTTTATGATAGCATAAAATATCGATATAGTAGGCATGACATTTAATTTCTTCATCTTCTATCCATTGTTCCCAAAGAGGAATTAGTGCCTTACGACTATGATAGGTGGCCTGGGTAAACATATTCAAATGGTAACAACATAGACCAATTTCAATATGGCAACGGGCTACATGATAATCATTCTTAAGCTGTATTCCGTCCTCCAGCGCCTCACTAAAATACTGCATAGCATTCCAATAGTTCCCTTTTTCATATTGGCTCTTCCCAGCCAATAATTTGACTTCTATGAGTGACATTAGGTCTTCCCTGTTTTCTGATGTTACCCTTCGATTTAATAGCAGCTTCATCCTGCCATAGTTGGATTGTTGTAGGTCATTTGCATCGCTTAGATTGTCCCTGGTTGTAGTTCTTTCTGTAAACAAATGACTAACTGGATGTGTTTTAACGATTCTCTGTTCTTCATCGATTCTTAACATTTGCAATTCAGCCATTTTTCTCTCTCCCTTTCTTAACCCCAGCTATTTACTGTTCCTAAATTAAGCATGAAACGTTACAACCCCATGGGCAATTAATTTAATCTATGTATTCTACAAATGTTTACCGATTCCTTTTTTTCTCTGTTTATCATTTTGAATTTTTTTATAATTCTAAATACACTTTATAATTGATTAGTTTTGAATGTTGATATTCCAAAGTTTTTGTTTATAACATCCCGATACAACCCTTGTAAATTTGTCGTAAAGATTAATCGATAAATTTTGCATTTCCTAAAAATTAACCTTTCCTATACAAAATAAAAGGCCTCAGTTCAGGTATCTCCTGTACTAAAGCCCTATTTGGGAATGTCATTTACTATTATTACAATATTCATGCAGCCTATCTGCAAGGTCTAAAAACATACTATTATGATATTGCTCCACTTCTCCCCGGTCTGCCAGCATGACTAGCTCTCTGTCAATGGGAAAATTCCCGAGGAAGTTTAAGTTTAAGGTCTTTGAAATTTCCTGGGTCTTTCCTTCACCGAACAGATAGTAGGGCTCCGGATAACCAGGGGGCTGTACATAGCTCATATTCTCTAATACACCTATTATGGACACATTCATTCGTTCAGCCATGGTAACCCCTTTTTCTACAATCATTTGAACTAATCCCTGGGGAGAAGTAACCATGACTATCCCCTTCAGGGGCAAGGATTGCATTACTGTTAAAGCCACATCCCCTGTACCCGGCGGGAAGTCTATAAGCAGGTAATCCAGCTTGCCCCAGAATACCTCTTTCCAGAACTGCTTAATAACTCCACTAATTACTGGCCCTCTCCAGATTACAGGGTCTGTTTCCTTAGGAAGCAGCAGATTCATGGACATGATCTTAATTCCTGTTTTGGAGTTTACTGGCATGATTCTTTCTTCGATGTTTTTGGCTGGGCCCCGGACCCCAAACATTTTAGCAATACTGGGACCCATAATATCTCCATCCAGAATTCCAACGGAGGCTCCTCTATTTTGAAGGGCACAGGCCAATAAAGCCGTAATGGAGGATTTACCAACCCCACCCTTTCCACTCATAATACCGATTATATGTTTAACCTCCTGCAAATGGGCTTCCTCTTCTACACATTGGGTGGTGCTGCATTGTCCATTTTGATAATGTTGGCATCCTTCGCATTTTTCCAATTATATACCCTCTTTCTCTAAGCTTGTTATTTTAATTATTTCCCCAATTTTATGGGTTTAAACGATATATACCTCATCTTCGTCCCTGACCCTTCAATAGGGTCGAAACCTTAACAAATTCAATTCCCATTTCTCTCATCTCCTCTTCCATTTCCCGAATTGCCTGAGCTGTGACGGCTCCTCCCTCGGGTCCTACATGACCGATGGCTACGGCTGACCCTTCCTTTAGGGCGATTTCAGCTAATTTTCTCAATTGTCCTTTTATTTTTAGTAAATTTTTTTCATTGTCTAAAAAAACACTTCGCTCTAGCACCGATACTCCCTTTGTCTCTGCAATTTCTCTAATTAATGACTTAAAGCTGGTCTTGCTGTCAACAATATACAGCTCCTCTTTATCCAGGATTTCTATAATTGCTTCAACGATTCGCCTGTCTTCGGAGGCCTTAGACCCCATATGGTTGTTTAATCCCACTGCATGGGGAATAGCCTCAATGGCATCCATTACAATGGCTTGAATTTCCTCTGCTGATAAGTTTACTGTAATTCCCCGTTCTCCCAGCCAACTGGGATCTCCATGATGGGGCTCCATGGGTAAATGGACAATTACCTCGTGACCTAATCGGTATGCCTCCTCTGCCTCGCCAGTACTATAGGATAAAAAGGGAATAACAGCACAGGTTAAAGGAATATCTAACGCCAGCATTTCCTTAGTTCCTCTCTGGTTATTACCAAAATCATCTATAATAATAGCAATTTGGGCCTTGGTTTCTTTGCCATCGAATACTGTTCTTCCCCAAGTCAATAGGCTATGTCGTTGGGCATTAAATAATGTCAGCAGTAAGATTAAAATAAAACCCAAGAGTGTGTACAAAATGATTCGCTTTGATAAAGTAATAACATAAACCGCTTTTTTCAATAGGTCTGCCTCCTTATTCAAAGAGTGTTAATGACTTTTGCCTCAAAATAAAAAAATATAATAATTGTATAAAAAAGATAATTTGTCAAATGCTATAAATAAACTATTTAATAGGAGGATGAATTATGTCTGAGGAAAGAAGAGACAATCGTACAGCAAACTCAAATGGTTGGATAAGCTTTATTATTAGGTTTATTGTTTCAGCTATTGTGATATCAGTGGCAGCCTTTTTGACACCCGGATTCACCATTAGTGGAATGGTTAACGTTTTGATTGCTGCAGCCATCATTAGTCTTATTGATTATCTGATTTTAAGAATAGCCAAATTTGATACCTCTCCCTTTGGCAGAGGAATAACAGGTTTCATTGTAGCCGCAGTAGTACTTTATGCAACCCAATATTTTGTTCCCACTATGAGAGTCACTGCCCTTGGTGCAATTTTAGGGGCCTTAGTAATTGGGATCATTGACGCCATTATTCCTGGTAAAACCTTTTAGCCCCGACAAATAGGTATTTATTTTTAGGGCCACAGTGTTGTAAAACTTGGTTTAAATTAAAAACAGGGTCTAATGTCTTATAATTGTCCACATTAATCTGGATAAATTATTCACATTAGACCTTATCTTATGGACGTCTGTAGCGTTGAAATTTTAAAAAACTCAAAGGCAGCCTTTATGTCATTTTAAGTTATCCACATTATCCACACATTTTATCCACATGTGCTTTAGCTGGCTTCACTAAAGTATCGCTGAATACCTACATAAATTGCCCAAGCTATTTTCTTTTGATAGCTCTTATCCCTTAACTTTTTAAGCTCCTGGGGATTTGAAAGGAAGCCACATTCTACTAAAACTGAGGGGAGACTTTGATCTCGAAGGATATAAATATTTTCCCTTGGTAATGGGACACGGTTGTTTTCCTTATCCAGACTTTTAATCAACTCTTCCTGTAGGATTTGGGCCAGCTCCTTTCCCAGAAGATTATCCTGGGGATAAAAGGTCTGTGCGCCATTATATCTGCTTTGGGAAAAGCTATTTAAGTGGATTGAAATAAACAGATCCCCATTACTGTTTTGAACGATTTCCTTTCTTTTTTCCAGATCCTCTCTTTTTTTATTTTTACTTCCCTCTGAGTATAGCCCCTTATCCTTTTCCCTTGTCATGATTACATAGGCACCGCTTTGCTCCAGATATTCCCTTAGGTATAGACCTATATTTAAATTAATATCCTTTTCCAGGGTACCATCTTTTCCTACAGCACCGGGGTCTATTCCCCCATGGCCTGGGTCAATAATAATTACCTTTGTGGTAGCAGGTAAATTCATTGTCATCACTGTCTCATACTCAACAAACTGTATTATTGTCAGAAGTAATAGTACACCTATAATCAGCCCCATCCATGCAGCCCATTTTTTCCTTATGATTACTATCAATGCAACCCCTCCCGCCGAAAGTTTCCTTCTGTTTATGTATATGGTCGATTACAGCATCCTATACGATTGGGATTTAGAAATCTAATTCTCTCCCTTTACCCCAGTGGAATATTCATCAAGGTCGGTCTATCAGACAGCAAGTTCACTGACCTACAAGCTTACTCTTAAATTTGGGAAATTTATTTTTTTCTTTTACCTATTTCCGGTATCCCTTCTTCTTCACCCTAATTGTCCAATATAAGGCAAGGGGTATCGGTAATAAAAGAGGCAAAATTCCGTAAAAATGAGGAACTACGGCATCTAAAATAATATCAAACCTAGGAATTAGGAATGGCATGGAAATGCCTATTAATACAGCAATGGGCACAGCATAATAATGAGCCTCCCCCACCTTAAAATAATCAGTAATAATCTTGCAGATTACATAATAGGTAAGTATAAATTTGAAGAAGGTAGTAGCATAAAAGACTCCTAAAAACAAGGCATCCAGCCGCTCAATTACCTCTCCTATTTCTATAATACGGATAGTACTGAAGGGGGGATAAGTCAATATCTTTAATGTCTCCTCATCAAAGGCTGTGATGGACGCCAAAGCCCTAAAGCTTAGAAGAATTGTCGCCAATAAAATAGCTGCAAAAATATATATTAAAAATTTTCCCTTATCCTTACGACCACTTCTCGTATATTGATGCAGGAAGGCCACTGGCAATAATTGTGCGTAGGGAAAATTTAAATTTGGCAATGCACCTGCCAGTACTGGCTTGATTCCCCCTGACATAATAGGGGTTAAATTTTCAAAATTTAATTTAGGTATAACGGCTACAAAGAGACTCAAATATACTAGGATAATTAAGGGCAGCAATATTTCCAGTAGTCTTGCCATTGGCTCCAGCCCTAATCTTATAGCATAAATTGCCGGTATCAGAAAGAAGATAATAAATACATAGCCAGGGGTCTCAGGCATGGTCGTAATACCAAAGTAATACACATCTGAGACAACTAAACAGCACAATAGAAAGAAAAATAATAGATAATAAAGATTGACTACGCCCCCAATGACTTTTCCCCAATACTGATTGATCACCTCAGTCAGAGAGCACCCGGGACATTGGGATTGGGGGAGATAGTGCATATAAATAACAAGGTAGCCTAAAACGGAAGCGATAATATTAGAAATCCACACATCACGGCCTGCTTCTCCCACCCCAGGAAGATAAATTATTGCTGCCCCTCCCATTTGAGCCAATGCTATTAAGAACAGCTGCCTAAAGGATATAATTACCCTATTTTTTTCATTAATCTTAATCATCATATTTTCCTTTCCTGCATCTATTTTGTCATATTCTTTCCCTAAACTGTGCAAAATATCATAAATAGCGAGGTGAAAGAGAATGAAATCATCAATCTTGAAAGCCATACAAGAAAGACTTAAAATATTAATCCCCAGTGATGTCAGGAGCGCTGGCAATCATAATGCATCGTCTCCAGATCAAGGGCCCCTTCCTGTATCTGAAGATTTAAAACGAAACTTAGACCATGTCAGAAGTATTTTAGCTGCTAGTGATGATATTGTTTTTAGAAACATAGATATCGCTACCCCTAAGCCTACCCAAGGAACCCTTATCTATATCGATAATTTAATAGATCAGGAGTTACTGGAAACCTCGATTATTCTCCCCCTTACTGAAGATATACGAAGTAGGATACTAGCAAGAAAGAATCATTATCTTCATGACATCGAGAAAGTGATTAATAATATCCTACACACTGGCGATATCACCTATTATGAAGATCACATCCAGGTAATAGATGAAATACTGGCAGGAAACTGCATTCTATTTATTAATGGATATGGCAAAGCAGTTGGATTAAATATCGCTAGGGCTGATTCAAAGGAAGATGCAGAACCAAAGACCGAGAGAATAGTAAAGGGCCCTCAACAGGGATTTGTAGAGGACATATTTAATAATGTAAGGATTGTCAGAAAAAAAATAAAGTCTCCTAACCTGATCATTAAAGGAATTAAGATCGGTCGAGAAACCAAAAGTGATATTAAGGTTGTCTATTTAAAGAATATTGCTGACCCATCTATTGTGGAGGAATTGTTCTCAAGATTAAATAGAATAGATGTAGATGGGGTGGTAGGCTCCTCAAATATCGATGATTTCATCAACGATTCACCAAGAAATCTATTCCCCACCACCTTTAATACAGAACGCCCTGACAGAGTCTCTGCCATGCTGCTAGAGGGACGAATAGCAATCATTTGCGATCAAACCCCCTTTGTGATCATGGTCCCTGCCATTATCACAGACTTTTATATAAGCACGGAGGATTATTACATCAATCCATACTTTGCGACCTTTAATCGCTTAATTCGATATTTAGGTTCTTTAATTGTGATGTTTTTACCTGGTATCTATGTAGCTGTAAGTACATTTCATCAGGAGATGATTCCCACAAGACTTGCATTAACTGTAGCTGGCACCCGTTCAGGAGTACCGTATCCCGCCTTTGTGGAAACATTACTAATGGAAACAGCCTTTGAAGCCCTTAGGGAAGCGGGAATCAGACTGCCTATTCATATTGGTCAAGCAGTTAGCATTGTTGGCGCTTTAATCATTGGACAAGCGGCGGTGGAAGCAGGTCTGGTTTCCCCGGCAGTAGTAATTATTGTTGCTGCTACAGCGATTTTTTCCTTTACTATCCCCTTTACCAATTTTTCCTTGAGCCTGCGGCTAACTAGGTTCTTTATCATGACCTTGGCTGCTATCCTTGGCATCTATGGTCTGATGACAGCTGGGCTAATCATTACCTTAAATTTAGTGGCCTTAAGGTCCTTAGGGGTTCCTTTCACCACTCCCTTTGCCCCCCTATCGCTACAGGATATGAAGGACTGGGTACTTCGTCTGCCCCAGTGGGCTATTACCAAAAGGTCTCGTCATATCATCAAGGGAAATTATACAAAGCAGGTGGAAAATCTGGAGCCTAGCCCTCATCAAATGGATAGGAGGAAGGAAAAATGAAAAAGGTCATGCTCATTGGCATAATCATACTAACGGTTCTCTTTACTGGCGGCTGCTGGAGTCGTAAAGAAATTGAAGACCTTGGCTTTGTTATAGGTTTAGGTATCTCTCAGGAGGAAAGCGGACTGTATTCCATCATAGCCCAGGTTGCTAATCCAAATGTAATTGTTGCCGAACACCATGGTCCAAGGGATGTTTATACAATTATGAAGTCCGAGGGCATAACCATTTTTGATGCCCTAAGGAACCTTTCTTTGTTGTCAGGCCGCAGGCTCTATTTTGCCCATATTAAGACCATTATTATCCACGAGTCTGTTGCCAAGGAGGGTTTATCTGAAGTGGTAGGCTTTCTTTTACAGGATATGGAGGTTCGTTTAGAGTCGGAGGTATTCGTTAGTAAAATTCCTCCTGAGGATATTTTGGATACCCCCAATACCCTGGGGGCTATTCCTTCTATGGTCTTGGAGAGAAATACTAAAATCTATGGAGGCAATTCAAAAATTTTTGTGTCAGACATGCACAAAACCCTGGAGGCAGTTACTAATCCAGTGATCAACTATGCCACTGCTCTCGTAGAAAAAATACCTAGCCCCACAGAGCAGGAAATGGATTTATTAAAACTTACCAGCATTGCCGTCTTTGATAGTTATAAACTAATCGACTACTTGAATTATGAAGAGGGACAAGCCTTTAACTTTATAACAAACAATTATAAGAATGGTCTGATTATTTTTCATCATCCCGTCACCAATGATAAGCTGGTAGTAGAAATGTTAAGCTCAAATGCCAAGATTACCTCCCAGTATGTAAATGATCGGGTTGGATTTCATATTAAACTAGAGGTGACGGGAAATTTAGCTGAAAGAATGCCTGCTGCTAAATCAGATAAGGGGTTGAATGTTGAAGAAGTTCAAAAACTATTAGATGAGGTTTTATTAAAGAAGCTACAACATATGGTTAATCTGGCCCAAAACGAGTTATACGTTGATATATTTAATTTAAGCAGTCATTTTTCTGCCACCTATCCAAATGAATTTAATGAATTCAAGCATCAATGGAATGAGGTTTTCTCAAAAAGTGACATCACCATCGAGGTGGAAAGTACAGTGATTCATACTGCCCTTAATACCCATAGGGGGAAAATCTAATGAGTATCGTAATAAATATAATTGTCTTCTTTGCAATTCTCATTGATTTTATCTATTTAGACAAACAGAATAAAAAGGCTGTCTATATCTACCTAAGCATTGTCTTTTTGATTATTGTCGTGCTGGTGGTTGATAATTACAATCTATTCAAATTGAGTCCTCTGGAGGTTTTTATTAATAAGATGGGCCCCATAACCAATTGGGTGAATGGTTATTTAAATAAATAAAAAAACGTCAAGTGGAGTATCCCTTGACGTTTTATATGGACTATTATTATCTTTTTGAGAACTGTGGTGCACGTCTTGCAGCCTTTAAGCCGTATTTCTTTCTTTCCTTGGCCCTTGCATCTCGAGTTAAGAAGCCTGCTTTTTTAAGGACGCCTCTTAATTCTTCGTCAGATTTCACTAAGGCTCTGGCAATACCGTGTCTTAAGGCACCTGCTTGGCCAGTGAAGCCTCCACCATTGACAATTGCAATTACATCATATTTGCTTAATGTATCGGTTAATGCCAGTGGCTGCTTTACTTCTCTTTTTAAGGTTTCATAGTTGAAGTATTCCTCAATGTCTCTTTTATTTATTGTAATGTTCCCTTCACCTGGAACCAATCTAACTCTAGCAATAGACTTTTTTCTTCTACCTGTTCCGTAATAAGCTAACTTTGCCATCTTCAATAACTCCTCCTTTCGATCAAACCGTTTTATAACTCAAGATTAACTGGCTTTTGGGCTTCATGATTATGTTGCGCACCAGCATATACTTTTAATTTTTTAATCATTTGTCTACCTAATCTTGTTTTAGGAAGCATTCCCTTAATTGAGTTATATACCAGCAGCTCTGGCTTTTCTTGAAGCATCTTTCTAAAGGGGATTTGCTTTAATCCACCTGGATGACCAGTGTGGTAAGTATGGAACTTTTGATCTAATTTTTTTCCTGTTAATGCAACCTTTTCTGCATTAATGATGATTACAAAGTCTCCTGTATCTACATGGGGAGTATATTCTGGTTTGTGTTTTCCTCTTAAAATGGTAGCAACCTCTGTGGCTAAACGACCTAAGGTTTTGCCTTCAGCATCAACTACGTACCATTTCTTTTCAACTTCGTTGACCTTAGCCATATATGACTTCATCATTTTCCCTCCTTAATACGTATCAAAGCTTTACTTTTTACCGTTCTATCTATGTGTCAAGATCCGGGGCGAGTGGATCGATTTTACACACTGTATATATTGTAATACAACCTACCTAGCGTGTCAAGGGGTAAAATAGCACCCATTAACAAATTTATTTTTCTGTGATCGGCTGATTCCAATCCTGATAGAATACCTTATCTAGAAATAGTCCCTGGGGTGGTGCTGTTGGCCCTGCCTCATTCCTATTTTGGTTCTCCAGGGCCAGCTTAATATTTTCCAGTGACCGTTGTCCCGCTGACACCTGAATAAGGGTGCCCACCATTATCCTCACCATATTATATAGAAATCCATTTCCTTCAAAGGTTAACCACAGACGATTTTCTTCCTCCTTCAGGTTGATGGCATGAACTGTTCGCACTGTGCTTTTAACACTGCTGCCACTGGACATGAATCCTCCAAAATCATGGGTTCCTATCAGTAGTGCTGCCCCTTCCTTCATTTTTTCCAAATCTAAGGAATAAATTACATGATGACAATAATTTCTTAATAAGGCACTTCTATTGGGTCCCCGATAAATTTGATAGCTGTAGCGCTTTCCTATAGCACTGTAGCGAGCATGAAAGTCCCCTGGCACCTCATGGGCTTTCTTAACGCTAATATCTGCCGGGAGAAGCCTGTTCATAGCCTGAGGAATTCTATCTGTGGGAATGCTGCTTACTAAGGTAAAGCTCGCAGTCTGACCCCGGGCATGGACCCGTGAATCGGTTCTGCCTGCTCCATGAACCGTAATGTCAGTTCCTGTTAGCTCCTTTAGTACAGAGACAATTTCTCCTTGAATCGTTCGGCCCTTAGGCTGAAGCTGCCAGCCATAATAGTTGGTTCCATCGTATTCTATTTCAATTAGAATATTTCTCATCTACTCACCTACATCAAAAACTTTATTATCTAAGGTAACTCATTTACATGATGACTCGAATGGATATGACAATCGCTAAAAGACCTGCCATGGCAGCAAGACTGCCGTAATCTCGTGAGGTCATCTTAAGCTGCTTCATCCTGGTACGATTATCTCCTCCACGATAGCAGCGGGCCTCCATGGCCATGGCCAGCTCATCAGCTCGTCTAAAGGCACTGATAAATAAGGGTACCAGCAGGGGTACCAACCCTTTGGCCCGATTAATAATGTTTCCGCTTTCAAAATCTGCTCCCCTTGCCATTTGAGCCTTCATAATTTTGTCTGTTTCCTCTAGTAGGGTGGGGATAAAACGTAGGGCGATGGTCATCATCATTGCCAGCTCATGGGCAGGAATTCCAATTTTCTTAAATGGCTTTAATAGATTTTCGATTCCATCAGTTAAGGCAATGGGCGATGTGGTCAAGGTCAGTATGGATGTACCCATTACTAAGAGGACCAATCTGATTGCCATAAATATCCCCTGGTATAGGCCTTCTGCGGTTACATTCAGGGGCCCAAGGCTTAAAATAATTTCTCCCTTTGTCATGAATATATTAATTAAAAAGGTAATTAATATGATAAACCGCAGGGGTTTAATCCCTTTGAGCATATATTTCACTGGTATTTTAGAAACTAGAATGCAAAGAAAGATAAAGGCGGTGATAAATCCATAGGCAATAAAGTTGCTGACGATAAACAGACCGACGATTAGAGCAAAGGTGCTGATAATTTTAGTTCTGGGATCAAGCTGATGTATAATAGATCCTGTTGGATAGTATTGTCCGATGGTTATATCTTTAAGCATGCTTATGACTCCTTACCCATTTCATTATTTCTTCCTTTGCTTCCTCTACAGTGAAAATATCTTCCCTAAGCTGAATCCCAGCTTCATTTAGTCGTTTTACCAGGTAGCTTATTTGGGGAATGCCCAGTCCTATTGATTCCAGGGTATCTACCTGTTGAAAAACGTGACCAGCGGTTCCTGTCAAGGCTACTTTGCCCCGATGCATTACGATAATGCGATCCACTAGCTTGGCAATATCCTCCATACTATGGGAGACTAAAATCACTGTATTTTTCATCTGCTGATGAAAGCTTTTTATCTGCTCTAGGATGTCATCACGACCCTTAGGGTCAAGCCCAGCGGTGGGTTCATCCAATATTAGCACCTCCGGCTTCATGGCTAACACTCCTGCAATGGCCACCCGCCTGCGCTGGCCCCCACTCAGCTCGAAGGGAGAGCGATCCTTTATTTCGTTAAAGGGTAGCTTAACCAGTTCCATTGCTTCCTTAACCCTATTCTCGACTTCTTTTTCCTTTAATCCCAGGTTAATGGGTCCAAAGGCAATGTCTTTGTACACGGTTTCCTCAAAGAGCTGATGCTCTGGATATTGAAATACTAATCCCACTTTTTTTCGTATATCTCCAAGCTTAATTCCTTTATCTGTTATATCTATGTTATTGACATAGATCTTCCCTGCATTGGGCTTTAATAGTCCGTTTAAATGCTGAGTCAGGGTGGATTTCCCCGAACCCGTATGACCGATTAATCCAATAAACTCCCCTTGCTGAATTTCTAGATTAATATTATCCAGGGCCTTGGTTTCAAAGGGGCTATTGGGATTATAAATGTGGGTTAAACCTTCTATTTTAATTGACATAATTTCATCACCATCTCATCTACAGTAAGGATATCTTTTGGTATATCTAAACCTGCCTCAATTAACCCATGGGCCAGATCCGTGATCTGGGGAACATCTAAGGATAATTCCTTTAGTTTCTTCACCTGGGAAAAAACCTCCTTGGGGGTTCCTTCTATCATGATCTTGCCGGCCTCCATAACGATAACACGATCTGCATCTACCGCTTCCTCCATAAAATGGGTAATATGAACTACAGTAATATTTTCTTCTTTATTTAGCTTTTTAATTGTGGCAATAACCTCTTTACGGCCCGATGGATCCAGCATGGCTGTAGGCTCATCTAAAATAATACAATCGGGCTTCATGGCAATGACCCCCGCAATGGCAATCCGCTGTTTTTGCCCTCCTGACAACAGGTGAGGCGCCTTATGTCGATAGCTTAGCATATCTACGCTCTGTAAGGATTCTTCCACCCGTCGAACAATTTCCTTAGGTGGTATACCAAGATTTTCAGGCCCAAAAGCCACATCCTCCTCAACAATGGTAGCAACAATTTGGTTATCAGGATTCTGAAATACCATACCTGCGGTCTGACGTATTTCCCATATTCGATCTTCGTCCTTCGTATTAATTCCCTTTACCATTACTTCCCCTTGGGAGGGAAGAAGCAAGGCATTCATATGCTTTGCCAGGGTGGATTTCCCCGAGCCATTATGACCTATAATGACAACAAATTCGCCCTGTTGAATCTGTAATTCAACCTCATCAAGGGCGATTACTTCTTTCTCATTATTTTGGTATTGATATTTAATTTGATTTATTTCAATCATATTTCCCATTTGTGATCCCTCTTCTATTTATTTCTAAGGTAAATGCTACCATTAAAAAGTTTAATAAATGGACATGTAATCCTGACAAATTCATAATTATTATAACTTATTTTTACCTAAAAGACCATGTTTTTATGAAAAAGATTTTCAATTATAGCAATGGTTTCATGGCTTTTCCCTGAAATAAAAAACAGGGACTAAGTGCCACACTTAATCCCCTCCCATCTATCTTAAGCTTAAACTAATTCTAAAATAACTGTTTCTGCTGCGTCGCCTCTTCTTGGTCCAAGCTTCATAATGCGGGTATATCCACCGTTTTTATCTTGGTATTTAGGCGCCACGTCCTCAAATAGGTTCTTTACCACTGTTTCATCAGTAATGAATGCTAACGCTTGTCTTCTGGCATGAAGATCTCCTCTTTTAGCGAGGGTAATCATCTTTTCTGCTAATCTTCTTGTTTCCTTAGCCTTTGCTTCTGTGGTGATGATTTTACCGCTTTTAAATAGGCTAGTGACTAAGTTTCTTAGCATTAAATTTCTATGTGCAGATTCACGTCCTAGTTTACGATACTGAGCCATGTTGATCCCTCCTTACCTCTTACTTGTTAATCGTCGCTTGGTCTTAAGCCTAGGCCTAACTCAGCAAGCTTCTTTTGCACCTCTTCAAGAGATTTCTTTCCGAGATTTCTTACCTTCATCATGTCTTCTTCAGACTTCTGGGTAAGCTCTTCTACTGTATTGATTCCTGCACGCTTTAAACAGTTGTAGGAGCGAACAGATAAATCAAGTTCTTCAATAGTCATTTCTAGTACTTTTTCTTTTTTATCTTCCTCTTTTTGAACCATGATCTCTACATCATTCACATGCTCTGTTAAGGTGATGAAAAGATTTAAGTGCTCATTCATAATCTTTGCCGCCAAGGATACTGCTTCATCTGGTTTAATACTGCCATCGGTAAATACATCAATAACCAGCTTATCATAGTCAGTGACCTGACCAACCCTTGTATTTTCAACAGCATAGCTTACCCTCTTTACAGGCGTAAAGATGGAATCAACAGGGATTACACCGATGGGCATACCTGCATGTTTATTATTCTCAGCAGAAATGTATCCTCTTCCATTGGCTATGTTAATTTCCATAACTAATTTCGCATCGGAATCAAGGGTGGCAATGTGCATATCGGGATTTAGAATTTCTACATCAGCATCGGCAATGATGTCCCCAGCAGTGACAACTCCTTCTCCCTCTGCTTCAATCCGAACGGTTTTGGGTTCGTTACTATGAAGCTTAACGGATAAATCCTTCATGTTTAAGATGATTTCTGTCACATCTTCCTTTACTCCCGGTACCGTAGAAAACTCATGAAGTACTCCGTCAATTTTAATAGAGGTGACGGCGGCCCCAGGTAAAGATGATAACATGATTCTTCTTAGGGAGTTCCCAAGTGTTGTTCCATATCCTCTCTCTAGAGGCTCCACCACAAATTTACCATAGGTGTTATCATCACTAACCTCTACAATCTCCACCTTAGGCTTTTCCATTTCTATCATATTATAAACCCTCCTTTAAGTCTCTTTACTATTATCTCGAGGGCAACTGATTCCAAAAAATCATTATCTAGAATATAACTCTACGATTAGATTTTCGGCAATTGGTAGGTCTATATCTTCTCTTGAAGGCAATGAAACAATTTTTCCCTCTAATTTTTCCATATCCACTGATAACCAGTTAGGTACTGAACCATTAAAGCTTTCTGCTAACCCTTTAAATTTATCAGAGCTCTTAGACTTTTCTTTAACAGTCACAACGTCACCCACTTTTACTAAGTAGGAAGGAATATCTACCTTAGTACCGTTTACTGTAAAGTGTCCATGAACCACCAATTGTCTTGCTTGGGCTCTAGAACTGGCAAAGCCTAGTCTATAGACCATATTATCTAAACGTGACTCTAGAATTCTCAATAGGTTTTCACCTGTAATTCCAGCTTGCTTATCAGCCATTTCAAAGTATTTTCTAAATTGGGATTCTAATACCCCGTAGAATCTCTTTGCTTTTTGCTTTTCTCTAAGCTGAATTCCGTAGTTTGACATTTTTTTTCTGCTTGCTCCATGTTGTCCTGGTGGCATATTTCTCTTGTTGATTGCACACTTGTCAGTGTAGCAACGCTCACCCTTCAGATATAATTTCATGCCCTCACGACGACATAATCTACATACTGCATCTGTATATCTAGCCATTTATTACACCTCCTAATCTCTACTAAACTCTTCTGCGTTTTGGTGGTCTACAACCGTTATGGGGGATTGGAGTAACATCCTTAATTAAATTTACTTCAATACCAGCTGCCTGTAATGCACGAATGGCAGCTTCTCTTCCGGCTCCAGGTCCTTTTACGTAAACTTCAACAGTTCTTAATCCATGTTCCATTGCTACTTTAGCAGCAGCCTCAGCAGCCATTTGGGCAGCGAAAGGAGTGGATTTTCTTGAACCCTTAAAGCCTAATTGACCAGCACTAGACCAAGCAATGGTATTTCCTTGCATATCGGTCAAGGTTACAATTGAATTGTTAAAAGTTGATTGAATATGTGCTTGACCTCGTTCTATATTTTTACGTTCTCTTCTTCTTGTACGAACGGTTTTCTTCTTTGCTACTTTTGCCATGCCAATTATCCCTCCTTACCTATTATTTTTTCTTCTTACGACCTACAGTTTTCTTTGGTCCCTTACGTGTACGAGCATTTGTTTTGGTTTTTTGTCCTCTTACAGGAAGCCCTTTAATATGACGAATTCCTCTGTAGCATCTGATTTCCTTTAGACGTTTGATGTTAAGGGAAACCTCTCTTCTAAGATCCCCTTCTACTTGGTAGCCAGCATCAATTTCCTTTCTTAAGGAATTAACCTCTTCCTCTGTTAAGTCCTTAACTCTAGTGTTAGGATTGATTCCTGCCTTCGCTAAAATATCATTGGAAGTTTTTCTGCCAATACCGTATATATAAGTTAAACCAATTTCTACTCGTTTGTCCCTTGGTAAATCTACCCCAGCTATTCTGGCCATTTACGCTTACACCTCCTAGTTCTTTATCCTACAACATACAATAAAACGATATAATGATGCTTTCATGAATTATCTTATTTATGATCTATTTATATAATAGTTAGTTCATAGGGTTATCAGATGCCTCTGATCAGCCGCTCCCCATGTAACTAATTATCACAATATTATATTATATCATCATTGATGACATAATACCAGTCTATTTTCTATCTATCCTTGTTTTTGTTTATGCTTAGGATTTTCGCAGATCACCATTACTCTGCCTTTTCTTTTAATAATTTTGCATTTTTCGCAAATTGGTTTTACTGATGGTCTCACCTTCATTACAAGTCCCTCCTCAACTACTTCTTTCTCCAGGTTATTCTACCACGGGTCAAATCATAAGGAGATAATTCAACCGTCACTGTATCTCCCGGTAAAATCCTTATAAAATTCATTCTTAACTTGCCTGATATGTGTGCCAAGATTTCATGCCCATTTTCAAGCTGAACAATAAACATTGCATTGGGTAGTGCTTCTTTTATTTTTCCCTCTACCTCAATCACGTCTTGCTTTGACATTTGGCAATCAAACCTCCAATCTTTCCAGCTCTTTCCTTACGAAAGCATTATTGATTTTTATTTGGTTTACAATACGGTCCCTCACTTCATGTGAAATAACATTAAACTTTGCCAGGTGTTTTACCTTTTTCTTTTTCGGCTTTTCAATTCTCCTAAGGTCCCCATCGGCAATCAGCACATGGTGCTCATCTACCTTACCAATCACAATAAATACGTGATTTTGATCTCTTCCCTTAGTTGAACGAACCACCTGCCCGATACTTAAATCATCATATTCCACACTGTCACCTCGTTTATCAACATCATAATACTGTTAAAATCTCAGGTTCATCCGTCGTTATTGCCACCGTATGCTCATAATGGGCGGAGTATTCACCATCGAGGGTGACCACTGTCCATCCGTCAGTTAATACCTTTACCTCAAAAGTACCTGCATTAATCATTGGTTCGATTGCTAAAACCATACCGGCCTTTAACCTTGGTCCCTTTCCTGGGGGGCCATAATTGGGAATCTGGGGCTCCTCATGCATTTGCGTACCAATTCCGTGACCAACATAATCCCTAACGACTGAAAAACCTTGGGCTTCAACATAGGTCTGTATTCTATTAGATATGTCTGAAAGACGATACCCTTCTCTGGCATATTGTAAGCCTTGATAGAAGCTTTCCCGAGTCACATCAATTAGCTGCTGCGCCCTTTGACTGATTTGTCCAACCCCGTGGGTTTTCGCCGAGTCTCCGTAATAGCCTTGAAGGAGTACACCAATATCTATACTTATAATATCGCCCTCTTCAAGCCTTTTTAATCCAGGTATTCCATGAACTACCTCATGGTTAATTGAGGCACATATACTGGCGGGAAAGCCACCGTATCCCTTAAAGGCAGGGATTCCCCCTCTTTTCAGTATATATTCTTCTGCCATTACATCCAAATCCTTTGTTGTAACCCCTGGTTTAATTGCCTGTCTGATTAATTCATGTGTCTCAGCAACGATTCTACCGGCCTCTCGCATAAGTTTGATTTCCTGTGGAGATTTAAGGGTAATCATTACACTTCTCTCCTCAACACTTTGACAATATCCTCATAGACCTTGTCAATATGCTGTTGTCCATCAATCACTGCAAGCTTGCCACGATTTTCATAGTATTCAATCAATGGCATTGTCTCATTCAAATATACATCTATCCGTTTGGTAACAGTTGCCTCGTTGTCATCATCCCTTTGATATAGGTTGCCGCCGCACTTTTGGCAGACATCACCAGTATTCGAAGGATTAAACTTTACATGATAGGTAGCACCACAGGATTTACATATTCTTCGTCCCACTGCCCTTTCCACAAGGACATGCTTGTCTACCTCAATATTGATCACTTTATTTAAGGCAACACCCATTTTCTCCATTACATTGTCCAGTGCCTCGGCTTGAACTACAGTCCGTGGGAAGCCATCTAAGAGGAAACCCCTATGGCAGTCCTGCTGCTTAAGACGATCCTCTACAATAGCAACCACCAATTCATCGGGAACCAATAGGCCTTGATCCATATAGGATTTGGCCTTTTTCCCAAGATCTGTACCCTCTTTGATGTTATAACGGAAAATGTCTCCTGTGGAGATATGGGGAATGCTAAATTCCTCAGCGATAGATGCTGCTTGAGTTCCTTTACCGGCTCCTGGGGGGCCGAGTAATATAATTCTCATGATACCATCTCCCAGTGTGAAGATTTAGACCCATGGGGGATTCCCCCATGACCCATAATTATTTTAAGAAGCCTTGATAATGTCTCATTAACATTTGTGCTTCTACTTGCTGCATTGTTTCAAGGGCTACCCCAACAGCTATTAATAATGCTGTACCTCCAAAGTTGGAGCTTATTCCTGTAATTTGCATAATTGCCACAGGTATTAATGCAATTATAGCTAAGAATACAGCCCCGGCTAAGGTAATTCTATTGGTTACCTTAGTGAGATAATCTGAGGTAGGCTTTCCAGGTCTGATTCCTGGAATAAATCCACCATATTTCTTCATATTTGACGCCACTTCAACGGGGTTGAAGGTAATGGCTGTATAGAAATAAGTGAAGAAAATAATTAATATCGCACTAACTAGAGTATACACAATTACTCCTGGAATAAATGTGCTATGTTGTGATAACCAAGTTGAAGTAAACCTAGCTAACCAACTATCTTGGCCCATGAACATTGCAATAGTCTGCGGAAAAGATAACAGCGACATTGCAAAGATTACGGGAATTACCCCTGCTTGATTCACCTTTAACGGAATATGAGAGCTTTGACCACCATACATTTTACGCCCTACTACTCTTTTAGCATATTGTACTGGTATTTTTCTTGTTCCTTCTGTAATTGCGACAACACCTGCGATAATTACTACGGAGAATAATAGGAAAACAATTAGTGATACGATTGATAATGTTCCTTGCCTTAATTGAAATATTGTCTGTTTTATGCTATAGGGAACCCTAGAAACAATACCTGCAAAGATTATCAATGAAATGCCATTGCCAATTCCGTTTTCTGTAATTTGCTCCCCAAGCCACATCAAAAATGCAGTACCGGCAGTTAATGTCAGTACAACAACGATTATACTAAAGGCATCTCTTTGGATTAAAGCATTGCCAAATAGACCAATACTAATGGCTGCTGCTTGAATCAAAGCCAGTACCACAGTCCCATATCGTGTGTACTGGGCAATTTTCTTTCTGCCCTCTTCACCTTCCTTAGCCATTTCTTCAAGGCTTGGAATAGCCACTGTCAAAAGCTGCATAATAATTGATGAAGTAATATAGGGTGTAATACTTAGGGCAAAAATAGTCATATTACCAAAGGCGCCACCAGAGAACAAATCAAAGAAAGAAAGTAATCCAGCATTATTAACCAGGTTTTTTACGACTTCCACGTCAATTCCTGGTACGGGGATTACTGATCCTAATCGAAATACAACCAACATCATGAGGGTGTACAGGATTTTGCTTCTTAATTCAGGAATTTTCCAAGCATTTCTTAAGGTCGATATCACCTTAGATCACCTCTGCCTTTCCTCCAGCAGCTTCAATTTTCTCAACGGCTGCTTTTGTAAATTTTTGAGCCTTGATCGTAATGCTCTTCTCTAAGTTGCCATCGCCTAAAATTTTAAGACCATCTTTCTCAATCTTCTTAATAATGCCTTTGGTTTTTAAAAGCTCAGCAGTTACTTCTGTACCATTTTCGAATATATTTAAAGTATCAACATTCACAATGTTGAATTGTTTCTTGAATATGTTCGTAAAACCTCGCTTAGGAATTCTTCTGATAAGAGGCATTTGTCCCCCTTCGAATCCTACCCTTACGCCACCACCGCTTCTGGCATTTTGTCCGTTGGCACCACGACCGGCAGTTTTACCAAGACCACTTCCTGTACCTCTACCTTTTCTCTTAGTACCTCTGACAGCACCTTTAGCAGGTTTTAGTTCATGTAACTTCATGTCTACACCTCCTTTAATTCAATTAGATTTCAGCCACTTCAACCAAGTGTTTGACGACTTCAACCATTCCTCTAGTTTGAGGATTATCTACGATTTCTACAGTATGGCCTATTTTCTTCAAGCCTAAAGCTTCAATAGTTTTTCTTTGTTTAGGCAGTGTTCCAATCGTACTTCTAACTAATTTGATTTTAAGTGCTTTCGCCATGGATTTTCCCTCCTAACCTAAGAGTTCTTCTACGGACTTACCTCTTAGTTTTGCAACTTCTTCAATTCTCTTTAATTGATTTAATCCATCTATCGTTGCATTAACCATGTTTCTAGAATTATTAGTACCTAGAGATTTGGCTCTTACATCCTTAAGTCCTGCCAGCTCCAATACAGCACGAACGGGACCGCCAGCGATAATACCAGTACCTTCCTTAGCAGGCATAATTAGAACATTTCCCGCTCCAAAGTGTCCGATAACTTCGTGGGGGATAGTTGTTCCAACGATTGGTACTTGGATCATATTCTTTTTCGCATCTTGGATTCCTTTTCGGATTGCATCTGGAATTTCCATTGCTTTCCCAGATCCAATTCCCACATGGCCGTTCTCGTCACCAACAACAACCAATGCAGCAAATCTAAAGTTTCTACCACCCTTTACAACCTTGGTTACACGTCTTATATCAATCACATGCTCTTTAACATCGAGTTGACTTGAATCGATCAGCTTATTACGTTGCATCTATTTCCCTCCTTCTTATTAAAACTTAAGTCCGGCTTCTCTGGCACCTTCAGCAAGGGCTTTCACTCTTCCGTGATAAATGTACCCGCCACGGTCAAAGGTAACAGTCTCAATTCCTTTTTCTAATGCCTTTTTAGCAACCATTTCGCCCACTAGCTTAGCAGCTTCTTGATTCCCATTGCCGCTTACCTTCCCTTTGATCTCATTATCTAAGCTGGAGGCAGCAACCAGGGTTTTTCCGTCGACATCATCTATAATTTGAGCGTAGATATTGGTTAAGCTTCGATACACATTTAATCTAGGACGTTGAGGAGTACCGAAGACTTTTCCACGAACTCTTGTATGTCTTTTCTTTCTTGTAAGGTTCTTGCTTACCTTTTTAAACACCTCGTATCACTCCTTTCAATTACTTTCCAGTTTTACCTTCTTTACGTCTGATAACTTCACCAGCGTAACGAACCCCTTTGCCTTTATATGGTTCAGGTTTTCTTTGTTCACGAATCTTAGCAGCGTAGTTTCCTACCCTTTGCTTATTGATTCCCTTTACAAGGACCTCTGTTTGGCTAGGTACTTCAATAGTGAGTCCCTCTGGATCCGCCATTTCAACTGGATGGGAGTAACCAAGGCTTAAAACAAGCTTATTACCTTGCTTATTGGCACGGTAACCTACCCCTACAAGCTCTAGCTTCTTCTCAAAGCCCTTTGTCACCCCTTGAACCATGTTGGCAACTAAAGTTCTTGAAAGGCCGTGTAATGATTTATGTTTTTTGTTCTCTGTCGGTCTAATGACAAATAACTGATTTTCTTCTGTCTTAAATTGAATGTCCTTATGAATCTGCTCAGATAAAACGCCCAATGGCCCTTTAACAGTCACTTTATTTTTTTCATCTATATTAATTTCCACACCCTGTGGTATTTCAATCGGCTTATTACCAATTCTTGACATGCGTGCACCTCCTTATCTATTGATTGCGACTACCAGATATAAGCGATTACTTCTCCGCCTACGCCTTCTTTTCTAGCAACCTTATCGGTTACGATTCCTTTAGAAGTAGAGATAATTGCTATCCCTAATCCTCCTAATACCCTTGGAATTTCGTCTTTCTTAGCATAAACCCTCAGGCCTGGCTTAGAAATTCTTTTAATTCCTGTTAAAACCTTCTCTTTTTCTTTACCATATTTAAGCTGTATTCTTAAGATGCCTTGTTTTCCGTCTTCTATTACATCAAAGCCCTTTACGAAACCCTCATTTAAAAGGATATTGGCAATCTCCTTCTTTAGGTTTGATGCAGGCACATCAACAGTTTCATGTTTTACAGCATTTGCGTTTCGAATACGGGTCAGCATATCTGCAATTGGATCTGTCATTGTCATTTTCTTTACCTCCTCCCCAATTCTACCAGCTTGCTTTTCTTACACCTGGTATTTGGCCTTTATAAGCTAGTTCTCTGAAACAAATACGGCATATACCGAACTTTCTCAATACAGAATGTGGTCTTCCGCAAATATTACATCTCGTATAAGCACGAGTCTTGTATTTCGGTTTTCTAGATTGCTTAACGATCATAGATTTCTTCGCCACTGGTTTTTTCCCTCCTTACTTTACTTTACAAAAGGCATTCCCATTAAACCTAATAGTTCTCGGCACTCTTCATCGGTTTTTGCTGTTGTTACAAAAACGATATCCATTCCACGAACCTTTTCTACCTTATCGTACTCAATTTCAGGGAAAATCAATTGATCTTTAATTCCTAAGGCGTAGTTTCCTCTGCCATCAAAGGAATTGATGCTGATACCTCTAAAGTCCCTAACCCTTGGTAAGGAAATGTTGATTAGCTTATCAGCAAATTCATACATTTGCTCACCTCTAAGGGTAACCTTTGTTCCGATAGGCATCCCTTCACGAATTTTAAAGTTAGAAACTGATTTTTTAGCCTTGGTAATAACTGGCTTTTGCCCTGTAATTGTGGCTAATTCCTTAACAGCAACTTCTAATGCCTTTGAGTTATCCTTTGCATCGCCGACACCCATATTTACGACAATCTTTTCTAGCTTAGGAATTTCCATTACGTTTTTATATCCAAATTTCTCCATTAGCGCTGGGCTAACTTCGCTCATATATTTTTCTTTTAATCTTGCCATGCTACAATGTACCTCCCTTCATTCAGGTTAATCTAAAACTTCTCCTGTCTTTTTGCTTACCCTTACCTTTTCTCCATTGCCTAGTACTTTATATCCTACTCGAACACCTTTGTTCGCTTTTTTATCAAATATCATTACATTAGACACATGAATAGGTGCTTCTCTATGGATAATACCGCCCTGTTGCATTTGTTGATTAGGTTTTTGGTGTTTTGTTGACATGTTAACCCCTTCAACAATTACGCGCTCCTTTTTAGGGAAGGCTTGAAGCACTTTGCCTTTTTTTCCTTTGTCTTTACCAGAAATGACAACTACTGTATCACCTTTTTTGACGTGCATTCAATGACACCTCCTTGATTATAATACTTCTGGAGCTAGTGAAACAATCTTCATGAAGTCTCTTTCTCTCAGCTCTCTTGTTACCGGTCCAAATATACGGGTTCCTACCGGTTGTTTATCGTCCTTAACAATTACTGCCGCATTCTCATCAAATTTAATATATGAACCGTCCTTACGTCGAATATCAGAAGTAGTTCTTACAACCACAGCCCTAACTACCTGGCCTTTTTTTACAACACCCCCTGGTGTTGCACTTTTAACTGCGCAAACGATCACGTCGCCTACTCTTGCATATCTTCTTCTTGTACCACCTAGTACGCGGATACAAAGTAACTCCTTCGCACCAGAGTTATCTGCAACTTTAAGTCTTGATTCCTGTTGAATCATTGTAGGACCTCCCTTCGCATCAAAAATTTATTTCGCTTTTTCAACAATTTTCTCTAGTCTCCATCTCTTATCCTTAGATAAAGGTCTGGTTTCCATGATTCTTACACGATCGCCGATACCACATTCATTTTGCTCGTCATGAGCCTTAAATTTAATTGTTCTTTTAACTGCTTTACCATAAAGCGGATGGCGTACAAAGTCTTCAACAAGAACAACGATAGTCTTATCCATCTTATCACTTACTACACGACCGACTCTGGTCTTTCTAAGCCCTCTTTCCATGTAATTGGCCTCCTTTCATACCCATCGAATTATTTATGCCTTCACCTGCTTAATTTCTCTTTCTCGGATAATTGTCTTAACCTTCGCAATATCCTTACGAACATTTCGAATTGTTAAAGGGTTTTCAAGCTGGCCTGTTGCTAACTGGAAACGCAGGTTAAATAGTTCACTTTTTAAATCGATTAACTTTTGATTCAATTCAACTTCTGTCATATCTCTTAAAGAATTAGCTTTCATCAGCTTCACCACCCTTTGCTTCTAATTCTTGACGCGAAACAAATTTACATTTGATTGGTAGTTTATGAATAGCAAGTCTCATCGCTTCTCTCGCCTTTTCTTCAGAAACCCCCGCAATTTCGAACATGATTCTACCTGGTTTAACCACTGCCACCCAGAATTCTGGTGAACCTTTACCGGCACCCATACGGGTTTCAGCAGGCTTCTTTGTTACTGGTTTATGAGGGAAAATTTTAATCCAAACTTTACCCCCTCTTTTAATCGATCTAGTCATGGCGATACGGGCAGCTTCTATTTGATTTGATGTAATCCAAGCTGGCTCTAATGCCATAATTCCATATTCTCCGTATGAAACTTTATTACCTTTATGGGCTTGACCCGCCATTTTGCCTCTATGCACTCTACGACGTTTAACTCTTTTAGGCATTAACATGCACTATTCCTCCTTTCTGTAAGGCCGATGTTTACTTCGTTTCTCTTTTTCTGCCCCTTTTGGCTCTATCCTCTGCCTTTGGAGCTGCCCCTGATTCTTCTACAGCTGCTACTCTTCCTCTAGTTGGCAGGATTTCACCTTTGTAGATCCAAACCTTAACACCAAGCTTTCCGTAGGTGGTGTCAGCCTCATGGAATCCATAATCAATATCCGCTCTTAATGTATGAAGTGGGACATTCCCTTGATTGTATCCTTCTCTTCGGGCCATTTCAGCACCGCCAAGTCTTCCGGATGTGGCAACTTTAATACCCTTCGCTCCGGCTCTCATGGCTCTTTGCATTGCTTGTTTCATGGCTCTTCTGAAGGATACCCGTCTTTCTAATTGGAAAGCAATACTTTCTGCAACCAGTTGTGCATCAACATCAGGGTTTCTCACTTCTACGACGTTCACTACAACTTGTTTGCCGGTTAATTTTTCAAGGTCTTTTCGAAGGTCTTCAACCCCTTGACCGCCTTTACCAATTACCATTCCTGGCTTTGCAGTATGAACATTTACCTTAACTCGATTATTAGCAGCTCTTTCGATCTCAGTCTTGGCAACACCAGATAAAAAAAGCTTTTGTTTGATATATTTACGGATCTTATGGTCTTCTAATAAAAAACCTGAAAAGTCTTTTTTATTGGCAAACCATTTCGTATCCCAGTCTTTTATAATTCCAACTCTTAACCCATGGGGATTAACTTTTTGGCCCATTCTTTTCCCTCCTTGATCTTATTTTTCTTTTACAACGACTCCAATATGGCTGGTTCTTTTGCGAATTGTCGTTGCACGACCTTGAGCCCTTGGTCTGAATCGTTTCATAGTCGGCCCTTGATTCGCATAGATTTCTGCAACAAACATTTTTTCACGGTCCATATTGTTGTTGTTTTCAGCATTTGCCACTGCTGATTGAATCAACTTATATACGATAGGCGCCGCAGCCTTAGGCGTAAATTTAAGAATTGCTAAAGCTTCGTCTACCTGTTTTCCTCTAACAATATCTACTACCTGTTGTGCTTTTCTTGGGGCGATTCTTATAAACCTAGCGATTGCTCTTGCTTCCACAATGACAACCTCCTTTCATAATGAAAAGTTTTTCTATTTTCTCTTGCTTGTTTTTTCGTTATCGTCATGACCTCTATAGGTCCTAGTTAGTGCAAATTCTCCAAGCTTATGTCCTACCATGTCTTCAGTTACATATACGGGTACATGCTTTCTTCCATCATGCACAGCCAGTGTATGTCCGATCATGTTTGGGAAAATTGTGGAGGCCCTTGACCAAGTTTTTATTACCTTCTTTTCCCCATTTTTATTCATTTCTTCGATTTTCTTATATAATCCTTTATGAATAAAAGGTCCTTTTTTCACTGATCTACTCATTACTTTTCCTCCCTTCAGAAACCTCATATGGCTCGTCTATATGGATTTATCCTATTTCTTTCTGCCAGAAACGATAAACTTGCTGGAAGCCTTTTTCTTGTTTCGAGTCTTGTATCCAAGGGCAGGCTTACCCCATGGTGTAACCGGTGATGGTCTACCGATTGGTGCTCTACCTTCACCACCACCGTGAGGATGGTCATTTGGATTCATGGCAGAACCTCTTACGGTTGGTCTAATACCCATGTTTCTTTTTCTACCTGCTTTACCGATTGTAATATTTTCGTGATCCAAGTTGCCCACTTGACCAACTGTGGCTTTACATTCGATTCTAATGTATCTGATTTCCCCGGATGGCAATCTTAATAGGGCATATTTACCTTCTTTAGCCATTAATTGAGCAGCATTTCCTGCCGCTCTGGCAATTTGTCCGCCTTTTCCAGGTTTCATTTCGATATTGTGAACCACTGTACCCACTGGAATATTGTTTAATGGTAGGGCGTTACCAACCTTAATGTCGGCATCTGGTCCAGATACAACCACATCATCTACCTTTAACCCATTAGGAGCAATGATGTATCTTTTTTCTCCATCGGCATAGTGTAATAATGCGATGTTAGCAGAACGGTTTGGGTCATACTCAACAGAAGCAACCTTCGCTTCAATACCGTCTTTATCTCTTTTAAAGTCTATAATTCTATATTTTCTTTTATTTCCACCGCCACGGTGACGAACGGTAATTCTACCATGTGCATTTCTACCACCAGATTTTGACAAGGTCTCTAGAAGAGACTTCTCTGGCTCCACCTTGGTGATTTCTTCGAAGGTAGACACCGTCATTTGTCTGATCGCTGGCGAAGTAGGATTAAACTTTTTAATACCCATTCTTAATTCCCTCCTTCTTATTTCCAGTCAATGGGTTACATGCCTTCAAAGAATTCGATTTCTTTGCTCTCTGGCTTTAATGTAACTACGGCCTTTTTCCAGTCAGCTCTTTTGCCGACGTGGGCACCCATTCGCTTATATTTTCCAAGCATATTACTTGTATTTACCTTTTCTACCTTTACACCAAAAACCTTTTCTACGGCTTTTTTAATCTCGGTTTTGTTGGCTTTCTTTTTTACCACAAATGTGTATTTCTTGTCAGCCATTTGGTCCATACTTTGTTCGCTGACTACCGGTCTAATAATGATATCATGTGGATTCGTCATTACGCGTACACCTCCTCCACTTTCTCAACAGCATCCTTCGTAATGATAAATTGATCGTACTTTAAGATATCATATACGTTTAAAGTGTTTACAAGAGTTGTTTCAACACCTGGGATGTTGTTGGCTGATTTAATTACCGCTTCATTCTTTTCGGCCATGACAATAAGTGCTTTTTTATCCACGTTTAGGTTCTTTAGGATATTGACCATATCCTTTGTCTTAGGTGCTGTTAATTGTAACTCATCTAATACGATTAGCTCGTTGCTATTTACCTTAGAAGTAAGGGCTGACTTCATGGCTAATCTTCTAACCTTTTTAGGTAAGGTATATCGATAATCCCTTGGCTTCGGTGCAAATACAACACCACCGCCAGACCATAATGGAGATCGGATTGTACCGTGTCTTGCTCTACCAGTTCCTTTTTGTCTCCATGGCTTTCTTCCTCCGCCCCTCACCTCTGATCTAGTTAGGGTAGATTGAGTTCCTTGTCTTTTATTGGCTAATTGGTTTTTTACAACCTCATAAAGTACATGTTCGTTAACTTTTACTCCGAATACACTATCGTTTAGTTCTATTTCACTGACTTGTTGTCCTGAAACATTAAAAACAGCTACTTTAGGCATGTTGAATCCTCCTTTCTGTAGTTAGATTATTTTCCTGACTTAATTGTCGCTTTAATTGTTAATAATCCACGCTTAGGACCCGGAACAGCACCTTTTACTAAAAGGGCATTTCTTTCTGGGTCTACCTTGACAACCTCAAGGTTTTGAATCGTGATTTGTACATTTCCCATATGACCTGGTAGCTTTTTACCTTTAAATACTCTACCAGGGAATGTAGCAGCACCCATTGAACCGGGTCTTCTGTGATATCTGGAACCATGGGCACTTGGACCACTACCTTGTCCATGTCTCTTAATAACCCCTTGGAAGCCTTTACCCTTAGATGTTCCAGTAATGTCAACCTTATCTCCAACTTGGAATAAGTCTGCTTTTAATTCTTGACCTACTGTAAACTCTGAGGCATTTTCAACTTTGAATTCTTTTAAGATACGTTTTGACTGTACCCCAGCCTTTTCAAAGTGTCCCTTTAATGGTTTGTTAACATTTTTTTCTTTAATGGCACCGAAGCCCACTTGAATTGAGCTGTAGCCTTCCTTTTCAATAGTTTTTACTTGAGTAATCACATTAGGCTCAACCTCTATTACTGTTACGGGAATAACCAATCCGTCTTGATTAAAGATTTGAGTCATTCCAACTTTTCTTCCTAAAATACCTTTCATATTTACACCTCCTATAATCTTACAGCGGATTACACGATCCGTATAATCATACTAAGACAGGATGAATCGAAACCATCTCTTTATCTTAGTGTCAGCAGCGGTATTACAGTTTAATTTCGATGTCAACACCCGCTGGCAAATCCAATCTCATTAATGAGTCAACAGTTTTTGGCGTTGGATTTAAAATGTCAATCAGTCTCTTGTGTGTTCTCATTTCAAATTGTTCTCTTGAGTCTTTGTACTTGTGAACCGCTCTTAAAATAGTGATTACTTGTTTTTCTGTAGGTAATGGTACTGGACCAGAAACCTCTGCACCACTTCTTTTTGCAGTTTCAACAATTTTTTCAGCAGATTGATCTAACACTTTGTGATCATACGCCTTTAATCTGATTCTAATTTTTTGCTTACCTTTGGCTTGAGCCATAGAATTCCCCTCCTTTGCATCGCACGTGATTTTCTTTTACGTACGACCGAGACCATTATACACTGTTCCGGGTGTGTTGAGATTTTTTTAAAATCTTTTTTCCCCTATCGTGTTTTTGGTCCTGTCGCCCGATTCATTGATCAAGACATTTCTCAGCGAAAATTTCCTGTTTAGCAACCTTCCGCTTCATCGCAGTCCTAACACACACTAGTATATTTTATAACATGGGAAGTAAAATATCAAGCTTAATTTCAAGTTTTATCAAGGTTTTTTTCAATTATTTCATGATTTTTTCTACCGATGGGGAACTTGACTCCACCCCCTAGGGAGATATGCTGTTCTGTAAAAGTTAAGTTCTTGAGATTTTAATCCATTATTACTTAGGTTATAAAAAAATCCTCCTGTTATTTTGTCTTAATTTAGGAAGATTATGCCTATCTATAAGGCAAATTTAGAAGAAGAGTAAACTCTTCTTCTAAATTTTTGCAGTCCTTATGCTGTATACAAGAATTTTATTATTCAATAATTGAAGCAACAACACCTGCTCCTACTGTTCTT
>SWCE01001925.1_pt1 | contig 79835 bp, 90 predicted proteins | sample 4690061 | NCBI WGS metagenome assembly SWCE01 (sample SAMN10267279, study PRJNA491770) | bioreactor metagenome | isolation source: DHS bioreactor inoculated with subseafloor sediment | place: Japan: off Shimokita Peninsula | collected 2012-10
TCAGGATCAGGTAATTTAGTAAATACATCTCCATCTCTTTTATATATGGATAAATAAGGTGAGCCAGTGTACGCAACAGCCAAATAGACACCATCTGGGGAAAATGAGCAATCTATACCGTTTCCGATAGGTAATATATCTGGGTCAGGTAATTTTTCAAGACCCTCAAAACCATCTGTAATGGTCTTTCCAAATACCGTATCCATTCTCCTAACATCGTCCTGCAATACACCTCTAATAGTCTCTTGCCCGTTTATTGCGTCTCCTCCGCCTCCTCTAGGGCGTAAGATAAAAAAATTTGCCTCAGCTACTACCTCCCAATAGCCTTTTTCGAGTTTCAGAATAGGTTTTTCCTTTATATCCACAAAGGGAAATTCCGTTACTCCTCCATCAAGGGATACTGTTAAGGCTTCTCCTTCTGGTATATCATTATCCAACTTAAACTTTACAATCTTTGTTTCAGATTGTTTTGTAGTACGTATTTGCCTATTCACAATGGTCACTGGTTTATATTCGTAGTCTGCAAGATGTGGGTAGATATGATTCTGTAGATCAGTAACATCACTTTTAAGTGCAGTTACTGCTTCATGGGCTTCTTCTAATCCTGTCTCGATTTTATTCATGGTACTCGCTACGATGGGCGTACCAGCCTCAATAATATCTCCCTCTGAGGGGATAAGGGTAATGGTATTATCCTCATTGTCTTGAATTTCAAAGGTTCTTGGTCGTTCAACTTCTCTATTTTTCCATATAGTCTTTTCGTATGCCATCTATATAGCCTCCTCTCCGCAGGTATAAGCCCCGCATTTTACACAAACGTCAAGATTTCCCTTATAGTGATGATAAAGTAAATATAGATTCCTCTCTAAACGATTAGCATCCTCAAAACTGAATGGAGTATTGCTGACCCAATCCTGTTTAGGCGACACCCATTTGTATGGTTGATATCGCTTCCCTAGTAGCTGAATGTTCCTTTCAATCCTACTGAGGCTTGGTGCCATCTCTATGGTTTGCACCGTTCTTTCAGTATCAACAGTTTCTAAAGCAAGGATAGCATCATAATAGACCAAGAGCTCTGCTATTACATTTGTATTGTTTTCCACTCTATTCAGGTCCTCGAAGTTATAGAAGTCGTTTCGATTCCAGTTTATTTTAGGGGTCTTCCATTCCATCTATACCCCTCCCTTACTTTCTGTTTTTCCATTCAAATACCCTTGATATTCAAATTCTTGTTTCGTTATTCTGCTCTTTTTTCTAGCGTTAAAACTATCTTCCACCAATACAATATCTCCACATTCCAAGGCAGGATTCTGCCGCCAGTTGATGCCATATAGAGCTCTTAGGTTGCTCTCTGCTATTATCCACTTCGCAACCTTCTGGGCGTGTTCCACTGTATTAATGAGCGGATTTTCACACTTAAAGGCAACCCCTTCTTTTATTCCTGTATTATTAAAAATAAGCTCCTGCTTAGCTCCATTTTCATAAATAATCATCACTATTGTCTTAAGTAATTTATCGAGTTTTACCTGAGGCTCCTTGTATATATTGTCAAACGTGATATTTTTCATAGCGTAATCAGAATCTACTCGTACTGCGGGATATGTCTCTCCACAGAAGACGGTTTCACCAGCAAATGTTAGATACCCACCATCTTCAAGACTTTCTAATTTCTTTATATGAACTGTCCCTTGTCTGTCCTGATAGACTGCTGCCATACCAGCAATACCAATATACTGTAAAGCCTTTCTAACAGTCAATTTCTCCCGAAAACCCATTGTGCTAATTCGCTTGAGGCTTGAATCAATTTGATAAGAATCAATCAGGGATTGTGTCAGTACATCCTGGGCCAAATCATGCAGGTTGGTCTCTCCCGAAAACCCATTGTATTCTACTTGTTCCAATAACTCAAATATATTTCGAGCTGTAAATGTAGTGGTCAATGCCCCCTCATCAGACTGCCAATCTGTTAGGTAGTATTTTTTAAAGTCTATATACTCAAATTCTTCCTGAGCTACCTCTACCCCTATACTAACCTCTACTTCCTGCCGTTCTCTCAGAAACCGATAGAAACCCTCTGGATTGAGAATATTAAACTCCCGGCTGCTATTATCAATAGTAAATCTCAATTCATTGGCGGGAATTGATGAGCCAGTGATATTTATCTCTTCAATAAGATTCAGTTTAATTAATTTATTATCTTTATATTCTTGTACTATCCCAAAGTCCACTTCAGTAATACGAGCGCGACGATAAGGTTTAGCCCATTTCTTTATGGTAATCACAATTCTTCGATAGCTGTCTAGGCCCCTTATCATTAAACATACCGGATTATCATTATCCGTTATTTCTTCGTGCCATATCAATGTTCCATCAAACCGGTAAACATTAACAATAAAATCACTGGCCCATTCCATAGACTTTGGGTCAAAAGTAATAGTCAAACCCATGCTGTTATGGCTTTCCTGAAAAACAAATTCAAGCACCTGGGGAGTAGAAAATACCCCATCAGCTCCACAGATATCTTCACTCCACCAGCCTAACTCACTATCTCCTTCATCAACGGAGGGTGGAATGTAAAAGCTACCATCAAGCTTAAAATAATTTCGCTCAAAGGTAGCATATTTACGAGTCATACTTCTGATTTTATTTGTCAATTGATCTGTCCTGCTAATAGGAGCCTCCCCAGTTACAGTCACTGTATTGTCTCCATATGCTTCATTATCAAGAATTTCAAATTTTACCTTTGCAGTTGTTTTCCTGATAGGGGCATACACTGCTTGCTTAAACCCATTGCTTACTGGTATCATTCTACCCCCTACCTTTCAATCAAATTAAATTTTATATCCCTCCAGCGAACTTGACCCTGCTGGTAGTCAATTGCACCCGCTGTCCTATCACCACAATAGAAAGTCCCCGTCTTCTTGCTGTTATCCTGAGGATCGTGATATTCCACTTGAAAGAACACCGGAGCAACCGAATTCAATACTTGGCTAAGCTCCTGCTGGGTGAGATACTTCCAGACCAATTCTAACTTTCTCTTAGTAGCGATTCTCTCAATGATCATGGTGCCGTTGGCATTCCGATCTGCCTTAGAGATATCCTGAATTCCAACCAGATATTCAGAAGGAGTGGGAAGCCCCACTCCATCAATTTTAATCATACTAGCTCCCACTCCTTCCTATAGGGGTTGAATAATCGTGCTGCCTAAGCGCTGTTGTTCTCGTTCCAGGAAGGGATTAATTACTCTGGCTATAGTGGTTCCTTCCACCTGAATAACGATATCCCCGCTTTGGCCAGATCCACTTGATTGCTGTTCCACCATCTGCATGGCAGCCATAACAGCACTTCCCACAGCGCTTGCCAGGGTGTCAACAAAAGCCGTATTTTCCAGGGGTACCACAGCCTCTTTTCCCTGCTCTCCAATCATGGCCAGAGTAGGTTGATCTACAATTCCACCCCTAGCTAACATAGGGATATCTGGTATCTTCGGCACGCCAATAGAAAATCCACCGACTGTCCCCCCGAAAGGGATATCAACCTCTGGTACAGATAGCTCAATACTATTCCAAGCATTGATAAATCTGTTAATACCTCTAATAATACTGTTAATTACACCTTTTATGATATTCCAAATGCCATCCCAAGCTGCTTTAGCAGTGTCTTTAATGCTATTCCAGACATTAGATAGTTTCATGGCTATGTTATCCCATATGTTTGAAATACTGGCTTTAGCAGCAGTAAATATCTTTGTTATACTATCCTTGATACTAGTAAATATTGTGGTCGCAGTATTTTTAATACCGCTCCACAGACTTGACAGATTGGAAGTAATACTATTCCATATATTTGAAATACTTGTTTTGACGGCAGTAAAAATATTTGCTATCGTATCTTTTATTGATGTAAATACGGTATTTGCTGTATCTTTAATGTTATTCCATAGGTTAGATAAGTTTTCCTTAATGCCATTCCAAATATTTGAGATAATTGTTTTAGCCTCGTTGAAAATCTTTACAATACTGTCCTTAATATTGGTAAATAGCGTTATTGCAATGTTTTTGATTGAATTCCAAGAATCTATTAGGAATGACTTTATAGCATTCCATACCTCTAAGATATTTGTTGCAATAGCCTCCAAAATGGTGCCAAAAAACGCTTTTATTGTTGTCCAAATCCCTATTACTATGGTTTTGATACCTCTCCAGGCTCTTTCCCAGTCTCCTGTAAAAACGCCAGCGATAAACTCTACTATCCCCGTCAAAGATGTAATAATTCCTGATGCAATATCAATAATTGTGGCTAGCATTGTCCCCACTATGTCAATTACAAATGATATTGTATCTGAGAAAGCGGGTCCCAAAATTTCAATCAAAAAGCCAGCTACAGGAGCAATAAATTCATTGAATATATCTAGCGCAGCATCGACTAAAGTTCCTACTAACTCTCCTACTTTTTCGATTAAACCCTTTAAATGTTCTTCCCAAAGCCAACGTAGCATCTCTAAACCCTTCGTCACAATAGGCCCTAAAAAATTATCCCAGAGAGTCACGAACAATTCTTTTATTTTATCAAAGGCTGTTGTGATTCCAGAGACAATCTCCTCACCCCATTCATCCCACCAGTCTTTAATAGTGGTTAGAACGTCCAATATAATGTCTGACACCAACTTTAAAGCAGGGCTTACTGCTTCCTTCCATATCCGATCAAATATTTCTTTTGTATTTTTAAACAAAGACATAAATATCTCCCTAGCTCCATCTGTCATGTCGGTCAAAAGGGACAATCCGTCTTTTGCCAACCATTCAAATATAGGCATTATGGACTTTCGCATATCTTCAAATACGACAAGGAGGGAATCAGATAGACCAGCAGCTATTTCGCCCATATTTACGATCAAGCTTTGCCAAAAGGGAATGAGGTCACCCTTTGCCCAGTCTTTCAAAGGTTGGGATAGACCTGAAAAGTCTTTAAATGTGTTCTCAAGGGCTATTTCCCATTTTTCTATTTCAGGTCTAACCAGTCCTATTGCTTCGCTAATGGATGGGCCAAAGGTAGCTTTAAAATAGTCTGATACAGACTTAGCGACGGTTTTTAGCTCTACTAGTTTTTGTTTAAACATTTCTACCTTTTCATCTTCAATATCTACTCCAATATTAAATTGGGCCTCTCCACCCGATGTATCTATTTCTCCGATCCCGATATCCTCAGATATACCATCTAGGGATCCAGCTGTATTCTGAGTCAATGTATTCAATTCATCAAAGCCCTGGAGAGAGCCTTGTATCTTTTTTTCTGCTTTCTTTACGCCGTCGGCCGCTGTTCCTGCTGCATCCGATACGCCTCCCAAGTTCTCTGCAGCTTGACCAGACGACGAGCCTACATCTTCCTGGGAGCCGAATATGGCAGTGGTGAAGGCCTTAAAATATTGAGCCACAGTTTGGAGCCGTGCAATCAAGGTATTTACTACCCTTAGCACCGGGGTTAAAGCATTAATAAGGCCCTGGCCAATAGTGCCCTTAAGAATATTCCATTGCTCATTCAAGAGTTTTACCTGATTGGCCCAGCTTCCAGAAGTACGGGTAAAGTCCCCTTGGGCATCTTTGCTAACAGAAAGTAAATAGTTATATCTTAATAAGGTTTGTTCGGCCTGGTTCATGGACTGATAGCTCTTTGTAATGCCCTGGGATAAAGCATAGGCTTCAAGATTTGCTACGCTCATATTAATACCTAGCTGTTTTAGTGGCTCTGTCTCCCCGGATATACCAGATCTGATTTTATTAAAGGCTTCGTCATTTGAAAGGTTGTAGAAGGATGCCATATCAGCAGAGAGTTCCGTCAATGTTTTTGACATATCCTTCATCTGTTCCCCCGCAAGCCCAGAACTTTTCATCATTGCCCCAAGGGTGGAAGAGTACTTTTTTGCAGATAGTTCTGATAGCCCGAAGTCCTCTAAGGTTGATTTAGACCAGGCATTAATTTCTTGAGACATCTGCCCGAAGGTCACATCTACAACGTTTTGAACCTCTGTCAGGTCCGATGCAAGCTCAATCGAAGCCTTACCAAAATCAACAAGCTTTTTCACTGCCAAGGCGCTGGCTATTACTAAACCAACTTTCTTAAAAGCTGCTGACATACCAGATGTTGATCTGGTTACATCCCGATTTACAGAATTAAGCTGCCTTCTAACGTTATTCAGCTCGTTTCTAAGACCCCTGGTCTCGGCGGTAATCAGCACGTTTAACTCTTCTATTGTCAAGCTTTCTCACCTCGCTTTCTTTTGAGGTAATCCCCGTAAGCATTTAAGCGCTCCTTCATAACCTGCCAGTTTTGCTGTACAGGTTCATCAATATCATCAAATAGATTAGGAAAGGCTTTTTTAATACTGGGTGGATATTTTTTAGGTTCATGGAAGGCAAGGCCAACTAGATTCCCTAGTTGATACACAAGGCTTGCTTTTAGCTGGGCTTCGGCTTTAAGTTCTCTTTGTTTTCCCTCAATAGCAGTGATGATCTCGCCATAAGTCATCTCCCAATAAAAAACTGCATCCACGCCGTGTTCTATGGCTACGGGATACAGCTTTTCAAAAAGTTCTGCTATAGTATTTATTTGCTCGCTGCTTTTCTCCCCTTTTTCTGGGGCTCCTTGAAAAAACCCGATACCTTGAATACCTCTATCATCTCACTAATTAATTCCGTAAAAGACCCTCCAGCTTCGATATAATCATCATAAATGTCCGCTACATCTTCCGTGGTAATGCCATGCTGGAATCGCTGCATCGAAGCGTGAAGGATAGCCAATAGGTTCTCCATTAGAGGGACACCTTCTTTTTCCATTCTAACCAAAACATTTAAGGGGTTATCTTTTAATTTTCTTTCAAGATTGACCGCCTCAATTGCCCCCAGTCTAAGCTTATACTCTTTATTGCCCGCTTTAAATTCTACGTATTTCATACTATTACCTCCTGATTTTTTGAATTTAAAAAGCACCCTGTTAAGAGTGCTTAGCTTATATATGTTCACGGTATGTGATGTTAAGTTTTCTTTTGTACTCCAACATTGCCGCTCGTATTTTATCTTTTACTACAAAAGGATTTTCCACATTGCTTAGGACTAACCTGGGAGTACTCACATCTATTGATATGATTTCGATATCCCCTATTCCCATAAGTTTTTCCGTCATGGACTGCTTTACAGTGAAATCCTTAATTTTATTTAGTTCGATCTCTTCTTGTTTCCTTGACAGCAAGCCATTTTCTACTATTACGCGTTGACTGGTTATCCTGTACACAGTGGCATTTACATTCATCTGTGACTTAGCTTTATCGATCAAGCCCGCGGGTTTACACTCGTATAGTATTTTTTCCTCTTCACTGGTATCTGTTACAGTTTGCGCTTGTGTTGATAATATGTTGGAATTTAATGGTGCACCACAATTAGAACAGAATTTACCACTTGCTTCTTTCCCACAATTTGAGCAAAACATGAAAATCCCTCCAAAAAAAGTTTTATACTTCTAAAGTACTATATTTTGGAAGGATTTTCAATACTTTATACTGGATCAGTTGTAGTAATATCACTTTGCAGACTAAGGCTAGCCGTAAAAGTCAAGGCTGCGTTCACTGCCGCAGCATCCATTTTAACGTTGACAAAGGCATCAAATTGATGGGCTGTTCCATCGGGATACTCAACCTTGTAGGTGGCCAAGGTGTTATTCTGCTGTAATCCTCTCAACACCCTGTAGTTTGAATTAGGCCCCGAATTATCATATAGAAAATTAAACGTCAGGTCTCCTAAATCCTTTACTCCTGGAATATATTTTCTAACCGAATCTGCAAGAGTAGTAACATCAATCTGCTCTGGATCACCTCCTAATTCAGGAACTTCCATCAGTAAGTCAATCTCTTCAAAATCATCCATTGACCCAACCTTATAAAGCAGCTTTGTTTCTTTTGTCAAAAGTCCTGCCATTCAAATCACTCCTTTATTGATATACTAGTAGGTCCCTAGTATCTACGATCCCTCTGAACCTCATAGTTTTATGCTTAACCTTGCTAGGATCCGGCACATCGGAAGCAAACTCCCTCCTGAACCCAATAGAATTCATTTTCTCATTGACCTGTTGGGCCAGGAGCCCCGTGGACCGGTTATGCCAGATATCCACCTGAAGAACTATTTCAGTCAGATACTCGGGCCCTCTTTTCAAATAGTCGCTATTCGCCTGCTCATAGAAAGAAATGTGGGGCAATCGGGTAAAGTCCTTAGGATAAGCATCTGATACAGTTACTCCTTCAATGGACTCTAGTAGGATTTTAACTTGTGGTTTAATGTCATACATGGCTTTTACCCCCTACCTAATTTCCTGATCTCTTCTCTAATTTCTTCTTTGACGATTTCCTTGACCCTATCCTCATTTTGTTTTAAGGCAGGGTACAAATACGGCTGCGCTGGCATCCCTGCCCAGTCCTGACGATAGCTTAGGTTTTTATCCGACTTAGGGGGTGAAGGGGAAGCCTCCCCCCGTTGACCTGTTCCGAATTCAACATAGGGTGCATGCTTCACATTTGTGCCTATCTTCCCCGCTACCCCTTTTCTTGTTTCTTCTACCTTGGCGGTGATGCTATTTCTCAACTGGCCCTCGTCTACAGGGCAAAGGTCCTTGGCGTCCCCCTGGACAAGATGGGTGGCCTTTAGAACTCCTTTTTTTACTGCTTTCTTACTATTTCCACCTAATTGTTCTAATTTCCTTAATAGGCTAGTCATTCCTCTTATACTCATCGTATCGCCTCCAACTCTATGACTATGTGCCGCCATTCCCGAGCGGATACAACCTTATAATCTGGTTCGTTATCATTATAGATGTGAGCTCCGTATCCCTTTATAGATGAATTGAACTGCTCCACAAATGTCTTAGCTTGGCCCTTGGACTCTGTATAAAATACCTTCATATATTTGAACCGTTCGCCGTACATTTCTGCAGCAAGTTTGCCGGATAAGGGTTGGAGGTTCCCCTGAAGCTCAATACTTTCTTCTGCCCAATCGTCGTAGGTGGTCCCGTCAGGGTCTTGGGTAGGTACCCTTTCCCGGAAGATTACTGTTCTTTGGTCCCGTTTAATTAGCCGCATGATAGCTCACCAACTTTGCAAGGCGTTTCTGATTAATGGTGCTTTGGAGGCTCTGTGGGAGATCTTCAAAATTTCTGCTGATGCCACCCTCAGAATGACTATTCTGCCCTTCCACGCCTATTTTGTTATAGCGCATGATCGTAATTTGCCTGACCGGGGATTCCAAAGAAGCCGGCAGCTCTGATCGGTTGGTCCATATCAATATGTCTTCGATGGCATCCTCAATGAGCTGCTCCAGAAGATCATCCTGAGAGGTATCTGTTATGCCCAACAGTAATTTAATCTTTGCCAGCATGTTGATCACCCTCTATGGCCTCAATAAGCTGCTCTTTAGTCATCTTACCGTAACCTTCTATTTTTAATTCTTTAGCCTTTGCCCGTAATTCATTGAAGGATATCTGTATGGACTCCTCCCATCTCATCTCAACAGGCTTTATCACAGTATTTTCAGTCGCCAGTCTTCTGGCTCTGTTAAAGGACGCTAATCCCATTAAGCCCCTCCCCCTTCTAACTCCTCTACCTTGTCGATGATAGAACTTAACAGGGTTTCAATTGCTCTTACCCTACCGCTGGGGACTGTATGGAATCTTAACTCTGCTAATTCTTCTCTTAACTCCTCAATTGTTGGCATAGTTTACACCTCCATTATAAAAGAGAGCCCATTAAGAGCTCCCTTACTCAATTTTATGCACAAATTGTACGATACGAATGTTTTTGTTTTCATAGACTCGTTCCCAGTTGGCCGCGATCTCTAATTCAGAATTAGTGGGCGATACACCTGTAACGGTATCCTCATTCCACCTAACTCCTCTTGGATGAAGAATAAAGTGTTGGCGATTAATCAGGATGTCATCCCCCTGCAGGCTGTCTCGGTCAGTCTCTGTTGGTACAGGGGCAGCTCCCTGTCCGAAACCTATGGCTCCTTCGCCGTACAGATACGTGGTGAATACACCAGCAGCATTTGGATGGCCGTCATCCACAATTACATTTTTATTTAGATAGGTGGCAATTCTTGCTCCGGTTACAGGATCAACCTGCCACTCGATTACCCGGTCCTTCAAAAGTTTGTTATATACTGCTGAGTGCATAGAGAAGGCTGTCAATTTATCGGCAGCATCTCCAAGTTTCCCCTGCGCATCAATAATTGTGTTAGCAGAAATAACAGCTGCTTCTCCTGTTTCGCCGCTAATATCGTGCTTGTTTCCGGACATTGACGCTGCAGCGAAAACCCCTTTCAGGGCGCTGAACAGCATCTTCTGCCGATCCCGATTCCACCAGGCTGCAACCAGGTCAGCAATGGCCCTCATGGGGTCATCACCAGATAGAGCTTTTGCCAGGTCATTAGCTCCCCAGGCTTTTCCCCGGGTGTGTAGTCGGGCCATATCCTTACCTGCGTTGATAGGGTTTACAGTTAAGGGTATAGAATCACTTAATATTTCCGAATCCCCATCAAGGTCCTGCCAAAAGGGCATATTTAAGATTGTTCCTCCAGATTGGGCCAGAGCATCCAAAGTGGGATCTGGTACAATAATCCCAGCCTGCACCAAAGCCGATAACTGGGCTGTTCTTTCAATTAAATATGGGTTAAACACTTCTGGTACAATCACATTCGTAATTCTCGTTGCTGCAAATAGCTGTAAGTCCATTTTAAACATTGCATCATCTCCTTAAATTTTTATTCCGGCAGCAACTTTGAGCTGCTTCGCTAGTTCAGGGTTTTCTCGAAGAATTTTCCCCTGTTCGGTAAGATTAAAGGTCTCTTTTTTCCAAGGGTTGATCTGGCCATTTCCTTTGCTACTGCCACCTGTAGGAGTGCCAGAACTTCTTAGGCGTTCATTAATTCCAGCTTCCACGGCCTCTTTAAATGACTTTTCTACAGCTTCCAAGCTGGTGCTTGTGCTGTCTGCATCTGTATAGACCAGGATATCCGCTAGCTGCTTGGGAAGTCCCTTTTCAGCTAATTGCTCCAAGGCCTGGGCCCTTAGCTCTCGCCTGGTGATCTCCACCTCGCGGGCAGCCAGCTCTTCCATACGCTTCTTTCTTTCATATTCTGCCTTTTGATCAGCATTCATCTTGGCTAGCTTTTCAGCTTCGGTCTTAGCCTGCTCCAGCTTCTCTTTAAAGTCTTTTTCCCATTTGGACTGGGCTCGATTAAGCCGCTCTGAAATAACCCGATCCACTTCGGTTTGCTGTTCAGGAGTAAAGGTTACCTTTTCCTCTTTTGGTTCCTCTTGTTTTTGGTCCTCCTGCTCACCATCGGTAAATAGCTGTAAATCTATTAAAAAATCTTCCTTCCTCATTTTCCATTCCTCCCGTTTAACGCCCGTTCGGCTTATTCTACCGTACTGCTTTTAATGTCATCAGCACGTTTTGGACATAATAAAAAGCCCTGTCTAGGACTTATGATATATGGTAATATTTACTTAGAGCCTGCCCAAGTCTGCAATGAGGTGATTTGCTATAGCACGTAAAAGAGTTTCTGTAATAAGAGAAAATACTACTGGACGAAATACCCAATTCAAAGATAACTATACCGGACAGTCAATGTCCAGAAAACAATTTGTTAACAAAATTAAAGCTGGAAACTATGATAACTACCACATTAGAAATATTAACGGCATTGATACACCAGTTTCCAATCCTGACAAAAGTACAAATAATAACTTAGATTAAAAACTTTGACAGGCAGGCTCTAAAATCACCTTATATCCCTCTTTTTCAACGATTTCTTTCTCTGAAATAATCGCCACTACTTCATCTTTATGAGTGGTTACTATAATGCTTTCAATATCTGCAATAATCATTACTCTCAATCCTCCTTTCAAGCATAATAAAAGCACCTACTATTTATTCCTTAGCAAGTGCCTTTATTGAGCCCAATTATTTATAATTTTTTCTGCCTGCTCTTCTGTTATCTCGTCGTAATATACATCCTCCCCAACGTAAATACAACTAATTTCTGGTGATGGCGCCCAACCTTCGTGATTTATATTATCATATCTCTCAAATTCATGATTTACTCTGCGATATAGGCGGGAAGCTGTATTTTTATTAGGGTCATAATCATAAGCAAAATAGAAATCTCCATCCACTTCTATCTACCTCCTCATCTTGATAATTTCAATATCACGGGGTCTTTCCAACTGTGATGATAATTTAAACATCTCTGTAGTAATCTCTGCTTTGCGTTCTGCTGTAGTCTCAACATCTCTGAACTCCTCATACATTTTATGTAGTTCTCCATTCTTCAATCCAAAACTTTCAGGTGTGTGAAATTGAATCTCAAAACTTTGGCCGTCAGGACTTCTATAGTTGCAGTTAATTCCGTTATACGGATTTTGCTTATCAAGCCAGAAGTTTTTTACCTTAAATTCCTCATACCCTTTTTTAGCAAGCTCATTCGATACTATTTTGTATGAATCAACCAATTTATCCGCTGTATTCTGATAGGTATATCTGATTACATCATGTGTACCAGCAATAGTCTCGTCGATTATCTTTGATTTTAAGCTCGACATACTATCGGCATCAACCTTACGAAGATAAGAAGACTTGGTTTTTAATCGATATTCTAGTCCTACCATTTCAACCCCAGTAGACTCTGAAATAGCTTTTAAGTCTGCTGTGATAGGTGGCTCATTAGCAATGATTTTATTATAAGCATTGACCTTTCTATAGTCAGCCTTTAGTCCATTCCACCTCTCACTATCATTATATTTTAACTCCTGGAAAGCAGCAAGGGATTTCGGAGCATCCTTGCCCAGCACTTTCTTATATCTTTGCAACTGATCCTTATCAGTAGCCCGATTGATGATTTTCTTCTTCATCACTTCGGCCTGATCGGCTCCATATTTGTTCACCACATGCTTCTGATACCACTGCTCATAGTTCATGTCAGCAGGCACCAAATAAGTCTCTCCGGTGACCGGATCCCGGGCTCTGCGTTGTATACCTTGCATATACTTTGAGCCCAAATAAGCCCGTGTAGTAGAGCGGCACCACGGATGAAGGGGAGGTCTGTTCTTTCCGGGAATTGAATTCTTGACTCTATAGACTTTTCTGTCATGGTGACGGCATATTTTGCTAGTCGACAGGTCTAATGTGGCAATAAACATATATTCATCAATTTCTGCCTCGGTATAGCTTTTCATCTCTGCGGCGTTGGCCATATAGTTGGTTTCTGTGCGAATTAGACGAGCAGCGGCCATCTTGCCCATATCGCTCATGTGTTCAATATCCCAGGCCATCTTTTTCAGGCTTTTTCCAGACATAAAGCCGGCAGTTATGGTCTCTGTGATTTTTTCAGCCAGTACATCTGTGTTGTGCCAAACCCTCGCACTGAAGTGTTTACCTGACCAGGGATTCCTTAGGATTTCTTCAATGGTCTTAGCGGGCATAGCGGCCACATTAAAGCCAACACCTAGACCCTTTTGGATATCAAATAGGTGTCGGTAGTAGGCATCGTTGATTGTGTCAATATAACCCATGGTACTAGCATGGATTTCAGCATCAGCGATCAGTTTAGATTGAAGATACACTTGCTCTTTAAGCGCCTGCAACCGGGTAATTCTTGCCCTGTAGGCTGGCGCATTCATTCTAATCATTAACCAGTCTCTGATGCCCTCATCCTTAATCTTGGGATGTATCAACTTAGCAAAATCTAATAAAGGATTAGGAATCCTTTGATTTAGTATTTTCCTAGCCCGTTCAGAGCTTAATTCTCCATTGGTACCGAAAGTGGTGAAGATCTTCTTAATTTCCTTCTCCAGGTCCTTGATGGCCCTATCATAGGCTCGGGAAACAGTGTTGATTGTCGAAGTAGCTCCCCGTTCATACTGGAGCATTCTGGCTGACGCGCGATTAGCCCAATACTTACTCGTCGGTTTCCTCATCGTCATCAGCTCCCTCGTTTAGAGGCATCCCAAAAGCCAACTGTTCTCTCCTCAAAGACTCATCCCTTTGTTCCCTTACCTTTGCGATCTCTGCTGCTGGATCATCTACAAAGGAGAGCTGACTAATAAGTTTCTCATTGCTGACCTTATTATCAAGCAGGTTGATCATATTGGCGGTTTCCATATCGTTGGCAGGTCGGTTACGGGTCATCGTAATTTGTACATCAGTCACATCAATGTGTTGTCCCTTTAATTCAAAGGCCCGGACGAACATGTTTAATCGTTCCCTTAAGCCCTGTTTAAAGTATCGCTCTTTTGTAACGGCAAGTTGCTCTAACCCTAAAAGTTTATACTCCATGGCCACACCAGAAGCGTTGGCAGCAAAATTTTCATCTGTTAGGTTTGGAACCATGGAAAACTCATGAATGTCTGATTTAATAGCATTCCTAAGGACCTCAACCTGTTCCTCATTCAACTGTTTGACCAACCATGCTGCATCAGCATTGGAATCAGGCAATTCCAGCACTTTCAACTTTTTAAGGAGCTGAATGGTCTGGCTGGCCTCCTCCTCGTCATCCCCCAGAGAGATTCCCTTAATCATCAGAATAGCATCCACCAACTGCTCTTTGTCGTTGACTCTGTCACTGGCCAATGTATTATAGGCATCGATCAGGGTCATAACACCCTCGAAGTCCCCCATTTGCTCTTCGTTATTCCAGAATTCTGCCACCGGCACCGCTCCCCAGTAATGGGGCTGGCTATTGACCAGCGTATAATCACTGGATAAATCCTCGCTGAAATATTCATCCACGGTAGTTTCAGTGTAGACGAAGATCTTCCAGCCTATTTCTGCCCCTGATAGATCGATTTTGGGGTAGTAATGGACCGCAAACATGTGTCGATATTCCACTGTATCATCTACTACCAGGAATATCTTTCTAGGGTCGATGCAAGTCACCTTAGGCACCGCCTGATCCCCAGAGAAATAATACAGCTCCAGTCCATGACCGAATATGGAGAGATCCTTTCCAATTTCGGCATCGTGACTGCTAATATCCATCTGCTTGTAATGATCTGTAATCGGCTCCACCTGACTGCCATCGTATTTGACGGCATTGCCTAACACATAGCCCACAGCTATATCCGTAATATACTTAGCATGGTTAGCCACCAGTTTATTGTTTGGCAGCCCTGTTGCGCTTTCAGGCCTCTGTAGGATGGCGTGTTTTCCTCGGTAATATTGGTCTAATTTATCTAGCCGTGTTAACAGTCCCTGGTGCTCCTGGATACAGCTAATTAATAGCTCCATGGGGACCGTTGATTCGTCACCCATATAGGTTCTATCTCGTATTAATGCCATTATCTCACTCCTAACTTTCTTTTACTGCCAACTTTTACTTTGGAATTACGAATATCATCTTCCCGGCTATACCTGACTGCATCAATACTGTGATTGTCTTTATCGGGATATCCGTCTTTGAAATTGCCATTGCTATCCCTTTCTAATTCATAACCATAAAACTCCCTCTTGGTATTGGGACAGCGCACAGGGTCAATAATGATCTCTTCTAAGTCCTCAAGCCATTTGGCCCCATGCTCTACACTCCCATGGCCTTTCTTTGCTCCGATAATCCTTAAGCCCAGTTCCTTAAATTCGCTAATGGTTCTTGGTTCCGAGCTGTCGGCTACAATAGGGTGGTTACCCTTGTTTATTTCTTTGATGGCAGTAACAGCTGACCTATTACTCATTTTCACCTTATGGATTTCTGCAAAGATGTACAGCCTTCTTCTAGTCTTATCGAAGTGGTTCTCAGTATAGTGTAGCGGGTCAGCGGCATAACCAAAGTCAAGACCTCTCTTAATACGGTCGAAAGTAGCAATCTCTTCATCGGTGATTTCCCTAAAGGTAAGGTTAGTAAAGACCTCTGCCCCAGTGCCAGTTACTTCTCCAAGGTACTCATGCTTATAACTATCTAGCTTTGTAGCTTTAAGGTGATTAGCCTCAATAAAAAACTGCTCTCCCAGCCACTCTGGAGGAACAGTCTCATAGGTACTATGATGGACCAGTCTATCTGGCCTTTTTTCTAAAACCTCAGCATTTACCCAGTTTCTCTGGCTTTTCGGTGGATTAAATGAATAAAAGACCGTAAATGTCGGCCCTCCACGTAAAAATGTTTGATTGATTGTCCTGAGATCCTCAGGATTAAATTCATCTATTTCCTCATACCAAACATATTTAATATAGCCATGTCTTAACTTTGAGGATTTAACCTTTTTAGGCTTATCGGCTCCACGAAAGATAATCTTCTGGCCTGTAGGCTTATATGTCAGGCTCATGGGACTTATGCCATCGTGCCATTGATCCTGAACACCAAGTACATCAATGGCCCATAATAGCTGTTCATAAACACTTTCCCGGAGATTTTCCTTAACTTTTCTCAAGGCTACTGCATTGGCTTCGGGATCCTTCATTATGCCGAGAATAATTTCTAGACTAATGAAGGAGGACTTGGTTGAGCCTCTGCCCCCTTTAAGCCAATAATGCGTATATTGGTCCTCTTTTAGAGCATTATGCACACCATAAAAACTCGGTGCAATTAGTTTAGTTAATACCTGGATCATGGCCCCTCACCTGCCGGGATATCGTCAACAATCTGTATTTTTAGAACACCATCGCCCTTATCATCTACTTTTGATTTTAACATCGCTATCCTGGCTTTCTGCTCCTCTGTGGCCAGCTCCCAATTCTTATGCAGCAACTCATCATATTGTTTGATCATGCTGCGAAGTTCTCCCATTGCCCTTGATTGGGCCTTGAGAAAATTAGCTTGTTTATCCCAGGCCTGTTGCACTTCCCATTTTTCTCCCCATACGTTCCCGTCTTTCTCCTCAATTTTCGTAATAGTCTTATCCTTCCGATCCTTAACATACATAATCTGTTGGCTCCGGATGATAGCAGCATACTGTATCATTATCTGATCCCACAAGAGGTCAAGGGGACTCCAGGTTTCAATGGACTTTATCAGCTCCATGGTCTCTGCTGGGAGATACTTTGAAAAGAGACCGTGGGTTTCGGCATTTTTGTTGCCAGGTGGAGCTCCTCCGGCATTGCCTAGAGCATTCTTATTCCCCTTGGGTGCACCTCGCTTAGGTGTGCATACTTTTTCTTTGTGTGCACCCTTTTTGCGTTCCCAATTGTATCGTTGCTTCCAAGACTTTACGGTATTGAGGGATACGCCATACTTTTCTGCGATATCTTTATATTTCATACCCATTAGATAATCCTTATGGGCTAATTGTTTTGCATCTGGTCCCCTTATTTCATCCATACCACCACCTCGTTTATGTTGTTTTGGGGTAAAAGAAAGACACCCATTTAGAGTGTCTATAATTTACTATTTACTTAAGCTAAACCAAATACCGCCAGTTCCATCGTATTTGGCTCCAAAACATATTTTAGGATCTTTGTCGTCTTTTTTAACTTTGAAAGCCACATACCCCTCGTGTTCGGCTCCTGCATATAAAGCAGTGGATAATTGCGGAGAAGGTTCTACAACGCTATAAAATTCATCGTACTTAGCACTATCTCCACTATATAAACCGAAAGAATGCGGTCCAAAACTTATTTGTTTGTCATCTTTAGATTCCAACAATTTTACATATATTTTTGCAAGAATATATTCTTGATCATCATCGGGCACGTCATTGTATTGATTAGCCTCTAATAGCATGTCTAAAGCCTCTTTACCTTTAATTACATCAGTAATTTTCACTTCTGCTGTATATTCTTCTAAAATGCTAGATATTGAAATAGATTGTTTCACACCTACGGGTGCAGGGTTAGTTCGGCTATAATTTCCGTTATTTACTACTGAATTTACACCTTTGTCATTAATACTTGCGGTGTTAGTGGTCTGATCCCATCCAACTTCCTTACCAAGCATTTCAGCTGTTGTTCTTAGCGGCACATAAGTAGTGCCTTTATACAAAATTGTGTCTGCTTCTACTTTTTGACCATTCACTGTTAAGTTAACTGAATTTAAGACAACCTCAATAGCTTGTTGTACTCCCGCACCAAAAACCGTAAAATTAGTTAGGAACAACATAAAAACAACGCCAAATATAAAACCTTTAATATAATTTTTCATCATATTCTCCCCCTTCTAAAATATTGATTCTTCAAAAAGGGTTAATATCCTACATAAATCGATCGACAATTTTAGACATGAATAAACGTCCTAGAACTGGACATCCTAATTATGAACAAATCCTCTGAAAGGATGTGATCCAATTGATGGTGCGTTGTTATAAAAATGGTGCGCCGATGCTTGAGTTTTATCTGAGTTGGCCACTATTTGTATCACTGTTGTTTATTTTGTTGATTTAAGCAGCTTCATCAAGTATTTCCTCATAAAAGAGGATGTACTTGTAGAATAATTAAAAATTATAAAATATTATCTACCAATCAGGTAGTTTTTTTATTTTTCTCCAACACCGCGGCACTAAGCAAAACACTACCTTCTCCTGCCACACAGCCCACTTGCATCCCCAACACGGATGCCGCTCTCTTGCTTTTTTATATTTATCTTTCATTTTCATCAGCTCCGAAACGGGTATAGAAAAAGCCACCAGATCACTCTAGCAGCTTTTTCAAAAGGTGATTGCTAATGTACATTTTTCCTTGATACCATATTATCATATTGATTTTCGGATTTATCGGTCATTTTTAAGAATCTGTTGCATTTTTTTCTTGGAACACTTTCATCTGCATACCCCAAGTGCGTAGCAATTTCTCTCCATGATAAGCCATTGATGTATTTCATCGCTAATATCTGCCTCATTTCGCTGTTTTCGATTGTATCCAGGAACTCATTCATTTCTTCCACTAGCTCCATCACTTCTCTTAGCCTAAGCTGCAGCCTCCTTTCCCACCTTCTCAATTTTCTGTTATATTCGCTTTCATCTATTCCAGATATCTTAATATCATGTAACGTGAAGGGGAATTCTGCATAAGACCCTTTCACTTTATCGGTTGTAATTCTCGGCTGCAGACTTTCAATTTGCTTTTTGATTAGTTCTATTTCTTTATTCAAAGTTCTTAGCTGGTTCAAATTTTCTTCTCTCATTCCGTCATTCCCCCTCTGTAAACAGTATTCCATATACATGGTTTTTGTCTCCGAATGTATCCCGGCCTATTGCATGTGCCTCTGTATGATGCTCCCTGCACAGAGCTATCTTTCTATGCTTGGAGTCATCTACCTTTTTTCTATCCCGGCCCATCCCTATAGCATCCCAGTGATGGATTTCGGCTGGTTTCCCACATATGCAGCACTTCCGATATTTGAGACACAGCCACAGGTACCTCCCGATATCATCATTTCGATTCAGCCCCGATTCCTGTAGCGGCACATCCCACTGGAAACAGAATTCTATTAGGTAGGATATGAAAAGTCTGGCCATGGTCACGCTGCAGTCCGAAAGTGAGAAGTAGTCCTCTCCGGTCTCGGCCATCCATGAGTATTTTAGCCACTCCTTTAGCTCCTCCGGCATGTGACCAGTATAGAGCGAAATGTCTCTGATAGTAGCATAGGCCTTTTTCCGCTGCTCTGCCAATATTCTACGGCCGTCGTCCAGCCGCAACTCTGCTTTTACGATCCCATTGGCAGAGAACCGCTTTAGGTATTCTGATATTTCTTTTTGTGGTACTACCACCAGAAGTTTTGTTCCTTCTTCGGTATACTGATACCCCCTGATTTCACAATACTCATTCATATCTATTTTCCTTTTTTAAATGACTTTCTTACCTGGTTGGAGCACTTGGCGCTACAGTAAATTGGTTTTTTATGCCGTTTTACAGTTTTGATCTTTCCACAAATGGGACATATGATTGTGTGGGTCATCTATACGCCTCCTCGCATAAATCTTGTTATGCGTAATAGTCATCTAATTCTTTTTGAATAGTATCAATCAATTTCGTTGCAATTTCTTTCCCAAATTCTTGCTCTACTTTTCTAGCAACTCTCAATGCTATTGTTGTTACATCTTGCTTTGGTTTGTTTTTAAAATCTTCAAATTCTTTTAATGACATAGTTATTGTTGCAGATTCAAACATTTTATCTCTCCATTCTTTTCTAAAATTATTTCGTATAACCTTCATTTTGCAAAGGAAGGGAGATCAACTCCCTAATCCCTTCCTTCCAAAGGCCTTGGCCCTATTTCATTTTAGATCTTCTATTCTGACCTGCGGATCATAGATAGGTACCACTCGATATTCTCCATCAATGCACTGAACTTCTTTTTCCTCAGTGTAGACACCCTCTTGCTTGAATTGTTGTTTTAGTGTGGTGGTGACTACATGCTTGAAGTGTGGCTTTTTATACCGATATATTTCATTCACCATTTCTCCAAATTCGTTTGTACCTGGTATTTCCTTTATGCCGTTTTCGATATTTAGAGTCAGTTTTAAGGTTATTTCAACTGTTTCAAAATCTTCATGGTAAACCTCGGCAATCCCCCGTTGAATTTCTTTGTTCAGATCGTTCAACATTGAATTAAATACCGGGCTTTCTATGTTGATATCAAGTACCTTTTTAGATAAATCAACCATTTCACTTACCTTTTTCATCTTAAATCCCCCTTACAAATTTGAAATTTCTACTTCAACTCTTGGATTCTCTGAAAAAAACTTAGATACATTCATTTCAACAATCTGGCTATCATCGTCATAGGCTATTCGATTCAAACTGTCGGCCACTATCTTGGCCATATTATCAAGATCAGGCTTTTTAGTAGGTCTTAGTTCCCCTGCTATCATAGATGCCCTTTTCTTTTTACTGGCTGAGGTAGGTATGTACATGTAGGCCCGTATTGACATTTTCAGTTCACCATCCAACTTTATTCCCTTACATTCCAGCTGATATATCCCCTTGACTAGATTTTCATAGCTTTGGGTTTTCTTCGGGGTATATTGCACTCCCGTTCTTGTTGATCGATGCCGTCCTTTACCCTGAGGATCACCTGGTATGATGAATTTTACGGTCATATCCTATCACCCCTTTGGAGATATTCTAGTTGCATATCAAGGTCAAATATCTGATGTATTAGGTTTTTTCTCTCTTCAATCTCTGCCTGGGTGCTGGCTGATATTTTTTGCAGGTCGGCTAATTGTTGCATAGCCTCTTCGCGAATTTTAATTAGGTTTTGCATTTTTCTCCCTCCCTTTTTCTTTTTTGATTCGCAAGTATCATCGATTCCAGTTCTTCGTCTGTATATTGGTCAAAGCGACTTTCTGATAGATGGAATTTCGTTTTAAATTTCTTTTCACCAGTTGAAGTAGAAGCTGTAGAAGCTTTGGTTTTGCTTTTTTCTGACTGTAGTTTTTTCGCCCAAATTTTATCCCAATTCTTCCTTAGGCCCGCAGGTGATTGAACAACGGAGCACCAAAAGTCGTCTGCAAAGATGAATTTTATGATCTCCCTGAGTTCATCTATACTCCTATTGTCGCGTTCCACCGTGAGCCTAATGGTATCAGCCCATTTTCCCAAGCTCTTAGGATTTGCTTTGGGCACCTTGCAATTAGGGTTTATTCCTAATACTTTTTCACGTAGAAAAAATGCCGCTTTGTAATATGGCGAATCCTGATCATATTTTATTTTTTCTATCTCTGGTTCTAATTCTTCTTCCATTGCTTCTAATTGATCATTTTCCGAATCGATAGGTTTCGGTTCTTCAGAATCGAAACAAGATTGTTTTATATATACTTCTTCTTCTACTTCTACTTCTTCTTGTTTAGGTAACCGTTCATCTAAGGCTTTGAGCAAGGGTTTAATAAAGGGTTTGTCAAGACTTTCTAAACGCTTTTTAAGCTCAGTTTCTAAGCCATTCTTAGGAAGCGATGCAAGAGCCTTGATAGCCCCTTTTACCTGATTGGGATTCTCTAGGGGATTATACTTTAGAAAGTTATCCACAAGTAAAATGTTAGTCTTGAAATCATACTTAATAAAACCCTTATTTAACAGTTCATCTAACCCTTTGCTAAACCGTTCGTTATCCCATCCCAAATCGAACGCTCCGTAAGGCACGGGCAGAAGGTACAGCCCCAGGATGTTTCTATGCTGACAGGTGAGCACGTATAGAAAAAGGATTTTCCCATCGTCGGAAAGGGTTTTCACTTTTTCATCTGTCCATAGCAACTCATTTATTTTTGTAAACATGTTGTACCCCCTTAAAACTTTCATGTGTCCATTTCTGATATAAACTGACTGGGAAGGGCCATAACCTCTTTGCTCCCCCATGCCGTAACATTCTCAGGACGGGTGATGTATAAGGACTCTTTCGCCCTGGTAATGGCCACATAAAACAATCTTCTTTCTTCTTCGAGATCTTCGGCCCGGTGGCTGGGGAATGTGTTCTGATTCATGCCGATAACAAACACATTTTTAAATTCAAGCCCCTTGGCTGCATGAACAGTCATCAGCTTCACTGTGTCCTTTTCCTCCGCTAACTTCTCTTGGATATCCTTCAGAAGCTGCCATTTTAGAAAGGACTGTATCGTAGGGTCCTCCCCTAACATCTCCTGTCTTGCTGCCCATCGCCCTATGGCACTGATAGCAAAATCTAGGTCGTCCACTTTTGATTTCCTGCCCTGATCATAATACTGTTGTTTCAGGTTCAGGAGTGAGACAGCCTTTCTGAATATCTCTGTCGCCTCATTAGTCTGGTCATCCTCCCAAAGGCACTGAAGCATTCCAAAAAAGGATTGAGCTTTAGGACTTTCTTTTAAGACCTCATTTAAGCTTTGGTCGCTATCGATAGCCTTTAACTCTGCCTGTTGAAGTTCCATGGGTGTGACTCTGATATCTGGGAAATTAACAACTTGCCGTAGAAGAACATCCCCCTTTGGGTTCAGGGATAGTTCTATAAATTGAATCACCTTTTTTATGTCAGATTTCTTAAAGATATCCCCCTGGTTGTTGATTGCCTCGTTCGGTATGCCCTTGGCATCCAGAGTCTGCTTGATTAGTTCCAGCTGCCTATTGGTCCTGGCCAATACAGCGCAATCTTTAAAGTCACCTTCTAGCTCTAGGATCTCCCCGGCGATATACTGGGCTTCTCCCTCGGCATTTTCAAGAGTAAGCACCTTAACCGTTGGACCATCCTTGTCGTTTATCAGCACCTTTTTCGACTGGTTGAAATTGAAACGAATAAGTTTATTTGCAGCATTGACAATCGGAAAAGTGGAACGATAATTTTCCTCCAGTTTTATGATCTCACAACCTGGGAAGGTTTTTGAAAAGTTGAGAATATAGTCGATCTTTGCATTTCGCCATCCATAGATGGCCTGGAAATCATCCCCCACCACAAACAAATTTTGAGGATCTAGGGTCCTTAAAATGGCCATTTGAATGTCGTTAGTATCCTGGAATTCATCCACGAATACATATTCATATTGCTGGTTATATTCCTCCTGAACTTGAGGGTACTGTAGGAGTCTGGAGGTCTCTGCGAGAAGCATATCCAGGTCTATAGCATTGTTTCTTTTTAGTCGGTAGTAATATTCCTTTGCTCCCTCCTGAACCTCCTTGTCGTCAATCTCAGCCCCCTCCAACAGTTTGAGGATATCTTTACATTTCACATTCAAGGAAAACTCCTGAATGATGGTCTTGATGATGCTCTCCCTATCCTCCTGATCATAAATGGTGAACTCCCCTTCATATCCCAGGAGGTGTCCCCACTCTCGAATCACTTTGACACAAAAGGCATGGAAGGTATTGCAGAATAGTTTTTTCCCTTCCGATTCCCCCACCAGGTGGATGACTCTCTCTTTCATTTCTTTTCCGGCCAGGCGGGTAAAGGTCAGGGCCAACATATTGGTGCAGCTGATCCGTTCATCATGTAGATGGGCAATCCTATGGGTGAGGGTACGGGTTTTCCCCGTACCAGCTCCAGCTAGGCATAAAATATATTTTGAGTCAGATGTAACTGCTTGTTTCTGGGCTCCATTTAGGCCGCTTAGGTATTTACTCATGGACGACTCCTCTCGATAAATTCCACACGGTAAAGCCCTCCGCGTTTTCGATATCAATCACACCGCACAGAATGATGTTGTCTAACTTTACACTGATCTGATTGAGCCCCTTCAAGACCCTTTCTGTATTCCTACGATCTAGGTTTTCAATATTGTCAATGGCCAACACCCTAACCGGTGGCGCTGCCTTCTCGATCATGGCCACCATGAGGGCAATCAGCACCATCAATTTCTGACCGGTTGAAAGGGCATTAAAATTGACTTGGTGGCCCTTTTCATTCACCCATCCAAATTGAAATATCTCCTTGCCGTTGTCGCTTTCGGTGCTGAAAAAGAACTCGTGGTCAACCCCCATCATGCTGAGGTTTTCCTGAACGGCTTCCTGGATCGGCCCCAGGGTTTCCTTCGCTAATTCCCCTTGAATTCCCTTAGCCCCCAGGGCCTCAGAAAGGTACTTAAAACAATCGGTATGGTGACTTGCCTCCTTGGAGTCAATCATGCTGCTTTTTAGATTGCTGAGGGTTATTTTGGCCTTCTCCTGTTCGTCTAATTTGGCATTTAGGTCTTTGATTTGCTGGGCAAGCCCTTCTTTTTGCTTCTCTAACAAATCCATAGGGGCCGTTGGTTCAACTGGTTGTGCCTGTAGATCAGCCAGTTCCCTTTCTTTAAACATAAGTTTTTCTTCAAAAGCGCCTATAAAATTTTCAAGGGTATTTATTTTGTTATTTAGGGTGACTTCTTTTTGCCGTGCGCCCCGCTCCTGCTGGTGAATCAAATAAAGGTCTCGATCATAGTCAAGGCAAAGTCTTCTTAGAGCATCTATCTCTTTATCCATAGTTAGGTACTTAATTTTAAGGGTCTGAACTTCTTGGGTATCAGCTTCAATTTTTGTTCTCATATGGTCAACATAGGCAGTAAAGTCTTTATTACAGCCAATACGCTGGTCAATGACACATTTCCCCGCCTGTTTTTCGATTACTGCTAAAGGACCTTTTAAGGCATCGATGGCAGCACTCTGTTTTGTGATAGCCTGGTGTAAGGATTGTGCCTCCTGTTGGAGTTTTGTATATTGGTCACCAGCCTCACGTTTCTTCACATGGAGAACTTCCAGTTCTTGTGTGAAATCTGTCTTGAGGGCTTCCAATTCTGCCTTCAAATCATTTAGATTCTTTAGGTGATCATCCATATTCGTAGCCTTTTCCTCGGCCACTTCCTTTTGCAATGTCTCTATTTTCTGGAACCTTGAGGCAATGGCCTTTTGCTTCTCGGTGTCGGCACTGATCTGCTTTTCCACTTGAATCAACTGCTGTTGCAGGGCTTCAAGTTCTTCTTTATTCTGGGCAATATTCCGATCTGTCTCGCTCAACTGGTTTTTCAGCTCGGCAATCTTCTTCACGGCTCCCTCAGACTTTTGTTTTTCCTTTTTCCAGAAACTCAATTTGTTGGAGGCCCATACCATCATGCTTTGTAGACCGCTTTGGATCTCGTATCTTACTGGATACTCCTTCATAGCCGTGGAAATTACCTGGCTCATAATCTGGTATTTATCTGGGTCATTAACCTCCAGTTCTGGGGTGAGGAATGTATCCTCCAAGTGCTGCTGCACCCTTGCCCGGCTCCATTTCTCAGAATCAAAACCAGACAGGGAATAGATGAATTCCCTTCGCTTGGCATCGGACAGGGAAAGAAATTCATTGAAGTCCATCATCACCGGGAAGTTCCCCATTTCGGCAGATATCCTTCCCTCGCAATCGCTATTTTTCTTTTCTCCTCTAGAGGGAGAAACTGTTATCTTCTGCTTGATGGAAGTCACGGTGTTCCCGTCGCGGTCGCTTTTTTCATTCTTCTGGAAGGTTCTACTGAATGAGAACTGATCTGTTTTCAGACCTACGGTCATTTCATCCCCGGTACTCAGCTTAAAGGTCTCTGCTGGAAGCTTCCCATGACCTGGCACATATCCCAGTAGGGAGATCCCCAGGGCCTGAAGGCGGGTAGTCTTTCCCACCCCATTCTGTCCAATGATAATATCCTTCCCGGTCAACTGCTGAACCGTATCCTGCCCTTTGACATTCTGAATGACAATTTCTCTGATCGCAGCCATTAAAATTCACCTGCCTTGTCAATTGCTTCATCCACTAGCTTCTTGGCTACCCTTAACTGTTTGCCATTTAGCTGGTCAATGGATTTATTGAAATTTGATTGAATGATTTTATCCAGTTCACTTCCTAGGGCTACTCGGCTTTGGATCACATAGTCCCTTAGTGTTACTGTGGCTTTATCAGGTTCCTCAGTGGATTCGGTAGCCTTTGGACCCCTAGGCCCTTCGGTAATCATTTCTTCTTCATCGTCCATAGAGGCCATAATATCCTCCTCGGAAATTTCATCTTCTACAGATACAAATTCAACGGCCCGCCCTTTAAATTCGCTGATATCCTCCCCATTCTCTGCCATTTTGCCCAGTTTCAGCAGATCTTCTTTGGTCAGGTCGTGGGTAAAGCCAATCACAGGCACCGTTGCCACCCTCGCTTTTTCAGGCCCCTGGGCATTAACGTAGACTGAAGCCAGGGCAGGGTGCTTTTTCAATACATTTCGCTCACAAATAGTCTGGGCTTTCCGCTCGGCAAACAGCTTATTTTGAATAAATGTGTTCAGGGCTTTCAAGACATCCTTGTCTTGGAAATTGGCCCATACCCCTAATTGACCTTCGATTTTAAAGAACATCCCGGCGCCCTTTTCCTCCGGGGAAAGGGATTGCTCCATGCATATTTTTCCAGCATTCTTGTTATACTGAACCTTCTTAACCAGATCCTGAATAAAGTACATGGAAATGTCATATAGCAGGGTGCTGCTGGTGATCACGATATTGCCGATGGGCGAGTATCCAATGCCCAGCTTTTTGCACCATACCTTGGCGATTGATCCACTCTCCCGATCCACAATGGGGTATGGATTTACCACGATGCTCCCATCGGGTAGGGTCAGTTTTTCAGGGGTGATGATGCTTACCCCAGCGATTCGATTCATTTCGTTGAAGCCTGTTGCTGTGATCATCGCCTTACCTTCAATGACTGCGATATGACCCTTCTTTTCCTCGAGCTTAATCATTCCTTTAACGGCCTTAATAGCTCCATTTTCAGTCCTACGGATGAAGATTTCTCCATCCCCTAATTTTGCTATTTCATTTTTCTTCTCAACTGGCATATTTGACATTTAAAATCCCCCTTCAAGCCCTAAAGCTTCTTCAATAGTTTTTGTTGCTGGCATAAGTTGATCTATGGCATATTCCTGAATACAATCCTCGTGAGCCGGGTCTTCTATACCTTGGGAAAATCTATCTAAATTCATTCCGAGTAGCCCCCTTGTAAAAATTCTCAATTTAGGTTATATTAAAATTAATACTTAATTTTCTCCGCTCCTACCGCTGCAACGGTCGGGGCTTTTTCTTTTTCCATCTGTTCGGCCATGGCTTTCCTCAATTCAGATACTTTTCCAGCGAATGCTACTATCTTGATCATGGTTTCACCTCCTTTCATTTCCTTCATCATCGCATCAATACGTTTCTGTGCTGCTTTCAGCTCCAAGGCCGCCACCTCCACAAACTCTGGAGCCGCAAGGTTGAAATTCTGTTCAGCTTGTCGCAAGGTCTGTAGAGCCGTTTGGTATTCCACATATTCACTACCTATGGAACAATGGACTGCTGCCTTATCGTTCAGAACACCATTTTTATATAGACATTCCCCGGGGTCATAGGGATCATTGAAATGTGTACATTCATCCCTTCCCCGAAAGTATCTGCATTTCATTCTGCTTCACCTCCGATGGCTCATAATTCATAATGATTAGCTCAGTTTTTTCCTCAAGCTTTTCACCAACTTGACGATTTCTCACTTTTGATTTACAACCAAACTCATGGATCACCCAGTTTTTATATAGCTGTCTAATCTCGGGGTGATCATAGTAGCAAATCATTGCCTTTCCTTGCAGGTTCTCAACCGCATTCCTAAGTCTCTCGTGATCCTCCATCTTGAAGTCCCCCGCATATAAACCCTCTGTTCCCCAGTATGGTGGATCGATGAAATGAAAAGCTTTTTTATCATCATATTTTCTAATGACCTCCTTAAAATCTCGATTCAATATGTGCCAATCCTTGATCCTGTTAGCCATATGTAGAATCAACTCAACTGAATTTCTATAGCTTCTAGCCTTGCTACCACCCTGTTTTGTAGAGACTGAAAAGCCAGTTTTATATTTATGGCCACCTCCACTAAATCCACATCTAACTATATAAAAAAATCTAGTAGCTCTTTCTAACGGATCCTGAATATTATCTTCCCACTTATATTTTTCATAAATAGCTTCACTGTATGGAAGTCCTTCGCATCTTTTATATAAATCTTCTGGATTATCCCTAAGTACCATTAGAAAATTTATTAGTTCGTTATTTTTATCATTCACTAATTCAAATCTAGCTGGAGCTTTAGCTAGTTCTACATGACATCCTCCACAAAATGCTGATATAAAAATCTTGTGTTCTGGAATGCGCTGTAAGTATTGTTGTACCTTGTTTCCCTTACCACCTATCCATTTTAAGCAACTTTTCAACTGCTCACCTCCTCCAATCTCCCACAGCCCTAAGCCTCCCAGGACTAACCCCATCATCCCGCCACATCCACCATGGGACTACTACCGCCTTGGGTATTCTCCGCAGTCTGCGGGGCCTTGTGATCTTTCTTGCGTTTTCCTTTTTACGTGGCATTGGATCAGCCTCCTACTCTTCTGGTATTTCGAGAACCCATTTCAAAAGATCGATTTCTTAATCTCTATACGACAACACACTTTTCCAAGCTGCCTCAAGCTCCAGCAAGATGGCTCTTTTGTCATAGCTGCGGATTGAGCTGTTTTCAATTGATTCAACCAGTCTGTTGTAGTCAGATTGGTTGGCGTCTTCTAGGTACTCGATGTAACAACCACATTCAATCAACCCGTCTAGGGTGTACTCTTTTTTCATTGTAGTGCACCTCCTACTGTGGGTTTCTATAAATTCGCCCTAATCTCGGCTATCTCGGCAAGCCATATATCAAACGCTTCCTTAGGAATCAGAGTCTTTACTCCTACCTTGAAATGAGGGAAATCGGAATTTCTTTTTGCCGCCAGTTGTCTAATTTTCTGGCTACCTATTCCACTATAAGCAGCACACTCATCCACTGTCATGGTGGCTTTTGGTTTTGCTTCGATAATGCTTTCTTTGATGATGGCTTTCAGATCTTCTTTTGTCATATCCATTTAAACCAATCCTCCTTTCTAACTCACTCTATCACGACGCCTTTTCGATAGTAGGAAGCACTCCGATTGTCTTTAGCAACTCATAGAGAAACAGCCTACCCTTTTGAGTCCATTTTGTATTCATTTTCACATCTGGCCTTCCGTCACTTCTAACGATGTCGATAGTTTCAGAATGGGTGTATCCTTTTCCATGGTGTTCCTTGTATAAAAGCCATTGACCACTCTGCTTATACTGTACTTTCAATTCATGTAGCAATTTATTCATTTCATTACCACTCATCCCATAGTCTTTAGCTATTTGAGTTATGGTGACTAGACCCTTGTTTTTCAGTATTTTGTCTGTATAATCAGCCTTGGGTCTAAGTTCTCCTATAATTTGCTGCTGCTTTTGATTAATCTCTTGTTCTTCTTTGAGCCTAGTGGCCAATTGAATAATCGTATCTGGGTTAAGGAGAGCCTTTTCTATGGTATCTTGAGTCATATAGGCTCCGTGCTTTCTAATAGAAGGTAAAACTTCATCAAAAATCCACGCCTCAAATTTTTCTGCCGCTGGTAATTTAGAGTTGATGACTAACCTATAAATATCACCTTCGATTATCAGATTAGTGTTTTGCAATCCTCCGGCTGAAGGTATTCCCATTTTGGTAACACCTTTACAATGCTGTATTACAGCTTTACTTGGATTCGAGTAACCTAGAGCTCTTGCTACGTCCACACCTACGGCAAATGGCTTTCCATCAATTTCGACTATTCTTATCATTCCAAACTCTTGATTACTAAAAATCTGTAAATCATTCATTTAATCGCTCCTTTCTTTTTTCTCCCTTATGGTATAATGTGGTAACAAGGGAGGTGGTAGTTGTGAAACTAAATTACGATTGTTTAAGAGATGTTTTAATTACTCTAGAAACTCATCTTGAAATTGAGGAAAATTTAAGATTTCACCTAATGAAATTAGATCAAATTATCGCTTTCGACGAATTAAGCGGTTATTCTAAGCAAGATATTTATTACTGCGTCTATAACCTAATTGAAATTGATTACATTACGGGTAATATAAGATTTGCTGACGGTGGTGTGCCCCACTTCTGTGCGGTGAATAACATTACTTACCATGGCCACGAGTTCCTGCAGTCTATAAAATCTGATACCGTTTGGAATGAGATTAAAGCTAAGATTAAGCCCGTAGCAACATTATCCATTCCCATTATCTCGGAAGTTGCAAAGAAGCTTATTCTTTCTCGTATTGGCATAGAGTAGAACAAAATCAGTTTTAATTCTTTCCAAACGTGTATTTTGTAAGTACTCTAATGAGTATAGGTGCCCGGTTCCCCCAACCATGTAATGAAATTTACTTATGTCTGTTGCTCCTATACTCATTAGCCAATCCAATTTTTCTTTAGATAATTCCAGTGTGTTTTTCACTCGCTCACCTCCTTAAATTTGTTTCGTTTCGCAACATGCGAGGAAAAAAATATTTAATTATATCCACAGGCTCTATTTCTAATTCTGACACTATTAACTCCACCTCGTCAGCGTTTAGGATAGAATACCCGTTAAGCTTATCATTCAAGGTATTTAAGCCCATTTTAATGTTTTGAGATAAATCTCTATAAGTCACACCTTTTTCTCTCATTCTCCCTTTTAGTGCCGACAATTCAGGGTATTTCTTCTTTTTCATTTTTTAAATCACCTCACTCTTGCGTTTTTTTGTTGCGTTTCGTAATTAAATCTTACCACCCTTTAATAACCATGTCAATACGTAACGCAACAATTTTTCAATAAATTTTATTTTGTTATTGCTTTTAGCAACAAAACGTTGTATAATATATCCATATAAAGCAGTTTGGGGGAAGTAAAATGTCTAAAAGAACCACTGTAAACAAAGAAAAATTTGCTATGCGCCTAAAATCACTAATGGGGAGAACTAACGATACTATATATACTATAGCCGAAGTTGTACATTTATCAGCACCTACTATATCACGATACCTTAATGCAGAAATGGCACCTAAAATAACTACCGTGGAAGTCCTAGCTCAACATTTCGATGTTAATCCAGCGTGGCTGTTGGGTTACGACGTCCCTGAAAAGATTGCAAATTATACTGATGCCGTAGATACTAAGGACAACCTATATACGATTGCCGCACATTTTAAAGGCAAAGAAATATCAGAAGAAAAATTAAACAGGATAAGAAAATTTATTGAATTCACTTTAAATGAAGATGATTAACAGGGGGACAAATATGTCATATGAAAATCTTGCAATGAGGTATGGCTATATCAAGATAAAAGAAGTCGATTTCTCTAAGGTTGATCCTGAGGAGGAAGTAGATGGTTTATGCGTAGGAGATAAAATCTATATTAGGAAAAATCTCAACAACGCAGAAAAATATTGCACTCTTGGCGAAGAGATAGGCCACTACTTTACTACGGTGGGAGATATCCTTGATCAATCCAAAATTGAGAATCGAAAACAGGAAGAGATTGCTCGCAGATGGGCCTATGAAAGATTGGTCAAGATTCAAGACCTCGCCAGGGCCTCGCGTGAGGGCATCAGAAACCGTTTTGAATTAGCCGAATACTTAGGGGTTACTGAGGAGTTTCTAAATGGTATATTGGCATACTACAAAGCTAAATATGGCACATACTATCAGATGGATAATTGCCTTATCTGTTTTGATCCGTTGGGAGTCATAGAGAAATTTTTTTAACTATTTTTAAGAACGTATGTTCGTATAGAAAGGAGGTGATAAAATGCCAAGAAAAACAAATTACGAAAAGAATGGAAAAAAGTATTATAGGGTGTACAAAACAATTGGAGGTGAAAAAAAGGAGTTTTACGGTTCTACTAAGCAAGAAGCTGAAGTCAAAAGGGATGAAGCAGTAGAAGCCTATGAAAATGGCCTTAATGATCTTAAAAAGGCAAAGCTAGGTCCCGTAATGAATACCTGGTTATTTGAATCAGTACGAGTGTCCAAAAAAATTAAAAGCTCTACCTTCGAGCGTTACGAGGGACTTTACAGAAATTACATTAAGAACTCTCCATTATATAACTCAGAACTAAGAGCCCTTTCCCCCCTCAATATCCAGCGGTACTATAACAAGCTCTTTGAGGTGGAGGGAAAGACTCACAGTCAAATTTTAAGTGTTCATAAGCTGCTCAGAACATTTCTATTTTACTGCGAGGATGCAGGGTACTTGGAGAAGAATTCTTGTGCTGGCAAGCGAGTTACTGTGCCGGGAGAGGCTGCAGATGAAGAAAGAGTAATAGAAGTCTTTACAGAAGAAGAACTGATTGCTTTCCAGGAAGCCATAAAAGGCCATCAATACGAGTCTTTATTCTTATTAGCACTAGGCACGGGCTTAAGGCAGGGAGAATTGATCGCGCTAAGAGATGATGATATCGATATGGAAAACCACCTAGTGAAGGTTGACGAAACCGCCAGGTGGGGAAATGTGTTTAATGCTGATGGAACCAAGGAATTTAAGCTTGTAATAGGTACAACTAAAAACAGAAAGAAAAGAGAAGTTCCTTTTCCAAAAAAACTGGTCCCTAAACTAAAGGAGTATAAAAAAATAAAGGCTACACAAGAATTGAAAGCCGACCATGGGGTGTATGAGGATCAGGGCTTTTTCTTCAGTAACCAGTTTGGTGGCCCAGTAGATTCTAGAAACCTAAGAAGATCATTTGCCCGGGTTCTTAAAGCTGCCGGCATACCCTATAAAAAATTCCATACCTCGAGACATACCTTCGCTACAAAGCTATTTGAAAAAGACGTTCCTCTCTTAAGTGTGCAGGAGCTTTTAGGACATAGCAGCTCCAAAACCACTGAAATTTATACCCATGTTTCTAAGGAAAAGAAGGTGGAGGCGGTGAATAAAATTAATGATTTATTCATATAAATACATTTTCCAGTTTCCCCCAAGAGGGAAAAAAGAGGGAAAGTTCTGAAACGTAAAAAATACCAACGTATTAAACATTGGTATTTTAACAAAATGGCGCGCCCTGAGGGACTCGAACCCCCAACCTTCAGATTCGAAGTCTGCAACTCTATCCGATTGAGCTAAGGGCGCTTGTTTATTAAATTTAGTTTGTTTCTGGCGTGCCCACAGGGATTCGAACCCCGGACACACGGCTTAGAAGGCCGTTGCTCTATCCTGCTGAGCTATGGGCACAGATGCATTTTGGAGCGGAAGACGGGACTCGAACCCGCGACCCTCGCCTTGGCAAGGCGATGCTCTACCACTGAGCCACTTCCGCAAATAGAAGTCGGTGTGCCAGATGCCTGAGTGCCGAAAAGCCTTCCTACCAACTGATTTCTTGAATGGTGCGGGTGGAGGGACTTGAACCCCCACGGTCGCCCGCTAGATCCTAAGTCTAGTGCGTCTGCCAATTCCGCCACACCCGCATTAACATAAAGAATAAAAATGGCTGGGATAGCAGGACTCGAACCTGCGAATGACGGAGTCAAAGTCCGTTGCCTTACCGACTTGGCTATATCCCAATGTTTATAAATGGGGTGGATGATGGGATTCGAACCCACGCATGCAGGAGCCACAATCCTGTGTCTTAACCGCTTGACTACATCCACCATACTCTGGCGTGCCCACAGGGATTCGAACCCCGGACACACGGCTTAGAAGGCCGTTGCTCTATCCTGCTGAGCTATGGGCACAAATTGGAGCGGGTGAAGGGAATCGAACCCTCGCGGTCAGCTTGGAAGGCTGAAGTTCTACCACTGAACTACACCCGCATTTGTCCTTAGTTTATTTTTCCTGACATTTAAATATATTAACACTTTTTAAAAGGTTTGTCAAGTTTTTTATTTACATGCTTTCTTGTTAAGGACACGAACTTTATTATATAGGAATTATGGTGGATGGTCAAGAAATAATTAGACCCACTAATAATGTTTTACAAAGATATTCATTATTATACTTACTTTATCATCATTTTTCATCTCTTTATAAGGATAGGTCTTTATTTCACTCTAAATTTTTAAATTCCACCCTAATGACCTCCTCCAGGTGGAGTATGGCATAGGACCTTCGGGAGCCCCCCCTTGGAAAAGAAATGCTCCCCGGGTTCAGCATAATCATGCCATCCTCCTTTCCATAGAAAGGAACATGGCTATGACCAAAAATCACAATGTCGGCGTTTACCTCTTTCCCTCTATAAAAGAGGGTATTGAGACTTCCCTTGACGCCATAGTGATGTCCATGGCATACAAGAAATCGCTTCCCCGCTATCTCCCTAATGACCTCTTCAATACCCTTAGGGTCACAGTTTCCCCTAACGCCGATGCCCTCTATCTGCAGGGTTTTGCTAATGTATTCAAAATCACAATAGTTATCTCCAGTGTGAATAATAAAATCCATCTGCTTTAGTTCCTTAATAACCTTATTAATAGTTTCCATATGAAGGTGGCTGTCCCCTACTATACCAATCTTCATAGTCCTACTCCTCCATGTCATTTTTTAAAACTAGTTTCAATTTTTCCAAGGCCCTGGCCCGATGGCTGATTCGGTTTTTTTCCTCCTGCTCCAGCTCTGCAAAGGTTAATCCATAGCTGGGAACAATAAATAGGGGGTCATAACCAAAGCCATTTTTACCCTTTGATTCTGTACCAATAAAACCATCACATTCTCCCCTGACAACAACCTCTCTGCCATCTGGGTAAACTGCTGCCATGGCACAGACAAATCTTCCTGTCCTTTCCTGGGAGGGCACATTTTCTAAAAGCTTCAAGAGCTTTTCGTTATTCTTTTGATCCGTTGCCCCTTTCCCCGAAAATCGGGCCGAGTAGATTCCCGGCTGATTATCTATGGCATCAACCTCAAGGCCTGAATCATCGGCAATGGTTAGGGATCCTGTTTTTTCCATAACTGTTCTGGCCTTAATCAAGGCATTTTCTTCAAAGGTACTGCCATCCTCTATGATTTCTAAGCCTTCCAGGTCCACATCCTTCATTGATTTTATCTCAACAGAAAAATCCTCGAATATTTTTCCGATTTCCTTTAGCTTATGCTGATTTCCGGTAGCTACCACTACAGTTGTTTTCATTTTAATCCTTCCTCTTCTTCGGTTATTATTTTATTTCTTCAGCAATATCACCCAGGGCTTCCCTTTGAAGCTTAATTAGCTGTTGGTTTCCCAATTCTGCAAGCCTTAACAGCTCCATTAAATCGCTCCTTGAAAAGGGGGATTCCTCTCCAGTTCCCTGGACCTCTACAAATTGTTTCTGATCAGTCATCACTACATTCATATCGACCTTTGCTGCAGAATCCTCTTGATAGCACAAATCTAAAAGGGGCTGGCCCTCTACAATTCCTACACTCACAGCTGAAACAAAATTCTTTATGGGGAAGCTGTTTAATTGTCCTGACTCCTTTAATTGATGTACAGCATCCATTAGGGCCACAAAAGCTCCTGTAATGGATGCTGTTCTAGTACCTCCATCAGCCTGAATTACATCGCAGTCAATCCAAATGGTTCGTTCTCCGATTGCATTTAAATCTACTACAGATCGAAGGGCTCTACCGATAAGTCGCTGTATTTCTTGAGTTCTCCCCTCTACCTTTCCCCTACTGGATTCCCGTACCTTTCTAACCTGGGTCGCCCCTGGAAGCATAGAATATTCTGCAGTAATCCAGCCTTTTCCTGTATTTTTAAGAAAGGGAGGCACCCGATCCTCTATTGTTGCCGTACAGATTACCTTTGTTTCTCCCATGGCAATTAAAACAGAGCCCTGGGAATACTTCGTGTAATTCCGCTGGATATGTACCTTCCTAAGCTGATCAAATTCTCTACTATCTATTCTAATCAAGTGATCCCATCCCTTCTATTATTGTTCTTTTCTCTAAGTATTGTATCACACTTTCTATTATTTTAGTGATAATCTCTTGAAATAACCTGGTGTCCTTATTCACAAAAAAATAATCCGGAGACCGGATTATTTTGTATTTGAATAGTTAGGTATATTTAATTTTACCCCTTCTCCCAATTCCAGCTCCTTGCCGCCAGAAAGAACTCTTACTTGGCTGATGGTAGGCTCGATTTCCTTTAGGGTTAAGCCGATCTCGTAAACCATAGACTGTTGTAATTCGGCATTATCGGGAATACGCTTAATTTCCTCTGAGAAATCTATATAGGCGATTCCATCCTTTACGTAAATATCCTGTACTGCTACTCCCTCGGGTATTTCACTATAAAGATTTGATCCCTCGGGGGCTCCATCCAAAAGGGCCATGAGGGCCGACTTAATATCAGCCTTTAGGGTCTGAATTCCTTTTGTTACAGGAACATAAAAGCTATCTACTCCATTGGTTGTAGTTTTGTAATAGACCACTACGGGCACCATTTCCTCTTCTATGACAGCCGACAGGTTAATTTGCTCCCTTTCTAAGGGGATGGCAGCCTGGGTTCCATGCTTTAATCGATTAACAGGTTCTCCATTAACTAGCAATTGTACCTGATCAATGGCCTCAAACTCCGTTAAGGTATATACAAGGGATTGAATCATGGCTCTTTCTTCGGCCTCTGACTGATGGTTCAATACTGCCTCATTAAAATCTACCTTACAAATCCCTTCATTGATGGACATACCGAGGATTTCTGTTCCCGCCGGAAAAATTGGATTTAAGCCCAGCTGGGTCAGTTCTTCTCTTACTGAAGGCTCATCTATCAGCTTTTTAAGAGCACTTTTTGCGATGCCTTCTTCCCAGGGTATTTTCTTCATAACTGGGATAATGATTCCTTCCTCATCGCTATAATATAATACGGTTTCTCTTAATCCATCCTCCTGAACGAAATGTTCGTTGTCATCAACAATTAGACTCACATCGCTATCTTCCTTATCCCCAAACAGCCCTGAAAGGGGATTTCCGCAGGCAGTTAACAAAAAAACACAAAGCAACATGCAAATCAGAATCCGCTTATTTCCTCTCATTCATATTGTCCCCCTCTTATTCAATCCTTTCTCTATGAAAGAACAGCTTTATATCATTATATTAAGGGGGAGAATGTTGTATTCTTTATTTCTTTTTTCTTACAGGGAAATAGCCGCCACGAATTGAACGGGCATCCATCACTGTGACAAAGGCCTTTTTATCATGCTCATCTAAAACATTGTAGAGTTTAGCCATATTTTTACGTTCAAGGGTAACATTGATTAAATGTCGAATTCCCTGCCTTCCATAGCCTTCAAAGACCGTTACCCCAAAGCCTTCATCCCGAAGGGTCTCAACAATCTTCGTCACCTCATGCTCTGTAATAACCTGTACAATAATATTCCCCAGGGCCATTTTTTCCTCTAAAAAAATGCCTAAATAGTTTCCTGTGGCAAAGCCCGATGCGTACATAATGACGTTGATAGGGTTATCTAGTCCGCTTAAAACCTTTCCAATGGCAAGGACATAAATAGTTACTTCCACAAAGCCAATCATTGCGGCCTGCAGTCTTCTGCCCCTAACCACCATAATCATTCTGATTGTTGCCATACTTACATCCAATACCTTTGCGAAGAAAATAAATAAATAGCCAAATAAGTACTCCATGACCATCCTCCTAAATTTTTATCCTTATTTATATATGCTGCATATAACTACATTTTAATCGCAAACGGCAAAAAATGATAGACAAAACAGGAAAAAAAACAGAAGAAAAGACCAAATGAATGGCCTTCTTCAATCATCTTTTATTCTTCTATTTACCGACTAAATTTGGTTTCTTCAAAATACTTAACTGTTGCATTAAATAAAGCCTCTGCCGCCTTCTGTCGATAGCTCTCAGAAAGCAGCTTCTTTTCTTCCTCTGGATTGGATAAAAAGCCTAATTCCGTTAATATCGCCGGCATTTTTGTTTCCCTTAGTACAAAGTAATTTGCTGTTTTGGCACCTCTATCATTGCCTTTCATTAGCCCAACCAGCTCTTTTTGGAGAATCTTGGCCATGGTGCTGCTATTATTGTACTTGGTCAAATTATCCTTATTAGGATGATAGTAGGTTTCAATTCCATAGGGAAGAGGATTAGGTACATCTTTCTTTGTTACTGGGTCTATCATGGTTGAAGCGTTGGCATGGATACTGATAAATAGGTCTGCATTCAATTGATTTGCCACGTCTGCCCGATCCTGCAGGGCAATATAGGTATCATCATTTCTTGTCATATAGGTTCTGAAACCTGCCTCCTCCAGAAGCTTGTTCAGCCGTTGGGCAACATCCAGTACAATTTCTGCTTCCCGCTTCTTTAAGATAACAGAGGTGGTACCAGGATCGCTTCCCCCATGGCCTGGGTCAACGACAACCAGCACCTGACGATACCGATTTGAATTTTTAAGCTCAAGCACCAATTCATCCTTCTTGGATGAACCCGGGATATTAAGCTCCACATCCTTTTCAAGGTAGATCTGAACCTTGTGATTGGTTTTATCCTTACTGTCTACCTTAATTTCCTTTACCATATGGTCATCAATTTTAATGTCCGAGAACTGAAGGTCATCTTCCTTAGGGATTAGAACCTCAATAAGATTGGTTCCAGCATTTTTTGATGCATGATACTTACTTGCATTCTCTCCCCTAAAGGTTATTCTTGCACTTGTCCAGCCGGTTGCCTCGTAGGTAATCTGGTCATAGGGTTTTCCTTCTACATGGACTAAAAGCTGATTTCCCTTTAATTCATAGTGGAATTCTTCTGGGCTGGAAAGGAGGTCTATCACTACACGGACAATTTTGTCATCGGGCTTATAGTACTCATCTGGCTCAAATTGAGCTACCCGTACGCCCTTGACCACCCGGCCCTTCCCATCTAATTCAAAGGGTTTATTGCTTAGGTAAGCATCCTTAATATCCACCACTAACCGCTTTGGGTTATCCAATTGCATTACATTATAGTTTTCCAGGAAATCTCCTTCAATAACGACTACTTCCTTCATGTTGATCTGTTCCGTCTGAACTGATTTAACAAAGTTCTTAAATTGAATTACAAGCTCACTGGTTTTGGAATCAAAGCTTACTTCGTGACCCTTATCCCCATTCATTTCTACTACAACCCTTGTCACATAGGGGTCTTTATTGAATTGGGATACTCTTACTGCCTTGAGAATTGAATGATTCCATGTCTGACTATAGGAACCGTTAGCTAAAAGATTTTTTGAATCAGTAATATCAAATTTTACATCCTTTAAATCAAGCACCAGGCGGTTCGGATTGGTCAAATTCATTTCATCATAGCTTACTTTGCCTGTTGTCTTGATTCTCACCTCGGGAAAGCCTGATGAGGTATCTACCTTAACGCTCTTTACGGCAATTAGCTCCTCCTCAGGGGGAGATGTAGGCTCCTGGGGTTCCTCAGGGGTTTCTTCCTCTGGCTTAGGGGATAATAGAACTGTTCTTGTACTATCCTCCCAACCTACATCCATGCCGACGGCCTCGGCTATAAATCGGATTGGAACCATGGTACGATTATTAATCAGCTTAGGGGGAACATCATCGGGCAGTCGAACTGCTTCTCCATTGACCATAGCCACCTCGCTGTCAATCTTTAAAAGGATTTCCTTATCCTTTGTCTTTACCATTACTTGATAGTTTTCTCCATCCCATTCTATTTCAGCATCTAGGTTTTCCATGATGGCTCTTAAGGGAACCAGGGTACGCTCATTATGTAGCACGGGGGGAACATCGGACTGAATTAATTGGTCATTTAGCTTCAGCTTTACCACATAGAAGCTAACTAATTTTCCGTCCATGGTCATTTCAATTTTGGATTGTGGTTGATTTCCATAGGCTACGATTGTGATTGCGAAAAGAAATTGTAGAACTAATAAAATGGATATGATTTTTTTCATCAGCATGTCCTCCCTCTATTGATGATTTTCCCAGTGCTAAAATTTTTCACAGAATGTTCCAGCATCCTAAACGACGAATACAGTTCAATACCCATAAAACAACAAAATTCTTGGATATTTTCACCACTCTATAATAGTTATATCATTTTAAAAAAACTTATGTCAACAAATCCGGTCAAATGTCATGAACATGTAAACAATGACTTTTATTTGTAATAAAGGTTTCAAAAAAATATGTCTGGTTGGGCAAAAAAGTAAAAAAGGTCCGAAGACCTTTCATTTATTTAATTACCTTATATAGCTCATCAGTTTGGGGAGGGGCCAGGACTACCCTTTCTCCACCCTTGATAATCACCCGTTCTTCTTCGATAATTTTACCCACCTCAGTGGCCTCGATTTCTGCTTTCTGGAAGGCCTCTAGCAGTCTTTGTTTATCTTCCTGGGCCACAGTCATCACCATAACTCCACTGGATATAAGCCGATAGGGATCAATGCCAAGGCTATGGCAAAGAAGACTGGTTTCCTGCCGCAGTGGAATTTTGTCGAAATAGACCTCAATACCTAGACGAGATGCCTCTGCCATTTCCCAGAGGGCTCCAAGGATTCCTCCTTCGGTGGCATCATGCATACTATTTACAATTCCCAGTTCACCAGCGATTACCCCTTCCTTGACTACACTAATATCCTTCCCGTAGGCTTGAAGGCCCGTTAACAATCCATGGTCAAAATCCTTGAGCAAGGTATCATAAAGATCTGTAGCAATAATCGCCATCCCCTCAAGACCAGCATGCTTTGTCATGATGACAGCATCGCCCTTAAGCGCTCCTCCGGTGGAGATCATCTTCTCCTTCAGCTGACGACCCAGGGCCGTGGTAGAGATTACCATTTTATTCACGGCATCTGTAATTTCGGTATGCCCTCCAATGATCTCAACATTAATGGCTGCTGCTGCTTTGCTGGCATCGGTCATTACTCTGGCCAGGTCCTCCTTCGTGGTTCCAGGGGGGGCTAAAATCGTCATCATAATGCCAAGGGGAGCTACCCCATTGGATGCGATGTCATTACAGGAAATATTGATCGCTAAGCTTCCGATGTCCTTAGCGGCTCCCGTAATAGGGTCCGTACTCATAACACAGACATACTTGTCAAAGTCAATCACCGCACAGTCCTCTCCGATTCCCGGAGCCACCAGTACCTCCTTACGATGTCGTTGTATATTTGAAAAGACAATTTCTTGTAAAATTTCTGTTGGTACCTTTCCAATTTTCATTGTAATCCCCCTTAGCTATACTATCCGTATTATACCATAACCAAGGCCTCTCTAGTACCCCATCACAATTAAATTCTACAGTTATCCCTGGTTACATTTCTATATAGCTGTGTTGTCGTCAATCGCCATATTACTTGATATGGCTTCCTCCTTCGCCTTGCTTCATGAAAATTTTCCCTTATGGAATATTCCAAGTTTTAACTACGGGATACTAGATACAAAAAATATCCTTCCATTGGGCTGGGGTTAGGAGCCTATGATCTGAAACAATATAACGTATTTCTATGCTTTCCGGGGGGATTCGATCCATAATTAATACCTCTGCATCATAATTTTCTGTTAAATCTCTTCTTTTTAATAGGTTTTCCTCAAAGCTCAGGGAGGTTTCCCAATATTCCTTAATCGATTGAACCCCCTTGGTTTCTAAATAATGCTTAGCATTACCAAGGTTTTTCGTGTCTTGTAAGATAAAGGGCTCATATAGCTGGTTTGCTCTGCTTTCGTTGGCAACCCAGCAAAGCTTTGGATCTACGCTTATAGCTAAAATAGCACTGTGGGAATGGAAACTGGGAGAGGATCGATAGTTCATGGTAGCAAATATGGCTTTCCTCCGAACTACCCAGGAGGGCAGCCATCCTGGTCGATATTGGTCCATAAATTCATGAAATTTAACATATCGATTTAAATAGCTAGCTTTATCATCAAAGCTGATTCCCTGTTCCATGGCCCTGCTTACATCTTGTATTGGTATGATGTGATACACTTGCCCTGTTTCTTTGTAATCTGGAAAGTACATCTTTTCAGTCCCTTCGTAATTTAATTTAAGTAGCAATTATTACAATGAATGGTCTTGGGATTTTGTATTAAACTATCTATAGGAGGTGGATTTCATGACAACAATCAATTGTAATCATCCTTGCTTATATGAGAATGATGGAATATGCACCCTTACCCATGCAACCTCAGTTACTGCAACCACGGAAAAAAGCTGTGCTTATTTTAAAAATAAGACAGCTCTTAACCAGGAAAAGAACTTAAAATTAGTATAAACAACATCACCAACTTTATTTATAGCTTTTAAACAGAACATAGTGCCTCTGCCACATTTGTTTTCCAGAGAACCCATGGGTTCACAAAAAAACAGTACCGCTACAGTACTGTTTTCTTATCTATTAATTTTCCTGCCCTGGTTTTGAAAAAGAAACTATTGAGAGCGAAATACATTCCACTCACCAGGAATACAAACCAGAAGGTTACAAAGCGTAGTACAATTGCCATGGCTATCCCTTTATGAAGGGGAATCTGGAAGGGTATTAATAAAAATGACATACTTCCTTCAAAGGTTCCTAATCCTCCGGGCAATAGTGGGATCATTGCCACCATGTAGGTTAAATAGGTAACTACAGTAATGGCAGCAAAGCTGATTGATAAATTCAATCCCCGACTGATGAAATATGCCTTAAAGGCAAAGAAAAACCAAATAAATAGGGCAAATAACAGCTGCTTTCCAACCACTTTCTTCTGTCTCAGGGCATCCTTGACAGCCGTCACAAATTGGTCTGTAATTTGTTCAAGCTTTGTTCTTTTTTCTTCCTTTAGGAATCGTCCAATAAGTCCTTTAATTTGGTGGGGATAAAACAGCAGTGCCATCAACAATCCGAGAAATAGACTTAAAATTCCAAAGCCCCCTAAAAGCAGCTTGCCATAAAATTCTTCAAAGCCTACGGTTAACATAAACCACAGCATTGAAACAAAGTTAAGTATTAAAAAGGCTGCCATGCTGACAGTTTTTTGGAGTCCCACCATGGCTGCAGCCTTTCCTCCTGATAGACCTAAGCGATTAATCAGCATATATACCTTAGTCACCTCTCCCCCGGCCTTTACCGAGGGAGTAACGCTTTCTATGAAGGTTCCAGCCATGTTGACATGAAATAATTGAATAAAGGACAGTTTTTCTCCCATTTGCCTTCCAATTGTATACCATTGAAAGGTAATTAAAAATATTGTCAAAAGCTGCATTAGACAAGCCAGCACCACAATTCGGTAATCGACCTGACGTAGGGTGTTATACACCTTTTCCAGATCAGCCAACCATAGTACCAGTCCCATCGACAACAAGGTGATTAAAAACACCAGATACTTTTTCATTTTCTGCTCCCCCCATTTCCTTTGTAAATAACAGGGTGGATTTCATTGTTATATTACGCTGCTCTATTTGCTCACATTTACCACAGGGGCATTCAGCTTCCATATAGTCATAAAGATTTTTTAAGCAATTTCGAGGACTTCGCATCAGAATCCTGGCACCCATAGGTACCTTCCTCCAAATATTCCTTAGAATTTCCTCATGGGGGTGGGCCTGTAATGCTACGTGAACCACAGAATACTTTGAAGCATCTACCATTTCCCCCGATGCCAAAGACACCTTTACCCTTTTAGACATGTTTAAGCTTTTTATTACCTTTCTGGCTATACTGACAGCCTTGGGGTCTATATCTACAACCTGGACACAAGCACCGGTCTGACAAGCGATTTCAAGGGCAGTGCAGGGAAGTGGGCCTCCTCCAATGCAGAGAACCTGATCCTTATTTGAAATTTTCCCCAGTGATACCTCCCGTCTGACAGTTTCTTTATAGTACATGTTCATCAGCTTCACTAGTAGGGAAGATGAGGCACATATTCTTTCTAATTTGGTGGTGAAGCTTGGGATCAATTTCACCGCTTTCACACTCCTAACTTACTTATATAAACGCTAATATCAACGATCCCACTTGATTAATCAAGCCACCTACAAATATGGCGATTACAAATGTGGATAATCCAATTAAAAGGGCTGTTTTTAATTTAAATTCCTTGATTAATACCCCCAATACCGAAAGGCACGGCAAGTAGAATAGGGCAACCACTGCTCCAACTAAAAGCTGAAGGGTAGATAGATTTAGATCTAAGAGGGGCAGCACTGCCAGCTCCCGTCTAATTACTCCTAAAATTAGTCCAATGGTAGCTTCCTTAGGCAAGCCTAACCAGCCTTCAATAATGGGCTCGATATAGACCCCCACTGCGTTCAATGCACCGGTTTCTGCCACCAGGGCCGCAAAGGCAATGCCAAGAAGCATCGGAACCTCTGCCTCAATCATAAAATGCTTTGTTCTCATCATGACCTTTTTAAAATAGGCTTGACGATCTGGCATTAACAAGTTAGGAATTTCAATTAAAATAGGATCTGTTTTACCAGGCAAAATTTTGTTTAAGGTCTTACCAGCAATAAATATGGCAATCAACGAAATTAAATAGACTGAAATTAATACTAAAATAGAACGATCCCCCAAGAGGGAAATAAATGCTCCGGTTTGAGCAACGCAGGGAATAGCCAAGGATACCATGGCTGCAACCATGACCCGTTCCTTATGGGTTGTTGCGGCTCTGGTTCCCAAAATTGCCGGCACAGCACAACCGTACCCCATGATCATAGGAACAATGTTTCCTCCTTGAACGCCGATTCGTTGCAAGACACCGTCAACCAATACGGCCAATCTAGGCAAATAGCCACTATCCTCCAGAAAGGATAAGGCAATATAAAATAGAAATACATAGGGTAGAATCAATGCCACAGGCCACTCAATTCCCTTGATCAGGATTCCATATTCCCCTACCAAAACGTTATATAAAATTCCTTCTGAAACAAATTTAGAAACCAGGGAGCTGATAAAGGGCACGTATAAATTATTAAGTAAGGGTAATAATGCCACTGCACGAATTGCCTTTCCCACTCCTACAACAATTCCTAAAACCAAGGCTAAAATGAGAATCGCAAAGGGAATTCCCGGAAAAGGCCTGATTAAAGCATCGCCAAACCTTTCTAAAAATGTGGGCTGTCTATCCTCCAATTGCTGAACACGATTAATGATTTGTCCTACACGCTTCCATCGTTGGTCCTGGGTCATGGGTTCCAGGGGTTCCACCTTTTGTTTTTCGTTACTAAGGCGCCAGGTTTCTTTTATAATTTCCCTTAACCCAATATTACGAATTGCTACAGTGGGAATCACTACTGTACCTAACGCTTCAGCTAGTGCCTTAGTATCAATTTTAATTCCCTGCTGTTCAGCCACATCCATTAAATTCAATGCAAAAACAACGGGATAATTATACCGCCTTAATTGCAATGCTAAATTTAGATTTCTTTCGAGATTAGTGGCATCCAACACACAGATAATCACATCTGCCACTTCTCTTTCAAGCATTTGAACAGCCACTTCCTCAGCCTGGGAGGTGGCTTCTAGCGAATAAGTACCGGGTACATCAATTAACTGTCCCTTTTTCCCCTGATAGCTGATGGCTCCCTGGGTGAAGGTTACCGTGGTGCCGGCATAGTTTGATGCAATTACGTTCATTCCAGTTAATTTAGAAAAAATAACACTTTTCCCTACGTTCGGATTCCCCATCAGCAATACCTTTATTTCTCCATCGCTGGTGGTTATCTGTGCTTCTTGAACATGACAACTCAATTAACTTACCTCCTTGGCGGTAATTTGCTCTGCCACTATTTTAGAAATGGCGATACTTCTTTTGCCTAATTGCAATACGATGGGGCCACCAAAGGGCTGCTTAGACATAATGTTAACTCGCATTCCTTCCCTCATGCCCAGGGATCTTAACAGTCCTAACGAAGGCAAACTTTCTATAATATAGCTTTTATTACTTTTAAGCTGGTAAATGCTCATATTGAACACCCTTTCTTTTGATAATAATTATCATTAATATCTGTGTAGATTTTACCACAATATGCCTTATGAGTCAATTAATTAACATTATTTTTATCTAACAAAATGTTTAGATGCCCGGTCAGCCAGGGTATAAATAATAATTTTTCTCCTTTTGAATAGTCATTTTATCTTTGGACTGATCTATGTTACAATAAATTAAAACCATAAAGGAGGGAGCCCATGGATTTAAAAGGAACCCAAACTGAAAAGAACCTTTGGCTTGCTTTTGCGGGCGAAAGTCAAACTAGAAATAAATATATTTTTTATGGTCAGAAGGCCCTTGAAGAGGGGTATAAAGAAATTGCAGAGATTTTTTTTAATACCGCTAAGGAAGAGGAAACCCATACACAAGGAATCTATGGGTTTCTAAATGGTGTTAATGATACTTTGACAAATTTAAAACGTTCTGTAGAAGGAGAGCGCTATGAAACTACCACCCTCTATCGGGAGTATGAAAGGGTGGCAAAGGAAGAGGGCTTTCAAGAGATTGCCGATTATTTTAAGGTGCTGAGGGTAACCGAGGCGGAGCATGAAAAGGCCTTTCGTACTTTATTGAAGCAGTTAAAAGAGAAAGAACAATTATAGAATTAAAAAGTAATTCCCCCATTCAAATTTTTCATAAGAATGGGGGAATTTTTAACACCTCCTCTCCATTTTTTCATACACTATAGTACAAAAAGAAATTTTTAATTTGTAAAGGAGGTGTTAGTTAATGTCAACAGGTTTAGGTGGTATTTGGGGTGGCAAAAGTAGCTTGTTATTTTTCTTCCTGCTGCTAGTTATAATCTTCTGTAATTGCGGTATTTTCAAAGGATCAGGTGACAGCCTACTCTTCTTCTTCTTGTTACTAGTCCTTTTATTTGGTGGCTCACGCTTCTTCTGCTAGATGAAAGCATAACCTCCATTTAAGTAACAGCAGAGTTGATCTCTCGCTGTTCATACTAGAAAAAAGCGACTATGTCGCGTCATGCAAAGCAAGTTGTGGTGACAGGAAAGTTAAACTTTCCTATAATTCAAGCAAAGCCACTTTCTGAATCTCAGAAAGTGGCTTTTTAGCGTTTATTGTCCGTGTCTATTGCTTCTATTTATCTGACCATCGTTAAAAATTCCTCCTCTTGAAGTATTTTCAAGCTTGTATCGACATTGGAATTAATGATTTCCATAGCCTTATCTAGCTTAGACCCTGCTGCTTCACCGGCGATAAGATAATCTGTATTTTTACTGATACTGCCAGAGACCTTAGCCCCCAGGTTCTCTAACAGGTCCTTTATCTCTTTACGGCTAAATTGGTTTAAGGTACCGGTTACCACAACGGTCTTTCCGCTAAAGGGATTTTCAACAGTCTCGATGGCCTCATGGCGGGGTCGCACCCCCTCATTTAATAGCTTCTTAATACTTTCGCGAATTTTTTCGTCTTCAAAAAATTCAATAATACTGTTGGCTACGATTCCACCCACATCAGGAATGGTAATCAGTTCATCATATTGGGCACCCATAATCGCCTCCAGGGATTGATAGTGTTTTGCCAGATCGGAGGCGGTCTTTCTGCCCACATTGGGTATGCCCAGGGAATAGACAAAGGCATCTAGGCTGCAGCTTTTACTATGTTCAATGGCCGCAAGTAAGTTCTTTGCCTTCTTGTCCCCAAATCGCTCCAGAGAAATTAGGTCTTCATATTTTAATTCATATAAATCTGCAATTCCCTTTAATCCCAGAGTCTCATATAGCTGAGCTGCTGTTTTCTCACTGAAGCCTTCAATGTCCATGGCATCTCGACTGGCATAGTGAACAATCCTTGAAACCAACTGGGGCTTACAGGATAGGGAATTGGTACAGAATATATGGGCACCCTTTTCCTGCAGTTCACTGCCACAGGCGGGGCAATGGACAGGCCTTTGGACTTCTATGGCTCCCTGGCAGCTTTCTTCGATGGCACCCATAATTTCGGGTATAACATCATTGGAACGCCTTAGCCATACCTGACAGCCTATCTTAACCCGCTTCCTTTGAATGTCGTCCCAATTGTTGAGGGTAGCCCTGCTGACGGTAACACCCCCGATATCAACGGGCTCTAAATCCGCCGAGGGGGTTAGTTTTCCGGTTCGTCCCACCTGCCAAACCACATCTCTTAATTTTGTGGTTACTTCCTGGGCTTCAAATTTATAGGCCATAGCCCAACGGGGAAACTTTTGGGTGTAGCCCAGGATTTCCCTGGCCTTTAAAGAATTCACTTTTATGACAATTCCATCGATTAGAAAATCCAGCTGCCCAATTGATTCCTCCAGGATCTCGATGGCCTCTATTACCCCATGAATGTCACTACATCGCTGGCTAAAGGGATTCACTGGAAAACGGTTATTTCGTAAAAACTCAATTATTTCCCCATGGGTTTCAAATTGGATACCATCATAATAGCCAATGTTATAAAAGAAGGCATCTAAATTCCGGGAGGCTGTTACCCTTGGATCCAGGTTTCTGAGAGCTCCCGCAGCTGCATTTCGGGGATTTTTCAGAGGCTCAGCTGCGGTTTCATTATACCTTTCAAGGACAGAAAGTCGCATTAGCCCTTCTCCCTGAACTTCTAGCTTCCCTTTAAAATCAATCGTCAGGGGAATTGACCGAATGGTCTTGACCTGTTCTAGTATTCCTTCTCCCACTACACCGTTTCCACGGGTGGCCGCCTGTACCAGTTGTCCTCCCTCATAGGTCAAATTAAGGGTGAGGCCATCAAATTTGTATTCCAGCACATATTCGATGGGAAAATCATAGCCCTCTAAAAGCTTTTTAACCCTTGTATCCCAATTAATCAGTTCCTGATCAGTTTTACATTTATCCAAGCTCCATAGGGGGGCCAAATGGCGATGGGATGAAAAGGCCTTTAAAGGCTCACCCCCAACCCGCAGGGTTGGGGAGTCGGGCAGGATTACTCCAGTTTCTCCCTCAAGTTTAGTTAGTTCATCATAGAGCTTATCGTATTCCTTGTCGGAAATAAATGGCTCGTCCAATACATAGTAGCGATAATTATGCTCCTTTAGTTCATCAATTAATTGTTTCATTCTCTGATTTTTTTCCATCTCTTCACCTCGATTATCCTTTTACTCTATTATGTCTAATTGAATAAAGGTTGAAGCAATTTTTTTTATGCCCCCCTTAGGGAAGGCTATGCTCAGCATATCCTTGTCTACAGCTACGATAGTTCCTTGGCCGAATTTAGGATGCCTTACCTTGGTTCCAGCCTTGTATTCCCCCTGACTTGATACGGGGCTTTTTTTCGGAGCCGCCGGTTCATGGAGCATTTCCCCTCTAAAGAGAGGTGAGGTTTGCATCTGTCTCACTTCTTTTTTACGATCATAGGCCTTTTCCTTGGTAATTAGCTCATCGGGTATTTCATCAATAAATCTTGAGATAGTGTTATAGCCGGTTCGTCCATAGAGGGTCCGCATAACCGCATGGGTCATATAGAGCCTTTCCATAGCCCGGGTAATTCCCACATAACAAAGTCTTCGTTCCTCCTCTTCATTTTGTTCCTGTATTGACATATAAGAGGGAAAAATCCCTTCTTCCATACCAGGTATGAAGACCACAGGAAATTCTAAGCCCTTGGCGCTGTGGAGGGTCATCAGCACCACCGAGGCTTCTCCCTCCTCCATGGTATCCAAGGGGGTTTCTAGGGAGGTTCTGGCTAAAAACTCTTCTAAAGTCTTTACTTCTGCATTTTTATCAAAATCCTGGGTTAAGGATCGGAACTCCTGCAGATTTTCTAGACGGCTGGTGGCCTCCACAGTATTTTCCAATTGAAGCTCCCTCAGGTATCCCGTTTTTTCGTAGATTTCATCGACCATCTCGGTCACTGTTAATTGGTCCTTTCTTTCAATCAGACTAACGATCATCTCTGTAAAGCCATTGGCCTGTACCTTTACTCGAGTAGAGAGACTGCCTATATCATCCACATCCAATAAGGCACTAAAAAGGCTTTCTCCTCTTTGGGCTGCATAACCCGCCACCTTCTCGATGCTCTTTAGGCCAATACCCCTTTTGGGAACATTGATAATTCGCTGTAAATTCACATCATCCACTGGATTATCAATAATCTTCAAATAAGCTAAAATGTCTTTAATTTCCTTACGATCATAGAATCGAATTCCCCCGTAAAGCTTATAGGGAATGTTTTCCTTCATAAGCGCTTCTTCCAGCACCCGAGATTGGGCATTGGTACGATATAGAATCGCAAAACTATCATAGGGTTTCTTTTCTTCCTTTATTATTTTCTTTATGTTAGCAGTAATATACTGGGCCTCATCATATTCGTTGACTGCTTTGTAGTATTGAATTATATCACCCTTAGGATTCTCTGTAATGAGGCGCTTGTTTTTTCGCTGAAGATTATTGGCAACCACATGGTTAGCGGCCTCTAAAATACTCCCGGTGGACCGATAGTTCTGTTCAAGCTTTACCACCCATGCCCTAGGAAAATCCTTTTCAAAGCCCAGTATGTTTTGAATATCTGCACCCCGCCAGCCATAGATGGATTGGTCATCATCTCCTACAACACATAGATTTTGATGGGCCTTCGCCAGCATACTGACCAATCGATATTGGGAAAGATTTGTATCTTGAAACTCATCGACCAATATGTATTGAAATTTTTCCTGATAATAATGCAATATTGTTGGATTAACGGAAAACAGCTCTACGGTTTTCATGATTAAATCATCAAAATCAAGGGCATTATTTCCCCTTAGCTTTTCCTGATACATTTCATAGAGCTTTCCTATTTTTTCTCTTCTAAAATCTCCCCGGAAGGTTTGCTGGTATTCCTTAGGGCCTACTAACTGATCCTTGGCCCTGCCAATTTCCCCCAACACAGCCTTGGGAGCGAAATATTTCTCGTCCAGGTTCATGCTTTTTATACATTGCTTCATAACCACCTCTTGATCGGTAGTATCATAGATAACAAAATTTCTCTCAAAGCCTATTTTGTCGATGTCTCTACGCAATATCCTGACACAGGAAGAGTGAAAGGTACTAACCCATAGATCACGACAATAATCACCCAACAGCTTCTCAACCCGCTCCTTCATCTCTCTTGAAGCCTTATTGGTAAAGGTAATGGCTAGTATTCTATAGGGAGACACACCCTTCTCCTCTACCAGGTAGGCGATTCGATGGGTTAACACTCTTGTTTTACCGGAGCCTGCCCCTGCTAAAATCAGCAAAGGGCCCTCTGTATGTTTAACAGCCTCTTGCTGCGGACCATTTAAATGATTCAAATTCATATTGAAACTCCCCTTTTATTAAACTTGATATATTCTATCTTACCTTATTTGAGGTGCTTCTTCAATAAAAGGACAGCCTTGGATAAAATTAGTCTACAGCAGATAAGCGGTTTCCCCCAAAAAAATAGCCGTTCCAAAGGAACGACTGATAAGGGGAAGACATGATAAAATTTTAGGCTGAAAAAATAATGGCTTCGGGACTCTTTTCTAAGAGCAGCCCTTTAATGGATTCCCTAGCCTGAAGAATTCGCTGTCTTTTTAGGTCTGAAAGCCTTGTATCTCCATAAAAGCGCCATCCATCTACCTTGGTGAGCTTTAAGGCCGGATGCCCTATAAACCCAATTACATCCTTTAGGGGATAGCCCAGGAAAATACCAATTTCATCGGGTACTTTCCCATCTTTCATCTTTATCAATAGAAATTCTATATAGCCATCAAGGGTCAGTTCTTTGGGATAACCCATGCCAATCAGGAACCTATGGTTATACCCTTCAGCTAGGGTCTGGAGCAGGGCTTTGTCATTGAAGAAAAACACCTTACAGCACCGTCTATGGCTCTCAATATTTTTATATTGAATCTGAGTGGACTGCTGGAACAACCCCGTCACTCTATTAAAAACTTCTATATTCCGTGGATTATCCAAAGGAAAGCTTAGGATTTCTGCAGGCTTAACCCCTAATAAGACGGGGCCCAATAATTCTACATACCATTTTAAGAAATCATCGTTATTTTCATTTAAGCAGAAGCAATTATTCACGTTCATTCAATTCCCTCCGACACAATTGATATAGATTATCATTATCATATGTATATTATTATCATATATCATTTTATTCTATCTGTCAAAGGAAAAGAGGGATGGGGCTTCTTTTTTATCGGCTTTAAGGAGAAAGCCTACTGCGTTAATGGCGATTAACGGACATGCCAAAAAGGGAGGAATTCTTTCCTCCCCTTTTGACTGTTAGTCTGTTAGCATAAAAAGAAATGTTTTCCACCAAATAAAAGCACCAACAATAAGAAGAAGAATAATAAGCTGTCGCCGGAGCCTTTAAAGATACCGCAGTTACAGAAAATAATAACCAGTAATAAGAAAAAGAATAATAAACTGGATCTTCCTGAGAATATGCCGCCAATGCCGCCTCCGCAATCAACTGCGCCTATTTCACTCATACATTTCACCCTTTCTGTTTAATTAATATGGATTTTTGAACGGCGATCGTTCTACCATATACTATGAAAATGTTGATTAATGTGTGTCAGCTTACTGACTAATCACCCGAAAAGGTATGACAACGGCCATTTAACAAATAAGGCTGTGATATATCGGGAAGCAGATCAACAAAGGACTGTCACTTTCATTGATCTCCTTTTTGAGGTGTTCGTCAATTTAAGCTTTAAGCTTAAATAAAAGGGTAGCACTACCCTTTTATTTAGCAGCCATTAAATATTGATCGGCCTCCAAATAGGACCACCAGCAGTAAGAAGAAGAACAGTAAGCTTTCTTCTGACTCTCTAAAAATACAACAGTTACAGAAGATAATTACCAGCAGCAAGAAAAAGAATAAAATACTGCTTCCGCCTCCAAATAGACCTCCTAAGATCCCAGTGCCTCTTACGGCTTCACTCATATCCTACACCTCCCATTATTCTATCAGACCATTATGGTCTCACTACATGATATGTACTGTCAAAAAAGTTGTGCTTTTTCCAGCAGAAATTTTATAGAGATAGAAAATTCATTGACTTTATCTATGAACATTTATAAGATAAAAGCATAATTTAGATAATATAGGCTTTTTAAACGATCTTACTTTATGAGGTGATCTCCTTGAATGTTATTGTGCAAAAATTTGGTGGTACATCGGTTTCGACAAAGGAACGGCGTACAATGGTGATTAATAAAATTGTAGCGGCAAAAAACGAAGGAAAATCGGTGGTTGTGGTGGTATCTGCCATGGGGAGAAAGGGAGAGCCCTATGCTACAGATACCCTTAGAAGTCTAGTCTTAGGGGATAATCCCTATTGCAGTCCAATGCTGCTTGACATGCTGATGAGCTGTGGCGAGGTAATTTCAGCAGTGGCCCTGGCCTCTCAACTGGAATCGGAAGGAGTTCCAGCAGTTCCCCTAACAGGCTGGCAGGCAGGTATTGAAACCGATAATTACTTCGGTCATGCAGAGATTCAAGCAATTGATGAACAAAAGATTTTATCCTCACTAAAGGATGATAAGGTGGTCATTGTCTGCGGATTTCAAGGGGTAACGGATATGGGAGAGGTAACAACCCTTGGTCGTGGTGGCAGCGATACAACTGCCGCAGCTCTGGGGGTTGCCCTGGGGGCCCAGGAAGTTGAAATCTATACGGATGTGGATGGAATTATGACTGCTGATCCTAATGTGGTTCCCACAGCAAAGATAATTGATGAAATCAATTACGAGGAAGTATTTCAAATGGCTGAAAAGGGTGCAAAGGTTATTCATCCCAGGGCCGTGGAGATTGCCCAGAATGGTAATTTGCCTTTGAAAATTAAAAATACCCTTTCTGATCATCCTGGAACTACAATTCACTATCATCGTAAGGCTGGCTTGAGTCCCTATTCTACAGAGGTAAGCCCAAGGCTGCTGACAGCCATTACCCACAAGGATTCTATTGCTCAGGTCTCTGTCATAATCTCAAATGACCTGAAAAGTGACAGTTTGCTTTTGGAAACCCTAGCCCAGGCAAAAATAAGTATTGATATGATTAACTTTTTTCTAGATAAAAAGGTCTTTGTAATAGAAGAGGGACAATGCCGGCTGTTAGAGAAGCGGTTAAAGGAGTTAAAGCTGCAGTATGAGATTAAAAAGAATTGTAGTAAGGTAACCATCATTGGAAGCAGGATTACGGGGATACCAGGGGTGATGGCTACCATAGTTCAAGCCTTAGCCAGGGAAGGGATCAAGATTTTACAGAGTTCTGATTCCCATTCAACCATTTCCTGTTTAGTAGAAAACCATGATGCAATAAAAGCTGTGAATGTTTTACATGAAGCCTTTCATCTAGATCAATAATTAATAAAGGAGCTAACGCTATGATCAGCTCCTTGAGGTTGTTGAAAAAGTCAATAAGAACAAGACTTTTCAAAGTCCCTTAGATTCGAGGCAAAAAAAAACCAGCGGCTAGAGCGTATCAATAATACGTAAGGATGCTGGTTTTTTGCGGTCAATCACTTTCCTACATCTCGTTTAACTTCTCAAGTACTAGTTTGTAGCCCTCGGCTCCATAATGAAGACAGCGATTTACACGGCTAATGGTGGCGGTGCTGGCTCCGGTTACATCTTCAATTTCACTATAGGTTTTTCCTTCCTTGAGCAATTTTGCAACCTCCAGCCGTTGAGAAATAGACTGAAGCTCTTTAATGGTACAAATATCCTCAAAAAAACGGTAGCACTCCTCGATGTTCTCTAGCTTAAGAATCGCTTCAAAGAGTCCATCAGTAAATTTGTCCTTAATTTTTGGCTCATAAGACATCCCTTCACCCCCGCTAAATATGATTATAGCTCGTGTATATTGGAAATTAGCTTATCCATTGCCGCTTCAAGATTTTTTCCTACCTCTTTTTGGTCCTCTGAAACTGCATTGAGCTTGCCAATTTCCGTTGAAACACTGACTACCTCTTCTGTGATGCTTTTCAAGATTGAACCAATTTGCTTTGTGAAATTTTCACTATTATTGGCCAGCTTTTGAACTTCCTTGGCAACGATTGCAAAGCCGCGGCCCTGTTCACCGGCCCTGGCAGCTTCAATGGAAGCATTTAGCCCTAGAATGTTAGTTTGTTGTGTAATTTGCCCCATAATTTTGATGATTTTATCGGTTTCTCGGACCAGGGTCATGGTATTAGAAGCAAAGGAATTTAGGGTCACGCTAAGGGCTGCAGTATTATCAATGCTATCCCTCATTTTCTCAATGGTGGAAGAAGTCACCTCACTGATTTTTTCCACTTCTTTAATCTGTGCCTCGATTTTTTCAACCAGCTTTTCTTCGTTTTCAACCAACAACATCATCATATTTGCTGCCTTACTGCACATGACTGTAATTTGATTTTTGTTATGTATATCTATTTCAGCCTGTACTTGCTTTATTCCCGTCGCTTCTATTACTATATCCATTTTTTTATCAAGCAGCTCACTAATTTTATTTGTATGGTACACTCCTAGAGATTTAGCCAATTGCATTCCTGGCGCATGATCGTTAATATCAACGATACCAGCAATGGTGATTTCGGGCATCTTATCTAGGGTTTTTAAAATGGCTGCACCACCTTTACCACCCCCAACAATCCCAACTAACATCGCTTCTCCTCCTTTTACTATCCATAGAACATATTTGCTTACACATATATACAATTTATATTGTAGCATTTTTGTAGTTAAAACGACATATTTTTTAATAATTTTTCCAATTTATTCTGCTACATTTCTACATATACTATCTATGGGCAGTTTTTTTATACCTTATTTTTTCTCAGAAACGATCTCTTCAGATAAAAAAATAAGCAAATTGGAGGTGTTTTTTGATGGATCAGAAAACTAGAGAAAGCTTCCGTAACCCTCAGGATATAATTGATTCCACCTATAATAAAAGGGATTCAAAAATCCTTGAAAAGGACATGCCTCCCTATGTTATGCCCTTGGATATGGTAAAGGATGTAGATGCCCTGGGCTCTGAGGCCTTCTATCGAGAGGAATGGGAAAAGGCTTTACAGGAAAAAAGAAAGCGTTAATTAATTTCAATTGCTACGATTTCACACCTGGAGAACAATCTCATCGGTGGTCCCCAGGTTCCGGTTCCTGATGTGGTGTAAATATAAGAATCACCATAGCGCCTCAGTCCGTAGGCATAGGGATAAAAAAAATAGACCAATAAATTTAATGGAGGCACCTGCCCCCTATGGGTATGACCGGAGAGCTGCATATCAATGCCCATTTTTGCTGCTTTCCGGAACCCCACTGGCTGGTGAATTAACAAAATGTTAAACTGCTCTGGTTTACAATCCTTAACCAGAGTCTTTAGTCTTTTTTCTATTCCCCTTACCCGACTTACACCCAGATCGTCTATACCTATCAGATTGATTCCTTCTGTCAAGGATTGAACCTCATCATTTAATAAGGTAATATCGGCAGTCTCAAGAAACCTGACAAAATGGTCTATGCCTTGATAGTGCTCATGGTTCCCAGCCACGGCATAGGTACCGTATTTACTTTTCATGGCTTTCATTATAGGGGCAAATCTTTCTACCACATCATAGCTATCGTCCACTAAATCTCCTGTGATAACTACAGCATCGGCCTTAAGGCCATTAACTCGATTCACAATCTCCTTTAGCCACTTTTCTGAGGTCAACAATCCTAAATGTACATCTGAAAGTAATACAATAGACGTCTTTTTTCCCCTATGCTTTTTATGGGTTATGTGTACCCTTTTAATTTCTGCTCCCCGGTAAACATTTAGAATCGAAAGCCCAATAAGTGTTGTACTAATCCAAAAAGCCCATTGCCCTGCCAGCTGCCGATTAAGGGGCAGAAAAAACAGTAATAGATCCTTGATGAAAAATATCGTCAGTGAAATGGACAATACCCCCATCCAGGCGGCCCCTATATAGGCTACAATCGGCAATCTATATCTTCGCTTTATCATTTGACTGAACAAAAAGGCACTTCCCAATAACCAAAATAGAACTTTCAGGATTACAAGAGCAAATGGATGAAACGCAAAAACCTCATTAATACTCCAGTATAGGTAAAAGTTCATTGCTCCATAGACAATTCCAAAAACGCTAAAGAACAGAATATACTTTATCATTTGCTTTACCATAATGTCCTCCAAACAGGCTTTGGGCCAATCTTTTTCTATTTAAGAATATTGCCCTTTTTGATTTAAATAATCAAAATCGCCTTGTTTTTTCAACCCAGCATTTTGCCATCGATTATCTATGGGCTGGATCATGATTATTTTAATTCTACAATTTATCCTATTATAGCATTTTTTGCAGTCTGATTCCTACTTACCAATATTAATTTTTTTAAAAGTAATATAGTGGCTACCGCTATTTATACAATACAAAGACACCTGGCCCCTATGGCTGGTGTCTATTGGTCACCCCTATATATTATCATGCCGTCGTAAGGCTGTCGCTATGATTTTGGATCATATGGACATACTTTAAGCAATTATGGTAATTTTCTGCCCTACAATGGAGTCCTATTAAACAGGCATAGGAAACGATTTCCTTACTGGAGATATCAATTTGGTTAATTAAGCCCTCAAGCTTAGTTAACTCCTTGTGGGCTTCTTCACGATTCCCCTGTTGGAACTGTATGTCAATTAACAAACGATGCAATTCCAATCTCAACTCTATTGGCGTATTTTCTGTTTCTGCAAGACTAATTCCTCGTCTTGCCCGGGCTATTGCCTCTGTTGTTTGATTCAAAGTCAAGTGACATTTTGCTTCCTTGTAAAGGAGCCTTGCCACATGCCCTTCCCCTAAATCTTCCCCATATAACTGGGCTTTTTGAAAATAAATTAAGGATAGCTCATTGTTCCTGTCCTTCTCATGGAGCTCAGCATAGTTTTCATAAACAAGCATATGAATTTTAGCAGGCAATTTGTCAAATTTGGTAAGAAGCTTGTCGTAGAGCATAATGGCCCGTTGAAAATTGCCTAAATCCCGGTGGGTGTTGGCCTCTATTAATAAAATTTCACTGTAGCATTCATCAGTATAGTAGTTCAGCTCCTTAAACTCCCCAATCAGCTTTAAAATCTTATCGTATCGTTTGAGCTTACTGTAGCATAGGGTTTGATCAAGCAGCAAGCGCATCATTTTTTTGGGACCATGATCAACTGAATTCTCAGTAATCATTTCATAGGCCCGATTGTAATAGAGCAATGCTTGATCATAAAGGGTCAGATGATAGTGGCAGTTTCCTATCAGGCAATAGAGGGTAACAATAGTATTGTATTCATCGTGTCTAATATAATAGTTTATCCCTTTCAAAAAGTCATCCAAGGCTCGGTTATACTGCTGTCGATCATAATAGAACTTTCCCCTTTCCCATAATAAAAAAGCGAAGGTATTTTCTAAATTCCAATGCTTAGACATGTTAATTAAATAATCAAAGTCCGCCTTAATCTCTTCCTCATTGTTTAAATCACCCTTTTTTAGTACACACTGCATTTTTTTAAACTTTAGATGGATCATCTTTTCCGCTTGCTCAGTCTCTGATTCCATCAAATACTCTGGTGTAATTCTTTTTCCAAGGTTTTTGTAATATTGATTTAACGCATCGGAGATGATCAGTGCCGCCTTATGAGTCAAGGGCCTCTTATCATTTTCAATCATGCTTACTAAACTTCTAGTAATCTCTTCATTTGTTAAATGATCCTGCCTTAATCCAATACTCTTTCTCAATCTTTTAATTTTTACACCTGGACTTAGAATCTCCACAAAGCTTTCTTCCCCCTTTTGATTTTATTAAATTAACTGTTTATTTTTTTTATTGATTACAATTATACCATAAATATTTGTATTTTTTTACAATTTTGTAGAAAAATCTATTTTTTTATATAAAAGAAATAGCACCACTGGAATAGCCAGGGTGCCAAAGTGATATTATTTTTTAAAATTGTTTATCTATACTAGAACAGCTCATTTATCTGCTTGCGTAAAATTCCACAACCAATTGCTCCTGAATTTCAATTGGAATTTCTGCTTTTTGGGGCATCCTTATGAGGGTTCCTGTCCTTTTTTCTAAGTTCTTTTCAAGATAGGGCAGCGTAACAAAGCTGTCCCCCTGAAATTGTTCACCAAATTGCTTCACATTTTTAGACAGGGATATTTCATCACCAACCTGTATGCCATAGGATGGTCGATCAATCTTTTGCCCATTGACCATAATATGCCCATGACCTACCATCTGCCTTGCTTGACGTATGGATTTTGCAAAGCCCATTCGATATACCATATTATCTAATCTACATTCTAACAATTTAAGAAGGGCATCTCCAGTCATTTCTGGGGCCTTCTTTGCCCTATCAACATATCTTTTAAACTGCTTCTCTAGTACACCATAGTAGGCCTTTACCTTTTGCTTTTCTAATAACTGCAGGCCATAGGTCGAGAGCTTTTTATCCGATCTGGACATACCCTTGGCGGCTCGATTCATCGCTTTAGGATGCCCACAAACATTTACCCCTAAGCTTCTGCTTAATTTAAACCTTGGCCCCTTCATATTTGCCATTAATCATCCTCCTTGTTTTATTTTGTTCTATATTGATAATGAATATCATTTTCATAAAACTATTATATAATATTCATTCTTTATTGTAAAGACCTATTTAGGAGTCTAAGTAACTGGGTTCCTTAAAAGGATAACCCGCTCCTGCTGCATCAGCAAATGCGAAGGCTAAGAATTCCCTTTCAGGTACCAGTATCAATTCTTTACTTTAATCCAATATCCCTTCGATAGGTTATTCCTTCAAATTGTATTTTATGTGCCGCTTCATAGGCCCGCTCACGGGCCTCTTTAACGGTTGCCCCCAGGCCAGTGACCCCCAGAACCCGACCTCCGTTGGTGACCAGTCTTTGATTGTCTATTTTCGTCCCGGCATGGAAGGTAATTAAATTATCTTGATCCTCCATGAGTCCTGTAATGGGGATGCCCCTCTGGTATCCATTGGGATAGCCTCCCGAGGCTAAAACCACACAAACCGCTGCCCCTTCATGCCATTCTATAGGCAGCTCCCCTAACCGCTGCTTAAGCATATGCTGAAAGATTTCAACCAGGTCTGTCTTGAGTCGGGGTATCACCACCTGGGTTTCAGGATCTCCAAAGCGAACATTATATTCCAATACCTTTGGGCCTTCCTTTGTCAGCATGACTCCCACAAAAAGGATTCCCCGATAGTCCATTTTTTCTGCCTGAATTCCCTTAAGGGTCGGAAATAAAATGGTATTTTCTACTATTTTGGCCACCTGGGCTGTATAGCTGTAATTGGGAGAATAGGTACCCATTCCTCCGGTATTGGGCCCCTGGTCCCCATCAAAAATTCGTTTATGGTCCTGACTGCCCACCATGGGAATAATAGTCTTTCCATCAACAAAGCAAAGGATAGAGGTTTCTGTCCCCTCTAAGAACTCTTCGATTACTGCCTGCTGACCGGCTTCACTAAAAATCTTTCTTTCTAAAATATCGACCAGGGCCTGTTGGGCCTCTTCTTGGGTTTGACAAATAATTACACCCTTCCCGGCAGCCAGGCCATCGGCCTTTACTACCACAGGCATAGAAAATTCCTTGAGGGCCTCGACTCCCGCTTCAAGGGCATCTACCTGTTTGAAGCGGGCAGTGGGAATGTGATATCGTTTCATAAAATCCTTTGAAAAGGCCTTGCTGCCCTCTAATTTGGCCCCCTGACCTGTAGGGCCCACAATGGTTAAACCAGCTGCTCTAAATTGATCAACAATTCCCGACACCAAAGGAAGCTCTGGGCCGACAATTGTCATGTCGATTCCTATTTCCCGGGAAAATTCGACCAAGGAGACAATTTCCTCCACCTTTATGTTGACACATTTTGCTAGTTTAGCAATTCCAGGATTCCCGGGAGCGCAGTATATCTCTGAAACCTGGGGACTTTGCCTTAGCTTCCATACTAGGGCATGCTCTCTCCCCCCGCCACCAATCACCAGTATCTTCATTGTTCCACCACCTTACTACCTTTTTAAAATCCAAGAAAAGTATTTATGCTTTAAAACAATAAAAAAATTGCTGTAGAGTTAATGCTTAAAGTGTCTCATTCCGGTAAAAATCATGGCAATTCCTGCTTCATTGCAGGCTGCTATAGAGTCTTGATCCTTTACGGAGCCACCGGGCTGAATAATGGCTATAATCCCAGCCTTAGCTGCTGTATCAACACAATCACGGAAGGGGAAAAAGGCATCTGAGGCCATGACACTTCCCTTTAAGGGGTGATTAGCTTGACGAAGGGCATTTTCCAGGGCCCAAATTCGGCTGGTTTGTCCAGGACCAATGGCCAGGGTCTGCTGATTTTTTACCAGTACAATGCCATTGGATTTAATATGCTTGACAATTTTGAAGGCAAATTCCATATCACTTTTCTCTTCCGCTGAGGGGAGACGATTTGTTACGGTAGTCCAGGAATCGATTAGGGATGAATCCTTATCCTGCAGCAGTAATCCTCCTAGAACTCGCTTATTGTCATACCCCCCTGATAAAGCATTAGCAATTTCCCTTATGGCTAATAGCCGCAGGTTTTTCTTTTCTGCCAAAATGGCCAAGGCCTCCTCTGTAAAGCCTGGAGCAATAATTACCTCTAAAAAAATCCGCTTCATCAATGCTGCTGTTTCTTGATCAATTTCTCTATTGGCAGCTACGATACCGCCAAAAATCGACTGGGGATCTGCTTCATAGGCCCTCTGATAGGCTTCATATATGGTTTTTCCCGAGGCAACGCCGCAGGGGTTAGTATGCTTTACTGCTACCACAGTGGGTTCGTCAAATTCCTTCAATAGTTCCAGCGCTCCATTGGCATCATTAATATTGTTAAAGGAAAGCGCCTTTCCCTGAAGCTGCTTTCCATCCACCAGGGAGCCGGGTTTTCTGACTACCTCCTGATAAAAGGCCGCCCTTTGATGGGGATTTTCTCCATACCGCAACTCCTGAACCTTCTCATAGGTCAGGGTCAGGGTTTCTGGATACTGATGATCCTCCCCGCTCAAATAGCTGGCAATTAATGCATCATAGTGGGCTGTATGCTGAAACACCTTTTTTGCCAGACCATATCGAGTTTCAAAGCTGGTGTTTCCCTTGTCCTTTATTTCCTCCAAGATCCTTGTATAATCGTCAGGATTTACCACCACCGTCACATCATGATGATTTTTTGCTGCTGAGCGAAGCATGGTGGGACCACCAATATCAATGTTTTCTATGGCCTCCTCTAGGGTCACACCCTCCTTTAAAATAGTTTCTTTAAAGGGATATAAGTTAACAATAATTAAATCAATGGGTGCTATGTCCAGGGCCTCTAGGGTTTTCATATGGACTTCATTTTCTCTGACTGCTAGTATGCCCCCGTGAATAGCTGGATGCAGGGTTTTTACTCTTCCATCGAGGCATTCGGGAAAGCCTGTCACCTCAGCAACATCCTGCACCCTTAGGCCTGCTTCCCTTAATAGCTTTGCTGTTCCTCCAGTGGATATGAGGGTTATTCCCAACTGTTCCAGGGTCAGTGCAAGTTCCACAATCCCCCGTTTATCAGATACACTGAGTAATGCTCGCTTTATCATAGCTTCACCTCTCTGCTCTTATATGAACTTTATTTTTATCAATGATTAATCTATCATGGGCAAAAAGCTTAACCGCCCTTGGCAAAATCTCATGCTCAATGGCCAATACCTTTTTTTGCAACGTCTCAGGACTATCTTTAGGGTCAACAACTACGGTTCGCTGCAGTATGATTGGCCCCCCGTCGGTTTCTTCATTGACAAAATGAACCGTTGCTCCCGACAGCTTTACCCCCCTATTAATGGCAGCCCTGTGGACCTTTATTCCATAATAACCCTTCCCCGAAAAGCTAGGCAGCAGCGAAGGATGGATATTCATGATTTGATTAGCGTAAGCTTCAATAACCCTGGAGGAAAGAATTTCTAAATAGCCTGCCAATACCACTAAATCAACGGCCTTTTTTGTAAAGAGCCCCAAGAGGGCTTCGTCTCTTTCCTGCTGATCTGGATAGCGCTGACGGTCTATTACGGCAGTTTCAATATGGGCGGCCGCGGCTCGGTTTAATCCATAGGCCTCCCTTTTGTTAGAAACCACTAGGCAGACCTGCCCGTTAATCTCACCTGATTTTGTATGATCTATCAAAGCCTGGAGGTTACTGCCGCCCCCGGAAATCAACACAGCAATATTTATTCCTGACATAGCATCACCTGTCCATTACCCGTAATGATTTTACCGATGACACTTACTTTTTCACCCTGAGCCCTGATGATTTCAAGGGCTTTTTCTGCCTCCTGGCACTTAACTACGGCCATCATGCCGATTCCCATGTTAAAGGTTTTAAACATTTCCTCTTCCTCAATGCCTCCCTGTTCCTTAAGAATCTGAAATAAGGGGGGAATTTCCCAACTGCCCAATTGAATCGATGCAGTCACATTATGAGGTAATATCCTCGGTACGTTTTCATAGAAGCCGCCCCCTGTAATATGGACAAGCCCTTTGACTTCAACCTCCTTTAGTAGCTGAAGCACTGGTTTTACGTAGATTTTAGTAGGGGTCAGAAGGGCTTCTCCCAGGGTAACCCCCATTTGGGGCAGATGATCCCCAGGCTCCATGGCCAGCTGCTGAAAAAACAGCTTTCTAGCCAGGGAATAGCCATTGCTGTGGAGTCCGCTGGAGGCGATTCCCAAAATCACATCTCCCGCTTCAATTTGCGCCCCGGTTATGATTTTCGACTCATCCACAATCCCCAGGGCAAAGCCTGCCACATCGTATTCCCCATCGGGGTAAAAGCCGGGCATTTCTGCGGTTTCACCTCCAATTAAGGCACAACCTGCCATCCGACAGCCCTGGGCAATCCCCCCTACAATTTCTGCCACCCTTTCAGCCCTCAGTTTCCCTGAAGCGATATAGTCCAGGAAAAACAGAGGCCTCGCCCCCTGGCAAAGAATGTCGTTAACACACATGGCAACGCAGTCCTGACCGATGGTATCATGACGGTTGGTCATAAAGGCCAGCTTCAGTTTAGTTCCTACTCCATCGGTCCCTGCCACCAGGACGGGATTTTGAAGACCCTCCAGGTCAAGCTTGAATAATCCGCCAAAGCCACCGAGGCCTGTAAGGACATTTTTATTAAAGGTGGCTTTTACGTGCTCATTCATTAACGTCACGGCCCTTTGTCCCTCTTCTACATCAACGCCTGCATCTCGATAGGTTAATCCTTTTATCAAAGCCCGTTCCCTCCTAACCTTTCAAATACCTGCTTACGATTACCCTTTGGCACCTCAATAGGGTATTCTCCGCTAAAGCAGGCTGTACAAAAATGGCTTGCCGGTAAGGTCGTTGATTGGATCAGTCCTGGCAGACTGATAAAACCAAGACTATCGGCCCCTATAATCTTTCTCATCTGTTCTATGGTTTTTTGTGCCCCAATCAATTGATTTCGATCGGGGGTATCAATTCCGAAGTAGCAGCCATAGGCCACCGGAGGAGAACTGACCCTAACGTGAACCTCCTTAGCCCCGGCCCGTTTTAGGCTGCTGACAATTTGCTTACTAGTGGTGCCGCGAACGATGGAATCGTCAATCATCACAATCCGTTTTCCCACAATATTTTGCTTTAATGGATTCAGCTTCAGCCTAACGGCCATTTCTCGAAGGGCCTGCTCTGGCTGAATAAAGGTTCTTCCCACATATCGATTTTTGATTAATCCTTCTCCGTAGGGAATTCCTGAGGCTTCGGCATAACCAACGGCAGAGGGGATAGATGTGTCAGGTACAGCAACCACCACATCGGCCTGGACCGGGTGCTCCTTTGCCAACACCCTGCCTGCATTTTTTCGAGCCTCATAAACACTGATCCCATCCACAATGCTGTCGGGTCTAGCGAAATAAATATATTCAAAGATGCAGGAGGCCCGTCTCTCGGTTTTGACCTGCTTACTGGTTATGCCGTCTCCATTGATCATCACAATTTCTCCTGGCCCCACATCCCGAACAAATTCTGCCCCCACAATGTCCAGGGCGCAGCTTTCTGAAGCTAATACATAGCCCTGAGCCAGCTTTCCTATACAGAGAGGCCTTAAACCCAAGGGGTCCCGTACCCCAATGAGACCCTGCTCTGTCATAACCACTAAGGCGTAGGCACCCTTCACCAGCTCCATGGTCCGTTCAATGGCATATTGAATTCCCTCGTTGCTATAACGGGCAATGAGGTTTACCAATACCTCACTGTCAATGGTGGTTTGAAATACCACCCCATCATCTTCCAGCCTTCTCCTGAGTAGGAAGGCGTTTACCAAGTTGCCGTTATGGGCCAGGGCAATACTTCCGCCGCGATACCGTACCACCAGGGGCTGGGCATTTTCTGCATAACTTTCTCCTGAGGTGGAGTATCGGACATGACCTATCCCAATATGGCCCGGAAGCCTTTTCAAGGTTTCATCATTAAATACCTCCGGTACCAGGCCCATAGCCTTATGATAATGGGTTCTGAGTCCATTATTAGTGGCGATTCCCGCACTTTCCTGCCCCCGATGCTGCAGGGCATAGAGTGCGTAATAAATCATTTTAGCGATATTGTCCTGCCGGTTCTGGTAAATCCCCACAACACCGCATTCTTCCTTTAATTTATCTAATGGGATTTCATTAAACATTGTAAGGCCCCTCTCCATGCTTCCTCCAGTTGCTTCACCGGCATATTCACAGCCTCTTTCTGATTAATATTGATTATTAGCTGTTTTCCTTCAACCTTCCCAATTAGCTGATAGGGAACCCTGTGGCTCCTTAGGGAATCCTCAAAATCTTTAAGGTAAGAGGCTTTTATCGTTATGACAAATCTTGACTGACTTTCTGAAAATAAGGCTGTATCGCTTCTAAGACTGCTATTAAGATCAATTTTTGCTCCTAGGCCCCCATTCATGGCAGACTCAGCTAGAGCCACTGCCAGCCCGCCATCACTTACATCATGGGCCGATTGTACCTTACCCATTTCAATGACCTTTAACAAAAATTGCTGAATTCGCTTTTCTAAGGCCAAGTTTAGATGGGGCACCTGTCCTCCTTCTATTCCGTGGATCTGAGCTAAATATTCACTTCCTCCGATTTCATCCTTTGTTTCACCCAACAGCAGTACCAAGTCCCCTTCCGCTTTAAATTCTGCGGTACAGGCCTTCGTCACATCTTCAATGACCCCTACCATCCCAATAATTGGGGTAGGATAAATGGCCATTATCTCGGTTTCGTTGTAGAAGCTGACATTTCCGCTGATAACAGGGGTATCCAATTCACGGCAGGCTTCACTGATTCCCATGACCCCTTCTCGGAACTGCCAATACCGTTCGGGCTTTTCTGGGTTTCCAAAGTTTAATCCATCGGTGATAGCAATTGGCCGTCCGCCGCTGGCTACAATATTTCTAGCGGCCTCGGCCACAGCCATTTTGCTGCCCTCCCGTGGATTTAAATAGCAATAACGACTGTTACAATCGGTGGTCAAGGCAATTCCCTTATTGGTGCCAGGAATCCTGAGCACTGCTGCATCAGAGCCGGGCTTTACCACTGTATTGGTCCTGACCATATGGTCATACTGTCGATAGATCCATTCTTTGCTTGCTATGTTAGGAGATTGTAAAAGCTGCAGCAGTACGCCATTATAATCCTTAGGTTCTGATAATTTTTTTAGGTCAAGCCTCTGTTTTTCAAAGAAATAATCAGGTAGCTCATAATCCTGTTCGTACTTAGGAGCTCCCGAGGAATCCAGACTGGCGGCGGGCATGTCTGCAACAATCTTCTCTCCTTCTCGAATAATCAGCCGATCACCATCAGTTACCTTACCAATGATGACACCATGGAGTCCCCACTTTTCTACGATTTTTTGAACCTCCGGCTCCCTTCCCTTTTCTACAATTAACAGCATCCGTTCCTGGGATTCAGAAATCATCACCTCGACGGGAAGCATTCCTTCTTCACGGCGGGGTACCTTTAACACATCGATTTCCATTCCCCCTTCTCCCCGGGTGGCGGTTTCACAGCAGGCAGATGCAAGGCCTGCAGCACCTAAATCTTGTATTCCCACAATGCAGTTGGTTGCTAATAGCTCTAGGCAAGCCTCCATTAGCAGCTTTTCCATAAAGGGGTCTCCCACCTGTACAGCGGATTTCTTTTCCTCAGATTCCTCTGTCAGCTCCACTGAGGCAAAGCTGGCTCCTCCCATGCCGTCCCGTCCTGTGGCGGCACCTACGTACATCACTGAATTACCTACCCCCGAGGCATTGCCCCGATGGATTTTATCATGCTCGATTACTCCGACACACATGGCATTTACCAGGGGATTGCCGTTATAAGAATGGTTAAAATACACCTCGCCCCCAACAGTAGGAATGCCAATACAGTTTCCGTAGCCTGCAATACCGGCTACAACTCCTTCCAGAAGGTATTGCACCCGATTGCTTTTTTCTACGTCACCAAAGCGGAGGGAATTTAAAAGGGCGATGGGTCTGGCACCCATGGCAAATATATCCCGAATAATGCCCCCTACCCCTGTAGCCGCTCCTTGATAGGGCTCTACGGCCGAAGGATGGTTGTGACTTTCTATTTTCATGGCAATGGCCAGATTATTGCCTATATCAACAATTCCAGCGTTTTCACCGGGTCCCTGCAATACCCTGGATCCACTGGTTGGGAAATGCTTAAACAGGGCCCTTGAATGCTTATAGCTGCAGTGCTCTGACCACATGACCCCATACATATTTAATTCCAGCTCATTAGGGTTACGACCAAGAAAATCTAAAATCCGATGATATTCCTCAAGGGTCAGACCAACTGCTTCATAGGCTTTACTCATTTCTCCAGCCTCCTTCCAGGTAGTTTAGGATAGATTGGAAAAATCCCTTACCATCCACGTTTCCCAAGAGGGCTTCACAGGCCCTTTCAGGATGGGGCATCATTCCCAAAACATTTCCTTCTCGATTACATATTCCAGCAATATTGTTCATGGAACCGTTCGGATTGTCACCATAGGTAAAGACAATTTGATTATTGGCTGACAATTCCTCAAGGACAGTCTCCTCAGCCACATAGTTTCCTTCACCATGGGCAATAGGAATTTGAATTTCCTCATCTAATGAATAGTCATTGGTAAAGGGTGTTTGATTGTTTTTTACTCTCAGGGGAGCTGTATTGCAAATGAATTTTAAGTTCTGATTCCTTACCAGTGCCCCCGGTAAAAGACCCATCTCAGTTAAGATTTGAAATCCGTTACAAATGCCAACCAGCAGCCTTCCCTGTCGGGCATGTTCTCTGACGGCATCCATCACCTTTGAAAAGCCTGCTACAGCACCGCATCGTAAATAGTCCCCATAGGAAAAGCCCCCGGGCAAAAATATACAATCAAAATCACCCAGTGTCTCGGTATCATGCCAAATATATTCCACATCCTGTCTAAAGACATCCTTTAAAGCATGGTAGCAATCTACATCACAGTTGGAACCCGGAAAAACAATTACACCAAATTTCATTTTTAAACCCCCACTTCTTACTTTGGTTTTTGGATTCATTCGGTTAGTTTGTTAATTTTACTCTATTTCGTATTCATAGGCTTCAATAACGGTATTGGCTAAAAGCCTTTCGCACATTTCCTCTACCTGTACCATTGCTTCCTCCCTTGGGATCTCTCCCAGGCTCAATTCAATCAGCTTTCCGATTCTAACCTCTTCTACTCCGTAGCCCATCTTGTTCAAAGCCCCTTGAATAGCGGTTCCCTGGGGATCTGCAATGCTCTTTTTTAAAGTAACATATACCTTCGCCTTCATTTCGATTCCTCCTATTGGTTTAGTCTTCTCAATACCTCTTGATAGGCCTCCTCTACGGCCCCAAGATCCCTTCTAAAACGGTCCTTATCCAGCTTTTTATTGGTATCTGCATCCCACAGCCTACAGGTGTCGGGAGAAATTTCATCGGCTAAAATCACTTTGTCCTCATATCGACCAAATTCCAGCTTAAAATCTACCAGTGTTAAGGATTTTGATCGGAAAAATTGCTGCAATATGTCATTAATTTGCAATGCCTTTGCCCTTATTTCCTCTATTTCTTCCTTCGTTGCCAAATTCAGCGCCAGGGCATGATCATCATTGATTAGGGGATCTCCCAGGGCATCATTTTTATAACAAAACTCCAGTACTGGCTTTTCTAACTTTATTCCTTCTGTAAGCCCCAGTCGCTTTGCCATGGAGCCTGCGGTAATGTTTCTGATAATAACCTCCAGCGGAAGAATCGTTACGGCTCTTACTGCCATTTCACGTTGGTTTAATAGGCGAATAAAATGATTTTCTATTCCTGTCTCTGCCAGGTATTGAAATAAAATAGCTGACATCTGGTTGTTGACCCTTCCCTTATCGTCAATGGTACCTTTCTTCTCTCCATTAAAGGCCGTGGCATCATCCTTATAGGAAACAATCAGTTGACCTTTCTGGTTTGTTCTGTAAACCTTCTTTGCCTTTCCCTCATAGAGCATTTCCAGCTTTTCCAGTTCCATATAAATGCCTCCCATTATCTTATTTTAATTTACTTATTTTTTGATTTTAAGTATTCCTGATATCCAACAGCCGTCAGGTCTGTGGCCTTGTCCTCCACTGTTTTTCTAAGTTCCTCCCGATAGGTTACGAGCCTTTCTTTAATTTGCTGGTTTTCAATGGCCAAAATCTGTGCTGCCATAATACCTGCATTTTTTGCCCCATTGATGGCCATGGTGGCCACTGGCACCCCTGGGGGCATCTGTACGATGGAATAGAGAGAATCTACCCCCTCCAATTGTCTGGCCCTTATTGGTACCCCAATTACCGGCAGTGGTGTAAGGGAGGCTGTCATCCCCGGCAGATGGGCAGCACCTCCTGCTCCGGCTATAATCACCTTGATTGCCCTTTTATCTGCTTCCTTTGCATATCGATACAGGGCATCGGGGGTTCGATGGGCCGAAATGATTGTACACTCAAAGGGAATTTCCAGCTGCTGCAGTATTTCACAGGCCTCCCTCATAACGGGAAGGTCCGAATCACTTCCCATGATAATTCCAACCGTTGGCTTCATTTTACTCCTCCTCTATAGCTCCAATAATCTTAACCCTTGACTTAAGGTTTTCAGCAAGGTCCTGGGCCTCCTCCAGGGTGTCTGACAATATGGTGATATGGCCCATTTTCCGCTGGGGTCTCGTTTTGGTTTTTCCGTAATAATGGAGATACACACCGGGAAACGTCAGGGCTTCCTTAAGTCCTGTTACCTGACCCGGCCCATAATTGTTTAATTCTCCCAGCAGGTTCACCATGACACAGGGGCTTATGAGGACTGTGCTTCCTAAGGGCAGTCCTAAAATAGCCCTGAGCTGCTGCTGAAATTGTGAAGTTCGACAACCCTCAATGGTATAATGGCCTGAATTATGGGTTCGGGGAGCAATCTCATTAACCAAGAGGCTTCCATCGGCCATGACAAACATCTCGATACAAAAGACACCTGCCCCTTCCAATATCGTCATCACTTCATGGGCAATTTTTTTTGCCTGGGCCTCGGTAAAGGAAGAAATCCGTGCCGGAACCATGGTTTGATGAAGAATGTTATCTTGATGAATGTTCTCAGCCAAGGGAAATATCTCTATTTGTCCATCGGTTCCCCTGGCGGCAATGGCAGAAATTTCCTTCACAAAGGGGATATATTTTTCAACCATAAGTCCTTCATTGTCTGCCCCCATGACTTCATAGGCTTCTTCTGCAGTGATTTTTTCATTCAATAACAGATTGCCCTTTCCATCGTAGCCTCCCCGTTGCTTTTTTATTAGCAATGGCTGACCCCATTTTTCTATAAGAGCTTTCAATTCTGATAAGCACCTAATCCCTTGAAAGTCTCCCACAGGGATTTTGTTCTCCTTTAAGAAAAGCTTCTGCTTTAATTTGTCCTGAACCATGGTTAAGGTCCTTGGGCTTGGATAAATTAGATGGCCTGTGTTCTCTAACTGCTCCAGGAGTAGACTGTCAATATGCTCAAACTCATAGGTAATAACCTGAGACTTTTCTGCCAGCTGCTGAAGCCTAGACGCATCATCATAATTAGCTAAAATAAACTCATCTGCAATGGAAGCCGCGGGACAATCGGACTGGGGGTCCAAAATTACAAACCGAATTCCCAGCTTTTTTCCTTCTAGGATCAGCATCTTTCCCAATTGACCCCCTCCAATGATGCCTACGGTCGTGGGGTAATTCATTTTCGTCATACTGCCACCTCCCATATCACTTGTTTATTTGAATTTTCACTAAAATCGAGTTAAGAAAAGCAGCTAAGATTATTCCTTAGCTGCTTTATTAAGTTGACGCGTATTAATGGGGCAGTATGGTGAATCGGAAAACAAAGAGGACTGCCAATAAATAAAGGGTTGGATGAACCTCTTTGAATTTGCCTGTAAAGGCCTTTGTGAAGCAATAGAAAATGATTCCGAAGGCAATACCGTTGGCTATACTGTAGGTAAAGGGCATCATAGCAATGGTGAAGAAGGCTGGCATTGCTTCAGTGAAATCATCAAAGTTGATCTTTGTAACGGCTCCCATCATCAGAACCCCTACAATGATTAGGGCTGGTGCAGTAGCGGCACCGGGAACAACCAGGGCCAGGGGAGCTGCAAAGATTGACAGGATAAAGAGTACTCCTGTAGTAACAGCTGTTAAGCCTGTTTTTCCTCCCTCTGATACCCCTGCCGCTGATTCAACAAAGGTGGTAACAGTTGAGGTTCCTAATATGGCTCCAACGGAGGTAGCAACAGCATCGGCTAAAAGGGCTTTATCCATATTGGGCAGCTTACCCTTTTCATCAAGCATGCCGGCTTTTTGACCTGTACCAATTAGGGTACCAATTGTATCAAACATATCCACAAGACTGAAGGAGATCACCACTGTTGCAACACTGCTCAAGGCCCCTACAACCCCAGCTTCACCGATTTTCAAAAGTCCGGGAAAATCCATTTTAAACAGGGTTGGTGTGATATTTAATGAAAAGCTAGATAATTGCGTGTCAGTTACTCCCATGGGGATACCGATAATAGTTGTGGCCACAATACCGATTAGGATGGCTCCCTTTACTCGTCTAGCCATTAAAATTCCTGTAATAATTAATCCAATTACTGATAAAATGGCAATTGGGTTATCAAATCTTGTCAACTCAACCAGAGTTGCTTCGCTTGAAACTACAATTCCTGCATTTTTGAAACCAATTAATGCAATGAACAAACCGATTCCTCCGCCAATGGCATTCTTCAGGGAATTAGGAATTGCCTCTACAATAGCTTCTCTGGCACCAGTTACAGTAAGTATAATAAATAGTATACCTGAAATAAATATAGCTGCCAGTGCCTGTTCCCAGCTGTAACCCATTCCCATAACAACGCCAAAGGTAAAGAAGGCATTTAATCCCATCCCTGGTGCCTGGGCAAAGGGCAGGTTCGCATAAAGTCCCATAATCAAGGTTCCGACTGCCGCTGAAATACAGGTTGCCATAAATACTGCATTGAAATCCATCCCTGTCAACGCCAGCATTTCTGGATTAACGAAAAGAATATAGGCCATTGTAATAAATGTAGTAATTCCTGCAATAATTTCTGTTTTGACATCTGTCTTGTTCTCAGACAGCTTAAAATATGAATCTAAGCCTGAAAGTGATTTTTCTTGAGCCACAAAACATCCTCCTTTGTATTTTTTATAAAATAAAAAGCCCAGATGGATAGGTAACCTTATATATAAGTGAAACCTATCCGTCCGGGCTTTTCTCCCCTCGGTGTAGCATTTAACATGCCTGTACCGCTCGGACCATCCTTATCAGCAATAAGATGGAACCCTAGGTACACTTTCACCCATAGTAGAATAATTTACGGTTATTCTGTAGAGACTGTCGAACCATATTATCGACATTATACGAGCCAACTATGCAATTGTTTTTTCTTATCTACGAGATAATCATAACAAATTAAAATAAAAAGGTCAACATTATTTCGAATATTTTTCAATTATATTATTGTTTTATTTGTATATATACGAACATTAACTTTTGTTTTCTTTTATATAATTCGTACATATCCCCCATTGATTAATCCTGTTCTTTAGACAGCAACGGCTTTTTTCTAGAAACTAGAAATATGAAATAATGCTTAACTATTCCCACTCTACCGTTGAAGGGGGCTTAGAGGTGATATCATAGACAATTCGATTGGCACCCTCTACCTCATTGACAATTCGTCTTGACATCCGTTCTAATACGTCAAAGGGAATTCTTGCCCAATCGGCTGTCATGGCATCAGAGCTAGTAATAGCTCGGATTCCTACTGTATGGGCATAGGTTCTTTCATCTCCCATTACACCAACGCTTTTAATCCCTGGCAACACTGCAAAATACTGCCAAATTTCTCTGTCAAGTCCAGCTTTTTTGATTTCATCTCTGACGATGGCATCGGCTTCTCGTACAATTTCCAGCTTTTCTTCTGTAATTTCTCCCAGTACCCTTACTGCTAAGCCTGGTCCTGGGAAGGGCTGTCTCCAGACTATTTCTTCGGGTAAGCCCAGCTCTGTCCCCACTTCTCTAACCTCATCCTTAAACAGATACTTAAAGGGCTCGATTAGGTCAAAATCCATATCCTCTGGCAGTCCACCCACATTATGATGGCTTTTAATAACTGAGGCTGTATCAGTACCGCTTTCTATAATATCGGGATAGAGGGTCCCCTGAACTAAGAAATCCATCTCTCCCAGCTTTTGAGCCTCTTCCTCAAATAGTCTTATAAATTCTTCGCCTATTATTTTACGCTTTTTTTCTGGGTCTGAAATACCTTCAAGCTTGCCAAGGAACCGTTCTCTGGCATTTACCCGAATGAAATTGATTTTAAATTGGTTTTTAAAGATATCTTCTACCCAATCTCCTTCATCCTTTCTGAGGAGGCCGTGGTCTACAAAAACACAGGTCAGATTATCTCCAATGGCCTGATGGACCAGGACTGCTGCGACAGAGGAATCTACGCCTCCCGAAAGGGCACAGAGTACCTTTTTATCCCCTACCATGGCCTGTATTTCCTTAATCTCTTCATCAATATAGTTTTTCATTGTCCAGGTTCCGGTTAAGCCACAGATTTCATAGACGAAGTTCCGAATTACTTCCTTTCCATGCTCCGTATGCTCAACCTCTGGATGAAATTGAACTGCATAAAGCCCCTTAGCCTGATTCTCCATAGCTGCAACAGGACAATCTTCTGTGGTACCCGTAATAATAAAGCTCTCAGGTGCCCGTTCAATAAAATCTGTATGACTCATCCAACAAATTGTATTTTGCGGAATTCCCTTAAAAAGAGGCGATGTTTCATTAATCCCCAGGGTGGTTTTCCCGTATTCCCTATTCTTTGCTCGATTTACCTTTCCACCAAGGAATTCTGCCATAAGCTGACCCCCATAGCAAATTCCTAATATCGGAATGCCAAGGTCAAGAATTGCCGGGTCGCATTTGGGTGCCCCTTGACCATAGACACTGGATGGTCCTCCTGTAAAAATTATACCCTTTGGGGCCTTTTCTTTAATTTCCTGTGCCGTAATTTTATAGGATACTACCTCGCAATAAACATTAAATTCCCTTACTCTTCTGGCTATAAGCTGGTTATACTGTCCACCGAAATCTAATACCAATACTAATTCATTATTCATGCTTTCCATCCTTTCAGCCGTTCCTTATTCGCTTACACTATAGTTGGGAGCTTCTTTTGTAATGCTGATGTCATGGGGATGACTTTCTTTAAGACCTGCACCAGTGATTTTGATAAACTGTCCATTCTCTTGGAGATCCTTAATGGTTTTAGTGCCGCAATAGCCCATACCTGCCCTTAAGCCTCCCATAAGCTGAAAAATGGTATCCTTAATTGGTCCCTTATAAGGTACTTTACCCTCTACCCCCTCGGGTACCAGCTTTTGATTTTCTTCCTGGAAATATCGATCCTTGCTTCCTTTTTTCATCGCTGCAATGGAGCCCATTCCTCGATAGGATTTAAAGCTTCTTCCTTTATAGATAATGGTTTCACCAGGACTTTCTTCTGTTCCTGCAAATAGGGAACCAACCATGACAACACCGGCTCCAGCAGCAATGGCCTTAGGTATATCACCAGAATATTTTATTCCTCCGTCGGCTATTACAGTAATTCCGTAGGCCTTGGCGGCCTTAGCACAGTCATAAATAGCAGTAATCTGGGGTACGCCAATTCCAGCCACCACCCTGGTGGTACATATGGAGCCTGGTCCAATTCCTACCTTAATGGCATCGGCACCGGCTTCAATCAATTCTGCTGTTGCTTCGGCTGTAGCCACATTTCCAGCGATGATTTGAAGCTCAGGATATTGGGTTTTAATGGTCTTCACCGCTTCAATCACTCCCTTTGAATGTCCATGGGCCGTATCAACTACGATGACATCCACCTTGGCATGATGTAATGCCGCTACTCTTTCATGAAGATCTTTGGTGACTCCAACGGCTGCACCAACCATCAGCCGTCCCTGTTCATCCTTTGCAGAATTGGGGTATTTAATGGTCTTTTCTATATCTTTAATGGTGATTAAACCCTTTAGCATACCATTCTGATCGACAATTGGTAGTTTTTCGATCTTATGGGCCATTAGAATTTCCTGAGCCCTTTCCATAGTGATGCCCTCTGGAGCTGTTACCAGATTTTCCTTTGTCATGACCTCATCAATGGTTCGCTGATAGTTTGATTCAAAGCGAATATCTCGATTGGTAATAATTCCTACTAATTTTCCTTTGTTGGTGATGGGAACACCAGAAATTCGGTACCTTTCCATTAATTCTAATGCATCTGAAATAATATGTTCAGGTGTTAGGAAAAAGGGATCGACAATAACTCCATGTTCGCTTCGCTTCACCTTGTCCACTTCCAGGGCCTGTTCCTCTATCGTCATGTTTTTATGGATAATTCCTATACCACCTTCTCGGGCAATGGCAATGGCCATTTTTCCCTCAGTAACCGTATCCATACCAGAACTCATTAAGGGGATATTTAATTTGATCTTTTTGGTTAAATTAGTGCTGATATCTACCTGATTTGGCAAAACCTCAGATTTAGCTGGAATTAATAGTACATCATCGAAGGTTAATCCTTCCTTTACTAGCTTACCCTCCATCATCGGTATTCCTCCTTATCGTTTTTTTCTTTCTTATATTATTTTTCAACAATTTTTTATCATACATGTCTTTAGGTAAAGAATATAGAATAGAATTAGATAGTGGATGATCTTCAAATTGATCGTGTTGGCATAAGAAGAAAATGACCATCGCCACATTTGTTTTCCAGGGAATCCATGAGTTTCATTTCCTAACATAAAAAACTGTATGATAATTTCACTGCAAATGAGTGAAAATATCATACAGTTTTTGGATAGAAAAGACAGCTCCCCAATAAATCAAAGCTTTTCTTGGGAGAAAATGTATAATAAATTCACCCATAGTCAAATGATTTACGGTCATTTGGTAGATACTTCCGATCCATATTATCGGCATTATATGAGCGTTTTGATTAAATTGTTATAACTAAGTTATCAGAAGCCCCAGGCCTTGTCAAGCAAAAACAGATAACTTTTTTTGAGAGTTTTCATAGTTTTAATTCGTATATTATTCTGAATTTTATCCTTTATAAAGCTACTCCTCTGTATATGGGGCGCTTAAAGAAAAGAAATCCCTGGAATAGTATATTTCTAAATATTCCAGAGACTTTGAGCTTTACCTATTTTCCTTCTTTTCTTCTGTTCGCTTTAAAAACTTATCAAGTTGAATAATATAACGCTGATGGGTTCCTTCCCCTATTTTTTCCTTTTCGTCATAGGCTTCTATCACAAAGGTTAGCTTTTTACCCTCAATCGCAGTCAACTCAGCGGTGGCGTAGGCAATCATTCCCACAGGGGTAGCAGCTATATGCTTAACATCCAGATGACTGCCTACGGTGGCAAAGCCCTGTGGCAGATGGGGGTCTACTGCCTTTAACGCGGCCCCTTCCATTATGCCAATCATCATGGGGGTTGCCAATACCCTTACGCCTCCACTGCCAAAGGATTCAGCAGTATCCTTTTCCTTAACCTCGATTTCTAACTTCGCCTTCATTCCAATTTGTAGATTAAATTCCATCAATTTCACCTCTTCTTAAGTATGTTCAATATAAGTAAATTTTTATTTCGCCATCCGTGTCATTTCCTGGAGCCGTTGTATAATAGGAAGTTTTTGAGTACAGAGCGCTTCACAGGCACCACAGGCAGTACATTCTGCCGGGCTTACATCGGTTTCCTTCAGGCTGCCCTTCTCCCTTAACCAATCTAAATGGTTATTCATCCGATCCACTGAGTCTAATACCATTAGATTATAGGCTTCTAAGTAGCTGCTTATTTTTATCTTCTTCGGACATTTCATACAATAGCTGCAGGTTGTACAAAGGGTGTCAAAACCCTTCCCTATTTTTTCTTGAATTTCCTTAAGCTTTTCTGTTCCAAAGGTTAAGGGGTGATCCAACGTCTTAATATTTTCCTCTACTTCTTCCAGCGTTCCCATACCTGCCAAGGTGACAGTAATGCCCCTTCGAGAAGCATTGAATCTCAAGGCCGCCTGACTCACGGTTTCTTCGTGCCATTGTTTTAGAAAGCTAAAGTATTGCCCATGCTGAGGAATAAGGCCGCCTCCTAGGGGATTCATGGTTGCTACCCCTAGCTTATGCTCCCGGGCTGCCTCCACCCCTTCTTGTCGATAGGGATGATTAATGGCATTGTAACCTAGCAAAACCCCTTCAAAAACCTCATCCTCAATAATTTTTCTGATATCAGCTCCCTTACAATGGGTGGAAAAGACCAGGTGATCAATCAGCCCCTCCTCCTTAGCCTTTAAGGCACCTTCGTAGGGCCCTCCTGGTGCCATCACCCTTTCATATTGACTTAAATCCATAATACACCACATATGAAAAAAGTTTATTTTCTCTAAACCCATTCGCTTTAAAGAGTTTTCTATTCGCCATCTGACCTTATCAGCCGTTGGCTCACTATTCACGCTGCTTTTTGTTGATACATAAAATTGTTCAGGCATTTTTTGAAAGGCCTTCCCAAATATGTCTTCGCTCCGATCGTTACAATAGAAGGGTGCCGTATCGAAGTAGTTTATACCGAGGGCATTAGCTCGTCTTACCACTTCCGCAGAGTAGTCTTCATCCTTTCCAAAACGCATACCTCCAAAGCCGATTGCCGATACCTTTTTACCTGTTTTTCCATATTCCCGATATTCCATGGTTAGCCTTAGCCCCCTCTTGTCTTATATTTACATTCCCATTATATATTAAAAAAATATTTTTTTCCAATTTTTTCAGTACCTAAGTTTCTCAGGATAGGAAGGTTTTTATTAGCGTAAAATATAGCCAGGTATCCATACTAAAAATGACAATTTAAATAATTAATGAATGGAGTGAAAATAATGTTTGAACGAATTAAGGATATCACTAATAAGTGGTTTGAAAATCAAAAAGATCCTCAGCTGAGACATGAGTTTCCCCTCTATGATATCAATGATAACCTATACGATCAGAGAAATGAGAAGACTCCTTCTCTGGATCATTCCAACCAGAGAATTGAAAAATCTTAATTGTTACCTTTTATTTCATGCTATAGATTTTGCTTTTTATTAGAATAATATAACTGGTAGCTTTATCATTAAAATCTTGACAGGAGGTATATTTATGCACAATCAGCAAAATCAGCCAAACGGAAACAAGCAATTAGATGCCAATAACTTAAAAATATTGGAGGATCAATTGAGCTATGAGAGCTTAATGAACAGTAAGTTTTCGACCTATGCAGAATATTGTACCGACACAGAACTGAAAAATTTATGTCAGCAAGCTGCTCAAAAGCATAAGCAGCACTATAATGAACTGTTTAATTATCTAAATTCACATCAATAAAATTTTTTTAAATTTAAGTCTTAAGAAAAGTTTAAATACAGAGGAGGAACTTGCAGATGAATCATCAACGAAACTTGTCTGAAAAGGAATTAATGCATGATCTATTAGCTTCTGAAAAACAGGTATGCTCTGCCTATAATGTTGGTATAACCGAATCTTCCTGTACTAATTTAAGGCAGCACTTAACAAATTGCTTGAATGACACCCAAAACATTCAATCTCAAATATTTGACGCAATGCGCCAAAGAGGCTGGTATCAAATCAAAAAGGCACAGCCCCAAGACGTACAAAGTGCTAAAACAAAATATTCCCAAGAACAACAACAGCTTCAATAATCAGAACAATTATCGAATTTTGGGGCACTTTCTTATAAGACAAAAGTAAAATGACCGAGTATTCAAAATCATTGATACTCGGTCATTATCTAAATCCTTCTTCTTTATTCAACTGACTTTTGGAGGTTATGGTACAGCTAAAGCTCATTAAATTCCTTCTTTCATTAAATGAAACAAACAAAATGCTGAAATGGTTTTTCTTAAATTGTGATCTTACTTCTTACTTCTTACTTCTTACTTCTTACTT
>SWCE01002087.1_pt1 | contig 79825 bp, 69 predicted proteins | sample 4690061 | NCBI WGS metagenome assembly SWCE01 (sample SAMN10267279, study PRJNA491770) | bioreactor metagenome | isolation source: DHS bioreactor inoculated with subseafloor sediment | place: Japan: off Shimokita Peninsula | collected 2012-10
GCGACCCTTGCCGATGTACGCGCCTTCATGTCGATCGGCGATGACGAACCTGAAAGCCTTCGGGACAAGGCCGATGGCGCGTTCGACGACGAGGATGACGACAGTTTCGACCGTCTCCTGAAGGACATGGAAGGCTATGAACACGGGCGAACGGTCGTCAACGACGAGGTGCGCCTTGGCGCTGCCCGGATGCGCAAGCGCTCCACCAACGAGCGCTCCGGCGTCCATTCCACCGGCACCTCTCAGCTTGCGCTTTACAGCGACCCGATAGTGGCCCGCAACATATCGGAATCCGATTTCCGGATTGCCGATCTGATGAATGGCGAGCAGCCTGCATCCCTTTATATCGTCATACCGCCGTCCGATATTGCCCGGTTGCGCCCGCTGGTGCGGATCCTGCTCAACCAGTTCCTGACCCGCCTTACCTCGACCATGGAATTCGAGGGCGGTCGTTCTGTGAAACATTACAAGCACCGGCTTTTGCTGATGCTCGACGAGTTCACGTCCGTTGGCAAACTGGAGATTTTCGAAAAGGCCATCGCTTTCATGGCCGGTTACGGACTGAAAGCCTTCGTGATCGTCCAGGACCTGACGCAACTCCAGAAGGCTTATGGCCGCGAACAGTCCATTGTTTCCAACTGCCATGTGCGGATTGCCTATGCGCCCAACACCATCGAGACCGCACGGGTATTGTCGGACATGGCCGGTAAGACCACCCTGGTTCAGAAAAAGACATCCGCCAGCCGGTCGACCGGAAGGATCGGCACGAACTACTCCGAGACCCTGACGGAAATCGCCCGCCCGCTGATGACGCCGGATGAATGCATGTCCCTGCCAGGGCTGTTGATCGGGGCGGAGGGTAAGGTCCGCCGCGCCGGTGACATGCTCGTATTCATGGCCGGATATCCCGCTATCTACGGCCGCCAGGCCCTCTACTTCGAGGACGACGATCTACGCGCTCGTGCAAAAACCGCTGTGCCGTCCCCGGCTCCCCTGCCCGCCTCGGGTTCCCCTTCCCTGCCGTCCAACAGAAAAGCCGCCTCATGAAGATCAGCGACGCAATTGCGACCCTCCAAGCCATCCAGGACCGGTTTGGCGACATCGAGATCACGGGCGGCACGCTCACCGACGATGCGCCGCTCAGGACCATCACCGTCACGGACACCGCCGGCGTTCAGGTCTGGCCGATGGGTCCGAACAACATTCGCAGTTCGCATCCGGTGGACGGCGTCTTTCTGGACTGACCGGCTCCTATCGCTTCCCTCCCCATTCCACATGGAGACTTCCTGATATGGCTGGATCCGAGACTGTTAAAACCTACCTCGCTATCCCGTTTGCCGAAAAGGATGAGGCCAAGGCAGCGGGCGCCCTTTGGGACAAGAAAGCCAAAGCTTGGTTTGCGAAAGGCGCCGATGTTCCGGAAGGATTGAAGAAGTTTCTGCCGGAGAACCAGCCTGAGCCATGCCGGGAAGATCCGCGGGCAGCCTTTGCTCAGTTCTTGGCCGGGAACGGTGCGGTCCTCGACAGAGAGCCGATCATGGACGGCAAGTGGCACCGGGTGGCCCTTGCCGGCGACGGCAAGGAAACCAACGCCACCTATCGCGGGTTCCTCGACGGCGTTCCGAACGGCCAGTTCAAGAACTTCAAGGGCGATGAAACGCCCCTGCAATGGACCGGCAGGGGCGAAGCCTTATCGCCGGAAGAAAGGCAGCGCCGTTCCGCCGAAGCCGCTCAGGCCAGGGAGGTTCGCGAACGCGAACGGGCCGAGGATCAGGAAGCCACGGCGAAACGCGCCTTCGGAATCTGGACGAACCTGAAGACGTGGGCCACCCCGGAAAACTGCTCCTATCTTCGGAAAAAACAGGTGCGCGGATATGGTGTGAAGCTCGCCGAAGATGGTCGCATGGTCGTTCCGCTGCGCGACGATACCGGCCGGATCTGGTCCTTGCAGTTTGTCGGGGACGAAAAGCTCTATCTGAAGCACGGCCGCAAGGACGGGCTCTATCACACCATCGATCCGGACAGGGAACTTGAGAAAGCGCACAAGCAAGGCGGCAAACTCACGGTCATCGTTGGAGAAGGCTATGCCACCTGTGCTGATGTTCACAAGGCCACGAAGCTGCCGACCATTGTTGCCTTTGACGGTGATAACCTGGTCGTAACCGCAAAAGCGGTTCGCGAGCGATATCCGGCCGCCAACATCCTGATCGCCGCCGATGACGATCATCATCTTCCTAAAAGGACACCGCCGTTGCCGAACAAGGGCCAGAAGTGTGCGTGGGCGGCGGCGGAAGCTGTGGGCGGCAAGGTGCTCGCCCCGTCCTTCACGTCAGCCGAGAAAGACAGCGGTGCGACCGATTGGAACGATCTGAAACAGCTCCGCGGAGAAAAGGGTCTGCTCACGGCTCTCCGGGTGTCTTTTATCCGCATGCAGCAGAACCACGTGCGCGGCGCAGGTAAAGACAAGGGTCTTGAGCGGCAGTTGGAGATATCGCGTTGACGACGCCAAAGCGAAAACTCCTGAAGGCTTACCTCAAACCGGAAGTCCATCGCCGGATCACCGAACACGCGAAGCGCACGAACTTATCTGCATCGCGTATTGTCGAGCGGCTTCTGGAAACGGGCAGATACCCGGATCGCACTGTCGAGCAGGCAGTTTTGAACCTGCTTGCGGTCAACGCCGACCAGGCCCGCCTTGGCAACCTGCTTTTGAAAGCCATCAACGAAACCGTGGACGGCCATCTGGTCCGGCAGATGCAAATGCTCTTGAGGCAAGTCCGCGAGACCCAGGATGAAATCAAGGCTCTGGTGACGAAGCTCAAGCCATGATCGCCAAGAAAACGTCGATCAAACAGGCCCGCGGAGCCGCGGCCCTTGCCAAATACATCGCCGCCGCCAAGGAGAAAGGCGAGAAGCTGGATCAATTCTGGCTGTCCAACTGCAAAGCCGGCGAGGACCTCGAGGATCTGGACACGGCCATCGCGGAGATCCGCGCCACCCAAGCCATGAACCAGCGCAGCAAAGCGGATCCGAATTACCATCTCGTGGTCTCATTCGCCGAAGGCGAAAAGCCGGATACAGAGGTCTTGAAAGACATCGAACAGGAGTTTGCGAAGGCCCTTGGACTGGAAGACCATCAGCGTGTGGTCGGCACCCATATCAACACCGAAAACTTCCACATGCATATCCAGTTCAATTTGGTCCACCCGGAAACCTTCCGGATGCATGTCCCCTATCGTGATTTCAAGATCCTTCAGGAGACCGCGGCCAGGCTGGAAAAGGAACATGGCCTCGCGGTCGTTCAGGGCCGCGGCCAGGAGAAGGATCGCGAGAACCACAAAGCCAGGGACAAAGAGGCGAACTCCTGGGAACAGTCCTTTTCCGGATACCTGCAGGAGCACAAGAAGGCGCTGCTTGAGATTCGCGAGAAAGCGTCCACGTGGCAGGAGTTCCACGAAGGCATTGACCAGTACGGGATCGTTATCAAGCGCAGAGGCAATGGCCTCGTTTTCCAGGATCGGGAAACAGGTATTCGCGAACGGGCAAGCACCGTTGACCGGTCGTTCTCCAAAAAACGGATGGAAGAGGCATTCGGTCCGTTCCAGGAACGGGACCGGGAGCGTCCAGGCGCCCATCGGCACAAGATGAAATATAGGCGCCGGCCTCTCGATCCGCGCCTCGAGCGGCATCCGGCATGGCGAAGGTTCGAGCAAGGAGGTAGTTCAGCTCCTGCACGATCATGGCGGCGGTTCCTTGAGACCCAGGCTGCCGTTAACGCCGAAGCCCGCGAAGCCCTCGAATTGCAGCGGGCTTATTTCCAACTGCTGGCCGGGAAGAATCCGCGCCAGGTCAGAACACGGCAGGTCAGCCCCAGGAAGTCGAAAAGCATGTCTCGATGACTGGTTTTTCTCAGCTAGCGGCCGCATCCACCACCATCGGCGGCTGCGCACCTGGCGGGGACGCTTAGAGCGTATTTCCATGAATGGGTGGCTAGCGGTCCGAGCAGCGTAGATATGACGCTCTTTGCGCTCTCATCCATGCGCGATCTGGCTGAGCATTTTTGTGGAAGAAGGCATTTACGGAGAAATCCCCGAGAGCCTTCAGTTTTACATTGACTATGAGGCCCCGAGACCTGTCGGTGGACTATTCCGCAACCACGATAGCGGGAGCGAATTTCATTTATCAATGCGCGTGATCACACTGCGGCGACCATATTTCGATGTGGAAGCATGGTTTAATGTTTTCGCTATTTACTCAGTAGTGCTGAGTTTCTAGGAAAGTTTGCAAACTTGTGCTTAGTTTGAAATTAGTGTAATATACTCAATATGACTGAGCAAAATTCGTCACTGCTAAACCGGCTTGAAAAGGACCTACCAGAAGGGTTGGTCGTTGATGCAGCTTGGCTGGAAGAGCGCGGAATCGCCAGTAATCTGCGTGCCTACTACGTCAAAAGCGGATGGCTGGAGCAACCTGTTCGCAGCGTCTACAGACGTCCGCGCGGCACGCTGAGCTGGCAACAAGTCGTTATATCGCTTCAAACTTTGCTACTGAGAACGCCGCTTATCGTAGGTGGGCGAACAGCGCTGGAACTGCAGGGATTTGCACACTACCTCTCGCACGAGATCAAGACTGTTCATCTCTACGGGCCGAAAAAACCACCTGCCTGGCTGAAAAAGCTGAACCTTCCCCAGCGCTTTGTCTATCACAACAGCGCAACGCTATTCCGGAACGATCCCATCACACTCGGACTAAGCAGTCTGGCCTGGAATATATCGGATGGAAGTGGACGCGATCTGACCCGCTTTCAGGGCGGTAGTCTGTCCACGATCACGTGGGGCCAATGGGATTGGCCCCTGACGCTTTCACGGCCAGAGCGCGCCTATCTCGAAATGCTCGATGAATTGCCAAGCCATGAAAGTTTCCATCAGGCCGATATGATCCTGCAAAGCGCAGCAAATTTCAGTCCGAGGCGGCTGCAAAAGCTGCTCGTCGATTGCGACAGCGTGAAAGTGAAGCGCCTGTTCTTTTTCTTCGCAGATCGCCATCGTCATGCGTGGCTTAAACGCCTGGACAAGGAGGCAATCAATCTCGGGAAAGGCAAACGCATGCTTGTTCCTGGAGGAAAGCTTGATCCGGTCTATTTGATAACCGTGCCGGAGGACCTTGATGCCGTTTCATGATCAATACCAAGGCCAGGTCCGCCTCCTCATGCGCCTTCTGCCCATCGTGGCGCAAGAAAGCTGCTTGGCGCTCAAAGGCGGCACAGCCATCAATCTCTTCGTTCGGAACCTACCGCGTCTTTCGGTTGATATAGACCTCATGTATCTGCCAATGCATGACAGGCCGAAGGCCCTGGCCGAGATTGATGCAGCCATGAAACGGATCAAAGCGGCAGCATTGGAGGAATTGCCCGGTGCTAGGGTTTCAGAGAATGTCAGCGAGGGAACAATCCTGCGGCTTCTGGTTTTTGCAGATGGAACGCAGGTGAAAATTGAAGTCTCGCCGGTACTGCGCGGCGTGGTCCATGAGCCATCTACAATTCCGGTGACTGAAGCGGTGGAAGAAGCATTTGGTTATGCGGAAACAAGCGTTGTGTCTTTTGCTGACCTTTATGCGGGCAAGCTGGTAGCTGCTTTGGATCGTCAGCATCCGCGCGATCTCTTCGACGTTCGAGACCTACTTGCCAATGAGGGGCTGACCGACGAGTTGCGCGAGGCTTTTGTCGTCTATCTGCTGAGTCACAACCGGCCCATGGGCGAAGTGCTTTCTGGTCGCGTCAAAGACCTTGCTAACGAATACCGCAATGGCTTCGAAGGGATGACGGAAGAGGATGTGACAATCGAAGAGCTGATCGAAACCCAGCATGAAATGATTGAGAGGTTGATCGGCGAAATGCCGGAGCGCCATCGTGAATTTTTGATCGGTTTCGAGCGCGGTGAACCGGACTGGTCAATACTTGGGATTTCGCACGTCGCAGAACTTCCAGCCATCCGTTGGCGGCAGCGAAATCTCGACAAGCTAAGCGCTGATCAGCGCTCCGAACTGGTGGACTTATTGCAATCCTCTCTCGACCGGCGCGCAAGAAAATAATCACTGCTTCGGTTTGCTACCAAGCAGCGGTCGGACAACACATAATGCGTTGCCTGGATCACGGCGTGCAAATCTCTCTGCGGATAACTGACTGGAATGGGGCCGTGAGGAGACTGACAGGTTTCTGGCGCGCAATGCGAAAAACTGACATCTGAAGTTCGATTGGCGATTTCGGTCTGTGGCCTGAAGTGGCCCTCAGGGAGCTTGATGCCAGCTGGTCACTTCAATGTTCTGACCAACAGCAAGGGACGTCACAAGCGGATCCGCTTTCCCATCCCAACTGGCGCTACCGAAACAGGCCGCGTAGCCACTTGCCGAGCCGAACCCACCATTTGCGGTCGTGCGCGCGGGCGGCGTAGTAATTCTCACGGCGGCGCTGCTCCGCGTCCCGGCCTGCCTTGATGTGCTCTTCGCTCCACTGGCCTGCCCATTGCGTCTTTCCACCCGTTATGACGTAGTGCGAACGGCACGGCAGTTGCCAGTTCCCGATCGAGGGACGGACTGTAGGCTGGCCGTTTGTATCGGTTACTCGCCATTCAGCAGGGCCGAGCGGCGTTGTGACCTTCGTTCCGCAACCGCAGGCGCAAAGATGCACCGCTACATCAAACTCATCGGCCACGTAGAGCACGCCGGGTTCCAGCTCCTTCGGGATATACTGCACGCGCTCAAGGCGAAATGAGTTGATCATTGCTGTCGCTCCTCGCCATAGACCTTCATGTCGTTCACATTGAAGAACAAGTGGTCGAAGTCGTTCTCATCCAGATAGAAGCCCTTGAGCTGCTTGTAACGCGTTACCGCGAGGCAGGCGTTGAGAGCGTTAAGTTCTGCAATCTGAACATTGGCGCGGTACTCATCATCGGGCTGGTCCGAAAGCTCCGCGAAATCACGGTCGCGCATGGCCTGCGCATTGGCCGGCGCGTAGTAGGTTGCGCGAAGCTTGCCGTCGATCGGGCCCTGCTTGCGGTGGAGACCCATGCCGACGTCGATGAACGGGATCTGCATCTTCATCAGTAGATCGAAAATTCCGCGCCGCGAACTGCCTTTGTCGACGCAGACGAACGCGAAGGTCACGTCCTTGAAGTCGTCTCCGCATGATGGATCAATGAATTTAGGGATAAGGCTCAGCCCCTCCCGGAAGTTCTGATAACGTGCTTGAAAAACCTCTGCTTTCGGATGGTCGAGTTCGCCGTCATCCGCGAGCTTGCCAGGCGAGCGAAAAGCATTGTGAACGTGATAGGGGTCGCGATCGAAGCCAAGGATGCGAGCAACCGGTGTCTTGACCAGGAAATCCAGGACATAGGACCCTGTACCGCCAAGGCCGATGATCGCGACAACCTCATCCCTGAACAATTGCGCGAGATCGCCAATTTCTGCGCGGCTGGTCAGCGAGTCCGAGAATTTGAAGACCGACTCGCCGACGGCCGTCTCGGAGCTTCGGAAAGTCCACGGGGTGGCATCATAACGTTCCATGGCTGGACCGGAAATAATCGTCACATAGCTCTCGATCTTGGCGAAGTGATCGGGAAAGCCATTCGGGCCCGGCTTGTTTGAGAACGAGCGCTCAACCACCACGTCCGGGCTGGCCAGCGTGATCTTGTGCGGCCTGTCGCCAAGATTGCTGATCGGCTTGCCATCAAGGCTATACGGATGCCCGCCGGCAAAGTAAACCTGATGATTGTGCTGGACGAACTGCTGCTTCGTCGTCGGAACGAGCTTGCTGACAATCACGCCCCAGCAAAGTTGCCCCTTGTCGCCGAGGTAGGGAATATCTCGTACGACCAAATGGTTGCTGTCGAGCCCGATCGCGTAGCCCTTCAGGAGGAGTTGGCGGATGTCGTCGTTATGACTGACCAGTTCTTGAAACATTGAATACCATGCCCTCTTTGATCTTGACCGTGCCACCCGGCGACAGCGTCCCTTCAGGCTTGTTGCCCTGGCCACGCTTGTAGGTCACCGAGTAAGTCGTCTCGGGGTGTTGCGGATAAGTGGGGTCGGACAACGTGACGAGATCCACGTAGTTGATCTCACCTTTCTCCACCTCATGCGGGGTTCCATCGATGATGATGGTGACCTGCTTCTTCTCTTTGTCGTCTTTTGCCATTTTCTGCTCCTATCGTTTCGCGAAGTGCGGCAGGCCCGGAAACCCGCCGCCGTTGTTTACTTCCGGCCCGGACGCTGGGTGAGCGCCGAACCTGCAGCGGTCTTTGCCGCTTTGCTCGCCTTCGGGTCCCGCAACACTTTCGATGCCGCAGAAGCCGCCTTCTTGCTGGTCACTTCCGATTTTGCCAAACTAGTCACCCCCTTTCGAAATCCTTGACCACAGAATCCAGTCAGTAGTAATATATTCTACGGATCCGTAGGAAACACGGGTCCAAAAAAACCACCAAGTGGTGGCTGCCGAATTCCTACGATTTCGTAGGATTAACATATCTGGGAACGTCGTGTCAAATAATTCAGAGAATGAACTGGAATTCGGAGATCGGTTACTGGCCGCCCGCGAAGCAAGGGGGTTAAACCAGACTGAACTCGCCAAAATATCCGGGCTTCAGCCTGCTGCCATCGGCCACTTTGAAAAGAACAGACGCAAACCGTCCTTCGCCAATGTCCGTGCTTTAGCAAAAGCTCTGGAGGTTTCGGCTGACTACCTTCTGGGGCGTTCGCCTACCATGAAGGGCGCAACCACAGCCTTTCGCGGTGAAGAAAATCTGACCGTCGGTGACCGCGAACACATCCAGATGATGATCGACCTCATCAACCAGAAGAAGGGTGGCGATGGCTAAATTTCAAGTGATCAAGGCTCGCCAGCACGGCGAACGTATTGCGGCTGAAAAGGGTTTTGTAGCCTTTCCCGTCGATCCCTTCGCAATTGCAGAGTCCGAAGGCATCATGATCGTGCCGAAGTCTCCGGAGATCAAAGGCGTCAGCGGGGGTATCATCTTCGATGAAGATGTACCCTCTATATTCTATGCGACTGACATCGAGAGCGAAGGCTTCCAGCGTTTCACTGTCGCGCATGAACTCGGCCACTATTTTCTCGACGGGCATCCCGAAGAGATTTTGCAGTCGAGCAAAATGCATGTCTCAAGAGCGGGCTTTTGTCAGGGTGACAGCTCTATCGAACTTGAAGCCGACCATTTCGCCTCTGGCCTCCTGATGCCGGCTCATCTTGTGAAGAAGGAGCTGACGCATGGTATCGTAGGGCTTGCCGGTGTCGAGCAGCTAGCCGACCGATCACAGTGTTCTCTCACCGCAGCTGCAATCCGCGCGGCCGAGTGCAGTCCTTACCCGATGGCCATTGTCGTGAGCCAGGGATCGGACGTCTGCTATTGCTTTATGTCCGAAGGCTTCAAAGGACTCGGTAAGCTACTTGCGTTCCCGCGCAAAGGCTCACCTCTGCCTGTCAGTGCGACGAGGGAATTCAACAACGATCTCAATAATGTTCGCTACGGTAAGCGGCAAACTTCCGAAACCACGCTTGCCGATTGGTTCGACGGCTCCGGGCAAATTCGACTCGACGAAGAAATCGTCGGATTAGGATCATTCGGCTACACGCTGACAGTATTTTCGAGTGACGCGCTGGCCGAAGACCCCGATGATGAAGAGGCAGATGAAGAGGCGAGTCTGGTCGAGAGTTATACCCCGAAGTTCGCTTACGGTCGTTAGTCCTTCAGTCTAAGACACGACGGAGTCGAACTGTGTAACGCGCGAACATCGATCTATCGCCGTCGCTGCGCATACACGGCTCCAGTCCAGCTAGTGAATATCCGCTTGAACGAAGTCTGAGCACTACTGATAAGCGGATCAAAAAATGAGGATGAGGGTCTGGAAGCCCCCCTCCCCTCCCAAGCGTTATTGGGGAGAAACCATATCTCGGGAATCCAGCTCTGCAATTAATGGCATTTCGTATAGGAAGCCGCTCTATGCAAAAGTCGAGAACCGAAACGGCGGAGTTGTGCGGCTTCCGGGTCGTAATTTAGCAATTGCTATATCGTCTGCTGTTTGCATCGCCATCTCCTAAAATCAGCCTACCGGCAGGTTTTCTGTTCAAGGGAATTCCAACTACAGAGCGGGCAAATAATCCAGAAGGTCGGGTGGGGATTTATGGCGCTACGTGTGAGATTGTCACGGGCCTGACAATGGCCCGAAGGTCGCTTTAGACAATGAGGTTTAGGTTTCTGATGTCCATTGAATTGTGCTGGCGAGTCTAGGGCTGGGGCAATAATAGCTCAGAATTTTTTAAGATATTGAATTATATGAAAAACAATAAGAGATATAGCAATTGCTATCATAAAAATGCCTATTCATCTTTCGCCACGGAGCGCTCCCATTCGAGGGATTTTCGTTGGCGGTAAAAATGGTGCTGAAGTCTGAATGGCAAGATGGTAGTCGAATTGATGAGGTCCCAATCGAGTGGTTCCCGAACATGTCGGATGTGCGTTTGAGCAGGCTGTGGCTCGGTTTGGGAGGTGCGCCGCGAACGGAATCTGCATGCTGTAGCTAGTAATGCAAACGCGAATCTCTGTGTGACAGACGTCGGATTTGGCGCGTCCGATTTGGCTTGTCAGGAATATCTGGTGGAGCTGGCCGCTGATTATCGCCAACTGGCACATCGCGCCGGCGATCCGGGGGGTGCCTTCCCGTGTAATGCCGTTGTCATCGCATCCTGACGCGATGACAGTCATCCAAGCTATTAATATTGGCATGAGTATTGGAGGTTTGCGCCTTCAAAAAGCAGAACGGCATTTCTCCGTCCAACTGAGGTTCGGTTCCTATACTCCCCTCGGATGCCTCCTCAATGCCGGTACGATGAAGCCAATAGTCGATCGCAGTACAAGGCTTCGTAGTGACGTCGACTATCCCCTTGCCGTCAACCATTCCAGGGCGAATAGGCCCGCACTGAGTGGATTCGCTGTCAGCGTCGGGCCGATGAATTAATGGCGTCTTTGTGGCTTCCGCGGGAAGGCTCACTCTTCAATTCAAAAAGCATCATCAGTGTCGATCAGATGAACAAACACGCCCTACATTGTTCGTTTCCCTTGGAACGGGGAGAGCCCAGAGTCCGGGGAACGAAGCCAATGGCTCGGCGACGATTGTTTGGAGTTGCAGAGATTTCGGCGATCTCCCACGTGGGACCTCCAAAAGTCAGAATGCGCCGGAAGATACCGGCTGTTTTGTCTGCAGTTTAGGCCGAATAGGAGAAACGGACACGGAGAATCGCGTCTGAATTGCAGCCGATTCGCTTAAAAATCAAAGAAAGCGGACCGACGAGTGTCGATTCCTTTAGCTGAACCGGATATTCAACGGCGGCTTCCGGTCCGGCCATTATCGACTTTAAAAACTGCTGTCTCGTTTTATGCAGTATGGCAAGTCATCTGGAATAATTCGAGTTAATCGGCTGAATCCATTGTAATAATTGTCTGTGCACCGAACTGAAGTTGGTCGCGAGCCTTAGCAGGTAATATCTTTTGCCTATCTGGAAATCGGGTTTTCCGGGCATTTTCATGCATTCTTGGAGACTCATTAAGACCTCGTTAACTTAAAATTTCTTGCGGACCTGATTGGTTTTAGGCATCTATGACGGAGTGTCTGGTTGGAACGGACATCAAACCGTCAGAGGGCATCAATGGCCGTAAACGAACATATTGCCGGCGAACGCAATACGACTGAGAAGATCGAAAGTTTCACGCAGAGGCTTTCTGATCGTCTGCAGACCATGCGCGAAATGACTTATCCGCCGGAAGCGCAGAAAGTCTTCGGCCGGACGTTCTCAACAACGGATCTGGTGCGCCTATTAGGTGTACCAGAAAGCACTTTGCGCACGCTCACGCTTGAAGGCAAGGGCCCTCAACCGCACAGAGCGGATAACAATCGTCGTATCTATACCGTCGACCAGGTCTGGGAGCTGCGCGCGTTTCTTGCAGAAATGCGCCCCGACGACGCGATCAGGCTTGTGCCGCACCGCCGCCCGGGAGAGAAGCTGCAGGTGATTGCCGCGGCGAACTTCAAGGGCGGCAGCTCCAAGACCACTACGTCGGTCCACCTGGCGCACTATCTCGCGCTGCAGGGATACCGGGTGCTATGCGTGGATCTCGATCCGCAGGCCTCGATGACGACAACATTCGGCATTCAGCCGGACAGGGATCTTCGTTCGGGGGAAGGGGAGGACGAGCGCACCGACACGGCCTACGATGCTTTGCGCTACGATAATTTCCGAGTGCCGTTTTCCGAAGTCATCCGCAAAACCTATTTTCCGGGCATTCATCTGGCCTGCGGGAACCTCCGGCTGATGGATTTCGAATATGACACACCCACGGCCCTCGCGGAACGCACTACCGACGAACTGGGACTGTTCTTCCAGCGCCTCGACGCGGTGATACAATCGGTCGAAGAAAACTATGACGTTGTGGTTCTCGATACGCCTCCGTCGCTGGGATATACGACGATGGCGGCGCTTTATGCCGCAACGGGCCTGATAATCACTGTGCATCCGGCCATGCTCGATGTTTCTTCGTGTTCCCAGTTCCTGAAGATGATTTCGGACGTTACGCATACGCTTGCCGAAGGCGGCGCGGTATTTGAGCATGACTTCACGAAGTTTCTTCTGACACGCGTGAATCCAAATGACGGTCCGCAAAAGATCATGTCTGGAACTATGAGGGATCTGTTCGGCATCGACGTGTTGGTTGCCGAGGCGATTGAATCGACGGCGATCGCATCCGCCGGCGTCGCCAAGAAAACGCTCTACGAAATCGAACCCGGCGAGATCGGCCGGGAAACGCTCAAGCGCGCTATTGAAAGCGCGGACCGTGTGAATGCCGAAATTCTCGACATGATCAAGCGTGTCTGGGGCAGGGAGGTCCGTTGATGAAAAAGTCGATCGTCAAAATGATGTCCAACGCCACTGCCGCTGCCGCGGAGAGAAAAGACCCCCCGAAACCGGACGCGCAACAGAAGGTCACAGCGCCGGTGGTGAATTCCATGGGGCGTGCCTTGTCGCATATGCGCGAGGACAGCATTGTTTCCCTCGATCCTTCGAAGATCGATCCGAGCCCCTATCAGGATCGCTTCGAGACGGACGAGGAAGCCCGGGAAGCGCTTGAAGAGCTGAAGCTGTCCATTCATGACGAAGGCCAAAGAATCCCGGTCCTGGTCCGACCGCATCCGGTGGAAAAGGACCGTTATCAGCTTGCCTATGGGCATCGGCGGCTTTTTGCCATTCAGGCACTGATGTCGGAGACCGCGAAACCGGAAACGGTCAAGGTAAAGGCCTATGTCCGCAAACTCTCCGACGCCGAGCTCATCAAGGAACAATCACTAGAAAACGGTGTGCGCGAGAACCTGACATTCGCTGAAATGGCCCTTTGGGCGGTTCAGCTTCGCGCGGCGGGGCTCAAACAACGGGAAATGCAGCCGGTTCTGGGACAGGTGCAAACGGTGATTTCCAATATGTTGAAAGTCGCCGACAGCATTCCGCCCGATATCATTCGTGCAATCGGCCGCGCCAGGAATGTCGGCCGGCCAGCCTGGATGGACTTTGCCAGGTTGTTCGATGATCCGAACGCTGAGAAGCGCATCCGGAAGGTTGTCGAAAGCGGGGACTTCAAGATCGCGTCCGCTCAGGAGCGAATGGCCATGGCCGCGAATGCGGCTCGCGGCCGAGCCAAGAAGCAGAAGGCGCCATCGGACACCGTGGAGATTAACGCAAACGGAACCGTCGTCGCCAGGCTGAAGACGTCAGCGTCGGCGACCACCTTTTCCATTCCGAAATCGGAAATGGAATTTGCAAGTTGGCTCTCGCAAAACCTGCCGAATTTGCACGGGGATTTTCTGCGACAGCGGGAAAAGTCTCCGAAAGGAGAGGACTAGGCAGGATAACGTATAGCCAGGCAAACTGCCGGATTGGTCATTATGAGGGGAAACCGGCTTTGTCCTCCCCCGTTTAAAGAGACCTGCCGGAAGGATGCTGGGAACCGGTATAAGAAGGAGATTAGGCACCGACAGACAAGCGCAAAAATGAAAAGAGACCGAAACGGCGGCAACCGTTCAGTCTCAAATTCACGGTTCGACTTGGAAAATCCAAACAGGAACCTCAACGCAATCCTGTTTTAGGCTAATTCCGAATCACGTGCAAGAGTCATCTTGCGCGAACGTTGGATTTCTGCCGATTTCCGCAAGTTGAACCTCCGAAATGAACAGCGCCGCGCCTTATCTCAGGCCGGCGAACGGGGGTTATTATGCCTGCTGTTTCGAACGTCTCTTCCTTCCGGAAGGTAACGCCGGGGATGCTTGCATCTCAGCGTCTTGCAATGTCCAACGACATTCCCGATTTCGGCAAATCCGAAGTCGCAATCGCTCTGAAGAGAGCCGCCCAGCCTCTCGGCCTCACATCCACGGCCTATCATGTGCTGGATATTCTGCTCGGACTGTCCAGGCCGGATGACTGGAAGGGTGACAACCGGCCAGTGGTGGCCATTTCCAACGAGAAGCTCGCGTCCTATGTCGGCCGAAGTGAGCGCACGATCATCCGCGCTATCAAACAACTCGTCGAGGCCCGGATCCTTGCCTATCGCGACAGTTCGACAGGTCGGCGGTGGGTCCACCGCAACGACACGGGCGATATCACTTACGCATACGGCCTCGATTTCACCCCGGCACGTGTCCGTTACCGCGAAATCAAACGCCTGGCCGATGAATGGCAGGCCGAACTCAATGCGGAGCGTGAGGCAAGAAGGCTGGTTACGAAGGTATCAAGAGCAATTGTCGATATTGTCGAAGCGGTGAGGGATATGGACCTAAGGGCTTTCCATGACCGGATGATCGGGATCCTGGAAAGCGGAAAGGGTGCTCAATGGAAGGCAGGTATGTTGCAGGATCTTTATGACCTGCTTATTGAAGCTGTGACCGAAAGTCAGGGTGATGCTGAGGAAGTCTATGAAAATGAAAATATGACAAGCGAGCCTGACATCAATGTCACCCTATTATTTAATACAAACTCACCAGACTATTGTTTAAATAAACGGACATTCGCCAAAGCGAATGAACCCACTCCCAAAACTGACGCCGCCATAGGCGGCGAAATAGCTCCTGAAAAGGAGCAAGCGGAAGCAACCTCGGACAAATACTCCCTTCCTGCCGGGCGGACCCCCTCCAGAAAGGCCAATTCCGGTCATTCCACAATACTGGACGCTGTTTCGATCTCTCTTCTGGAAAGCGCGTGTACGACCGTCCGAAGCGATTTCGGGCTATCGTTCAAAAGCTGGCCGGAGCTTATGTCCGCCGCCGAAATCATGCGGCTTAGTATCGGATTGAGCGAGACGGCCTACGCAGATGCATGCGGACGGCTAGGACGGCAAGCGGCTGCCGCTATCCTGGCGGTCGTCGCGGAAAAGGCATTGCGGGATCCCGAAAAAATTAGTTCTCCGGGAGGCTATTTCCGGGCCTGCTGCGATCGTGCAGGAGAAGGAAAACTTGCCTTGGCGCGGTCCCTGTTTGGACTGGTCGCGGGATGATCGTCGCGACGGTTCATCGCCTATCTGATTGAGCGGGCCATGGAGATCAAATCCGCCGGCGGCTATCTGCGGGCGTTAACGGGCAAAGCGGAATCCGGTAAGTTCCGCGTGCGCCCGATGTTGGACTCTTTGAGAAACAGAGATTTAGGACGATGAGCGGCAAGGGATTCCTTGATTTTCGGATTATTCTGACCTATCTAGCTAGATAGGTGTCTGGCTAGATGAGGCAAGTGAACATGATAACGCTGCAGGATGCGAAAAACCGTTTCAGCGCCGTCGTTGAGGCTGCACTTGCCGGACGACCACAAGAGGTCTCGAAGCGTGGTAAGCCCGCCGTCGTGGTCGTTTCTGCGGAGGAATACAACAGGCTGGTGAAGGCGGCCCGCGCCCACCGAGAGAGTTTTGCCGATCATTTGCTGGCGTTCCCCGGGCTGGAGGAAGAACGCGCCAAAGCTACGCCCCGGGATGTGACGTTTTGATCTTCATTCTCGATACCAATGTAATTTCCGTGGCCCGGCGTGCCGACCGGGCGCCGAAAGTGGCCACATGGTTGGCTGACAAGCCTGAGGATCAGCTTTTCCTGAGCGTTATCACCCTCGGAGAGATCGAACGGGGCGTTCGGCTGCAGGAGCGCCGCGATCCGGCCTTTGCGGCGGATCTCAGAACCTGGCTGGAGCGGACTGTATCCCTGTTCGCCGATCGGATTTTGGACTTCACTGCCCAGGATGCGCTTGTGTGGGGCGAATTGTCAGCGCGGATCGGGCATCCGGGCGCGGATCTCATGATCGCGGCACAGGCACTCACGCGCGAGGCGACCGTCGTCACGGGCAATGGATCCGATTTCAGTGCCTCTGGAGCACGTATTGTCGATCCCTTCGCGTGACCGGAGCGTACCTTAACTGAGCAACCCGCTTCGCCTGGCCCGATCGATGAGGTTCTTTACCGATGAGGGAGACCATTTGGTGCCGCCGCGCGGGGTGCGTTCATGTAACCGCTCGAGCTGGCTGGCAATTTCGCGCAAGGTGAGTTCGGGATTGGCCGAATAGATACCGGCCACTAGAGTCATCAGACGGTCTTCAGGCGGCCGGGGCGGTGATTTCCTCAGGAGTGATTTGTCAGCCATACCTTCGTTGACCATCCATTTCACTGCGCGGCGCAAACGCTCCGGAGTCCAATCGAAGCCGTTCTGCTTCAGAAATCGCGAAATATCGTCCCACGTATGATCCGGCCGCATGCGCCGCACGATCGGTAACCATTGATTGGCGGTCGACTGAATACGTGCACCATAAGCGGCTTTCTGAGCCGCAGTCATCTTGGCCAGAGCCTCTGGCCGCCGCTCCCGAATACCTGGGTTGCCTGGGAGCTTGCCTTTGGCCTTTGCCGCCTTAATGCCGGCTTTGGTCCGCTCCGAGATCAGAGCGCGTTCAAGCTGGGCAACGGCGCCCAGAACCTGAAGTGAAAACATGCCCTGCGGTGTGGTGGTGTCGATTGGATCGCTGAGAGACCGAAAATGGGCACCCTTGGATGTCAGATCCTCTATGACGTCCAAAAGATGGCTCACCGAGCGGGCCAGTCGATCGAGCCGTACAACGACCAACGTGTCGCCGGCGCCGATCTCTCTGACGAGCCGGTGAAGGGCAGGGCGCGCACGAGAAGCCCCTGAAGCATGCTCCTCGACGATTTTCTCGCAGCCGGCCGACCGCAGCTCCATTTCCTGGGCTTCAGTTGCCTGTTCGTCGGTGGAGACGCGGGCGTAACCTATGAGCCGTCCCTGTGGTCGACGGGAGGTTCGATTGATCGTGTTTCTGGCCATTTGCGACGCTTGAGAGCTGTATCGAAGACGAAATTCCAAATTTAGAAATTATAGATAACTGATCATTTGTAAACGTCTTTTGAATGCCTTTCTCACATCTGAATGCGCCAAAAACCCCGGAAAAACGGGCTCTCTCGTCGATCTCAGCGCCGATTGCCGGGTCTCTGTTCAATTCCGAAGACCGCAGCGCTCCTTATATATAGAGGGTCTTGAGAATTACCGGTGTGACGGAAGCAAGAAGCGTGTTAGTTTCCGTATCAAAATCGAAGCGACGTGTTATCAATGGTTTATGAAATCGGCAAATTGAGCCACGATGCCCTCCTGGCGCCGATGGCGACCGCTGAGGATGCGCTTGCCCGGCTCGATGAGCGCGTCGCCCGGTCCGAGGTGGGATCCGGTTTTGTCGAGCGGGCCGATTTCTTCGATTCCGTTTCCAGTATGTGGGTCGGCGGCGAACTCGTCCATATCGAGGACCTGGTTCTCCACGATGCACAGATGGACATCCGGGCGCCCAGCCATGAGCTCGTTATTGCGCACCGCATTGTCCGGGCTCGGCGTCGCGTATCACGGAACGATCCCGGCTGGGCGGTTTCGCGGTTGGGCGTCATGGCACTCGCCGGTGTTGCGGAGGAACCGGCTGCCGAGGCCGAATCCGTCGACAGAGGAGGGGAGGAGGTGGAGCTTGACTTGGCTGATCACGATGCCTTGTCACCCGAGCTGGCCGAGATTGACGAGGTTCTCGCCCGCACGAAATGGCTGGTCGATGGCGATGCGGCTGTCCAACAAAGGAAACGAGAACCCGAGATCAGTGTCGGCGAGCTGCTCATTCGCGATCCGGATTGGGATGAAGGCGAGCGGATCGGCGAGTGGCTCGAGCTTGCCAAGGAGCTCGAGCGGCTTCCGGCCACACTGGCCGCGGCTGTTCTCTGGGACGCATGGGAACATCTGGAACCCCTGCAGCGTCAGCACTGGCTTGGTCTGGTGCTCGTCTCGGATTTCCTCCGATCGCGCGGCAAGGTTCGTTCGCACTTGTTGGCCTATGCGGTTGGCCTGCGAGAAATTCCACGCGAGCGCCGCCGTGCTCGCGACCGAACGACTAGGCTGATAGCCTCTCTCGGCGCAATGACTGCGGCTGCGACTGCGGGGATGAAGGACATCGATCGACTGACACTGGCAAAATGGCAGCTTGAGCGGAAGGCTCTGGGCAAGCGATCGACGAGCAGTCTGCCGGTCGCAATCCACCTGCTTCTGTCGCGCCCGATCGTGTCGGCGCACATGATTGCGAAGTCGGCGAAGATATCCCCTCGCGGCGCGTTGAATTTGATCGGAGAACTCGGCGTGCGCGAGATGACGGGAAGGGGCCGGTATCGGGCGTGGGGAATTATTTGATCGGAATACACAGATACGTTCCTCAATTGACATTCAATTTGCCAGAGTGCCCTCATTGTTTAATGATTCTAACAAGCGGCTACGAGAAACGCCGAAAACAACTGTTGATATTCTTCTCGCGGGTACGGCGATGCACTCCGCGAACCAGGTTGGCGATATAAAAGAGGTATTGACTTCGCTGGGATGTGATAACGTGTTCCTGTTATGTTCCCGTGAGGTTTGGGGGTAGTTAAGTGGCAAAGCCATACGAACTGGAAATATCGCGGCTGGAAGAGACTTTTCGATGGGCCAGTGCGGTCGACATCGGTAATCTCGAAAGGGCGGTCAAGCTTGCGGGCCTTTCGGCGCTGGCGGCGGTAGGGTCTGGGGGATCTCTAACGGCTGCGCAGGCGCTCGTGGCGTTGCATCAATACTACACTGGGAAGCCTGGAATTGTTCAAACGCCGCTCGATGCCGTCGATGCCGTGTTCGAGGCTTCCGTCAGCCAATGGCTCTTGAGTGCCGGAGGCACCAATGTCGACATCAACGCTGCGGCGAAGTCACTTATTGAGCGAGAGCACCGTCAAATCGCCGTTTTGTGCGGGCGTGCCAACAGCCCTATAACGGCTATCTGCGGACGGCACCCGTTCGTAGACCTCTTGGTTTTTCCTCCGCCGGCGGGAAAGGATGGATTTCTAGCCACCAACTCCCTGCTCGCCTTCTCATCACTTCTCGCGCGAGCCTACGTTTCGGTCTTCGGCGACCCGGCAGATTGGAATGAAGTTTCCGATGTCGTCGCTCCCCTACTTGATGCGTCGAGCAAACCGGTCCTGATTTGGCGCGCCGCGGCGGACGCCCTGTGGCAGCGACCAACGACGATCGTCCTCTATGGACCGGCCACGAAAGTCGGTGCCACAGACATCGAGTCAAAATTCACTGAGGCCGCGCTCGGAAACATTCAACTGGCGGACTACCGCAACTTTGCTCATGGACGGCACCACTGGCTCGCAAAGCGTGAGGATCAAACTTCAGTTTTGGCACTCGTCGCCGAGGACGACCGTGAGCTTGCCAAAAAAACGCTGAGACTCATCCCCAAGGAGGTGCCCGTCGCGAGCCTTGACATCCCAGGCACCGGTCCGGCGGCGCAGCTCGGATCACTCCTTGCTGCGTTACGCGTCACCGGGTGGGCGGGCCAGGCTCGTGAAATCGATCCTGGGCAGCCCGGAGTTCCGGAGTTCGGCCGCAAACTGTATCACTTGAAGCTGCCAAAGAGAGAACGCCGAGGTACAGCGCCGCGGATCGAAGCAACCGCCGCTGCGGCAATCCGGCGAAAGACCGGCGAGAGCGTCCATCTCCTCCACGAGAAGAACACCTTACGCTTCTGGCAACACGCGCATGCCGATTTTGTGGACCGGCTGGAGAAGAAGAATTTCGGCGCAGTGGTGTTGGATTACGACGGAACGGTCGTTGATACGCGCGAGCGATTTGAACCCGCCCGACCCGAAATTGCTGGCGAGCTCCGAAGGATTGCTGACAGCGATGCCATATTGGCCATCGCCACCGGTCGGGGTGTATCGGTACGGAATGACCTCAGATCCGTGTTGCCCAATAAGGTTTGGGAGAACGTTGTGGTCGGTTACTACAACGGCGCCATGATTGGCTCGCTCGCGGATGATGCGCAGCCAGATGGAACCGATGAAGTTTGCCCAGAACTGAAGACCTTGGCAGATGCCCTTGCCGAAAGCCACGAACTTGCTGGCTCGGCAAGGCAGACCAATCGCCGCTACCAAATTACGCTGGAGCCGATCCGTTTCATGGCGGAAAACCGGCTGTGGGACATTGCCCATCAGGTCGTCCTACAAGTCGGCTGTACTGACGCCATTATTACCCGGTCGAGCCACTCGATCGATATTGTTGCAAGCGGCGTTTCGAAAAAGAATGTGGTCCGTCATGTGCAGGACCAGGTCAGAGACCGCGACATTCTCACGATCGGTGACCGCGGAAAATGGCCGGGCAATGACTATGCGCTCCTCAGTTCCCCCATGGGGCTCAGCGTTGACGAAGTAAGCGTGGACCCGAGCAATTGCTGGAATCTGGCGGAACCCGGGCAACGTGGGATCGCCGTCACCCGCATGTATCTTGGCGCATTGGATTCCGCAGAGAAAGGTCTGCGGTTTCGAAAGGGGGCGCTGCTATGAACGAAGACCTCGGCCTTCGGATCCTCAGCGAGATCATGCAGTGGAGTGACGATGAGGCTCGAAAGGAATTTCGTTGGCTGCGCTTGATGGCCCGCTTGAAATACGACGGTTATCGCGACTTCCAAGCCGGAATGCGTTTTATCGAGAGCCTTGCCACCTGGCTGCAACAATTTTCCACTGCGGACCAGCGAAAGACGGCCTATGAATTTGCCCGAAATGCAATCGTCTACGTCGGCCCTAGCGAAATGCAAAGGCTTGTCGAGCAGATGTATCCGAAGTTCGTTCGAGACCGCCTGGTTCGTATGGTTGCCAATGAAAAAGGGATCCCACCTTACAGGGTTCATGCCGACGCGGATGCGAGGGCCGCGGTCGAGCGGCTGCGACGCCAAACGCTGTTCATGGGTCTCAGCGACGGAGCCCGCATCGATGGGTTGAGGCACAGCAATGTTGGGGTGCTGAACAACGAGCAAATGGTCGTCTCGACTCAGCTCGACACCGAGAAATGGCAAGACCTACTCAGCCAATTGGGAGAGGGCGTTGGCGATCCAGATGCGAGGTTTCGGCTTGTCTATTTGATCGACGATTTCATGGGCAGCGGATCTTCGTTTCTTCGCTACAACGAAGAGAAGAAGAAGTGGTCAGGGAAACTGAAAAAATTCAAAGAATCGATCGTTCATGCCCAGGCGCAGCTCGCAGACCGGAAGATTTTTTCCGACGATTGGCAGCTCTGCGTTCATCATTATATCGGGACGCATGCAGCGTCCCAAACGGCGATAGAACGCGAACAAGAAGCGCGATCGTCGTTTCAGACAGAAGGCTGGGCATCGGAAGTTCACTTCTCGTTCGGAACGATCCTACCCGAAAACCTTCCGATAAATGCGCCGGGAAACAATTTCGGTGACTTCATCGAGTTGACGAACATCTACTATGACCCCGCGATCCGAACGAAACACACTGACGTCGGAGGAGTAACGCACTTGGGGCTCGGCTATGCCGGGTGCGCGTTGCCATTAGTTTTGGATCACAACACGCCAAACAATTCAGTGGCGCTGCTGTGGGCGGAAACGGAGGGCGGAGAACGGGAAGGCGGCCTGACAGCGCCGCCGATGAGTCCGCTTTTCCGCCGCCGCCAGAGACACGTATAGGTGCGACTTGGTAAATCCATTTGAAAAGCGTGCAACCGAGTATCTGCTTCAAGACGAAGCCTTTCTGGCTGTCGTTACCCCGGAGCCGTTGTCTACGTTTTTCAGGAAGCCGGCGAACGAGGGAAAGCTCTACGACCGGCTAGCAATGGTGATCGGGACGCCCGGAAGCGGGAAGACGACCCTCGCGCGATTGTTCAAATTCTCAACGCTTCAGGTCTTGCTTCGGAATCGTGGATTCGAAACCTACAAGACACTCATCGACGCGCTCACTTCTTGTGAAGCGATCCGTGATGGCAGGCCAGCGGTCATAGGTTGCCGGATTTCACTCGAAAGCGAATATCGCGAGTTTTGGGAGTTCCCTTATCCGGACAGTTTGAAGTCCTCGCTCACCGTTGCGCTCCTTCAAGCGCGGGCGGTGCTTGCTTGGTTGCGAGATGCCCAGGCGGCCGGCATCAGCCTTGAGGACATAGAGATAGTGGCTCGGCCCGATGCCGATGCTGCCCTAGAAGCGATCGGCGGCGAAAACGGTATCGGGCTGCAGCGGCGCGCCCGAGAGATGGAAACTGCGATTTACGAAATCTCAGCCGCCCTTGTTCCTCCAGACATAGATGAGGTTGAGCAGAATGCGGCGGCAGCAGCGTATCGACCGCTGGACGTCATAGACGCGTTCCGGGTCAAGGATGGGTCTGGAGACCTGCAACTGACCCCGTTGGTTGTCTTCGACGATGCACATTTCTTACATCCGAGCCAGTTGCTGGCGCTCCAACGTTGGCTTGCGCGCAGGGAATTGCGGGTGGCCCGCTGGATCCTCACCCGCCTGGACGCATTGGCTCCCGCGGATGTACTCATCGAGGGACAGAATGCTTTCGACGAGAGTGAGCCCGGTCTGAAGCGCGCTCGGGAAATCACCACCATCTGGATGCAAAGTAGCGAGGGAAGATCGAGCCAGCGGCGAGCCTTCCGAAAAATGGCGAAGGACATGGCTGGCCGGTATCTCAGCCAGATGGACGTCTTCAATCGGCGGGGCTTGAACACCCTTGGTGATCTTCTGTCGACGCATGTCGATGATCTTCCGCCTTCAAAGGCCGACAAGCTTACGAAGAAGGTCGACGCTATTCAGCGACGAAATTCGATCACCGCTGAGCGTCGAGAGGCGCTCGAACGAGAGGTTTCCGAATACCTGGCGAAAAGTGGGGAGCCTTCCAACGACCTAAGGCTGTCGATGCTCGCCATACTTCTCGAACGGTATGCAAACCGAACCCCCCAACGCGGCCTCTTTGAGGAAGCGACCGACGTCGAGCCGTCACGTCCTGTGACAGCGAGCGCGGCAATCGCAGACGGCGCCAAGATCCATCTGCTGCACCAATTCGACCGACCGTACTACTACGGCATCGATTCTCTTTGCGATGCGAGCTCGGAAAACGCGGAGCAGTTCCTGCACCTCGCGGCACGGCTCGTTGCGCAGTCGGAGACTCAATTGATACGGTCGAAGGCGCCGACACTAACCAGTCAGGTCCAGCATAACTTACTGCGCGATCGCGCCGACGAGATGATCCGCGAATGGGATTTCCCTCTCCATCATCTTGTGAAACGGCTGTCTCAGGGGATCGCCGACCAGTGCATTGAAAAGAGCTTGGAGGGCAATGCATCGCTGAATGGCGGCGCCAACGCGTTCGGGATTCCTCAGGAAGAATTCGATCAGATCCCGAAGTTACAGCCCGACCTCGCAAAGGTCCTTCAATTTGGGGTCGCATACAACGCCTTCGTTCTCATTCCGAACCATGGGGCGAAGAACAAGCTCTGGTGCCTCGTCGAGCTATCCGGGGTTGTTCTCATCAAGAGCGGATTGACCCTGAAGAGAGGAGGGTTTCTTGAACGACGCGTGGAAGACCTTACTCGTTTGCTGGGCGAGGCCAAATAATGGCGCACGGATGGCGATGGGATCCGTGCATTTCGCACGATGGCTCAGAAGCTGAAAGCTTTGCGTCCGAGTATTTCTCGCAGACTGGCAGGAAGGCGCTGTTAATCGCAGGTGGTGGATTTGATCCACGCGCGACCCAGATTGCTGAACGTCTCGCTGCCGCCGGTGCCGATGCTCAAGCATTGTTCATCAGAGAGAACCGGCCCAATCCAGACTCTGAACTCACCCGCCGCGCCGAAAAGAATATCGAGAAGCTTCAGACGCTGCTTCCCTCGAACGATATCCTTGCCGTCGAAATCTTCGGAGCTGATGGCGCTGTTGTCGGTGGACGCAATGTCACTCTGGGCGTGTCGCGGTACGATCTGACCGAGGTCACGGACGTGATCGTCGACATCAGCGCCCTTTCAGTGGGCACAGCGTTCCCTTTGATCAGATTGTTCGTTGAGCGGATTAATCGAGGCAAGGATCCGCAGAACCTGCATCTCTTTGTGTCGCATGATCCCAATCTTGACGCGCAGATATCCTCTGTGGCGAGCGACGTTCCAGGCTATGTTCATGGGTTCAAAGGGGGGCTGACGCTCGACGCTGCCTCTCGGGCAGCGAAGTTATGGCTCCCACAGCTCGCAATGGGGCGCCAGCAGGCTCTATCTCGCGTCCACGATTTCGTCGCTCCGCACGACACATGCCCAATCCTGCCTTTTCCGGCGCGCGACCCGCGCCTCGGAGACATGCTGGCAGAGGAATACCTGGCAGAGTTCGAGAGCGGTTGGTCAGTCGATGCCCGCGATGTCGTGTACGCGGATGAACAGGATCCCCTACACCTTTATCGCACAATTCTGCGGTTGGACGATCTGCGCAAGCCGGTGTTTCGTGATGCCGGAGGCTCGATCCTGGTTCTCTCTCCGCTGGGTAGCAAAGTCATGTCCCTCGGCGCCCTGATGGCAGCCCTTGAGCGAGATTTACCAGTCGCTTACCTCGAATCGATAGGGTATGATTTCGACGCGTCCGCGGATCTTGCTTCGCCGACGCCCCACATCATTCATGTCTGGTTGGAGGGAGAGGTCTACCCGCAGCCGCGCCCCAGGCTGAAGAAAGGACACACCCCATGAACCATCCAGAGGAAAGGCCGAAGATTTTTGGCACGGGCTTGATCGCGCTCGATCTTGTAATTGGGCTCGACAGCGAAGCGCCAGTTCACTCGTGGGCCGGCGGTACATGCGGCAACGTTCTCACAATAATGAGATACTTGGGTTGGGATGCTTACCCAATCGCACGAATGAATGGTGATCCCGCGTCGGAACGTGTTCGGGCGGACATGGCCAAATGGGGGGTGAAATTGGACTTTGCCAATTGCGCCCCGACGGGCCATACACCGATCATAATTCAGCAAATTAAGCGCGCTCGCGACGGATCGCCGACCCACCGGTTCCTGTGGACGTGCCCTCACTGCGGAAAGCGTCTGCCCAGCTACAGGCCCGTTACGCAGCATGCAGTGGAGGATGTCACACTCGCACTACCGGGCTCTGCGGTCTTCTTCATGGATAGGCTGTCGAGAGCTGCTTTGACGCTCGCAGCAGAAGCAGCGCAAAATGGTGCTGTAGTCCTGTTCGAACCTTCCGGAAAATCCGACGAAAAGCAGTTCGCGGAAGCGATGAAAATCGCACATATCGTGAAGTACTCGGATCAACGCCTTTCTGAGGCGGGTGGCGCCATGACTGCCTCAAGTGCCACTTTACTCGAGATTCAGACGCTCGGATCGCAAGGGCTGCGGTACAGACACCGACTCGATGGGCAAATTTCCGACTGGAGCATCTGCCCTGCGTTCCCTGCACCAAGCGTCGTTGATACTTGCGGCTCCGGTGACTGGTGCACGGCGGGCATTCTCGCCTTAGGTGCCACACAAGGTCTGTCAGGATTTAAGAAAATGGACGCTCAAGGTTTGTCGAAAGCACTTCGCTACGGCCAAGCTCTCGCCGCTTGGAATTGCGCCTTTGAAGGCGCCCGGGGAGGTATGTATTTGGTAGAGCCTCGAGAGTTTCAAAATCAAATCGAAGCAATCATGAACGGCCGGCCTGTCTTACGGGCCGTGGTCCGCCATGAATCTACGGAGCCGTCCGTCGCTTGCCCGGCTTGCCCGCCCAGAGCCGACCGCATTCAATCGGCGTCTTGACGACACATGGCCTTCGCCTTCTCCCCCCAACGCGCGGCTCGTGAATTAATCGGAATGTTACTTCTCAATCCTGGCTGAGGTCGAAGACGGTCCGTTCTCCGGTGACTTTCTGAACGAAGTCTACTCGACGACCATTCCAGTGGTACCGGAAGTGGTCTCCTTGTCGGGGTGGCGTCACGGCATCCGGATAGAACGCCGCAAGGCATTCTCCCCCGTCGCACCGTTGGCTTGGATATACGATGCCGTTCATACCCTCGTCCTTCATCCGTCGTGCGAACGACTGTGCCGCCGGATAACTGGCCAGATCTGCGTCAAGAATTTCGGCGTGGTCATAGGCCTAGCACCCGGAGACGGAAGGCTCGTCCTTTGCTTGGCTTTCTGCGTCCAAGAGGTCTTGCAGCGTCGGCGCCGGCTTGTCGGCGTCAGTGATCCTGGTTTGCGACCACAAGATCGACGTCTCATAAACGGAGCTGCATTGCCACTCGCCATCTTCCTCAAACCAGTGCTGCGCTTCCGGCAGCAAGTCGAACGGAATAGGATGATGAGCGAATGGGTTATGAAAGACCTCCATTTCGGCGGTCCATGGCTCATATCCGTGTGGCCAAAGGCTGCGATACTCGTCGCTCGTTACGTCGAGGCAGAAGGATACACCTTCCAGCGCGCCGGGACACCTATCGAAGAATTTCCCCATCCTCGTGTAGCGGAAGCCTTTTGGAGCACCGCCGCCGGAAATCGCGACTCTATTGAGTTTGGCAATCGAACACGCGTTCGAAAAGATGACGGCGGAAAGCTCCGCGTGGCGATCGTTTGCAAAAAGGCCTGCCGGAAATTGCGCAGGGCCAAGCAAGGTCTCGGTATTCATCGGCACTGCTTGCGGCCAGCCATTTACGTCCGCCACTGTCGCCCCTGATCCGTGCAGGTAGCCGATCAACCCTTCCCGGCTCCACATCATTGAGCCCGAGGCGTGAAAATCGGCAATAGCCAGCATGAACGGTTTACCGGCAACATGGGGCAGCTGATCGTATCGCCTGTCTAGCTTGTTGCCGATTGTTTTCGCGAAGCGCAGGGCAGCGCCACCGAAAAAGATCTCTTCTCTTTCAGTCGGTATGTCGGCAAAGGGCGCGTTGACGTGATTGTAGGGCACGGACGGATTTGCCGTGACTGCCTCCACCCAGGCTTCATCACCGACTCGGTTCTCGATTCGAAAATCCGGCGATTCGAATGGTTGCTCGACGAGGAGACCCTGTTCTCGGAACGAGGCGAGCAGTTGGGCCTCCCATATTCGGGTATGGAAGTTTGTCGTTTGGCAGTCACTGACCCAGTTTCGATCAGGTCTCGGCAGAGCCAGATAGAGCTGGTTTAGCGCCCAGGCAGCCGGCCGCCGCGCTGGTGTCGCGAGCATTCGAAAAACATCACTTGGCTCTCTGCCCTCGAGATCGAACAGCGATGGTCGCGTGATGACGCCCGGAGGCAAAGGCTCGGGCTGGCGTCCCTCCGCCAGAAGTGGTTTCAGAGCTTCCGCGGCGGCATCGATTGAGGCGAAGCCACTTTCTCGCCGCGTAATGGTCCAGACAGAATCCAGTCGCCGCCGCATCAAAACGATTCCGAATGTTCCAGCCGCCGCAAGTCGAGTTACAATTCCGCAGCTTTGATCGTCGGAACCCATCCATGCGGCCACAGGGGTCTGTTCCCCGAAGTCGTGTCCACGAGGAAGCGACAAAGCGTAGAAATCGAATTCCCACTGCGGAATTTCGCGCATCTAGTGTCCCTATCACCGTACAAGCGGCTGTAAGGCTCGAAGGTGCATAGGCCCTCAGGAGCAGTGTTAATTTATATTCTGGCCACCTAAAAGACAAAGCTGGCGCAGTCGGCCCAAGCAACTACGGAGAGATTAATGAGCGAAAGGAGGGTCATTGTTGGAGACGAGGCAAAAGCTGTCATCGAAAGCCAATTGGCTGCACACAACAATGGCCTGCTTTCTGTTCTCGCCAAATATCGGCGCGATGATGCGGTAGCCGCGTGGCATGAGACGATTCGAGCCGTGGAGGAGTTCATCAACCTTCCGGTTTTCGGGATCGTCGACGATCAGCTCCGAGATTGGTTATGCGCGGTTCGTTTGGACGATGCCTTCGTTGCGAACCCAGGACCGACCTGGCTGGCCGTTCGCGAGGCGCTCGCGCCGCATCTCGAGCCATCCGTCGTCTCGCGCTTCACGCGGGTCATGCTCTACGCCGGCGCTATGGGCAAGGCTTTTGCTGAGCATGGCTACGACGCTCGCAGCGCAAGTATCACACTCGACACGATCGGCGCTGCCGTCGACTATTTCCAGTCGCGACGACGACACTTCGTCTCGCTGCTTTACACCATGCCCTATGCATGTTCCGGCTCCCTCATTCTCCAGCCCTATAACGCGTTGACCGTTCTGATGCCGCAGGTCGAGCATAGCTGCATCGCCATCACGGGCTTCCATCAGAAGCTTGCGCTGCTCGAGGCCCTGCCGGATTTCAGTCTGGAGATCGATCAAGTCGGCGTCATGGCGAGCCACGGCTTCGAAACCCTGGACGACTATTTCCTCGAACCGGAACGCGCATCGATCCATGTGATGGCCGAGCTGCGGGGCGACCAGTTCACAATGCCCGCCATGGAGCCGCAGGATCGAAAGAAGATATTCTCAACCGCCGAACTTCGGAACGGCGTGAAGCTGATCGGTGCAGTTTACGAGGCGTTCGGCCTGAAGGACTCCGATTTTTCTGCCATGAGCCTGCTGATGGTCGCCTTCGCGCGTCATTGCCTCGACGACTATTACATCGAGATCGGAAAGGAGAAGTTTAGCTCGATGCTGTGCGCGCAGTCTGAGCTGGACCCCGCCGAACTTGAGGTGCTCCTCGTCAACAAGCCCTCCGACTATGCGACGAACACCAATGCCTATCAGCCCTTTTTGGATCTTGGGGATAGGGTCGTCTCGAACGTCAATCTTCTGTCGCGGTTTCTCTATGCGTTCAAGAATGTTCACTTGGGCAGCCGACGGCGCTTTCAGATCCACGCGGGCTTCATCTTCGAGGATATGGTGAAACGCGATCTCAGTCGCATGGGCTTTTTCGTGACGGACATCAGGCGGATCAATCGGAAGGAATTCGATGTTGTCGCCACACGCAGCGGCGTCATCTTCAACGTTCAGTGCAAAAACAACTGGATCGATCTTTCGAAGATCGAGGCTGATCGCGCGCTTTACGTTCGATATAACCGGTCGCTGACAAACTACTATGCGCGCGCACTCAAGAAGGAACGTGGTCGCGAACATTTGCTAAAGCAGAAACTGGGCGTGGATGAGGTCTTGCATTATGTGGTCAGCCGCTTTCCGGTGATCGGCGCCGACCCCGCGGTGATCAACTATAATCAGATAGATCGGCTTCGTTTTGCCGGCCAGGCAAGCGCATGACGAACCCAGCCGATATCCGCGATTTGCTCTTACGGTTCACCGGCCCGGATTTGACACAGACGCTTGCGCGGATTGAGAGCGGCGTTCGCGGCGTTGCGGCGGAGGATTGCGCAGATTTTCTCGAGAGCGCTGGCGTGGGTCGGGAGGCGTTGGCCGCGGCCGCTGAAATGAAGCGTCTGGCAGGGCAGATCAATGTGACCATCCATGCGCTCGGCATCCTGCTATGCCTTCCGCACATCCTGGAACAAGACGAGCGGGTCGAATATGTGTCGCTCGGTGCTGGCAATACGGGGCGCGAGTTCGATCTGGAGACCAACCTGCGGGTCGCCGAGTTCAAGTTCATACGATGGCGGGGCGGCGCGGAATCGATCCGCCAGAATTCGGTGTTCAAGGACTATCTGTTGCTCGCCGAACATCCGACGGCGAAGAGAAAATATCTCTATTTGCTCGGCACTGAGCATGCCGTCAAATTCCTGCGGGGCGGCCGCGCCCTGTCGAGCGTGCTGAGCCGCAATGACAAGCTGCAGAAGATGTTCGCGGATCGCTTTGGCGGGGCGTTTCGGACGGTTGGGGAATACTATACAGTTCACGCTGGCGCTGTGCAGATCGAGGACGTCTCGCCTTGGCTTTCGGAGCTCGCGGAGGATCTAATTTCAGAGGCCTGAGTCGTGGTCCTTGATGTTGCGATGCCAACAAGGCTGCGCAACGACCGTGTGGTCGCGCTCTTGATACAACGTACCATGGTCCATGCCGCGATGGTTCTTGCTCCACGCCACATCCATTCCGCCGACCGACAATGTGATTTCTGTTCCTACCAAAATTCCTTGGGAGTGTTGGCCGCTGTCGCCGTCTGACGTATTTTAGACATGGCCGCCGTTTCTCAACTTTGCTGGGTCCGAAATTACCCTACGCGGTCATACGATACCCTGTGCCCGTGCCCGGCGACGCGCGTTGCCGTTGCAGCCGTGATCGGATTGCTGAAATCTCGTTCGATGAGATCGAACCGGTCACTGCCGGTTGCCGCAAAACGTGCTCCGCCAGCCTTCTCGATCGCTGTCCGCAGTCGACCAACGAACTTCTCCGGGCCGTCCAAAGTCGAAAACGAAACGGGGTGGGTCGGCCTGCTCAGGTCATCGACCTCCACATAGGCGTGGAATGATCCTGACATCGGAAAGTCCTCCCAACGCAGTGCCCGGACACTGGACACCGGGTAAGTGTTGCCTCGGGGCGTGGTGATCGTTCCGGCACGATAGTCCACGCGTACCCGGCATTGCCTGAAGGAATCTGGCGTTATGATCGGCCGTTCCAGATAGGCGATCGCTGTCCTCTTGAGATACTTGAAACCGATCCAGACCATGGCGACGCCAATGAACCATACCCACCAGGGCTGGCTCCGGTAGACCTCGATGATTTCATTCCAGGTTATGCTCATGGCCTTAGTGCGGGTCATCGCTGTTGGATCATATTTCTAAGTCCGCACAATCTGCGGGCTTAGGAATATGAAACTGTTTCAAAAAATCGGGTTCGCCCTTCTCGACAGTCTGGAAAAGTGTCCTTCGCGCAGAGAGCCAGGGTGACAGTCAGTTCGCTTTGCTTTGGGTGCCATTGATGAAGTTTTCAAGTTGTTCAATGCTGATCATGACGTCTTCGAACGTTGGGGGCCTGCCAAATATCATGGCCGACATCCGTCCATAATCGACCTCCAGTTTCTTCCGCATCTCCTCGGTCGGCATCAGGCGGTACGACCCCGGTTCTGCCCGATCGTATCTGTGATCTGGCGCTCGGAACATGAGCTGCTTGTGCTGCCGGCATGCTTCGGCCAGATCGCGCATCGAGGCTACATTCTCGCCGTACTCTGCATGCCGCCAAATCTGGTGGACATCGTAATAGTGCCGCGAATAGCGATTGAGATCGGGCACCGGACGACCGGGATCGCTGTCTGCCACGCGTTTTTCCGTCATTTCCGTCATGGCGTGCAGGATCAGCACCTTTTCCCAGAAGGTGCGTTCCGGCTTGACCGTCGTCACGCCAGCGAATTTGAGGACGGCGCCGTCGGGAAGTTCGTCTGCCACGTAAGGGACGATCTCACGTGCTTCGACGGGAACGGGGTCGGGCCGGGCGCCGCCCTCGATCCGTACAGCAGCCTGGACATAGCCGTCGCCGAATCCGAATGCGCTGTCATAGCCGACCACCAGGACATCGAGTGCATCCTTGTTCCGATAAGGATCGAAGCCAAACTCAACGGTGAAATGGCCACTCCTGCCTGACAGCTCCTCGATCGCAGCTATCTCCTTCAGCAACTGCTCACGGAGCGTTCCCGAGATGTATTTTCGCGCCGCTTCGTCGACCTCCTCGGCGAGGGCCTTTTGCTGTTTGGTGATTGATGGAAGCGCGGCGATATCGGCCTCGACCGGGACATTGAGGTCGGCTTTGAATATGCCGATATCGATGTCTTCGGAGAACCGTCTGATGAGCCCATACGCCTTGCTCAGGCTGGTGCCGCCCTTGAAGTAGAGGTGGACCGGATCGTCCTTGCGCCGGTTGAACAGGAAATCGAGGACCCAGCAGACATAGAGATCCTTTTCGACATTTTCAGCGCGCGTTTCCAGTTTGGCCGCGACCGTTGAATACAGCGCTTGGCGTTCATCGGGGCTCGATGCGAGGATTTCAGCGAAAGCCTTCTGCATGTGCCCCCGTCGTCTCAGATAGCTGCGATGCGTCGTCCGAACCTTCGTCGTCCGACAGTGTTCGCGTGATTTTTTCGATTAGCGGATACATCCAGGCGCGAACAGCTTGGATATTCTGATTTAGGTCTTGGACAATTGCTTCGCGCTCCGGAGCGCTTGAGAGCCGTCGGACAATCCCGTTGACGGCCGCATCCAGGCTCGCGCGATCGTCGCGAAACCATGACAGAGCCTGGACGACGCGCATGGCCGGCCGGCCGGCCCAGAATGCCGTCTTGGCGGAGATCCGTTTGAAGTCGAGCTTGTAGATGACAGGTTCTTTGGCGTTCAGGTCACCGGTGTTGGCGACAATCTCGATCGTCCTCGGATAGGTGTCGGCGTAAATCGTGCTGCGGGCCGGGACTGCCGTCGTCAGCCCCAGATCATTGGCCGCCGTCATTCCGTCAACGAGCACTCGCAGCTTGTCGCGCCGCGCGATTGCATCGACAAATGACGCGATCGGAGGGAACACCATCTTGCCGGTCAGCTTGCTTGTGGTCGGTTTATCATACAGGCCACGGCACGGGCGTCTGATGTCGCCACGCTTGGCAAGTCTCTGCAGGGCCTTCTCGACCCCGTTTGGACTGGCGATGTCCAGGAAATCGGCGCGCGACCAGACCCCGCCGGGGGCACCGGCGGTGATACGCGCATAAACGCGATTGAGTGTATCGGACGTCGGATCTGGCATTCGAATCCTCGTTTAATGACCAAAGATTATATACAAATTCCGGTCAGTATCAAGGAGCGGATAAACAATGACCAATTTTTCTATACAAATTCTGGTCATTAAGCGCGGCGAGCTTGCACAGCTTAGCGAGGAGCCCCCATCGTTCTACCCGGTCCTAAATTCCGTCTTCGGGGCTACCTCGACGGCTGCAGCAGAGATTGTCGGGATATTTTACTGACCGAAAATCATACTCAAACATTGGTCACATCGACGACCGCTTGCCCCATGGATTTCGCAAACTTGCGCAGTCCCGCCTTTTCGGGTGGTCCGACTATCAGACCGAGACTTGGAAAATCGAAATGATAAGGATCGCGCCAACACCAGCCGGGATGTTCATTCTTGAGATGGGCCAGCGCCGGATTAAAGCGCCGCAGAGGCCAGCCGGTCAGTTCCAAAAGTTCTGGACACTGTGCCTCCGTATTCTCCAGCATGAGACAAGCGATATGGGCGGCGTCCTGTTTGGTTCCGGTGCTCTCCCACCCCATGATCTGAAAATCGAACTGCTCATAGAACAGCTGGGTTGGTCGAACACGCCACGCCCCAATCAAATCCTGCACACCAAGGAAATCATAAGCCGCAAGTTCTTCCGCCTGTTCAACTATCTCCTGCTCGGAATAGCCGGGTAGCAAATTCTTCAGTTCTTCAAGCTCAAGGAAATGTTCCGCCAAGCCATCAGGGCAGGCATGGCCGACCACTCGGATCATTTGCTGCCCGAATTCTGTGAGTGCAATTTTGCTGGAAGAAAGCATTGCCTCGTGCCGGTCCAGACGTGCGTCATGTTCGTTGGAACGCTCAGTTATTGCGACCTGCCAGTCTTCTCGCTCTCGTTCGGACTTGGGCGGATGAGTTGTCTGGTAGAGACGTGCGATAGCGCCGGTGATTGGCTCAAAGCCCGCGACTGCTTCAATGATCGCACGAACGCCAGCGCGCCTGGGATCAGCACGTGGCGCAACGATCACTCTCCGCGGACGTTCTCCGCCTTCAGACATCTGGCCTCCTTAGTCTCGCGTAGAAGCTGTGACCTTTCTGTGGCCGAAACCCCGCAAACAGCGACCGTTCTAGGGTAAGCAGGTCAGGGTTCACCACGCGGTTTCCAATTTTTCAGCGACATCATAATGGATCTTCGCTCACTCGGGTCTTTGATTCCGCGATCAAACTCAAGCTTCATATCGAGATCGTCGAAGACGATGCGTCGTGTATCTGGAAATCGAGCTGCGGATTTCATTCGTGACTGAAATAAAGAAACGAGGGCTGAGAACTCGCTCCAAGCGTCAATCGCAGACCCGAAACTGTCATTTTCCGAGACGCGATCTTTGGCGATCGCGAAATCCACCTCGTGAGGGGCATGTGGCCGGACCTTAGAAAGAGACGCTTCGATATCGGCAAGCGAGAGATGAGCAAAACTGATCTCACGATTTGCCTGTTGCAGTTTTGGTCCGATGTCGGCGCAATCAGAACAGATACCGACTGACCACCTGGAGCCGACAAATCTTTCGTTCCGGAACTCCGGGAACAAACGCATCCGCAGCATCTTCTCCTCATTGTCTTGGAGTTCTGCATACTGGAAGACAGATCGAATGCTGCCAGTCCATTTCTTCTGAGCACTTTTCCGCACGATTTCGCGCTTAAGTCTGGCGCAGCAGGGGCAACGCCAATCTTCCGGCGTTGAAACCCATGTTTTTGGGGATACCGGGGATACGTATGCGGCATATTCCTCGTCGGTCGGCGCCGGATAGCACGTTCGATTATTGTTTGAGCGCCTTTTCGGTGGAGCGTCGTTCTGGCATGATCGAGCCAGGAATTCGGCACGAAACCCGCTCAGCAGCTGCCTCTTTTCGGAGCCTGCCGCATCCCGCCTGAAAGCTTCAGTCAACAGCTGATCTTCGCCAAGCCACCGCCACTGCGGTCTCGCAGGAGAGGTGCCTTCCAGTCGACGCTGAAGATGACCGGCGACAATGCCGTGGACCAGAACATCTAGTAAGGCGAGGCGCTGTTCGAAACCTTCCTTTTGTGCGAGCCATAAATCCCCCGCCGCATCAAAATCGATTTTGTGATCAGCGTTCGGCATTGGGCGAACAAATTGCCGAATTTCTGCCGCTGCGAAACTGAAGCGGCTATCGATCCCCAACGACTTCTTCGCCGCACCGTCGGCGGCATTGCATTCCGAACAGATCAGCGCTTCGTCGAAGCGCGTGACAAGCGACCGGACGTTTTCCAGCACGAGCGTCGCGCCCTTCGCCAGGTTCTCTGCCCAATCAGGTCCATAAAGTTCCTGCGGGCGGCGGTTCGCCGTCTCCCATAGATGATCGTGATGAAGTTCTAGTTTTGCAAGAAGGATGCTGTCGTTGGATAGTCGCAAAATATTCCGCTTTTCTCGACCACACCCAGGGCACGCCCAGTTCTTGGAGGTCAAAGCCCAACTGGCATTTAGCTCAAGACCCGTTGCGCCCATGCTTTCCCCTGCTTTTCGAGTCTGAAAACTCCATTTGCCGTCACGATCCGGGAAATAGTATTCCATTTGGGCGTCATCGAGTTTCGCCGGGCGCGGAAACATCAGATCGATGAGCCACAATCGAGAATCGGGATCATATCCGTCAAGCGGATCGAATTGTTCGTCGTGTTCGTCCATATTCTCCCCGAAACGCATCCCGGCGATCAGTCTTCTTGGAAATTTTCAAGAGGTTCGGCGATCGCAAGGGACTCTCCGGCCTATTGAAGGATTAATTGCCCAAGTTCTGAATGAAATCTTTGTTCGCCAGGATCCTTTGTTTGTTTGAACCGAACGGACTCGATTGTATGAGTTGGCTGTTCTATAAACGTAGAGTAGTATTATTGGAATTCCTTCATTGCAAATGGAGTCCGAAATGCGAATGTTTGCAATTGTTATTTTGGCGGTGGTTACAATCACTTCTTGCTTGGCCCCCGCGTATGCGCTTGAGCCGGTCACAGATGCATTGCTGGATAAGGCGGAAGAGAATGCGAAAGACGTCATCGCGAGAGCCGAAGCGGCTGGGGACGCATTCGCAAAGGCGCTCGGTGAACAGATGCTTCAGGCAATTGAAGCGCTTCGAGAATCTGTGCATGACACTATAATCGATGCAAAAGAGGCCGCGGTCGACGTTCAACGCCAAACATTTGATAACATCAATGTGGTCTTGGAGCAGGCCAGACAAGGCGAAAAAGTAGCGTTAACCGATACCACGGTATTGGTTGCGACAGTTTCCGATCAGGTCAAGAGCTTGCCGTTTGCCGATCATGCGCCAGAAGTCATGCTCTATAGCCCACGCGTTCTGGTTCCGAGGGGAGTTCCCGAAATTCCGGTTCACATAATTGGACCGAAGCTGGCGGATAGCGAAGCTTCCTTGTCGTATGAAGGTAGCAACGTTCCCCTTCACAACGCGCGCGAGGTTGAACTCATAGGGAATTTGAGCAGATCCGTTCTGCCTTTTGATGCAACCCAACAGAGTCTAGGGACCCTCAAGCTTACATTTGATAGGTCGACGGCAACATGGTGGAAGCCTTGGAGTTGGTTGGCGTCCGATGTGGTTTCTCGTGACATGACGGTGCTTCTGCTACCGCAGAAACTTGGTGAGTTTTCCATTTCGACAAAAATGGATTCAAGCTCTACTGAGCGGAAAGTGTGGCCGACATCGGTTAGCGGTCACGGAAAAGATGCTTCCATGGATTTTCGTATCGAGCCAGAACCGTTGGATAAGGAGAATGGTTGGAAAATTGATGCGGACAAGATTACCTCGGATAAAGGTTTTCCGAACAGAATGACCGGTGGCCATGATGCTTCCTGTGTTGGAATCGTGCAGGGAACGCTTACCCGCGAAAATTTCGTCTACAGGATACAGCATGGACACAAGACAGACGCCTTCGGACACAAGTCCGATGGTGACGCCCAATGCGCGCTAGAGGTGCCGCTGATCAAAACAACCCCAACGACCGTGGATGGAGACGAAATCAAGGGGGAAATTGGTTGGACGGATGATGTTCGAGTAGAATTGCCGCAGGGCTTGGCGTCATATGTACTCAGGTTGACCTTATTCGATGGGCGCACATTCATCCTAGAGCCTGATTCCGCTGCTCCGTATGGAATCGTGGAAGTTGAACGCAGGACAAATTACGTGAAATTTCGTCCACACCCACCTACTGATTTCTAGGCCTGAAGAGCGCCAAGAACTTCGGTTCCTGAAATTTTTTTGCATTGGCTGATCGAGCTGTTGAAATGAGGTTCACTTGGTGCAACTGCCTCGGATAGATACCTTCCATCTAGCTCGGGATCAGCGTTCCACATTTGCACTACCGAATGGGTACATCTATGAGATTTGCGGCAAGGCTCGATGCTTTCAAAACAGCGCCAATTGATCTCTCGTCGATTCAGGGCCGCTTTCGCTGAGAGATGACAATGAAACGCCCAGGAGCCGTATTCCTTTTGCCACGGGAAACACGCCCGCCAGCAGCGCACGGGTGGTTTCAACCAGTTCACCGAGGTCCCTAATCGAACTGGCCGAGGTTCGACTCCGTGTGATCTGCTGGAAATCGGCATATTTCACCTTGAGCGTGACGGTGCGTCCGCTGATCTGCTTCGTTGCGGCGTGACGCCAGACTTTCTCGGCAAGCGGTCCCAGCTCCGCCCTTGCCGCTTCGAGATCGAAAATGTCGGCAACAAAGGTGTCTTCGGCCCCGATCGATTTCCGTTGCCGGTCGGGCTGAACCGGCCGCTCATCGATCGCCCGCGAAATCCGATAGTACCAGGTCCCGGACTTCCCGAAATTGTCGCGCAAGAAGGTGAGTGATTTCTCCCGAAGATCGGCGCCGGTGACGATGCCCAGCCGTTGCATCTTCTCGGCTGTCGCCGGGCCCACTCCGTGGAATTTCTTCACCGCGAGATCGGCGACAAACGATGGCCCGTTCTTCGGCGTTATGACGGCCTGGCCGTTCGGCTTGTTGAGGTCGCTCGCCAGCTTCGCGAGGAACTTGCAATAGGAGATTCCGGCAGAGGCGTTCAGGCCGGTCACTTGCTTGATGCGGGCGCGAATGATCGTCGCGATCTCTGTGGCGAACTCGATCTCTTGTTTGTTTTCGGTGACGTCGAGATAGGCCTCGTCGAGGGAGAGCGGTTCGATCAGATCGGTATGTTCGGCGAAGATCTCGTGAATTTGTGCCGACACCGCCCGGTAGACATCGAAGCGGGGTTTCACGAAAATCAGCTCGGGACACCGGCGCTTTGCCGTGACCGAGGGAAGGGCGGACCGGACGCCGAACGCCCGTGCCTCGTAGCTTGCGGCCGCGACGACACCTCTGGCCGCCGACCCGCCAACGGCGACGGGCTTGCCTCTCAGCTCCGGATTGTCGCGCTGCTCGACCGACGCATAGAACGCATCCATGTCGACGTGTAGGATCTTACGGACCGGGACGACAGCGTCGATCCCTTCATTCTCCCGCTCATGCACGCCTCTGTCCTCGTCATCAGTCAACATGTGGGGCGTGGCCCTCAGACCAGCAGATCGTCATCCTTCGGATTGGCCGGCGGCTCGACAATGACCAGCATGTTGCCGGGCAACGGACGCTGCAGATGTTTGACGTCCGCCCACTCCCCGGTCAGCCAGAGATCGACCTCTTCCGGCGTCGTCAGGATCGCCGGCATTGCCTTTTCGTGAATGGGCTTGACGATCTCGTTCGGCGTCGTCGTGAGGAACCCATAGAGCTCATACTCCTGCTCGCCGTCACGGACCTTTCGCACCCCCTTCCATGGCGTCCAGAAGCCGGCAAAGAACATCAGCGGCCGGTCAGGGCTCTGCGCAAACCAGGCGTTCGGCACGCGCCCGCCCTCGACCTTGCTGGCCGGATCGGGCTCCGCGAATGAGGTGAACGGGACAACACACCGGCTTGTCGGTCCGAGCCAGCGCCGCCAATGCGGCGATCCGACATTGCGGATATTGGTGACCCCGCGATCGGCCTTGCCCTTGACGAAGGCCGGCGGCGTCGGCATGCCCCAGGTCGCGCTGACAATCTCGCGATTGCCATCGTCGCCAACACGCACGATCGGCGCCAGCGTGTTTGGATAGACGTTCAAGGAGGGCTCGTTCCAGCCGGCCTTGTCGGCCATGGCTTTGGTGAACTCGACAACCGCGTCCCGCGTCGTCGTCAGATTATAGAGATTGCACAAATCCTTCTCCCGTTAGCGCCACATCCCGCGCATGCGCGCCCCGACATCGAGACGCATCTGCCGCGGTCCGGCATTACTCGCTTGGCCCGGCGCGACCACCGGCCAGGTCCTATTCTCGAAAAGCTGCAACAACATAGCGGGAATGAACCGTGTCCGCGAGGCATAGACATGCCGGTCGCCGGTCGAAGACTGTCCATGGGTGAAGAAACGCTGCGGAACGATAAGGTTGAGACTGTCTTTCGCCCGCGTCATCGCTACGTAGAGCAGTCTGCGTTCCTCCTCGATCTCGTCGGTCGTGCCGACGCCAAGATCGGAGGGAATGCAGCCATCGACGGTATTGAGAACGAAAACCGATCGCCATTCCTGCCCCTTGGCCGAATGGATGGTGGAAAGGATCAGGTAATCCTCATCGAGCAGCGGTACGCCAGCCTGGCCGGAGGTCGCATCCGGAGGGTCGAGCGTCAGCTCGGTCAAGAATCGCTCGCGCGACGGATAGCCGGCGGCGATGTCTTCGAGCTGCAGGAGGTCCGCACGTCGCATCTCGAAGTCTTCGTGAATGCGCTCCAGATGCGGCTCATACCATGACCTGATTCGTCCCATCTCTGCCGGCCAGCCCATGTTGGCGGTGCGGAGGTCCGCGATCAACGATACGAGACCCGGCCAGTCGGCCGCGGCACGCGACGGCGCGGGCCGGGCGGCGAGCGTCTCGACGGGATCGGCCGTCTCGGCAATCGCATCGAGGGCGGTTTGCGCCGAGGCCGGACCGACGCCCGGCAGCAGCTGCATCAGCCGGAACCCCGCCACGCGATCGCGCATGTTCTGGGCAAAGCGAAGGGCCGCCAGCATGTCCTTCACATGGGCGGAATCGAGGAATTTCAGGCCACCGAATTTGACGAAGGGGATGTTCCGGCGGGTCAGCTCCACCTCCAGCGGTCCGCTGTGGTGGCTCGCCCGGAACAGGACAGCCTGGTCTTTCAGCCGCATACCTCCCTCTCGGTTGTCGAGGACCTCGTCGGCGACGAAACGTGCCTGGTCGCCCTCGTCGCGAACTGTCACCAGCCGCGGCTTTTCATTGGAGGCACGCTCGGTCCAGAGGTCTTTCGTGTAGCGCTCCTGGGCAAGACCGATGACGCCGTTGGCGGCCGCAAGGATCGGCTGTGTCGACCGGTAATTGCGGTCGAGCGTGATCACGTCGGCCTTTGGCGAGAATTCATTCGGGAAGTCGAGGATGTTGCGCACCGTGGCGGCGCGGAACGAATAGATCGCCTGGGCGTCGTCGCCCACAACTGTCAGGCCGCGACCGCCGAGCTTGAGCGCCATCAGGATCGACGATTGCAGGCGGTTCGTGTCTTGATATTCATCGACGAGAACATGATCCCAGCGTCCGCCGATCTCATCGGCGAGAACCGGATCGCCCATGGTCTGCGTCCAGTAGAGCAGCAGATCGTCGTAATCGAGGACGTTCTGGATCTGCTTGGCCTCGACATAGGCCGCGAACAGGTCCTTCAGCTCTTTCTCCCACGCGGCACACCAGGGGAAGTTCGCTCTGAGGATTTCATCCAGCGACGCCTCGGCATTGACGGTGCGCGAATAGATGGAGAGGCAGGTGCCCTTGGCCGGAAACCGGTTTTCCGTCTTCGAGAAGCCCAAATCGTGCCGGGCGAGGTTCATCAGGTCGGCGGAGTCCTCGCGGTCATGGATGGTGAACTGCGGATCGAGGCCGAGTTCGATGGCGTATTCCCTGAGCAGCCGCGCGCCGATTCCATGAAACGTGCCCGACCAGACAAGGCCGTCCGCCATGATCCCGGCGTTGTCGCCAAGCGCTTTCGCGCAGATGCGCTCGACACGTTTTCCCATCTCTGCGGCCGCGCGGCGCGAAAAAGTCATCAAAAGGATGCGGCGCGGATCGGCCCCGGAAATCACGAGCTGGGCGACCCGATGGGCGAGTGTGTTGGTCTTTCCCGACCCCGCGCCGGCGATAATCAGCAAGGGCCCGCCGATGCCGCCATCGGGCAGATCGATGCCGTGCAGGACTGCGGCCCGCTGATTGTCGTTCAATTTTTCCAGATGCGCTGCGCTCATCCCGTCCCGCCTCAAACCCTTGGGAATCAACGATGCGCGTCCCACGCATCGGTGTTTTCTGCCGGTCGAGGTGGCCTGAGCCCATCAAAGAGTCCGATTGACTCAAAACCGGAAAGAGAACAAATAATGAACATACCGGAGATTTTCGCCGTTGCAAAGCCTTAAAGGAGACCTTTCCGCACCATGCCGAGCCATTCGGTCAGTCCCGCTATTGCCGAGCTTCGAGAACGCATTGCGCATCTCGAAGGTCCGGGGGGACGTGCGCGCTCGGTTCTGCCCTTCGGGCTGAAAGGCATCGACCGAAGGCTTCCGGGAGGAGGGCTGGGGCTTGGCTGTCTGCATGAGGTGGCGGGCGGCGGCAATGACGCTGTGGATGGAGCGGCGTCCGTGCTGTTTGCGGCCGGGATCGCGGCGCGCACCAAAGGCAAGGTGCTGTGGGTGGTCACAAGGCCCGATCTTTTCGCGCCGGCGATCGCCCAGGCCGGCCTTGCACCCGACCGGGTGATCCATGTCGAGGCCGGCGACGAGAAGGCGCTGCTCGCCTGTTTCGAGGAAGGGCTTCGCCATGGCGGGCTCGGCGCCGTTGTCGCCGAAACCGCCCGCCTCTCGATGACCGCCTCGCGCCGCCTGCAATTGGCGGCCGAGAGCTCCAACACCATCGGTTTGGCGTTGCGCCGGTGGCGCCGGCAGACCGAGGCGGGAGACTTCGGGCAACCGACGGCCAGCATCACACGCTGGCGGGTGTCCGTCCTGCCGTCGCGGCCCTTGCCGGTGCCCGGTCTCGGCCGGGCTCGCTGGCTGGTCGAACTCATCCGATGCCGCGCCGGCGAAAGTGCAGATTTTGAAGTGGAGGCGTGTGATGACACGGGTCGTCTCGCTCTTCCTTCCGAGGTGGCCCACGGATCGCCTCAGAAGGAAATCGGGCGACGCATCGCCTCCGGCTGATGCGCCGCTCGTCATGGCGGGACGCACCGGCCGCCGCCGTCTGATCACCGCGCTCGATGGCAACGCCGAACGGCTTGGTGTGCGCGTCGGCATGGCCGTCACCAAGGCGCAGGCCCTGGTGCCCGGACTGATCATTGCCGACAGCGATCCCGCCGCCGAGGCCGAGGGTCTGACCAAGCTGGCGCTCTGGGCGCTGCAGCGGGTTTCGCCCGTGGTGATGGCCGATCCGCCGGACGGGCTCGTCATCGACACGACCGGCGCCGATCATCTGCATGGCGGAGAGGCGGCCATGCTCGCCGATATGATCAAGCGTTTTGCCGCCTCCGGAGTCGAGGCGCGCGCCGCGGTCGCCGACACCTGGGGCGCGGCACATGCCGCCGCGCGGTTCCTGGCGCGGCCGGCGATCATTATTCCGCCCGGCGAGGGCGAAGCCATGCTGTGGCCCCTGCCGCTGCAGGCGCTCCGGCTCGATCCCCAAACTGTGGCAGGCCTGTGCACCCTCGGGTTCGAGACGGTGGGCGGGCTCAGCGATCAGCCGCGCGCGCCAATGACATTGCGGTTCGGTCCGGAGATCGGCCGCCGGCTGGACCAGGCGCTTGGCCGGATCGCCGAACCCATCGACCCCGTCCGTTCACCGGAGCTGATCGAGGCGCGCAAAGTGTTCGCCGAACCGATCGGCGCGGCCGAAACCATAGCCCGCTATATAGCCAAGCTCTCGGATGCTCTTTGTCTCGAACTCGAAAAGCAAGGGCTTGGCGCGCGTCGCCTCGATCTTCTGTTCCATCGGGTGGACAATTGCATGCAGTACATCCGCATCGGCACGGGGCAGCCGGTGCGCGATCCGAAACGGCTCGTCCGGCTTTTTCGCGACAAGATCGAGACCGTCGACCCGGGTTTCGGCATCGAGATCATGGTGCTGATCGCCATCCAGACCGAGCCTTTGCGTGAGAAGCAGACGATCTCATCCCTGGTCGAAGCGCCCGAACCCGATGTTTCCGATCTCGTCGACGTGCTCGCCAACCGGGTCGGCGAGAACCGCCTTTGTCGTTTCGTGCCCGTTCAAAGCGATGTGCCCGAGCGATCGGTAGCGCGTGTCTCGCCGCTGGCGCCGGAAACCGGCCTGACCTGGGAAGGCGATTGGCCGCGGCCGCCGCGGCTCCTGCCCCGTCCGGAGCCGGTCGAGACAATGGCACTGCTGCCGGACCATCCGCCGGTCTGGTTTACATGGCGTGGCGTGCGCCGCCGGATCCGCCGCGCCGACGGTCCGGAACGCATCCGCGGCGAGTGGTGGAAGCGCGATGCCGAACTGACGACGGTCCGGGATTATTTCCGGGTCGAGGACGAGACCGGAGAACGCTACTGGCTCTTTCGCTCCGGCGACGGCGAGCATGAGGACAGCGGGTCGCAACGCTGGTTCCTGCACGGGATCTTCGGATGACCGGACCGCGCTATACCGAGCTGCAGGTGACCACGCATTTCTCGTTTCTGCGCGGGGCGAGCAGCTGCGACGAGCTCTTCGCGCGCGCCGCCGAACTCGGCATCGAGGCGCTCGGCGTCGTCGACCGCAATTCGCTGGCCGGCGTCGTGCGGGCGCTCGAAGCCTCCCGGCAGACCGGCGTCCGGCTCGTCGTCGGCTGTCGCCTCGATCTCGCCGACGCCCTGCCGGTCCTGGTCTATCCGACCGACCGGACAGCCTATGCTCGACTTTGCCGCCTGCTGTCGCTCGGCAAAAGCCGCGCGGGGAAGGGCAAGTGTCATCTCGAATGGGATGACCTTGTGGCCTACGGGGAAGGGCTGATCGCGATCCTCGTCCCGGACCGCGCCGATGATGACTGTGCGCTGCACCTGAGACGCCTGCGGTCGGCCTTCGGCGACCGCGCCTATCTGGCGCTGACACTGCGCCGGCGTCCCAACGATCAGCTCCGCCTCTGGCAACTCTCGAACCTGGCCGCAGCGGCGCGGGTTCCGACCGTGGTCACAAACGACGTGCTCTTCCACGAGGTGGGCCGGCAGCTCATGCAGGATGTGGTGACGGCGATCCGGCACAACGTCACCATTGACGAGCTCGGTCATCGCCGCGAGCGTTTCGCCGACCGTTATCTGAAACCGCCGGAGGAGATGCACCGGCTGTTCGACCGCTATCCCGAAGCGCTCGCGCGGACCGTCGAGATCATGGATCGCTGCAGGTTTTCGCTCGAGGAGCTGGCCTATCAATATCCGGAGGAGAAGCTCTATCCCGACCTGACCCCGCAACAGGCGCTCGAAAAGCTGACCTGGGAGGGGGCAGCCGAACGCTATCCTGAGGGCCTGCCCGACAAGGTGCGGGCCAATCTCAATCATGAGCTGTCGCTGATCGAAAAGCTCGACTACGCGCCCTATTTCCTGACCGTGAACGCGATCGTCCGCTTCGCCCGCTCGAAAGACATTCTCTGTCAGGGCAGGGGATCGGCCGCCAATTCGGCCGTCTGCTATGTCCTTGGCGTCACCTCGGTCGACCCGGACCGCAACGACCTTCTGTTCGAACGCTTTGTGTCGGAGGAACGGCGCGAGCCGCCCGACATCGATGTCGATTTCGAGCACGAGCGGCGCGAGGAAGTCATCCAGTGGGTCTATCAGACCTACGGCCGCGAACGGGCCGCCCTCTGTTCCACCGTCATCCGCTACCGTTCCAAAGGGGCTTTGCGTGATGTTGGCAAGGCGCTCGGTCTTACCGAGGACCTCACAAAGACGCTCTCGTCGCAGGTCTGGGGCTGGTCTGAGGGCGGCGAGCAGAAGCACGCCGAAGAGCTGAACCTCAATTTGGGCGACCGGCGGCTCCGGCTCGCCATGGAACTCGCCCACCAACTCGTCGGCACGCCGCGCCATCTTTCCCAGCATCCGGGCGGCTTCGTCCTCACCAGCGACCGGCTCGACGAGCTGGTGCCGATCGAACCGGCGGCCATGGAAGACCGGCAGGTCATCGAATGGGACAAGGACGACATCGATGTCCTCAAATTCATGAAGGTCGATGTGCTGGCGCTCGGCATGCTGTCCTGCATGCGCCGCGCCTTCGACCTTCTGGCCGAGCACAAGGACATCCGGCTCGACCTCGCGACGATCCCGGCCGAGGATCCGCGCACCTATGCGATGATCCGCAAGGCCGACACGCTCGGCACCTTCCAGATCGAAAGCCGCGCCCAGATGGCGATGCTGCCGCGCATCAAGCCGCGGACCTTCTACGATCTTGTCATCGAGGTCGCCATCGTCCGGCCCGGACCGATCCAGGGCGACATGGTGCATCCCTATCTGCGCCGGCGGGAAGGCAAGGAGGACGTGACCTTTCCGAAGCCGGAGCTCGAAGCGGTCCTCGGCAAGACGCTTGGTGTGCCGCTCTTCCAGGAACAGGCCATGCGGGTCGCGATCGAATGCGCCGGTTTTTCCGCCGGCGAGGCCGATCAGCTGCGTCGCGCCATGGCGACGTTCAAGCACACGGGCGGCGTCTCGAAGTTCGGCACCAAGCTGATCGAGGGCATGGTGGGTAACGGCTATGACCGCGAGTTCGCCGAACGCACCTTCAGGCAACTCGAAGGCTTCGGCTCATACGGGTTTCCCGAAAGCCACGCGGCGAGCTTTGCGCTGATCGCCTATGCCTCCTCCTGGATGAAATGCTGGCACCCGGATGCCTTTTGCTGCGCGCTCCTTAATGCCCAGCCGATGGGCTTTTACGCACCCGCCCAGATCGTACGCGATGCCCGCGATCACGGCGTTGAGGTCCGTCCGGTCTGCATCAATGCCAGCCGATGGGATTGCACGCTCGAACCCATTGACAATGATGACAGCCGCTTTGCGGTTCGTCTGGGCCTGCGTCTGGTGAAGGGTCTCGGCAATGCCGAAGCGGCCCGGCTTGTCTCTTGTCGGGAAGATGGCGGGTTTGCCTCGGTCGACGATCTCTGGCGCCGGGCTGGCATTCCGGCCGCCGCCCTGGTCGAACTTGCCGATGCCGATGCCTTCCGGCCCTCGCTCGGCCTTGCCCGGCGTGAGGCGCTCTGGGCGATCAAGGCGCTACGCGACGAACCCCTTCCGCTCTTTGCAGCGGCGGCCAATCGCGAGGCCGGCATCGTCCCAGAACAAGCGGAACCGGCGGTTTTCCTGAAGCCTATGGAAGCGGGCAGGGAGGTGGTCGAGGACTATGGCCATTTGGGCCTGAGTCTCCGCCGGCACCCGGTCTCCTTTCTGCGGTCAGACCTGACCCCGCGGCGCTTCGTGACCTGCGCAGAAGCCGTCGCCTTGCGGGACGGCCGCTGGGTCGATGTCGCCGGCCTGGTGCTCGTGCGCCAGCGGCCGGGATCGGCCAAGGGCGTCATGTTCATCACCCTCGAGGACGAAACGACCGTCGCCAATCTCGTCGTCTGGTCCAAGGTGTTCGAGAAGTACCGGCGCACGGTGCTCGGGTCCGGCATGCTCGGTGTCAAGGGTCGGGTCCAGCGGGAAGGGGAAGTGGTCCATATTGTCGCCCGGGAGTTGATCGACCTGTCTTCCGAGCTGGCGAGTGTGGGAACGCGGGACGCGGCCTTTCCACTTCCACATGGGCGGGGCGACGAGTTACATCATGGGTCGCCGGCGCCCGATCCGCGTGGGATGCCGAAGCCGCGGGATATGTTCGATCCCTATGGTCACATCGACGAAATCAGGGTGAAAACCCGGGATTTTCGTTAGCTTAGGTGGCGAGCTGATCGGTGCCGCCGGAGGATCTGTTTCCCGGTATCCATTTGAAAGGCATCCAAGGACACCCGAACACACATTATATCACCTATGTATGACCCCCATACAGATTTTTATTTGTGACTTCGCCCTCGAGATCATAGCGTTGCTTCGAGTTGGGTGGAGCAGGGCCGATTCCGAAGGCTGCGCCCAGCAATTTCCAAAATTCAACGCGTTTGCCAACCGGACGCGCTTCGTACCCCGCAAAGGAACACTAAATGGAAGTTACGGCCCATCCCGATTATCGCGGGCATGAAAAAGTGGTCTTTGCGAATGACCCGGATTCCGGCCTGAAGGCAATCATCGCTGTCCACTCGACCGTCCTCGGTCCGGCCGCAGGCGGCTGCCGCATCTGGTCATATGAAACCGAGGCGGAAGCCTTGTCAGATGCCCTGAGGCTATCAAGGGGTATGACCTACAAGAACGCAATCGCAGGTCTCGATCTGGGCGGCGGCAAGTCCGTGATCATGCTGCAAAACGGGCAGCAGAAGACCAGAGCGATGATGCTCGCATTCGGCAAGGCGGTCGAAGAGCTCAATGGCGACTATTACACCGCTGAAGATGTCGGGTCGACAACCGAGGACATGGCGGTCGTCCGCACGCAAACGAACTATGTTGCCGGCTTGTCCGAGGGCAAGTTCGCCAGTGGTAACCCGTCTCCCGTCACCGCGCGCGGCGTGTTCGAAGGGATCAAACTTGCTTGCGCGAAGGCGTTCAACGTTTCCCGCCTCGATGGTCTGCGCTTCGCGGTTCAGGGTGTCGGACATGTCGGATGGAACCTGTGCGAAATGCTGCATGCATCCGGCGCGGAGTTGATCATCTCAGATGTCAACCAAGAGCGCTGCCGATCGGCGGCCGAACGGTTCAGCGCCGAGATTGGAGATCCAGACCAGTTCCATGCTGTCGAGTGCGATGTCTATGCGCCATGCGCGCTCGGCGGGACCTTGAACACCGTGTCGATTCCAGAAATCAAGGCAAGGATTGTCGCCGGCGCGGCAAACAATCAGCTCGCCCGCGAATCCGACGCTGACCAACTTTTCAAGGCGGGGATCCTCTATATGCCCGATTTTCTGATCAATGCGGGTGGCATCTTGAACGCTGCCGCCGAGATCAAGAAGATCGCTGACAAGGGCTGGGTGGATGAGCAGATCGCCGTCCTTGTCAGCACCATGCAGAGCGTGCTCGAAGGATCCCAGGCGGAAAACCGATCTCCACATCACATCGCGATGGGTATGGCAGAGGACCGGGTCAACGCGGCCAGACTTGCGGCGGCCGAGTAGGGAGGGGACTCCCCGTATCCGGATCACATGACGCAGGACAGGGACGAACGGCCGAACAGTATCGGGTCATCCGGTATTGAGGCGCACCTCACACACTCCGCCAGACAGCATCTCCGAAACGCCAACCAGTCGCGTTTCGGCGGCTGGCGAGCGACTGCGACCCAACACAGTCCGCTGGAAGACGCCCAGGCGATCGTAACGGGGACCGTGCTCGCAACGCTCGGCGTTGCCCTGCTCGCCCACCTGAATTTCCTGACAAGCGGCGTGGCAGGTCTCGCGCTTATCATCTCCTATACGTTTGGCATCAATGTCGGGCTTGCCTTCTTCCTGATCAACCTGCCTTTCTTCGCGCTGGCCGCTCTGCGCATGGGAAGGGCTTTTACGGTCAAGACCTTCGTCGCCATCGCCGCGCTCTCGGCGATGACCGGAGTTCAGCCACAGGTGTTCACATTTGGCGAGATCGATCCTTTCGTCGGCGCAGTTGTCGCAGGTCTTCTGATCGGTTTCGCTTTGCTGGCCCTGTTCCGGCACAGAGCGAGCCTCGGTGGAGCAGGCATCCTTGCGATCTTTCTGCAGGAGAAATTCGGCTGGCGCGCCGGCCTCACCCAATTGGTCGTCGACATGGCGATCCTCGGCCTGGCCTTTTTGGTGGTCGATCGGACGTCTGTCCTCTACTCGCTGGTCGGAGCGATCGTTTTGAACGGCTTCCTTGCCATCAATCACCGAAGTGATCGGTACATTGCAAAATAGTGTCAGCTCTTGTGGCCACCGAACAACGCGCCGATATCCGATTTTTCCTCGGCAACGATTTCCTTCAGGATCTCGACGAAACTGTCAACCGGTCGTCCCCGTGGCTTGCCCTTGGGAAAGATCATGATCGCGTTGTGGAGCGGCGCCGGAACGAACGGTCTTGCGACCACACCTCCGTGCAGGTAGTCCCGGACGATGTGCGGATTGACGACGGCGACGCCGACCCCCTGCATCACAAGCGAGCAGGTTATCGCGCTGTACGATGTTTCGATCGTCTGGGCGACATCCACATTGGCGTCCAGAAGTATCCGATCCATGAGAACGCGGGGCGGATCGCCTCGCGGGAAAGTAATGAAGCGTTCACCGGCGAGATCCTGGGGCGTCACCACGTCCTTTTCGGCAAGAGGATGAGACTCGTGCATGATGCAGACGCCGTCGGCAGCATAGAGCAACTCCCATTCGATCCCCTCCTCGACACCTGGAAACGAAATAATGCCGAGATCGCAGGTGTGTTCGCCGACCCACCGTGACAACAGGCTGGAATGGGCGGTCTGAATGGAAAGTTTGACTTCCGGGAACCGATCCGTGAACCGTTTTACGGCCCGGGGAACGATCGAGAGCGACAGCGTCTGTACGGCTCCGAGCCGGAGAATTCCGCTCCCCGATCTTCGGATTCGGCCGGCCGCCTCGGTCAGTCTTTGCAGCCCGATGAAGCTCCGTTGGACCTCTTCGAAGAGGGCCCGTGCGTCGGCTGTAGGCACCAGTTTGCCCGGCACCCTTTCAAACAGCTTGAGACCGGTTTCCTTTTCCAGCCGCGAGATCGAGCGGCTGATGTTTGGTTGCGAGGTGTGCATTATCCCGGCTGCCGCGGTCATGGAACCTGTCCGCATGACGGCCTGGAAGGCCTCGAAATGACTTAGTCTGATCATCCTACCGCGACTCTGCCGAAAGCCTGGGCCACATACATGCACCGAAAGCCGGGTGAAATTTCAAGATGGGACTCACCGTCATCGCCTCACGTTCATTCGACCGAAGCATATCAATACTGAATAAGCCCCATGCATATTTTTATTTGCGGTGTCATATTGCTGTCAATAGCGTGAATAAATGCAGGGGCGTCACCTTCCGTTAATAGATTTTCCCTGCTGGACGACCCAACCAGAGGGAGAAGAAAATGAAACAGGTAGGTATTCCGTTCATTCTTGCCGCCATGGCGATCAGCACGCCGGCACTCGCGCAGGAAACACTGTATTTGGCCGGCTACGGCGGCAGCTTTCAAAAGATGATGGAAGAAGATGTTCTTCCCGCTTTCGAAGCTGAACACGACGTCAAGATCACCTACGTCGCCGGACGGTCGGCCGAGACCGTCGCGAAACTGCAGGCCCAGAAAGGCAATCAGGAAATCAATGTCGCCATCGTTGACGATGGCCCGATGTTCCAGGCAATCGAGTTCGGGTTCTGCGACGCTGTGAGCGACGCTCCAGTGTATTCCAGCGTCTACGATCTTGCCGGCCCCGCCAGCTTCAGTGGCAAGGCGGTCGGTATCGGCCTTGTCGCAACCGGCATCACCTACAACACGGAAGCCTTCAAGAAGAACGGTTGGGCCGCACCGAAGTCGTGGAACGACTTGCTCGACCCCAAATTCGAACAACGTGCATCTTCATCCCCTATCGGGGGCACCTACGGCCTCCATATGCTGGTGAAGTTCGCCCAGCTCAACGGCGGCGGTGAAGATAACATCGAACCTGGCTTTGACTTGGTCCGCGAGAAACTCGTGCCGAACATCCTGAGCTGGACATCTTCGAACGACCAGCTCGCACAGATGTTCCAGAACGGAGAGATCGACATCGCGGTATGGGGGAGCGGCCGTGCGCTTGCCCTGAAGAAGTCCGGTTTCCCGGTTGACTTCGTTTATCCGGAGGAAGGCGCTGTTGCGCTCAGATCCGCTGTCTGCCCTGTCGTTGACAACAGTCAGCCGGAACTGTCCCAGGCGCTCGTTCAATACCTCGTGTCGCCGGAAGTTCAGGCAAAGCTGGCTGCGGGCGCCGGCTTTGGTCCGGTCAACAAGGACACTCAACTGACTGATGAAGTGGCGGCCAGTGTGCCCTACGGTCCCGAAACCGTGAACAAGATGACATCCGTTGACTGGAAGGTCATCAATGAGCGTCGTGCGGACTGGACCAATGAGTGGAACCGTACGGTGGAGCGCTGACAAGCAGCGTCGACTGAACTTACTCTCTCCCTCGATCGCGAGCTGCTGCCAATGAGTACAATGTCCCTGCGAGGCCTATCGAAATCCTTCGGTAACGTTCAGGCCGTCAACAATCTCGACCTGAACGTGGAAGGCGGCGAGTTCCTCTCGCTTCTCGGTCCCTCGGGATGCGGAAAAACCACCACTCTGCAAATGGTTGCCGGCTTCTTGCCGCCGACCGCCGGCAAAGTGCTCGTCGAGGGAGAGGATATCACCTATGTCGTGCCCGAAAAGCGCGACATGGGGATCGTCTTCCAGAGTTACGCCCTGTTTCCACATATGACGATCGCCCAGAATGTCGGTTTCGGTCTCGAAATGCGGAAGATGAAGCGTCCGCAATTGCAGGAGCGGGTCGATGAGGCTCTCTCCATGGTCCGCCTGTCCGGCCTCGAGGACCGCTATCCGAGCCAATTATCGGGGGGACAGCGTCAACGCGTCGCGATAGCACGCGTCCTCGCCATCCGGCCGCGTGTCCTGCTTCTGGACGAACCGATGTCCAATCTGGATGCCAAGCTGCGCGGCGACATGCATGTCGAATTGCGCGCGCTCCAGCGTCGTCTGGGGATCACCACCATACTGGTGACCCATGATCAGGTCGAAGCCATGACGATGAGCGACCGCATCGCCGTCATGACCGGCGGAAAGATCGCGGAACTGGGAACACCTCAACAGGTCTATGACAAACCGGTCTCCGAGTTCGCCTATCGGTTTCTCGGACAGACCAACGAGATCAATGGTGAGATCTCAGTAAGCGATGCTGGCTCAGCCGCTGTCCGGGTCGGTTCGGCGTCCATTCCCGTCGAAGCCAGTGAGGCCCCTCAGGGTGGTGCGATAAAGCTGTTCGTTCGGCCCGAGCGCCTTCGCATCTGTCGGGCCGACAATTCCAAGGTAAAAGGCAAGATCACAACCCGCCTCTTTCTCGGCGGTGTCTGGTTCTACGACATCGACAGCGACATTGGTCATTTGCGCGTCTCGGCGCCGAACCTCGGCGCTGCCCAGGCAGACGAGGGCGAGACCGTCGGAATCGACTGGAATCCCGGCGATATGCAGGTCGCAACCCCGGAGGTGGCAAATGGCTGATGCGGCACTTCGCCAGAGCAGTGCTCCCTGGCTCCTTTCCCTTCCCTCCCTTCTGCTGTTTGTCGGGCTACTCGCCGTGCCGATGGCGCTGACGGCTGTGCTGTCGTTCCACGTTTTCGAGGGAATGCGCGGGATCCAGCCCACCTTCACGATCGCGAACTACGTTCAGGTCCTGACCGACGGCTACTACTACGAGCTTTTCCTGCGTACGGGGCTGATGTCGCTCGGCGTCACGGCGATTTGCGTTCTTATCGGTGTCCCGGAAACGCTAATCCTGGCGAAGATGCGGCCGGCCCTTCAGGGGACGTTCTTCGTCGTCATTCTCGGGCCCCTGCTGATCTCCGTCGTCGTCCGCACGCTTGGCTGGCAGATCCTTCTGGGACGCCAGGGACCGGTCAATTCCGCACTCCTTTCCCTCGGACTTGTCGAGGAGCCTGTCCGGTTTCTCTATTCAATGACCGGTGTCGTCATCGTGCTGACCCATGTCCTGCTGCCATTCATGATCGTTGCAATCTGGAGCGCGCTGCAGAAACTCGACGGCCAGGTGGCACACGCGGCCAGATCGCTCGGGGCAGGGCCGATCACCACCTTCCGAAGGGTTGTCCTTCCGCAATTGATGCCGGGCATCCTGTCGGGGGCGATCATCGTCTTCACCCTTGCTGCGTCGGCTTTCGCGACGCCTGCCATCATCGGCGGCCGCAGGGTCAAGGTCGTCACGACGGCCATCTACGATGAATTCCTCACGTCACTGAACTGGCCGTTGGGCGCAGCCATTGCAATCATGCTTCTGATCGCCATCGTCGCCGTGGTTCTCGGCTCAAACAGGCTCGTTGAGCGCCGTTTCAAGCAGGTGTTCGCATGAGCAACAAGAGAATTGATCAAAACGGACCGATCGCCCTGGCGTTTCACGTCCTGCTGACCGTATTCATCCTGGCGCCGCTTGTCGTGGTGGTCGTCGCCTCTTTCTCCGATAAAGACTTCATCTCCATGCCGTTCGATGGCGCATCCCTGCGTTGGTATCGGGAAATCCTCGATGCGCCTGAACTGATCAGCGCATTCTGGCTTTCCATTCGGCTGGCTTTTGCGTCGGCGACGTTTGCGGCGGTCGTTGCCGTGCCTGCTGCTCTCGCGATCGCACGTCATCGTTTCGTCGGCCGCGATGCGGTCATGGCGTTCCTGATGTCGCCGATGATGATCCCGCATGTGGTGCTGGGTGTCGCCTTCCTGCGCTTCTTCTCCATTATGGGCTGGACCGGCTCGTTCTTTGCGATGGTTCTGGTCCACGCGCTGATCGTTGTTCCCTTCTCCCTGCGTCTGACGCTTGCCGCGGTCATCGGCCTGGAACGCGACGCCGAGAATGCGGCAAGGTCGCTCGGTGCCTCTCGCTTCGTCGCCTTTCGCCGCATTCTTCTGCCGCTGATCATGCCTGGCGTGGCGGGTGGTTGGGTTCTGTGCTTCATCCAGAGTTTCGACGAAGTCACCATGACGATCTTCGTGGCGACGCCCGGGACGACGACATTGCCCGTCGCGCTCTATCACCGGATAGCATTCCTGTCGGATCCCGTGACCACCTCGGTGTCGACCGTGATGATCGTCGGAACGGTGGTCTTCATGTTTGCTCTCGACCGGATCGTGGGGCTGGACAAGGTCTTGATCGGAAAAAAATAGGGCCGCCGAAGCCCGCAGTTCCCCGCTTCTTTGCGGGAGGACGGGAAAACTATGCCGAGAACCGGGAATGGAAACCAGGAAGGGTGAGAACACGAGGATGAGCAAGCGGCAAATGACCGTGGTAGGAGGTGGCCTTCTTGGAGCGGCGATCGCATACGGCGCCGCGCGCGCCGGCACGAGTGTGCGCATACTCGACCAGGGCGACAGCGCCTTGCGCGCTTCACGCGGCAATTTCGGCCTCGTCTGGGTCCACGGGAAAGGCACGACCATGCCCGACTACGTCCAATGGTCCAAGGAGGGTCTGCGGCTCTGGCCGGAATTGCAGAATGAACTCATGGAGCTCACCGGCGTCGATGCCGGTCTGCAGCAGCCCGGTGGGTTCTGGCTCGGCTTTGACGAAAAGGACGTCGAAGCCCGCGCGGTGGCGCTCGACAAGATCAACCAGGATGGCGGCGATGTCCCGTTCCAGATGATGGATCGGGCCGAACTCAGGCAATACCTGCCAGGCCTTGGCGATGCCGTGGTTGGTGGAAGCTTCTGCTCTCTCGAAGGTCAGGCCAATCCCCTCATGCTGCTTCGAGCCCTGCACGCTGCCTTAAAGGCGAAAGGCGTGGACATCATAAGTGGTGTCGACATCGCCAAGGTCGAACACGATGCCGCAACCGGCACGTTCGTCGCCATCGCCAAGGATGGGCAGCGCTGGAAAAGCGACCGGTTGGTTCTCGCAGCAGGTCTCGGCAATGCAACGCTTGCGCCGCAGGTCGGGCTGCTCGCGCCAATCAAGCCGACCCGCGGACAGGTGTTGATCACCGAACGTCTGAAGCCATTCCTCGACTACCCGACCAATAAATGCCGTCAGACGAAGGAAGGTACCGTTCAGCTCGGCTCAACGGCCGAAGACGTCGGATATGATGACGGCACTTCCGCGGACAAGATCGAATGGCTCGCCCGCCGGGCTGTCGAAACCTTTCCAGTGCTCGGCCAGGCGCGCCTGGTCCGTGCCTGGGGCGCGTTAAGACCGCTCACCCCTGATGGCTATCCGATTTACCAGGAATCTGAGACCTGCCCGGGCGCCTTCGTCGTCAGCAGCCACAGTGGCGTAACACTCGCTGCCTCGCATTGTTACGTCCTCGGGCCCTGGACCAGCGGTCTGACGCAGACACCGCAGGAATTCAAATCATTCCGCGGTGAGAGGTTCCTGGATCCCAATGCGAGTTTTTCCAATGGCTACTGACACCTTCTTTTCAATTCCGGAACCTTCAGCGGCGGCAAGGGTGACCATCACATTCGAAGGCGAACCGTTGAGCGTGCCGGCCGGTATCAGCGTTGCGGCGGCCCTGCTGGCCGGCGGCGTCAAGAACTTCCGTTCCAGCGTCGTCGGCGGCGGGCCACGCGCACCCTATTGCATGATGGGCGTGTGCTTCGAGTGCCTCGTCGAAATTGATGGGGTCCCGGCCCGCCAGAGCTGCCTGATCCCTGTTCGTGAAGGGATGGCGATACGGCGGCAGATCGGGGCCGTGGAACTGCAGTTCGGCGCGGGAGAAGAGGCATGAACGGCGATGTAACCGACCTCGTGGTCATCGGCGCCGGTCCGGCGGGACTGGCGGCTGCTTGCGAAGCGCGGGCGCTCGGCCTTTCCGTCATACTGCTCGATGAGCAGACAACGATAGGCGGACAGATTTACCGAAACATCGAAGCAGCACCACCGGACCGGCGAGAGATACTCGGTGAGGATTATGCAGCCGGCGAGAAGCTCGCAGCAGAGTTTCGGGAAAGTGGCACCGACTATCGCGGTGGAACTTCCGTATGGAATGTCACCACGGACGGGACGGTCGACTATGTCGCCGGCCATTCCGCGACTGTCACGGGGCAATGCGTCCTCATGGCCAGCGGCGCCATGGAACGGCCTTTCCCGATCAAGGGTTGGACATTGCCCGGAGCAATGGGCGCCGGCGCTGCGCAAATCCTGCTGAAGGGAGCGGGCGCTATGCCTTCCGGCCCGGTCCTGCTCGCCGGATGCGGTCCGCTTCTTTACCTTCTCGCCTGGCAATATCTGAGGGCCGGGGCCGAGATCGGCGCTGTCGTCGACACGACCGACGTGGCGGGATATGTCCGCTCGCTCCCCCATGCGTTCGGCGCGATCATGGGCTGGCGGGATCTTTCCAAGGGTCTGAAACTGTTGGCCACCCTCAAGCGTAGCGGCGTTCCAGTCTATTCCGGGGCAAGCGAATTGGCGATCGAGGGCGAGACCGCAGTCGAAGCGCTGACGTTCAAACATCGAGGCAAGCCGGTCCGCCTGTCTGCATCGCTGGTGCTGTTGCATCAGGGTGTTGTGCCGAACACCCAGCTTAGTCTGTCGACGGGGCTCGAGCACCATTGGAATGCAGCCCAACTCTGCTGGCAGCCGGTGACCGATGAATGGGGCCGCATGGGCGACAGCGCGCTTTATGTCGCCGGCGACAGCCGCGGCATCGTCGGCGCGTTGGCGTCCGCAGCACAAGGCCGTCTCGCGGCCCTATCGATCGCCAAACAACTGGGCGCCGCAGCCGATATCGCTCAGCGTGCGACCGATCTCAAGCGACAACTGGCTGGCCACACCCGTATCCGGCCATTCCTCGACGCCCTCTACCGGCCACTCACAGAACATCGTGTTCCGCCGCGCGACGACGTGACGGTCTGCCGCTGTGAGGAAGTCACGGCGGGGCAAATTCGAAGCTATGTCGCACTTGGTTGCCTCGGGCCCAATCAGACCAAGACCTTCGGGCGCTGCGGCATGGGACCGTGCCAGGGACGGTTCTGCGGTCTCACGGTCACCGAACTGATTGCCGAAGCGCGCGGCGTTGATCCCGAAGAGGTGGGCCATTACCGCGTCCGGCCACCGATCAAACCCGTCCTTCTTGGCGATTTCGTCGACTAGCACACCACGGGTGTGATTGCCCGCAAACATCAACAGCCCAAAGGAAACCACAATGAGCGAAATCACCCGGATCGAGACCGATACACGGCGCAGCCGCGCCGTCGTCTATAATGGTGTCGTCTATGTCGGCGGCATGGCCGCCGACGACCGAAGCCAGGACATCACCGGACAGACCGAACAGGCTTTGGCCAGGGTCGAAAACTTCCTTGCCCAGGCGGGGACGGACAAGAGCCGCCTGCTCACCGCGCAGATCTGGCTGAAGGATATCAAACGCGATTTCGAGGCGATGAACGCGGTCTGGAACGCCTGGACCGCGCCGGGCTGCGCGCCGACTCGTGCGACCTGCCAGTGCGAGATGGGCGCTCCAGACGTGCTCGTCGAGATCATCGTCACCGCGGCGGCTTCACAGTAGCCAAGCATCCAGTCCTCGACGACGAACGCAACTGCGTTCGCACATTTTCGGTCCGCGTGCTGTCGAAACCGGACCAGGATCCTCCCCACCAGGAGCGCGGCACGAAACCTCCCTCTCCTGGCAACTGGCCGGTGGGCGCGTCAGCAGCGAACGCCTCCGCCGGCCAATTTTCTCGAGCGCAGCTTTGGTGGGGTCGTCCAGCTCAATCCTCGGCGCCTGCGAGGAACTGGGCAGTGAATTCGCGCAACATTGCACTTCCAGGTAGCGCGATATTCAAATATGCGGCAAAGATAAATCGACGCTGTTTTGCCTATTTTCAGCTATTTGAAAAAATACTGTCCTCAATGGGAAGCAATCATTATGCCGGCTCTTGAATTATCAGTTTTCGATGACGAAACGCTTGCCGCGCTGGCGAACGGCGCCGCGTTGCCCGCAGATATGTCGGCTCTTGATACGTATGAGCAGCAGTTTCAGGATGACGTACTGCCGAAAGGTCTGGGCTTTGGTCCTCGCGATTACTGGAAGGCTCTGAAGCTAGAGTTTCACACGCTGGTTTGCGGTGCGAGCAAGGGCGAAGCCGATCCATACAAAGACCTCAGAAAAGTGATCGACAAACACGGCTCCAAATCCCAGCTCGCCATTGTCAGCAGCATAGCCGCCTTCATCGGTGCGCAGATCGGCCTTGAAGCTGCAATACTCGTTCCCTGGATCGCGATATTCCTCGGCGTCGTCAGGAAGGTCGGCGTAGAGGCCTTCTGCCGGGCGATGAAGGAAGAGCTTAAGCAGAAATCGGGATGAGCGGCACATGTCGGTCGGGGAGAATGATTCCGATCCTGCCGCAGTGCTGCGCGAACACGCCAACCTCTATGTTTCAGGGGCAATTGAGACTTTCGCGAAGGATTTTCAGTCTCTCGAACTTGAGACCGAATTGCGTGTCTCCTTCGATTTCATTGACGACAAATGGCTTGCCGCCGCCTGCCGGACGGAGAATTCCGAAGCGGTAGAGAACCTCATAATCGAAATCAGCACAGCCTGCCTCCAAGCTTTTGCACGCGACATCGATGTGAACAGCGAAGCCGAGGCCCCCATCTATGAATGGCGCTTTTGCTGGCTGGTCTTTCATGAGATCGCCCACTGGCTTTATGGACATATTCGCTACTACCAGCAGCAAGGCTGGATTGGCGAACCCGGCTTGTGCGAGGCAGTCTCTTTCTCAGGCAACGGTCTTGGTTCCGGAAATACCGATCCACACTCGACGTCAAAGACACACCCGCTCGCCCATGCGGCCGAGCTACAGGCCGATGCATTCGCGACGATCGAACTCTTCAATCTGATCAATCAGCTACCGGTCGACGAGGATGATGAGGACGAGCAGCATCCGCTTGAGCTGGACATTCAGTTCTGCTACTTCTGCATCGTCACGACGATCTGCAGTTTCTACCAGGACTCCGGCCAGGCCAAAGGCGGGCCGTTTCATCCATCCTGGAACGTGCGATGCCTCAACATCCTGCTCACCTTGTTCCGCGCCTATTCGCGTGCCCGGGGACTCGAGGGCGGTCCCGATCTGACCTACGAGAACCATGTCGTTGCAGCGGTCGTGGGGGGATTCATCGACAACGCTGTTCTACCGACCGTCGAAGGCATAGAGGACTTTGCGAAGACCGCCGGACTTTCCCATCTTGTTCACGATCGCGAACAGCAAGGCCTTTACGACCCGCTTGACTTCATCCGTCTGCTCAACGGCGATTTCGACGATCAAAGCCTGGCACGGGAACTCGCCGAGTTTCTGGATCTCGTCGATGAACTCAATCTGGCGACAGCGCCGCTTCGCTCCGCGCGCGGGTTCGAACCGCACAGCGCGTCCGTTCAGCCTGGCAAACCGCGAGAAACCTTCCGGTTTCAAATCCTGTGCAATCTGCCTCGCGCCGAGATTGAGCGTGTCATCGATGATTGGCGCGATCAACACGGGTTAAGCGAACTCGAGATCAAATTCGAACCCTATGCCGGGCCGCTGGACGCCAACGACGTGATCGATATCCGATTCCGTGTCTTTGAGCCGATCACCCAACGGAAAGCACAGGACCTTGTCCGTCAGTTGATCGATGCATCCGACAACCGAGCCGGCGGCGGCCGGTTCGAAAAATAGGCCCGAAACTCTTCCAGGATCTTGCCGAATTCGACTTGACCCATCTTATGGGTGCTTTCACCCCACCAGCGTCCCTTCGCCAGCTTCGCGCGCTCGGCAACCCCACTCACATTGACCCAGACCCCATCCAGGAATTCGCGGATGTCGTCCCACTCGAACCCGAACGCGTTGCCAATCCCGTCCAGAAATGCCTCATCCACCATCATTGCGCGATGAACCGGCGCGGGATGCGAGGATCTTCTTGAGGCGGCGATCGATGAATCCGTGTCGAGAGCCATCAGAACCATCATCCAGGCCGCAACGGTCGCCCGCAGATAATCGAACGTGACCGCCTGCGGCTGCTCCGACCAGTCTGCATCCTCGAGCAGGTCTTCCAGGTGGAGCTGGACCGCCCAGACGTCGGCTTCGAACTCACGGTTTCGAATGGCCTTGTCGCCGGCAATATGCGCCGAAAGGGCTTCACTTTCGCTCAGATACTGCCTCGTGTCCTGTCCGGCCTGCCGCTCGATATGGCCACGGTCAATATGCGCGAGTTCGTGCTGAACGACATATTCGAGCATTTGGAGAAACATGTTGTGTGCGAAGGACCAACTGCTCTCATTGAGACCGTGCTCACGCCAGACGTCGGCGAGCGACGGCCAGATGCCGTCGAGAAATTCTTTGTAGGTTTCTTGAGCGTCGTCTTCCCCGTCCTGGTGCCAGCCGACAAAGTACAAAGCCGCGAACTGCAAGAGCCGCCGCGCCAGCCCGCTGAAAAGCACAATGGCTGCCTTGCCGCGATCGACGACCACAAGCGCCGTGGCGTGCTCGCTCGTGATGAAGACGGTTCCGATATCGTCCTTCTCGTAATTCGGCCAGGCATCAGTGTCGCTCCATCGCCTCAATATGCTTGAGGCGAGCAGGGCGAACGTCTGGTTGAGCCGCATATCGAGATCGTCAGGGTCGGACACATCGTCGACGCGCGACAGGGTCAGATTGCCGATGCCTTCTCCGAAAATCTCTTCCCAGTCGCTCAATTCGAATTATCCCGTTCACCGTCCGCCTCTATCGCATATCCTGAATCCGGATCAGTCGCTTTGCATCACGCATTCGTCCGGGCGAAAAACTTCCGGCGAACCGAACGCGGCGTTTCTCCGAAATAATCCTTCCACCAATCATCTGTCCGCAATGGCTTAGGCGGTTTGGAGTCCCGAAACGTCAGGGATTCACGAAACGCGTGATGGCTGTACAGTCGCATGAATTCGCCGAGATAGATGTCGGCGACCCGTTTGTCGCCACGCACGACAAGCATGTTCTCGTCGTTGTCCTCCGTCGATGCTCCCGAGAAATTGGCCGACCCGCCGACCACGATCGGGTCGTTGCCGAGCGGATCGATCAGCATGAACTTGTTGTGCACGTAGCGCACATGGCTGTTGAGCCCGGTCAGCCGTTCCTTCACCCAGCCGTCGATCTTGTTGGTCTTGATCAGGCTGCCGATCGCGAAGGTGTTTTCCGGCATGTTTCGGAGGATCTGGATCTTGCGCTCCTCGGCCTTCTTGGCCTCTTTCGTGCGCTTCGGGCCGGATGCCTTCTCCATCAGGGCAAGCCGGAACGGCGCAGTTCCCGAGCGATAGACCTCCTTGAAGACATCGTTCATCCCGAACGCAAACGTCATCATCAGACCCTCGCGTGCCTTGCCGGCAATCTCGGCGTACCAGTTGAGCGCATCGATCGAATCGCGCGGGCTGAAGATGGCGGTCGTTCCCGCCGGCGGCTTGCCGGTCGGCAGAACCGAGATCGCCTCGACCTTGTGCCGCGTCGGTTCACCGTTCAGATCTTCGTGCAGGATTGCCCAATAGTCGAGAAACGACCGCGCGACATCGGCATCCTCGACGACATGGGCGACGTTGGACTGGCCGAAAATCCCGCCCTCGGAGAAATTGGTGCCGCCGGTCCACACGCTGACCGGGGCTCCGTCTCGGAGCTTGACCATGAACTTGTTGTGCTGGATGGCGCTCTTGAACTCCAGACGCTCCTTGCACACGCCCGCAAGACCTGCCGCGGCAACGGCCTTCCGGTTCTCGTCGCGGGGAAAGTCTTTGCGCGCATCGTAGATGATCTGCACATCGACGCCGCGATCGACGGCTGCCTTCAGCCGATCCAGGATCGGGCCGTAGCGAAACTCGTAAGCCGCGATGCGCAGTCCGTCGCGGCCGCCCTCGCACCCGTCGATATAGTTGGCCATGGCCTCGACGAGACCGCGCGACAGCCAATCGTAAGCGGCATTGTTCTGGACCTCTTCGGGCCTGCGGTCGCCAAACCGTCGCGTATAGGCCTGCGAACCCGCGACGCCGCGGTTGAAATAGATGTCCTGATCTCCCGCTTCAGGTGCCTCGGTGGTAATAGTGATCTCTACCTCCGCGAAGACTTCGAGGTTCTTCGGCTCGCCTTTCAGGGCCGAAACCCTGTAGGTGTATTCATGCCCGGGCTTGGCCGTGTAGTCCGACCACTGAAACGATTGGACAGGATGGTATCTCGTTGAATGGGGTGACCCGGGTGGAAAGCCCGGATCGGTCTCTTCGAAAGCCTTTTGCCCGCTCAGATAATAGGACTCATCCTCGGTATGGTCGGTGCGGTGAACCGAAAACCCCATCAGGCCCTCGCATTTGTCCTCAGGCAAGTGCCAGCCGAGCAGCACGACATAGCTGCCCGCCACGACATGGAGCTTCAATCCATTTTTCGTTTTCGTTTCGCGCATGATCCTCCCCTTTCATTATTCGTCGGATTGCTGCAACTTCTCCGGGTTCCCGATCAGGTTCTCGAATTCACCGCTGCCCGGATGGACGAGGCGCATACCGCCGTCGGGTGTAAAGATCCGCAAACTGCCCCGGCTGCTCTCCCCGCGCGCTCGTTCATAGTCATTGAGGAGCTGCTGCGACGTCTCACTTCGTGCGATCGCATGGTTCATCTTGAGCAATCGGTATTCGAGATTTTCGTGCGATTGGCTGTGATCCCAGAATATGTCCGGCGATCCCAAAGCCCGGCAGCCAAAGCAGTTCAATGTCGCTTCCGTGCTGATGATGAAGGAAAGACTTGATACGAAGGTGATCACCATCACGCCCGGGATATAGGCCTCTCCGCGTCCCATGGCGTCCATCTCATCGCTTAGGATTCGGGCCGCGAACGCATCGGCTTCCGTTTCTCGTTTCTTTGAAGCGGTTGGGTCCAGATTGAGCGATGCTGCCTGGCCGGTGGGGAGGAATGCGCCGTAATGCTTGTGGCGGATGTGGCCGAGTTCGTGCAGGAGGAGCAGTGCCAACATTTCATTCTCGTCGCCCTCAAGCAGCACATTGCCCTCTGCGAGCTTTGGAAAAGACAGCTCGAATTCCTGGGTGCCGACCAGGATCGCCCGGCACCCTTCCCGCACATGGGCCACCATCCCATTGGCGTCGCGAGGTTTGACGGCATAGACGGGGATCGCGGAGCCTTCCAGATCACCGTCCTTTGCCAATTCAAGCCGAAGTTCAGGATCGTGTACAAGGCCGTTGACGATCTCGATTGCTTTGCTGAGCTGGGTTTCTGTCGGCTCGATGAGGCGCTTTTCGAAGGAGCATTCCTGTGCTGACGCCGACGCACGGGCAAATGCCGACAGGATCAGGACGGCACCCAGAACTGGAATTGCCCGCGGGAGCCTCATGCGGGACACCGCGCGACCTTGCGCTCCATCTCTCCGAGATATTGTTCGGCAAGCGCCGCATTGCTCTCCGAGCGGAGGTCTTGCACCGTCTTGCGGACCTGTTTCTCGATCTCGGAGATGCACCCGAAGCTCTGCTTGGCCTGGCCGTCCAGATACCCGGCGGCATAGGTCGAGACCGCCGACAGGCTGCCGAGCAGTCCGATCGCCACGGTAAGCCAGACCTTCTTCTTCTTGAGATCCTCATACAGTTTCTGCAGACCGGCGAAAAAGGCGATCAAGGATCCGGCGACGAAGACGAAAAACAAGAGCCGCTGCGCCCAGGTCTGATAGCTGATGCCGCTCTCGTTGAGCGTGTTGGCGCGGTCATTGGCGTTCTGGACGGCCGCCCTCACACGGTCAGGATCGATCGCGATCGTGTCATTGGCGCCGAACACGGTGTCGGGCAGGTTGGTGACGACACCGACCGGACCCGGATAGACAAAGAACGCTCCAATGCCGGCGAGCAACAGGAAGATGCCCAATCCCATGAAGAACTTGCTCATTTTCCGCCCTCCGGTTCGGTGTCCTTATTGTCGCGTCACAAGGTCGATCATGACCGGCCAATGATCAGAGGCCCCGGATCCCGTTTTCGGATCGAAGCGGCGCGGCGAGACGTAACCGTCATCGTTGGTCTGTATCTGCGCCGCCGTTCCGACCGAGGTCCGGAACGAGCCGAGATTGGCATACCAGCCCGACTTCACGGGCCGTTCGGACAGCATGTTCTCGGACACCAGGAAGAAATCGAGGAAGGACCACGTGAAGTACGTCCCCACCCGTCGTTCTTGATGTTTGCTTGAGCCCGGTTCCCCGCACCCGGCGGTCACCTCAGGAGGCGCTCCCCATTTGCCGTAACGAAGCATCGCGCCGAAGAGGTCGCCCTGGGACTCGCTGCAATTGAGATTGAAGTCGCCGCCAGCGATTGCCAAGGCATCCGGCGGCAAGGCCCGTCGCGCCTCGTTCAGCGCGTTCATGGCGCGGTCGCGGCAAACAAACGGATTGCCGCCAGAGGGAAGATGGACCCCGAAGACGTGAAGGACCTTGCCGTCGGGAAGGGTCAGCGGGGCCTCGATGATATCCCGGGTGCCGCCGCACAATTCGGTATCGTCCTGGAAGTCGATCACATGCGCCGTTGCAGCGCTCGCGAGCGGGAAACGGCTTAGAACCGCAACGTCGATCCCGCGGTCTTTGGTCACGGACGTTGAATCGAGTTGGACGATTGTCTGATACCGCATGGCCGCCGGCAAGGCCGCGTTGAGGCGCTCCACGATGCCCGGGTTCTCGGTTTCCGGCATGATCAGGATATCCGGGCTGGGAACTGCGGCCGCAATCACACCCGCAATCGCATCGATCTTCTGCCCGAGCACAGTCTCACTCCAGTCGAGATTGATGCATTGCTGGGCATAGAAATCGATGTCGTTGTTGGCCCGGCAATTGGCCTCGTGGTCGGGGTTCGACTGCTTGACGCTCAGGGGGAGATAGGTGTCGTCGCTGCTATTGGCGGGGTCATCGACCGTGTCGAACAGGTTTTCGACGTTGAAAGACATCACGGTAACGCGATGGAAGGTCTGGGCTGAGGATGTGGCGGCCGCCGCAAGCAAAAAGAAAATTGCAGTAAGTATTCGTAGCAGAAACACGATCCCCTCCTAAATCCGAAAAAGCGTTTGATTGAAAATTTCCCAACCCTACACTTATATCGCGTATATGTCAGAAATAACATACCGTGTGCCGTCGCCAGGGCGATGGTGACCACTGGTGAAATCGTCGGAAGGTTGACCGCATGCAGCTTCGGGTTCGTGGTCGAGTTCGGCATCGCTGCGTTGTCAAATGATGTTGTTGGTCTTTGACAGCTTTTCAGGAGGTGACATGACCGAAACGATCGCTTGGCTCAAAGAAAGGGCACATGGGTTCAGTCACCTGTCACGCGCCGAGCTCGACGCGATTTCCGACTTCTCGCTCTTGTGGAGCCTGTTTGAGTCCCGGATCCTGAACGCCGAGGGCAGTGCCCGCGCCATCTGCGACGCTGCCGACCGTTGGCGGGATGAGGGCACGCTCGATGCGCCAATGCTTGAACCGGAACTCGCCTATTTCCGCGCGCGATATTTTGAAGGCGGGGCGGTCACCCATCATTTCGAGCATCTGCACCTTCCGGCCAACGCTCTTGGCGACATGGTCCTTGCGGTGATCGATGGCAGCAACAATGACGACCGGGATCGGGTCGCAGCCGTCCTGATCATCATCTTTCGGTATCGCAACAACCTCTTTCACGGCGTGAAGTGGCAATACAAGCTGGCCGGGCAGCTTGAGAATTTCACGAACGCCAATTCCGCCTTGATGAAGGTCCTCGATCGACATGGCGCACTTGAAGAAGGCTGGCGCTCCTTCGGCGCCCATTGATCTTTGGGACTATGGTTCCTTCGATGATGAGCTGCGCCAAGTCCTGGAGCCGAACCGCCAATTGATCCGGGACTATTTCGAGACCGACCGCGCCATCTTTCTATCCCATGACCTCGGTCGAGGTCCGGGCCGATCACCCATCCGGCCGGACAACCCCCATGCCGGCGCGTACTACAGCCTGCTCGATGAAGTGAACGAATTGATGTGCGTGCGCACGATACGGGCATATCACTACACCCGCCTTATAGATCAGGAAGTCGAAGACCTTCACCGATCGGGCATTCATCTTTCCACGCCAGAGACGCTGCAGCATCGGCTCGATGCTCTCGTTGCTTTGGGCCAACTGCTGGCCGCCGATGCAGAGGTTCTGTTCACAAAGAGCCCGTTTCAGAGCGAACAGCGCCAAGGCAGAACCGGCAAATTCTGGATGACCTCGCACCCAGTTTCCGTGGAAGATGGAGGTGTTGTGCCGCTGATGGAACGGTGGGGCGGCGAAGTCGCGTCATTTTGGCTTCGTGATCCACAATTGTCCTCTTCTTTGGCAAAGATCGGCACTGCGCGGGTGATCGAGATAGCGGTACCCCTTGCAAAGACCTGCCACGCTCACTCCGCGGCCACTGCGGCCGTGGCCACCTTTGGACGGACAGCCGGGGCAATTCCCGAGAAATCGGATTTTGACCTCTACGTGAACGCGCCACTCGAGCCAGGCTCTGTGCTCGCGGTGCACACGGAGGGCGATGCAACGTTTGCGGCGATCGGGAAGTCCTATCCGCCGGGCTACATTGACGTCGATAATGGCCGATGGAAGGAACTTACGGGCGAGGATGATTGAGGGCGATCGGGAGGAAACCCGAGGCGACGGGATGCGCCAGCAAAGCTGAGCGCCGCCTTTTGGACGGATGTCTGGCGTCGCCCTTCGGGCCGGGCTGTTGGCAGAGCTGAAGCCCGCAAGCGGTCTTCCCCCATGCGGGCGGCCATCCCTGACGCGGAGGCGACCGGGAGGATCAGGGAGAACCGGAAAGTTGATGGGTGCCGCTTGCGCGCATCGGCCGGCAAGGGAAGCTGGCGCCGCTTCTGGCAGCGAAGCATGCGACCCGGCACAAATGCCGACTTGCCAGACGCGCCCTTGTCCTGCCTTGCTCTTCGCGGCCTCCGGGTTGCCGCCCCCTACAGAATAGGGAGCGGAAACCGGACAGAGGACCGCGCGAAACGCGGAGAGTAAATGGAAAAAGCAGAACTGGAAGAGCTGAGGGGAAAGGTCGCCTGCAGCGCGGTGCTGGAAACGGCGGGTTTTGCCGTCGATCCCAAGGAAAGCACGCGCCGTGCGGTCAAGTACCGCCGCGGCGACGACATCATCATCGTCATCCATGACGGCCAGGGTTGGTTCGATCCCCTGTCCGACGCCAAGGGCGACGTGTTCCGCCTCGTTGAGCATCTCGACGGCCTGCCCTTCGCGGCCGCGCTTTATGTCGTAGCCGATCTGGTTGGCTTCGTGCCTTCAGAACCGGAATGGAAGCGGCAATCGCGCGAGCGCGCGCCCGACCTTACCATCCCCGAACGCTGGAACGCGCGGCGCAAGCCTTGGCGCGGATCAGCCGCATGGCGCTATCTGCGCGACGAGCGTGACATTCCCGAAGCGATTCTGAGATCGGCCATCACCCAGGATATCCTGCGCGAAGGCCCCCGGGGCAGCATGTGGGCGGCGCACCGCGATCGCACGGGCGCCGTGACCGGCTGGGAAGAGCGCGGGCCGGACTGGCGTGGTTTTGCGACTGGTGGCGCGAAAGTGCTTTTCCGGCTTGGGCCCGTCGATGGGCCGCGGCTTTGCGTCGCCGAGGCGGCGATCGACGCCATGAGCCTCGCCGCGCTCGAGGAACAGCGTCCCGACACGCGCTATCTGAGCACCGGAGGCGGCTGGTCGCCGGCGAGCTCGGAGGCGCTGCGCGATCTTGCCGTCCAGGCGGGCGCCCTCCTGGTCGCCGCCACTGACAACAATGCCCAAGGGGAGACCTTTGCCGAAAGGCTCGAGGCGCTCGCCGCCGATGCCGGTTGCCAGTTCGTGCGGTTGCGGCCGGAGTTGGAGGACTGGAACGAGGATCTGAAGGCAAAAGGAAGAATGAAGGATGGAAAGGAGGAGGAGAGGGATGGCTGCCGCATGCCCGCCGGCCGCGTCAAGGGTGAAGCTCCGCCCGGCTGACGCCGGCCCTTGACCCGGCCGGACGGAGAGGCGGCTGCGGAAAGGGGTCCGGAAGGGCTGAAGAAGATGGTGATGCCGACAGGGCGCGCCGCGCTCCAGCCTCGGACAGGCCCAAAAGGAGCCCACCATGACCTCTCCGATCCGCAAGATCTATTTCGGTATTGCCGACCGCCACCAGATGTTCAGATTGTTCGACCGCCATGCGCGGCGACCCGATCGCTGGCAGACCGGCGGAGCCAAGCTTTACGCCGGCGAATGGTTCGAAATCTCAGCTGCCCAGCATGACTATATGCTCGAAATCCTGCCGCCGCTCTGGATGCGCGGCGAAATGTTCGCCATGCGCGAATTCCTGACCGGCTCCATCACCAGTGTCTTCTATACGCTCAGCATCAACAGTGTGACGCGGTTCTTCCACGCCTATTGCGATCTGTCCGATCCGCGCGCGCCTTACGAGATGCGTGATGCCATCGTCGAGCGCGAACGCCGGCCGGCCAAGGCGATGACCCGCGACGAACGGATCGAGCACATCTGGAGCGCCACGCATGACGATTATCGCGGCTATGCCGGTGCGGACTTCCGGCCCGAACATCGCGGCAAACGCACCGTCATCGTCTACGGCAAGCCGGGCACGCGGTTCCAACTGCTGGAGAATCTGAGCGACGCGCAGATCTCCGAGAAGCTGCCGGTTCATCTGCGCCACCTGCCGCTGGCCGAAGCCGCGTGAGGTGCGCCATGTTCACATTTCCGATTCTTGCGGTGCGCAAGGTCATCGCGCGCGGCGAAGAGGATGCCGCCGCCAATGGCGGCTTCCGAAATCCCTATTATGGCACCCGGCCGGGAGAGGGCGAAAAACCGGGCTTCTGGCTCGTTGGAGACGAGGGTGTCTACATCATCTCCAACGGCAAGCTTGCCGAGGGCCAGAAACCACTCGTCGTCTATTCGACCGAATGTCACCCGAAGGGCGATACCGACTGGTGGGACTACAAGCGCCGGCACTTCGGCGGCGATGACGGCATCGAATTCATCGATGCGGATCTGCTGGTTCCTAGCTTCAACCGGAGCTTCGGAATCACCCATCTCGGCATCCAGCTCACCGAGAACGACATCTCGTTCTCGCTGATCACCCGCTAACCCCCTTCTCAAGTTCGCACGTGGCAGACGCTGCCGGGCCTCCCGGCGGCGCGGCTTCGTGCGCCCGCCTCACAGGAGACATCATCATGTCCGACAACGACCCCTTCACCCTCGACATGTTCGGCAGTTCGCAGAACGCCCTGTCCTCCGGACTCGGCATCGGCGTGACCGCTTTCGCCGAAAGACCCGCAACCGAACCCGACGGAGACATCCCGTCGCCGGCAGCATCGGCCAAGCTGTCCGCGAGACTGCAGGCCGCGAAACGGACGGCCAGCGAAGCGCCCGAGCGTGGCACCAACTTTCATCTTTCCGGAAGCCGAGCTCTGGCAAAGGGCTGGAAGGCGCGGGCGCGGGACAATCTCGACGCCATCGCTCTTGCCGCGGCGATCGCGACCGAGGATCGGCCGGCGACAGCGGCAGAACAGAAGCGGCTCATCCGGTTCACCGGCTTCGGCGCCTCCGATCTGGCGAACGCTGTCTTCACCCGGCCCGGCGAGGAGGGATTCCGCAAGGGGTGGGAAGACCTTGGCGAAGAGCTGCAGGCATCCGTGAACGAGGCCGATTACGCCTCGCTCGCCCGCTGCACGCAATATGCTCATTTCACGCCCGAGTTCATCATCAAGGCGATCTGGAAAGGTCTCGCACGGCTCGGCTGGCGCGGCGGCCGCGTTCTGGAGCCAGGCATCGGAACCGGGCTGTTTCCCGCGCTGATGCCGGAGGCGCTGCGTGAAGCCGCCTTCGTCACCGGCGTCGAGCTCGATCCCGTGACCGCGCGGATTGCCCGGCTCCTGCAGCCGGTCGCCCGGATCCTCGAGGGCGATTTCGCGCGCACCGATCTGCCGGCGTATTTCGATCTGGCGATCGGCAATCCGCCTTTTTCCGACCGGACTGTGCGCTCGGATCGCGCCTACCGGTCGATGGGCTTGCGTCTGCATGACTATTTTATTGCGCGGTCGATTGATCTGCTGAAACCGGGCGCGTTAGCCGCCTTCGTCACGTCGTCGGGGACGATGGACAAGGCGGATGCCGCGGCCCGCGAGCACATCGCCAACTCGGCCGATCTGATTGCCGCGATCCGTCTGCCCGAAGGCAGCTTTCGGCAGGATGCGGGCACCGATGTCGTTGTCGACATCCTCTTCTTCCGCAAGCGCAAGCCCGGGGAGCCACAAGGCGATATCGGCTGGCTGGACCTTGCTGAGGTCATTCCCGCCGGCGAAGACGGCGAGGCCATCCGCGTCAACCGCTGGTTCGCCGACCACCCTGATCATGTCCTTGGCCGCCACGCGACCACCTCCGGACCGTTCGGTGAGGCCTATACCTGCCTTCCCGGCGACGGCGATCTCGAGGCCGAACTGGACGCGGCCATCCTTTCCCTTCCGGACGCCATCTATTACGGCGAACCCGACGCGACCGAAATCGATCTCGAACTTGGGGCGAGCCTGACGGATATCGTCAGAACCGAGGATGCGCATGTCCGCGAGGGCAGTTTTGTCTTCGATGCCTCGAGGGGCCTTATGCAGGTCCTCGACGGCAAGCCCGCGCCGGTTCCCGTCCGCAAAGGCCGGACCGGCGAAGGCTTCTCCGAAAAGCAGATCAACATCGTCAGAAAGCTGATCCCGGTGCGGGACACGGTGCGCGCGGTCCTGAAGGCCCAGGAGACCGATCAGCCTTGGCGCGACCTGCAGGTGAAACTGCGGATCGCCTGGTCGAGCTTCGTGCGCGACTTCGGGCCGATCAATCACACCAAGGTGTCGATCACGGAGAACGATGCGACGGGGGAGACCCGCGAGACGCATCGCCGCCCGAACCTGCAGCCTTTTCTCGACGACCCCGATTGCTGGCTGGTCGCCTCGATCGAGACCTACGATCTCGATACCGATACGGCCAAGCCCGGTCCGATCTTTACCGAGCGCGTGATCGCGCCGCCGTCGCCTCCAGTCATTATGAATTCCGCCGACGCTCTCGCTGTCGTCCTCAATGAACGCGGCCACGTCGACATCGATCATGTCGCCGAGCTTCTGCATGTAGATTGCAAAACGGTCATCGAGGAACTTGGCAGCGCCATCTACCGAGACCCAGCCGAAGGTTCCTGGCAGACATCGGACGCCTACCTTTCAGGGCCGGTCCGCGACAAGCTGGCGATCGCGGAAGCGGCCGCCGAGCTGGATCCCGCCTACAAGCGAAATGTCGAGGCCCTCGAGGTTGTGCAACCGGCCGATCTCAGCCCCTCCGAGATTACTGCGCGACTTGGCGCCCCCTGGATCCCCGCCTCCGATGTCGTCGATTTCGTCAAGGAGACGATGGGAACGGACATCACGATCCGGCACATGCCGGAGCTTGCCTCCTGGACGGTCGATGCCCGCATGCTTGCCTATCGCGCCGAAGGCACCTCGGAATGGGGCACGAAGCGCAGGCATGCCGGCGAGCTCATCGCCGATGCGCTCAACAGCCGCATCCCGCAGATCTTCGATACGGTGAAAGACGGGGACAGCGAGCGCCGGGTCCTCAATGTCGTCGACACCGAGGCGGCCAAGGAAAAGCTCACCAAGATCAAGACCGCTTTCCAGACATGGGTCTGGTCCGATCCCGACCGGACCGACCGGCTGGCGCGGGTCTATAACGACACCTTCAACAACATCGCGCCCCGATCCTTCATCGGGGGCCATCTCCAGCTACCGGGCGCCTCTGGCGCCTTTGTTCTTTATGGCCACCAGAAACGCGGCATCTGGCGGATCATCTCGTCGGGGGCGACCTATCTCGCCCACGCCGTCGGCGCCGGCAAGACCATGACGATGGCGGCCGCCATCATGGAGCAGCGCCGCCTCGGCCTGATCTCGAAAGCCATGCTGGTCGTGCCCGGCCACTGCCTGGCGCAGGCCGCCCGCGAATTCCTCGCGCTCTATCCGACGGCGCGGATCCTCGTTGCCGACGAGACCAACTTCACCAAGGACAAGCGCCATCGCTTCCTGTCGCGCGCCGCGACAGGCCACTGGGACGCGATCATCATCACCCATTCGGCCTTCAAGTTCATTGCTGTCCCGGCCGAATTCGAAAGGCAGATGATAGAGGATGAGCTGGCGCTCTATGAGGAGCTGCTCACCCGGGTCGAAAGCGACGACCGGGTGTCGCGCAAGCGGCTGGAGCGGCTGAAGGAGGGATTGCGGGACCGGCTCGAGGCGCTCGGCTCGGTCAAGGACGATCTCCTGACCATCTCCGAGATCGGCGTCGACCAGATCATCGTCGACGAGGCGCAGGAGTTCAGAAAACTCTCCTTTGCCACCAACATGTCGACGCTGAAGGGCGTCGATCCGAACGGGTCGCAGCGCGCCTGGGACCTCTATGTGAAGTCGCGGTTCGTCGAGACGAAGAACCCCGGCCGGGCACTGGTGCTCGCCTCCGGCACGCCGATCACCAACACACTTGGAGAGATGTTCTCGGTGCAGCGCTTCCTCGGGTTCGATGCCCTGAAAGAGCGTGGGCTGCACGAGTTCGATGCCTGGGCCTCGACCTTCGGCGATGTGGCGACCGAGCTCGAATTGCAGCCCTCGGGCAAATACAAGCCCGTCTCGCGCTTCGCCACCTTCGTCAACGTGCCGGAGCTGATCGCCATGTTCCGCTCCTTCGCCGACGTCGTCTTGCCGGAGGAACTGAAGCAGTATGTGAAAATCCCGGCCGTCTCGACCGGCAAACGGCAGATTGTCACCGCCAAGCCGACGGATGACTTCAAGCTCTATCAGCAGGTGCTCGAGGCACGCATCAAGGCCATTGAAAAACGCGAGGGTCCGGCGCAGCCCGGCGATGACATCCTGCTCTCCGTCATTACGGATGGCCGCCACGCGGCAATCGATCTGCGTCTGGTCGATTGCGACAATCACAACGAGCCGGACAACAAGCTCAACAAGCTGATCGAGAACAGCTTCCGCATCTGGCGCGAGACGGCGGGCAACACCTACCTCACCCGCGAGGGCAAGCCCTTCGACCTGCTGGGCGCGGCGCAGATGATCTTCTCCGATCTCGGCACGATCAGCGTCGAGAAATCGCGCGGCTTTTCCGCCTATCGCTGGATCCGCGACGAGCTGATCCGCCTTGGCGTTCCGGCCTCGGAAATCGCCTTCATGCAGGACTACAAGAAGACCGAGGCCAAACGTCGGCTCTTTGCCGACGTCAATGCCGGCAAGGTCCGTTTCCTGATCGGTTCCTCGGAGACCATGGGCACCGGCGTCAATGCCCAGCTTCGCCTCAAGGCGCTCCACCACCTCGATGTGCCGTGGCTCCCCTCGCAGATCGAGCAGCGGGAAGGCCGCATCGAGCGGCAGGGCAATCAGCACGACGAGATCGACATCTTCGCCTATGCGACCGAAGGCTCGATGGACGCGCAGATGTGGCAGAACAACGAGCGCAAGGCCCGCTTCATTGCCGCCGCGCTCTCCGGCGACACGTCCGTGCGCCGGCTTGAAGACCTCGGCGAAGGACAGGCCAACCAGTTCGCCATGGCCAAGGCCATTGCCTCCGGCGATCAGCGCCTGATGCAGAAGGCTGGTCTCGAAGCGGACATTGCCCGGCTCGAGCGCTTGCGCGCGGCGCATCGCGACGATCTCTTCGCCGTCCGCCGGCAGATCCGCAATGCCGAACGCGACATCGCACACGATACGAGGCGGATCGCTGAAATCGGAAAGGATATCGAGCGCCGGATTCCAATGTCAGGCGACGCCTTCGCCATGACCGTGGGCGCAGAAACCTTCAGCGAGCGCAAGCCCGCGGGCCGGGCGCTGATGAAGGAAATCATGACGCTCGTGCATCTGCGGCAAGAGGACGAGACGGTCATCGCCACCATCGGCGGCTTCGATCTGGTCTTCTCAGGCCAGCGCTTCGGCAACGACGAATTCCAGTATGACGTCGCGCTCGCACGGACCGGCGCGGAGACCGAAATCGATCTCGCCCTGACCGTCACGCCGCTCGGCGCGGTCTCGCGCATCGAGCACGTGCTTTCCGGTTTCGAGGACGAGCGGTCGCAATACCGCTTCCGTCTCGACGATGCGAAGCGGCGCCTCGGCTCCTATCAGTCCCGCCAGGGCGTGGAATTCGGTTTCGAGGATGAACTTGCCGAGAAACGCAGGCGGCTGGACGAGATCGAGGCCGATCTGGCGGACGAGGTCCTGAAGGAGGGAAAGAAGGCAATGGGGGCGGCCTGAGCGCTTCAGGCCCCGTTACCCTCAGCCTGCTGCACGATATGTTCGAGCATATCCCGGATATACACACTCGGATAGACAGCGAAGCGGTCGCCATTGGCATGTGTGACGATTCCGTCGAACCGAAGATGCCGATCGTTGCCCTTGTCTTTAATGATGGAGAAGACGGGTGAGCCGCTCAGCCCGTCAGGTTCCACGCTTTCCCTAGTCGACCGACCGTGCTTCACGAAGATCGCCCGGTGTTCGACGTCTAACGGCCGGGGCTCGTCTTCCTCGAGGTCTTGTCGGATCCAGCGCATCGTGAAGTTGGAGAGCTTGCTGTGGTCATCGCCATCGAGCTCGATGATCGCGGATGATGAGGGATAGCCGATCAGAAACGAGTAGTCGGCGGTGATATCCACCGCATCGGGCCAGAACATACTCGAGAGATCGAGATGCTCAGTTTTCGCCGAGCTTCCGCTGTAGTCAAAGAACGTGAGGTCCTTTAGCGACTGGCGGTCTTCGTCGTCGATGACGGGGCGATGAAGACTGTTGGGCGGAACCGCCAAATTACGGTTTCCGCTATTGACAACTACGCGGAATTGATCGGCCGCCGGCGCGCCCTTCGCTATGTCTGTTTGATGAGCGGTCACGAGCGCAAAATTCCACCCATGAAAAGTGGCAAGAAAAGCGGTCCCGAATAGACGCAGCTCCCACACGTCGTCTCCGGTTGCGAACAACGCCGGACGAACGAAGCGACGCATCGAGTCCGGCGCGGACTTGAACGGCACATAGGTACCGTTGATTCCCACGCTCATTTTTGCCTGGGCCGTCATCCATGTCGGTATTGCCATCGAACACAACACTTTCGTGAGAAAATACCCCCGCAGGGAGTGAAGAAAGATCGACGAAAAAAGTGAGGTTGGAAAGGGGACCGGTCGCAGACCGGTCGGGTCCGGAGACGCTAACGCTCAACCGCCGCCTGCGCCATCCCGGCCCGTAGTCCTTCGCAGGGCTTGTGAGCCCCGCTCGTCCGGCCGGGCAGGGACGCTCGGCCGCAGTTGCACCGGCCCGCCCGCTCCGCGGTCCCGGGGATGTCTTCGAGAAGAAGACGAGAAAGGGGGCCGGCGGCATGCCGGGCCCACAACCGTGAACAGGAGCTTCCCATGCATATCATCAAGATCGACCCGCGCGCGCTGAAGGACAATCCCGACGACGTCCGCAAGTCCAAATCCACGCCGCAGGGCGATGCGCTGCTCGCCGCGACCATCAAGGCGGTCGGAATCATCCAGCCGCCTGTCGTCTCTCCCGAGGCCGATGGCGGCAACGGCTTCATCATCCAGGCCGGCCATCGCCGCACCAGGGGCGCGATCGCGGCCGAGCTCGAAGAGATCGAGGTCATCGTGACCGATGCGGCCATGGATGGCGGCGCCATGCGCTCCATGGTCGAGAACATCGCCCGCGAGCCGCTCAACCCCGTCGACCAGTGGCGTGCCATCGAGCGGCTTGTCGCGCTCGGATGGACCGAGGAAGGCATCGCCGCCGCGCTTTCGCTTTCGGTGCGCCAGATCAAGAAGCTCCGGCTCCTCGCCAACGTGCTTCCGGCCATGCTGGACCAGATGGCGAAGGGCGACATGCCCGACGAGCGGCAGCTCAGGACCATCGCCGCCGCCTCGATTGCCGAACAGAAGGAGGTCTGGAAGGCCCACAGGCCCAAGAAGAACGAGACCACGACCTGGTGGTCGGTCGCCAATGGCCTCTCCAAAACCCGTATGTATGCGCGCGATGCCAGCTTCGACGATGAACTGGCACAGGTCTACGGCATCGCCTGGGTCGAGGACCTCTTTGCCCCTGCCGACGAAGACAGCCGCTACACGATCGACGTTGAGGCCTTTCTCGGCGCCCAGCAGGAGTGGATGACCAACAATCTGCCCAAGAACGGCATGATCACTGAGTCCAACAATTGGGGCCAGCCGGAACTGCCGAAGAAGGCCGAGCGCGTCTACGGCAAGCCGAAGAAGTCCGACCATACGGCGATGTATCTCGACCGCGACGGCAAGGTGCAGTCGGTCGTCTACCGGATGCCCGAGCCGAAAGCGGCCAAGGGCAAGGGTGGCGAGGGCGGCGCCGTCGCGCCGGCGCAGCGCCCCGACGTTACTCAGAAGGGCCAGGACATGATCGGCGATTTCCGCACGGACGCGCTTCACGAGGCACTCGCCCGGGCACCGATCGAGGACGACACGCTGATGGCGCTGCTCGTCATCGCCTTTGCGGGTCAGAACGTCCGCGTCGATACCGGCTCGGGCAATACGGGGTCGTTCCGCAGCCAGATCGCACCCCATGCCGCGACGCTCGTCGATCAAAGTGGCAATCTCGCCTTCGACAAGGACATGCTCCGCGTCGCGGTGCGCTCCGTGTTGATCGAGGTGCTGTCGTGCCGCCGCAACATGTCGAACAGCGGCATCGTCTCGCGGATCGCCGGCAGCGCCGTCGGAGCCGACAGCTTCCTGCCCAATATGGGGACGGAGGATTTCCTCCTGTGCCTCTCCCGGCAGGCCCTCGAAGGCGCGTGCGCGGACACTTCGGTTCTGCCCCGCAACAAGGTTCGCGACACCCGAGCCGCACTCGTCGAGCATTTCAGCCAAGAACGCTTCGTCCACGGGTCAGCGCTGTTCGCGCCCGACGCCAACCAACTCGCCGACTGGAAGGCCCACAACGAGCTCGTTGAGGACGAAGACGCCGGGGAACCCGACGGCTCCGTCAAGGACCTGGAGGAGACCGACATCGACCCGGATGCCGTCTCCGAAGGTTTCCGCGAAGCCGCCGAATAGCGGGCTCCTCCCTTCCGTATGCACATCACGCCGCCGGCATCGTCCGGCGGCGTTTCCGTTTCCACGCTACAGAACAGGAGGACATCATGTCCGCCAAGCTCATCTTCGACCATGCGCCGATCGGCGCGATCATCGCCTATTCGGACGGCACACCGCGGCCGCCAGAGCGTCACCGCAGGAAACTCGCCGACTGGAAAAACCGCAACGGGGCCGGCCGGCTGATTTGCAAGCGCGCGGCGGTCGAGCGCGGCGCCCATACGATCCCCGCGTCCTTCACCCTGCATGAGGGCGATTACGGATCCAACGGCACGATCGTCATGCGCGTTCACAAGACCTTCGACGTCAACTCACCACGGGACTTCATGGTGCGGGAGCTGCCTGAACCCGGCTCGGTCCTTGTCATGAGCCGGCCGGGCGACCTTGGAGAGCTTGTCCATCTCGCCGCAAACCGCAGCGCCGCCGAAGACTGGCTCACCCGGCACGGCTATCCAGAAGCCGAGCTGCAAGAGGTCACGGTGCCGGCGCCCGACGCCGGGAGGGCCGCGTGAGTGTCTCCGGGGAAACAAATCTGCTCTCTCGGATGGAAACAGCGCACCGCCAGACGAGGGCGCTTCTCGAACGGATCGAACGTCAGATATCGACGCGGGCGGAACGCATGACCACCACAGCCAAGGCCAAGTCCCGAGGACATCCTCGTGGGGGATCGCGCTGGACACGGTCGGATGAAGCCATGTTCAGGGCCTGCGTCGACCAGTTGAGCTTCGAGCGGCGCGGAGAAATCGACGCCCTCAACCGAAAGCTCTCACGACAGGAGCGGGCGATCCTCGCCGTCAGGGCAAAGACCATCAGCAACGGGCCGACCAGCAAAGCGGATGCGCAAGCCGCATTGTGACGGCAGGAGCATATGCCAACCGGCCACGGTCATTTCCTTCACATTGGGCCCCGGTGGAATGCCACCCCTTCCGGCCTCCCTTCGGTTCTGGTCGCGGTCGTAAACCGGCGGGCGGAGCCTTCAAGGCCGCTGACGCGCCGCGGTGCGGCCGCACGCACCATCCTCGCCAAACCGGTCCCGCGGGACTGCGCAAGGGCTTGATAAGCCCTGCTGGCCCGCAGGACAGGTTCGCTCGTCCCGGTCCGTGCGGACCCTGAAGCCCCCGTCTTTCCGCCGGTTTGTTTTGCCCGCGCCCGAAGGGAGGGCCGGCAGGGGCCGGCTCGAGCCTTCGGTCAAATCGTGAAGGAAAGGACCTCACATGACCAGCAACGCTCGTCCCTCCCGTCAATCCGGCAAGATCGTCCAGCTCCGCAAGGGCGCTTCCCTCGAAATGGTCCGGCTCGCCTGCCCCGACAGCGCCCAAGCCTCCCTCATCTCCGAAAGTTTCGGCCTTCCCGTCATCGACAGCGACGGCATCCGCGATCTCCACCACAAGATCATCGTCGACACGGCCGAATCCCTGAACGAAGGCCTCGGTGACCGGGCCATGCAGATCCACCTGCAGCGCATTGTCGGCTCCTATGTCGGCTCCGCCCATGGCGCCGGCCAGTTCTATTCCCGGGCGGTTTCCGAAGCCCGAGACGCGACTGCGAAGTCGGCCAACGATACCCGCGACGAGGATCTCGACGGACCTGTCGGTTTCGACAGCAATGCCCAACGCAAGCGAGAGTTCGCGGCCGATATGGGCATTCAGGCCCATGCACTCCGTTGCGCGGCCGAGGGCGTCGTGACCGCCTACGAAGAAGTCGTCGGCGAAGCGTGGAAGCCCTTCCAACGTCAGGTCGAAAATCTCGGCCAGACCGTCGACCGAAAGGCGGCCGAACTGCAGATGGCGGCGCTTGGCTGAGCCGCTCGGGCGGAGCTTCGGCTCCGCCCGATATCGCCTTTAGATTGGCGACTCTGAGCCGGACATCAGCCCATTTTCATCGGACCAAACATCCCGCTCTCCGCCATCGCCATATAGATTTTCTTCATCGCGAGGGCCGTGTCCTGACTGACGAAAAGTGATGACCTGCTGCCATGGGGCGCGCCCAGCATGTAGGGCCGCATGGTCTCCCAGTTTTCGGCGCGGGACGACCAACGCCATACCGGAAGTTCCTTCTCCAGCATCAGCGGTACGGCCAACTTCTTTGGAATCATATGTCCCGGATCGAGCAACGATTCCCATTCACAACTCACCAGCACCGGCTGCGTATTTGTATTGTAAAAGGGCACGTCCAGGATATCCGCGCTGACCGTAGCGCACGGGTGGGAGGGAAGCTCCTCCACCGACCGGACGACTTCCTCGCCGCTCACATAGGGGCAGGTCAGGAAGGCGTGGGCGAAGTAGATCGTGTGATCAAGCCCCCGGTATCCGCAGCGGTCGCTGGGACATGTTTCTGGATTGCGGTCGTCGTGATTGACCAGCAAGGGATGCCAAGTCGGATAGCCTTCCACCACTGGGCCGTGTTCGTCGATGATGTCCAATAACGCCTTTTCGCTTCGTTCGCGCTCTTCCGGCGAGAAGTTTCTCGAAACGAGGTAATTCCTGGCGCGCTCAAATCCGTTGGTTGCCGCTTCGTCTGCTCGAAAAGCCATGATCATAGGTCCCGCAATGTCGCTGTGATGCATCAAATATAAAGATTACGCATGAAAATGCAATATCGTGCGTGAAGCAACAATCGTGTGCAGACATGTGCCTTCTCCGACCTTGGCCCGGACCTAAGCATTCCGCACGGCCGCCGAGAGGGTTTCGCCTATTTGCGCGTCTCAATCTGTGCACCAGGCATCCATCATGGCCGATCCAATCCCGCTCTTTGAGGGATGGCATTCCTGGTGCGGCGCGGACTTCCACGATCAACCCGTAATA